>RCMY010000956.1_pt1 | contig 28410 bp, 27 predicted proteins | sample 2041341 | NCBI WGS metagenome assembly RCMY01 (sample SAMN09708234, study PRJNA481090) | Marine sediment metagenome, whole genome shotgun sequencing project.
TCACGTAGACGCCGTCTGGCATTTCGACGAACTCTTCAACGCCGGTGTCGAGGTCGTGCTTGATCAAACCGTTGAACGCAAACAACCCTTGAGCGCAGACGGCGTTGTAGGTGTAGCGATACGGACGGCCAACGTGGCGCCCATTCACCATCGGGAACTCCGAGCAATGCTCACTCATCTGTTCTTCTTTGGTCTCGCCGGTCACCAGATTGAAACGCCAGCGATGAGCCCGAGCTTGCAGCACATTCATGTCGAGCGTCTCGAACCCCTTCAACTCGGGTGGAAAGCGGGTGACCCCACGAGCAGTCGGATTGTGTTGGAAGAAACCGTCGAGCACGACCTCATCGCCATCTTCGTAGGCGTTGCTCCAATGCAGAACGAACGTCGGGTCGGCTTCGAACCAGCGGATGTCGTCGGTGCGGCCGTGACGTGGGATCAGGGCGAATCGACTGGGTCGATCTCGGTCGAACTTGTTTGAGTAGAAGCCCGTTCGCAAGCGCCTCTGGGTCCCAGAAGAGGGGAAGGTCGTTGAGAATCGACCAGTTCTCGGTGATCGCCATGTCGTGGGGCAGACGTGGCCCGGGCAACGGAACGTCGACGTAATTGACTAGCTCACCTTCAGGCGACACCACTCCGTAATGCATGTACGGAGCGTTTGCGCTGTAGTTAAAGAACATCAGCTCGCCGCTGTGTTCGTCAAGAGTCGGGTGAGCCGAGATTCCATCAACCGGGAACTTGCCTCCCCATGTTTGTTTACCTTGCCCTTCAAGCGTGAGAGGGTCGACGGCGTAGAGCTCACCACATTGATAAAAGCTCGCGAGCGCCTGACCCCGATGCACGATCACGTCGGTGCTGGCGTTGTCTTTCATCATCGTGCGAGCACCCCAGCCATGGTCGGCAATGGCATTGGAAGGGTGCTCGGTGATGCCGGCCCACAGACTCTGCTTTGCGTCTTGCTCAGCTAAAAACGCGTCAGTCTGAACGAAACGGTTCGCGTACCGAGCCTCGCCATTGCCGAATGAAATCGAGTGCAGCATGGCATCGCCATCGAACGGGTGGTATCGCTTAATTGGCTCGAACAACGGGTTCTCGGTGTTGCGGATGTAGACGCCGCTGAGGTCGTCGGGAATCTTGCCGATTACCGGCATGTCCCATGCGTCGTATTCGCGATGCTGAGGTTGCCACACGCCGCTGCGGTAGGGGTGCGCGTCGTCCGGCGGAAGGCCTGGTTCGAACGTGTGACGAAGCTCAGCTGTCATGAAAATTCTCCTGGGGCGTGCTCGCCATCGCGGGCAATTCTTTGTTTTACTAGTAATACTCCAGAAACTATGCGAATGTCTAGTGATGGTTGGAACGGGAGCGGCGCGTACGAGCACTGCGCTTACGGCGAGAAGTCGCCGAACAAGAGCGGCACTCATCGACGCCGTCCGCGAGCAGATTCGGTCATCGGGAAGCTTTGATGCCGACTCGGTGGCATCACTCGCCCAGTGTTCGGCGGCGACGTTCTATAGCCACTTCGGCACAAAAGACGACGCCCTCGCCGCCGCTTTTCGGCTCGTACTACACGACCTCGTTGGGCAGTCAGCCGAGCTGCTCACCGTCGACCGAGTGCAAGAATTTGGGCTCGACAGAACTCTCGTCGACCTCGTCGAGCAGCAGGCCGACTTCTTCCGTGCGGAGACTCTTCTGTTCCGAGCTGCACTCAGCAGAATCCCCCATCACCGTGGGCTCCGCGATGCGTATCGAGATGCCGAGGCAACCGATCTCAGTCGACTCGGCGAGCTCATCGCCGAAGGTCAGTCGGCCGGGCTCGTCAGGCAGGGCCCAGTTGACGTGATGGCCTCTACTGTTCTTGTGCTTGCACAGGGCGTCAACAACCCGCGAGCATTACGACACGACGCCGCAGATATCAGAACCGAAATCGCCCACGCACTCACCAGCGTGCTGCAACCAATCGACCAGGGGACCATCGCCACATGACCACCAGCACGCCACAGACCATCGACGGTCTGGTCCGCCGGGCCGCGGCAGGCCGGCCAGGCGAGCTCGCACTCGCGGATGCCCCAAACCGTGCATCGTTTTTCGGTGGCGAGCCGCAGCGACTCACATGGAGCGACGTTGATCAATCGGTCAACGGTCTCACCACGCAGTTCGCCGCTCTTGGTGTCACAAAGGGCGACGCAGTCGCCATTCAACTGCCAAACATCGCCGAACTCGTCCTCAGCATCTTGGCGTGCGCCCGCTTGGGCGCCGTCGCCGTGCCATTCCCCATCCAACATCGGGGCCATGAGCTTCGGTCTGGCTTGGTAACTGCGCAGGCGAAGGTAATGGTCACGGCTGCTCGTCCCGACCGACCAGACCAGCTCGACACAATTGGGGAGATTCTGGATGAGATCGGAAATATCCAGCTGGCCACATTCGGGGCTGCCACCGTTGCAGGAGCAGTGCAGCTCACCACAAGCCCTGCTCCCGACACTGTCGCCACCAACCCACAACCAGACGACATCGTGACCATCTGCTGGACCTCGGGAACAACGGGCCTCCCAAAGGGAGTTCCTCGCACGAACTCGATGTGGATGGCGTCAAGCAATTTCCAGGTGTCCGAGCTTTCGATTACCGCCAACGACACCATCTTGTGTCCGTTCCCTGTCGTCAACATGGCCGGCATCGGAGGCATGTTGCTGCCCTGGGTCACCGTTGGTGCGGCACTCTTCCTTCATCAGCCGCTCGATCTTCAGGTTTTCATGGGCCAGATCCAACAAGAGAAGATCAGCTACACGGTTGCCCCGCCGCCCGTGCTCAACATGTTGCTGCGCAACGAAGCACTTCTCAACTCAGTCGACCTTTCAAGCATCCGAGCCATTTCGTCTGGCTCCGCTCCGCTCGACCCCTGGATGGTCGAAGGTTGGCAGAATCGCGGCATCGAGATCGTCAACGTCTTTGGGTCAAACGAAGGCGCCGCAATGCTGGCGACAATGCGATCGGTCCCAGATCCGGTCGAACGCGCCCGCTACTTTCCGAAACCAAAACGAGATGGGGTCAACGTCAAACTCGCCGATCTCGAAACAGGAGTTGACATCATTGACCCCGGCGTTCCCGGCGAGCTGCGATTCAGTGGCCCAACCGTATTCGACGGCTATCTCGACTCGAACGGCGACGAGTTCGACGAGCAGGGCTATTACCGGACAGGCGATGTGTTTCAGTGGGCTGGCGACGCAAACCCACCCGAACTGTTGCAGTTCATTGATCGAGCCAAAGACATCATCATCCGAGGAGGCATGAACATTTCGGCCGCTGAGGTAGAAGCGCTAGTGAGTAGCCATGTCGACGTCACAGAATGCGCGGCAGTTGCCTTCCCCGACCCCGATCTCGGCGAGAAGGTTGGCATCTTTGTCGTCGCCAACGACGGTGCGACTCCGTCTCTCGATGACATCACGGCTCACCTTCGCGGGCTCGACATCGCCAGCTACAAACTGCCCGAGCGAATCGAATTGATCGACGCGCTCCCCCGGAATCCCGTCGGAAAAGTTACCAAACCAGAACTTCGCACCCGGTGGCTGTAAAGCCCCAACCAAGGAGCACCCATGACATCGAACAGCAGCGTCACCATCCTCGGTGGTTTCCAAACCGACTTCGCCGTCAATATCGCGAAGGCGGGCCAAACAACCGCTGACCTGATGCAAGCTGCCATCAACGGCACCCTTGCTGACGCAGGCGTCGATGCAACCCAGATCGAGAGCATCCACGTAGGTAATGCCTTTGGCCAGCTTTACACCGGTCAAGGACATCTTGGCGCAATGCCAGCCTCGGTGATTCCTGAGCTTTGGGGAGTTCCTTCGATGCGGCACGAAGCGGCATGCGCTTCGGCATCGATGGCAACGCTGGCGGCTATGGCCGAGATCGAGTCCGGTCGCTACGACTGTGTGCTTGTACTTGGCGCCGAACAGGAACGAAACATGCCTGGCGCCGAAGCCGCCGCAGTACAGACCGCTGCCGCATGGGTTGGGCACGAGACCGAGGGCATTCAGTTTTTCTGGCCATATGCGTTCGACCGCGTGGCTGCGGAGTATGACGCACGTTATGGCATTGACGATGCCCACCTGCGAGCAATAGGCGAGCTAAACCTTCGGAACGCCAAGGCGAATCCGAACGCGCAAACGAGGGCTTGGCAACTCACCTCAGACAGCTTCGGCACCGACGACCACGTCAATCCGGTTGTTCACGGTCGGCTACGGCGAAACGACTGCACCCAGATAACCGATGGAGCAGCCGGAGTTGTGCTTGTGTCAGACCGGTGGCTTGCCGCCAACGGGGCAAAGGGCCGCGCTCGCATCGCAGGCTGGGGCCACACAACAGTTGGCCTCGGACTCGAGGAGAAGATGGCCCACTCGGCTAACGACACTTTTGTCATGCCACATGTCAGGAAAGCAATTACCGATGCATTCGGCCGAGCCAACATTGCCGGAGTCGGCGACCTCGACCTCATCGAAACCCACGACTGCATGACACCATCGGAGTACATGGCGATCGACCACTTTGGCATCACTGCCCCTGGCGAGAGCTGGAAAGCGATAGAGGGCGGCGACCTAGAGCGCGACGGTCGCATCCCCGTCAATCCTTCTGGCGGTCTTATCGGTGGCGGGCACCCGGTCGGCGCAACCGGTGCACGAATGCTCGTCGACGCGACAAAGCAGGTGTCTGACACCGCAGGCGACTACCAGATCGACGGAGCACGGCGCGCCGCCACGCTAAACATCGGCGGCAGTACGGCAACGACTGCGTGCTTCGTCGTCGAGTCGGTCTAAAATCAGTGAACATCTCAGTGGAAGCAGGGAACAGCATGGTCAGGCGACGGTTCAGGAAGCAGCCAACGGCAGCGACCGCTAACGGCACCGTAAAGGGCCGATACAAGGCGAAAGACACCATCTCGTACTTTGGCGGCATTCCCTATGCTGCGTCGCCAACGGGCGCCCTTCGTTGGCGCGCCCCTGAGCCAGCCACGGATTGGGACGGCGACCGCCAGTGCGCCAAGCCGGGGCCCATTGCATTTCAACGACGTCAAAACATGGACGCGTTCATTCAGAAACTCACCGTCGGACTAGGCCTGTCGCTCAGCAAGCAGAAGGCGTTACAGACTGTCATCAAGCTCGCTCCTTCCAAGGAGAGCGAAGACTGCTTGACACTGAACATCCAGACGCCAACCAGCGCAGAGGGCCTGCCCGTCATGGTCTGGATCCATGGTGGCGATCACACCGACGGCAGCGGAAGCGACATCTTCTACGCCAGCGACGCACTCCCCCTTCGTGGCTGCGTGCTCGTTACGATCAATTATCGGCTCGGCCTGTTCGGGTTTATGGCTCACCCAGAACTCAATGCCGAAACACCAAGCGGAGTATCTGGCAACTACGGCCTTCTTGATCAGGTTGCGGCCCTCGAGTGGGTGCGCGACAACATTGCCAACTTTGGCGGCGACCCTGAAAACGTGACCATCTTCGGCGAGTCCGCTGGCGGCCAAGCGGTACTCAATCTGCTCACTGCGCCAGCGGCCCGTGGACTGTTCCACCGGGCAATAGCGCAGAGCCCGAGCGACAGCGGTCGTTGGCTGAGGCTTCGCGAAGAGTCTGTCGGCCTCAGGGCGGCACAGGTTGCTGGCCGCGAGTTCGCCGATGTCACTGTCGGTGCCGGCAATGATCAGATCGAGCGGCTGCGGGCCATGGACGCCGAAGCACTCAGCGACCACTACCGAGCCAACATCGACATCGGGCGGCATTTCTATCCGAACATCGACGGCGTCGTTCTGCCAGTGGCGCCGATGACGGCATTTACCCACGATGCCGTAGCTTCAGTTCCGCTGATGATTGGCTACAACAATGACGAAGGCTCGTTGCTGGCCGAGTTCATGCACCCCGCCGGTGCTGAGTTCGGCCCCGCCGAGCTACATGACCTGACGGCTGAGAGCGTTCGCGAGACGTTTGAGCACTCCTACGGTTCAGCCGAAGCAGCCGACCAGGTGCTTGCTTGCTATCCCGGCCTTGAGTCCCTAGAGGTGCCAGCCGCAATTACTCACGCCGGCGACCACATGTTTGGTGTGCACGTAGACCACGCCTCGCGCCAGCACGCGGCCCATGGCCACCCGACATATCGTTATCACTTCAGAGCGGTCCCCTCCCTTCCGGGACAGACCGCCGGTGCGTATCACGCGGCAGAGATCTTCAATGTCTTTGGCACCATGTTTCCGATGGTGCCCGAGGGCGAAGGTAATCATCTCCTCACCCGCGAGATGGGCGACCGATGGTATGCATTTGCGGCCACTGGCAACCCCGACTTTCCTGGCCGTGAGCATTGGCCAACATACGACGCCGCAGACCCGAAGCACATGGTGTTCAACCGACCTAAGTCTCAGGTTGAAGAATGCCCAGCCCAGCCTGGCCTCGACGCAATGCGAGCCCGAACTGTTCGGCTTGGTTCAGAGTTTTCGATCGATCTCAGCGAGACTCCCGTCTCGTCGTAGATATCGAGCGCCGCCGTCGGGAGAACAATGCCAACAACGCACGTAGTTTCAGATGAACAGGCCGAGGCCTTCCAGCGGGACGGCGTCATTAAGATTCCCAAACTCGTCGACCAATCTCACTTGGATGCAATCGCAGTTGTAGCCGACCAACAGCTGGCCCATCCTGGCGACTGGGTCAGCGACACCAACCCCGGGGCGACAACCGATCGTCTATTCACGACGCGCTATCTCTGGCAACACAATGCCGCCGTGAACGATTTCGTCTTTAACTCGGGAGTCGCCGAGGTCGCAGGGCGGTTGTTGGGGTCGACAAGCGCGCGGTTCTATTTCGATCACCTTTTGGTGAAAGAACCCCACACGACTGCGCCGACACCATGGCACCAGGACATCCCTTATTGGCCATTCATGGGAAAACAGATCTGCTCAGTCTGGGTGTCGCTCACCGCAAGCAAGGTCGAAGAAAGCTCACTCGAGTTCGTCAGGGGTTCGCACCTATGGGACAAGTATTACGCACCGGTCAATTTCGACGCTGCGGTTGAAGACTGGACCACTGATTTTGAGGGTGAAACATGCCCAGACATCGAGGCCGCAAGGGGCGACTACGACATCGTCGGCTTCGATGTTGAGCCAGGTGATGCGCTGGTCTTCTCGTCGTGGATCGTGCATGGCTCGCCCGGCAACGATGGCACCAATCGCCGTGTGGCGATGTCAACCCGATGGCTAGGCGATGACGCCACATGGGCTCCCCATCCGGGCAGCGACCCGACCATCACCCAAGACGACGTCACGGTGCAGCCAGGCGAATACCCGGCCGATGATCGGCTGATGCCAGCCGTCTGGTCGGCCTCGGCCTAATCCACGTCTCGGTACGAGAACCAGAAGCCAGCGGCGACGACGAACAATAGGGTCCAGAGCGCCAGGTAGACGCCGGCCATTTGAAAGCTGTGGTGCGAAATCAGGTCGAAGCCGTCTTCACCACTGAACACACTGCCCTCGATGTATTCGACATCTTGCCCACTGCCAAACGCGGAGGCGTTCGTAATGGGGAGCCAGACCGCGACTTTCGGCAAGAAGGCCGAGATGAGGAAGTTCTCGCCGATGAACCAGTAGATAACGAAACCGACTATGGCGCCGACTGAGCTACTCACCAGAATCGTGACCCCAATGCCGATTGAGAAGAACATCAGTGAGGCGATTGCCGTCCTCGCGATTGCCGTCAGAGTTCCGATCCAAAGATCGGAGTCGGTCCCACCGGTGGTCCCCACGACTGCGGCCAACCCATAGAGCAAGACGACCATCCAGACCGCAAGCAAGGCAGCCAAGAAAGCGGTACTTAGCCCGCCACCGATAATCCGGGCTGCGAGCAACCGATTTCGGCGTGGCTCCCAGGTGAGAAGCTGTTCGATGACACCGGTCTTCATGTCGGCACCGATGTAGGAGGCCCCTAACACAAAGGCCATCACGGGAAGCAGGCTTGCGATTGGCCCCAGCACCGTGACCGGCCGGTTAGGACCATCGGAGCGAGCAATGTCTTGAACAAAGTCGAAGTTGGAGTCGCCATTCCTGATGACAAAGAACGCGATAACAATTCCACCAAAGATCAGCACGGCCAGCACTGCGGGGAAAAAGCGACTGATCCGTCGAGCCCAAAAGCGTTTTGTCTCTGCGAGTACGAGGCGGTTCATCGGGCGCCTCCTTCAATTGTCGGCGGCTGGATTGGTGGTGGAGCGGTCGGCGGCGCAGCAGCCCCAGCCATCGCTGCCGCTGGCGGGTTTACTCCAGGCGGTGGCGGCGCCGTCAGTTCGAGGAAGATGTCTTCGAGCGTCGCCGACTGGGTTCGCATGCCGTGGAGGTAGTGTCCGGATTGGGCCAGTATCTTGGTGATCTCGGGTGCCCGAGACGGCTCAACCTCGGCCATGATCTCGGCCGCATCAGGCAAGGGCGTCGCCACAATGCCAGCGGATCGGAGGGCCTCGATTGCGGCGTTTCGATTAGCGATCGAGACGACGACCCCTTGGCGGCCGGCGTGCGCGGCGCGGATCGATTGCAGCGGGCCGGTGACAACGAGATTGCCTCGGCTGATGATCGTGATGTCGTCACAGATCTGTTCGATCTCAGACAGCTGATGGCTCGACACAATTACGGCCTTGCCCGCCGCTGCGATCGAGCGGATCAACACCCTCATTTCAGCGATGCCGGCAGGGTCGAGCCCATTGGCTGGCTCATCGAGGATGAGAAGGTCTGGATTCTTTAACAGCGCACCCGCAATGGCGAGGCGCTGCTTCATGCCGAGTGAGTAGCTCGCGAAGGTGTCGTCGCCTCGGTCGAGGAGTCCGACCACGTCGAGCATTCGATCGACCTCGGTAGGAGGGATCCCCTGCAGGTCAGCAAGAAGTGAGAGGTTCTTACGGCCGGTGAAATTGGGGAACATCTTCGGACTCTCGACGATGGCACCCACTCGGCTAACGACCTGATGAAACTGGGTCGTCGCATCGGCACCAAAAACGCTGACCGCTCCTTCGGTCGGACGAATGAGTCCAAGTAAGCAGCGAATTGTTGTCGTCTTGCCCGAACCGTTTGGGCCCAAGAATCCGTGCACAGTGCCCGGGGTTCCGACCTGGAGGTTAAGCCGCTCAATTGCAACGACTGGCTCAGCGGATCGACCTCGCCGGTATACCTTGCGGAGGCCCTGAAGTTCAACGATTGCATCCATTGCGAGTGACGCTATCACTTGAAACTTATACCCTTCGCCCACCGGCATCGATCCGATCTACTATTGCGCGATGAGCCAGACCCAACCTCACCGCCCCTACCCGACCATGCCCGGAGTCGACACGGCGACTGACCGAACCATCGAACTGGAACGGGCTCATCGCAAACGAATGTGTGCGCTCGGGTATCGCCTCTTTGCCGCTCACCGCTGGGGAAGTCTCGGCGACGGCCACATCAGTGCGCGAGACCCAGAACGCACCGACCATTTCTGGGTTCTCGACTGGGGGATTCCCTTTCGGTCGGCCACCATGGACAACCTCGTTCTCGTCGGCCCGGGCGGCGAAACCCACGACCGCAACGGGCAATCGACCGGCGGCGTCAACACTGCGGGCTACAACATCCACTGGCCAGTGCTGAGCGCAAGGCCCGATGCCGTGAGCGCCTCCCACACCCACACCCAATACGGCACGCCGTGGTCAGCCAACGTCAAGCCATTCCAAGCCATAAGCCAAGAGTCGTGTGCATTCGTCTTCGACCAGTCAATGTTCGACGACGAAGAGGTTGAAGTCCTTACGGTCGATGGCGGGCATCGGATCGCAGCGGCGCTTGGCGACACGAAGCTCTGCATTCTTCGTAACCACGGAATTCTCACCGCCGGCCGAAGTGTCGAAGAGTCAGTCGGCTGGTTCATTCATGCCGAGCGAGTTGCTGAGGCCCACGTAAAGGCGCCCGAGGCCAGGGCGATCAGCGACGGGGCTGCTCGTGTCGCAGCGTCAACCCTCGCCCTCGCCTCGGCGGGTGAAGCAGCCTTCCACTGGGCTGTGCGTTCATTCATCGAAGACCCATCCGTAGTCGAATCAGGGGATTCCTAAGTTGCATGCGCATGCCATCGGCCCATCCCCTAGCAGACGGGGCGGAAACTGGGGGAACCCCCGATTACGGTCCGCGAAACTCACCGTAGTGTGGTGTTCACAAGCAAGTCGGAGGGAAACGACAAGCACAACCACAACAACAGTGGAGGGAACGACACACCGGAGGGAACGACAAGAAGGAGCGAAAATCTGTTGCGATCTTGAGGGAGATCGCAACAACAAGATCGGCGGACCGGTGGCAGGGCTTACAAGCCCTGCCACTTCGGTTTTTGGCGATACGTCGCCTTGAAGTAGTCGGCTAGGGCCAGTTCGCTTGCCGCCGGTTCATCGAGCACGATGGTCACGTGCGGATGCAGTTGGAGAGCTGAAGCGGGCACCATCGCCGCAACAGGGCCCTCGATTGCCTTCGCAATGCTGGAAGCCTTTGATGCGCCGGTGGCGATCAGCACAATGTGTCGCGACTCGAGGATGGTGCCAATGCCTTGTGTCATCACATGACGAGGAACCGCATCGAGGTCGCCGTTGAAAAACCGAGCGTTGTCGCGTCGTGTTTGTTCTCGCAGGGTCTTCAGCCGGGTGCGCGACACGAGCGATGAGGCGGGTTCGTTGAAAGCGATATGTCCGTCCGAGCCGATCCCGAGAATCTGGAGATCGATCCCACCATTGGCCCGAATCAGGTCGTCGTAGGCGCGACACGCATCGTCAGGGCGGCCGGTGTGCCCATCGGGGCCGAGGAGTCGGTCAGGCGTGATCCCGACCTGATCGGTGAACTCTCGTCGCAGGAATGTGCGGTATTGCTGCGGATGCTCGTCAGGTAGCCCGAGGTATTCGTCGAGCATGTACGCCGTGACGGCGGCAAACGAAATCCCTCGGTGATGACGGCGAATGAGCTCACGGTACGCAGGAAGTGGGCTTGACCCGGTGGCGAGGCCGAGGTGTGGCGCCTGCACGCGCTCAAGGAGCGTGCAGACAGCGTCGGCGACCAGGTCGCCCGCTTCCGTCTCTGATCCTACGATCACTACTTCCATGCGTCGCCTTCTCCTCGCGAGTACACAAGCTGGCCGCCAACAACCGTCGCAATGACCTCTAGTTCCTCATCGACGACGACCAGATCGGCCACGTTGCCCGGCACTATCGAACCCCGTTGCGTTGCCCCTATCGCACGAGCAGGGGTCGATGTCGCCGCCCCGATCGCAGCTTCGAGCGAACAACCCGTGAACTTCTTCAGATCGCGAACAGCATCGCGAAGCGAAATCACGCTGCCGGCAAGCGTCCCGTCGGCCAGGCGGGCCGATCGGCCGTCCAGGATCACCCGGGATTCCCCAAGCGCAGCAGAGCCAACATCAAGACCGAGGCCAGCCATCGAGTCGCTCACCAGTACGACACGATCCGCAGCAAGCTTCCAGACCAAGCGGACAATCGCCTCGTCGACATGGAGGCCGTCGACTATCAGCCCAAGGTAAGCGTCGCTATCGAGGAGCCCGGCGGCGACGCCTGGGGCGCGGTGGTCGATGCCGGACATGGCGTTGAAGAGGTGCGTGCCCATTGTGGCACCCTGCTCGATTGCGTCCATGACAGAGCTGGCATCTGCGTTGGAATGGCCGCACGAAACGACTACGCCGGCGGCACGAAGTTCGGCAATCATCCGAAGTGCGCCGGGAAGTTCGGGAGCGAGCGTGACCAAAGCCAAGCCGTCGTCAGCCGTGTGTCTGGTTGGCAACGAATCAGGCACCGACTCAATTCGGTCTGGATAGTGAGCCCCCGCTCGAGTCGGCGAGATCCATGGACCCTCAAAGTGCCATCCGAGCGGTGTCGCCCCACCCGTCGTTGTGTCTTCGAGCGCACTAAGCGCAGCGTGTCGTTTCTTAATGCCCGAGGTCACCAGCGTTGGCAGCCAGGCGGTAACGCCGACTTGTGTCAGGAGACGAGACAACTCACCCAATTGATGTGGCGTCTTCGCGAGATCGATTCCCCACCCACCGTTCACCTGAAGATCTATGAGCCCAGGAATCACGAGATAGTCCGATGCGTCGAACACACGGCCAGCGGGCCCCGCTCCATCGGATTGAGTGTGGTCGCCGATCGAACCGATGGTCGAAACATCGATCGAGACATCACCAGACGCCCAGCCGCCGGGCGTCAGTATTCGTGCACTTCGGATCGACCCAATGGGGCCCAATTCAACCATCTAACGACCGATCGTCGGGAACCAGTAGACCGCACACACGCTCGATCATACCCGTCGTCGCTAGCGGGGCCAGATTGCGATCAGCGGCGGCGATGGGCCAGGCCGAACTACGTCAAACAGCGGTGAGTGTGGAAGGCTAAGCGTCGATGACTACGCAAACTGTGCCGATCGCCAAGGCTGTCCAACGACGCAACCTTTTGATCCTTATGGGCGGAGTCGTACCCGCTGGTGCTGCTATGGCAGCCGGATACTCAGCAGCCGCCGTGCTCGGCGAGGAACTCAGCGGCAGCGAGTCGCTCGGCACGCTCGCCGCGGTTTGCATGCCAATTGGCGGGACTCTTGCCGCAGTTCCTCTTGCCGCATACATGTCAGCCAACGGACGCCGGCCCGGTCTGCGACTGGCGTGGAGCATTGCCGGCATCGGAGCGGGACTCGCCTTCCTCGCCGCATTCCTAAAGTTCTACCCCCTACTCCCCATTGGCATGCTCGCGTTTGGACTTGGCAACGCGGCCAACTTGTCGGCCCGCTACGCGGCGGCCGACGTTGCGTCTGAAGAAGATCGAGCAAAAACGATCGGCACGCTCGTTTGGTCAGGCACATTCGGTTCCGCCCTCGGGCCGATACTTGGGCTAGGCGCCGCCGGAGCAATCGCTCTCGCGATCGGCTTGCCCGAGCTCAGTGGGCCCTACCTAATGGCAGGCGGCCTGTTCATCTTTGCCTCGGTCTTCATCGACCGTCTCTTGCGCCCCGACCCGCTCGAGCTCGTGGACGGCATTGTCCCACCCGATCCCGCTCATGCTGGTCGCTCTGGCATTCGAACAATCGCCAGTCACTTCGCAAACGCCGCTCGCCCGATAAGGGACATCGTGGCCCATCCAAGCGCGAGGCTCGCAGTGACAGCGATGGTCATCGGGCAGGCAGTAATGGTCGCCGTGATGACCGCGACACCACTCCACATGAGGGAAGGCGCCCACGAACTCAGCGTGATCGGCATTGTCATTTCCGTTCACATCATCGGCATGTATTTCTTCTCGCCCGTTGTCGGCTGGCTTGTCGATCGGGTTGGCCCCCGACTCGTAATCGGTCTTGGCGGCGTCATCTTGTTTGTGGGAGCTGAGATGGCGTCCAACACCCCTGCAGAGACCAGGAACGGCGTGCTCTTTGGACTCTTCCTGGTTGGCCTCGGCTGGAGTTTTGGACTCATCGCTGGATCAAGCCTGCTCGTCGGAGCATTCGGGCCAGCAGAACGCGTATCGGTACAAGGCGCAGCCGACCTCATGATGAACGGCGCAGGAGCCCTCGCCGGTATCAGCGCCGGGCTGCTCTACGAATTCCGCAGCTATCGCGACCTCAGCCACTACGCCGCCATCCTCGCCCTCTCACTCACGGCATATGCCGCATGGCGGATCTTCCAGCTGGCCAGGACACCTGAACTTGCCCGGTAGTCGCATCGAGCGGTGAGTGCACGCGACACACTCCGCTCCCTGACGGTTCCCGTCTATCTGCCTGCGTTCTTGACGCAGGCCGGCAATGGCATGTTGATCCCAATCCTTCCGCTCTATCTGCGCGATGTCGGATTGTCGAATACCGAGCTCGGATGGGTTATCGCCGCAGCCGGGTTTGGCGGCGTATTGGCGCAAGCGCCGGCGGGGACGTTGATCGCCAAACGCACTGCCCGTCTTGTCATCTTGCTCTCGGTCGGCCTAATGGCGGCGATGCTTGTGGCACTAGCCGTGTCAGAAAACGCACTCTGGCTCGGCGGCACAAGGCTCTTCTGGGGAGCTGGCTCAACGGGCTGGCTCATCGGGCTGCAAACTCGCCTCACGCGAGCGACTGAGCCGCAGACAAGGGGTCGAGCCATGGCCACCTGGGGCGGATTCATGCGAATGGCCGTCTTTATTGGACCCCTCCTCGGCGGTCTTATCGTCGACCGTTTCAGCTATACGGCCAGCTTTCTCGTTGCCGCCGGTCTCATGAGCTGTGCCTTGATTCCCACGGCCAGGGCAAAGCCTCTCCCTCCCCCTCTCATCGATGTGAAAAACGTTGGACTTCCAACGCTCCAAGCAATCCGCCCATATCGGCTGTTGGTGGCCAAGACCGGCCTTGCCCACATGTGCCTCATCGCAGCACGACAAGGGCGTTTCATCGTCATCCCGCTGATTGGGGCCGCTCGGGGCTTGTCGGCAACCGAAGTCGGCTCACTCGTCGCGATTGGAGCCTTCGCTGATCTCGCTCTGTTCCCTATGTCGGGCTATCTGATGGACCGCCACGGGCGCCTGTTTGCGATCATCCCCGCGTTCTGCGGCTTCGCAGCCGGCATGGTGATGCTCGGCCTTGCCGATTCGTCGCTCGGCGTTACGGTCGCGGCGATTGTGATCGGGGTATCGAATGGCATCGGGTCTGGCACGATGCTCACCATTTCAAGCGACCTCGCGCCTCCAGAGGCAACATCACAATTCTTAGCTTCTGTCGGCATGATCCGCGACGCAGGCAAGATCTTGGGACCACTGCTCGTTGGCTGGCTCGCCGATCAGATTGGCCTTGACGCGTCGTCGTTCAGCCTGGCGGCGCTGGCGCTCGTCGGCGTCGCCATCATCGTGTTTGGGATCGGCGAGACAGGATCTAGAAGGCCCGAAGTAGTCCGAGCTGCCGCGACCTAGCGACAACTTGTCCCTCCGAATCCCACAGCGTGCCGCTCTCGATAAACCGGCCATGGATCAGATCGTCTACCGCGAACTCGGTCTGGATCCAGCCTGCACATGGTCGAGCACGAACATGCACCGTGAGTTCGATTGTCGGCACCCAGCCAACGCGTCCGAATCGTGAGAACAACGATGGTGGGAAGGCGTCGGCGAACACAACAAGCGAGCGCGACGTTGGGGCCGCTCCGTCTCGATGGCGTATCCACCCTCGTACCAAGGCCGGGCCATCGGGGTTCACGACGGCGTCGTCGGGATGGATGCGGACGTCGACCTTTGAAAGCAGTGAGAGGTCGACGCCCTGTGCGAGTGCCGCTCGATCGAGACAGTCGTTCGGCGAAGGAATTTCAGGGCAGTTCGGAGCGATGTTGTACTCGCTTTCTGGCACGTCACCGGCGAGCTCGCCGACTCCGGCCGTGACGATCAGGCGCTCCTTGCCTTCTTGGCGAAGGATCGCTCGAACGGTTGTCATCGTCCGCCCCGAGCGCACAATATTGACCTCGATCAGCGCATCGGCGTCTGGCGCTCCTGGGCGAAGAAAGTGAGCGGTGACCGAGAGGGGGTCGACGAGCCCGGTCGCCTTCTCGATTGCCAGCATGACGAGCGAAAGCAGGTAGCCACCATTTGGATTCTCGCCGATGTTCCAACTGCCCGAGACCCGAGCCAGGTAGACGTTGTCGGTGTGTAGTTCGAGAGCACGCTCCATCGGTGCACGCTAACGCAGTTCTCGTTCTCGTCCGGAACCAGACCATAGGCTACGAAGATGACCGAGCCCTTTGAGCTAACTGCTTGCGCTGCGCTATCCCACCTGCGGGCGGGCGAGTTGTCGCCGACTGAGCTTGTCGCGTCGTGCCAGTCTCGAACGGCGCAGACCAATCCGTCGCTCAATGCCATCATCACCCGAGTCGACGAGCAGGCTGCTGCCCAGGCCGCAGCGGCAACGGCGTCGCTCGCTGCCGGTGGCGATCTCGGGCCGCTCGGTGGCTTGCCAATCGCGATTAAGGATCTACAACCGACTGCCGGCATCGTGACCACCTATGGCTCGGAGCACTTCCGCTCCCATGTGCCTGAAGTCGATGCTCCGATTGTCGCCAAGATCCGAGACGCCGGAGCGATCGTTGTCGGTAAGACAAATATTCCCGAGTTCAGCATTGGAGCAAATACCGTCAACCGCCTTTTCGGGGCGACCGGAAACCCGTTCGACCCGACGCTCACCTGCGGCGGCTCAAGCGGCGGATCGGCCGTTGCGCTTGCGGCCAACATGGTGCCACTGGCAACCGGCTCAGACCACGGCGGCTCGCTCCGCATCCCCGCATCATTCTGTGGCGTCGTCGGGCACAGGGCGACGCCGGGTGTTGTCCCGCACGAGCAGCGAACGATGACCCAAACGTTCTATAGCGTGCAGGGCCCCATGGGACGAACTGTCGCCGATACGGCACTACTTCTGTCCGTGATCGCGGCTCGCACGTCACGGCTCGACCCCATGGCGTTCCCCCTCGACGCTTCAGCGTTTGCTTCTCTCGCTCCCGTCGATCTCAACGGCCTCCGAGTTGGCTTCAGCGAAGACCTCGGGGGGCTGCTGGTGTCGCAGTCGATTCGCTCGACATTTCGTGAGCGGATCGCATCGATTGGTCAGCTCGTTGGGCGATGCGAGCCGATCGATGTCGACCTCACGCCCGCGTCCGAAATCGACTGGCGATTGAGGAGCGATGTGTTTGCCGCTCAGTACCACCGCGATGCCGCGGAGTGGGACGACGGCTTCAACCCGAACATCAAGGCGAGTTTTCAAGCAGCACTCGATACGCCACTGCTTGAGGTGGCCAAGGCCCGACGCGACCAGATGGATCTGTATCAGAGCTTCCAAGCGCACTTCGACGACGTTGATGTCGTGATCTGCCCCGGGGTCAGCGTCTCGCCGTTCCCGTGGAGCGAGCTGTACCCGACCGAGATCGATGGCCAGCCGGTTGACAACTACATGGCCTGGCTTGCACTCACGGCTTCGCTAACAGTTGTCGGGCACCCGGTCACCGCGCTGCCGTGCGGAGTTGACTCGGTTGGACTGCCGTTTGGGCTGCAGATCGTCGGTCCGGCCTACAGCGACCACCGGCTATTGTCGATCGCCGCTGCGTTGGAAACCGCGTTCGCCGCTGATCCCGTCCTACGCCGACCGGTGACAACGCTCTTCCCCACCCCATAAGCGACCCGACTCCAAAAGCGGCCGCTTTTCGGGGGTGTTTTCGCGCTCAAAAGCGGCCGCTTTTCGAGGGTGTTTTCGGGCATAAAAGCAGCCGCTTCTGTGGGCGAAGCTAGTCGAGCTTGACCCCGACGGCCGCTGGGGCGACGTACTTCGCGACAGGCCGGAATCGGATTGGCTCCTCGGTCAGCTCCTCAATCCCGTGCGCAAGCCAGCCCGCTGTTCGGGCAATGGCAAAAAGGTGTCCGCTATCTGGCGCCATTCCCGCAAGCCATGTCAGCGATCCAAGGGCGAAGTCGATGTTGAGCGACAGATCGAGCTCGGCCTTGATGATCTGGTCGAGTTCGGCAACAACCTCGAGTCGATCGTCGCCAGCCCATCCAGCTCGAACAAGGCCGGCAAGGCTGCCCTTTCTTGCATCGCTCCCCTTGTAGATGACATGCCCCACACCGGGGATGCGTTCGCCAGCGGCGAGTTTTTCGGCGACTGCAGGCGCGGCGCCAATGTCGGCCGACCGAGCCAGAAGACGGTGTACCTGCGAACTCGCGGCCCCATGATGAATGCCACTGACGGGTCCGAGGCCGGCGAGCACCATTGAATACGGGTCGCTTCTTACCGACGCGGCGATGCGAGCGCTGAAGGTCGACGCCGCCATGCCATGATCGACAAGGAGCACGAGCGCACCGTTGAGCGCCCGCCGTTGCTCGGGTGTGCCAGGTGCAGGAGCTAGGCGTGACCACAGATGGTCAGCGAGTCGCTGCGGTGCCACGGCCTGCGATTGCATCGGAAGACTGTGAATCATCGAGTTGATCACCGTTCGGGCGCAATGGGCGACTCGTACCTGACTAAGAGTTTGGCGCAACGCATCGCCACTTGCGGCGACAGTGACCGCAGCGGCAAGGCGATTCAGAAGGGTGGCCTGGGCCGGAAGTAGGTTCTGCACCGCGCTCGCGGCGGCAACGCCGTCGAGATCGACCGCCCATGAGGCCGTCGTGCCAAGAACCAAGTCGACAACGACCTCGAAGTCGGTGTCCGCCGCAACAAGATCAGTCACGAGCCGACCCCGATACGCGTGTCCCGCGTTTGTGATCTCGGTAATCGACGTCACGATCACCGCCGAAACCTCGCCCGCCTTCGGGCGGTTGCGATGGCGCAATGAATCGACTTCGGACTGCTCAAACAGACTCGTACGACCATCGAGCGACAGCGTGCGGTGCAGCAGCCCACGACTGACATAGGCATAGAGCGTCTGGCGCTTCACCCCGAGTCGTGCGGCCGCCTCGATGGCAGTCAGTTGGGTCATATTGATCCAATCAATGTTGAGTTGATCAATGTTGATCAACCTGCTCGATCACGCCATGCTAGACCCATGACACCGACACGAGCACGCCAACCAGAATCAGAAAGCCAACTGGCAACGCTCGCACCCGCCGGACTAAAGGGCGTGGCCGTCGCCAAGACCGCTGTCGGATCAGTGCGAGGTGAGCAAGGCTTCTACCACTACCGCCAATATGACGCCACGGCGCTCGCTCGGAGCTGTTCAGTCGAACAAGTCTGGGGCCTGCTACTTGACGGACAGTTACACGACAACCCTGACGCTCTGGCCGGGCAGATCGGCCTCGCAAGGGTTCTGCCCAAGGCGGCAGCGACCCAACTCCTGGCGACACGTAATCTCTCTCCTCAGCAGGCGCTTTGCGCTGTTCTACCGTTCGTGCTGCCCGACGCTAAGCCGACGCTCGACATCGGCCCGGCTGAGATCCGATCACAAACCATCGCTGCAAGTGCCGCAGCGGCCACGATCTTGGGTGGCCACGCGACCCTCCGTCGTGGCGCGGCACCTTTGACTGGCGACCCAAATCTGTCGCACACCGAAGACTGGATCCGGATGTGTACCGGCGATGGGCCAAGCGACTGGGCTGTTCGGGCCGTCAATGCCTACCTCGTTTCTACTATGGACCATGGCTTCAACGCCTCGACCTTTGCCACCAGAGCTGTCGTGAGCACGGGAACCGACGTAGTCAGCGCGCTCCTCGCCGGCGTCGGGTCACTTGCCGGCCCGCTCCATGGCGGCGCTCCGGCACGAGCGCTCGACATGATCCAGTCGATCGGCGCACCGGCCGACACCGCGGCATGGGTCAGACAGCGACTTCAATCCGGCGAGAAAATCATGGGCTTTGGCCACGCCGTCTACCGGACCGACGATCCCCGATCGACATTGCTCCGCGAACTGGCGCTTGCCAAAGGCGGCGAACTAGTCGAGAGAGCGGTTGAGATCGAAGACGAGATTCTCGCTGAACTACGGCGCTGGAAGCCAGAGGCCACCATCGCAACCAACGTGGAGTACTACGCCGGCGTGGTGTTGCATCTGGCCGGGATCCCTCAGAGCCTGTTCACTCCGTCGTTCACGGTGGCCCGGTTCGTTGGGTGGAGCGCCCACCTGCTCGAGCAGGTTGCGGACAACAAAATCATTCGCCCGAGCGCGATCTACGTCGGCCCCGATCCCGAGCTCGACAGTCCGGCCTAGCTACTCCTCCAGAAGTGGCGGCTATTCGACCCCGTTTTCGCGCTCAGAAGCGGCCGCTTTTCTATGAAGGCCAGATTTTGGTGGGGTCAGTTTGTTCAGACAGGCGAGCCGCCCCGGTGCCCGAGTCGACATTGAGGTTGACGCCAGTGAGGTAGCTCGACGCCGCCTGGCTGCCTAAGAACAACATCGCCGGCGCCATCTCTTCGGGCTGGGCGATTCGACCGGCGATTGCCTGCGCCTGGTCAATGACGGCATCGCCCATGCCCCGACGGAAGTCACCAATGATGCCGGTGTCGGTGATTCCGGGGCACACACTATTCATCCTGATCCCGCGATGCAGGAGCTGCACCGCTCGCCAGTGCGTATAGAACTGGACCGCCTCTTTTGAGAACACATAGCCGTCGCCCACAAGGTCTGGGTTCGCGGCGACGAATGCGGCTCCGCCCGCGAACGACGAGACGCCCATCAGCGATCGGTGCGCGGCACGTCGCTCCTCCCACGCCCGACCGGCCGTCGACGCAATGTGGACAACGCTCGACCCGGGGCTCATCCGAGCGAGCACCCTTTCGGTGAGGTGACGGAGGCCGAGGAAGTTGATTGCCACGACGGTGGGTCCGTCGAACTGGCCACCATTGGGGACACCGGCGCAGTTCATGAGGACATCAATGGGCGTCGGCAGTTGCGCCGATGCTCGGTCAATCGATGCCTCGTCGCCGAGATCGCAGAAAATTTCTGCGACGCCGCCGATTCCGATCGGGATGACATCAAGCCCGACGACGGTTGCTCCCCGCTCAACGAGGGCCAGAGCCGTTGCCCGCCCCATTCCCGAGGCCGCCCCCGTGAGTACGACCGTCTTGTTCGAGTAGTCAAGCAGCGCGTCCATGTGGCCAGAAGGTAGAAGAACGAAGCACCTCGGGGCGAATCGGCGGGCTGGCATCGGTCAACTCGTCAACCACCAGCGCTAGCGTGGCTACCTATGTTCCGCTTCTCCAATAGTGGCTACGGCCGCAGCGACGATCCGTGGTTCCGCGTCGGCACCGTCGACGTCGACACGACGTCAATCGTTGCTGGCCTGTCGTTGCTCTCGTTCTTCGTTTCTGCCGCCGAAGGCAGCGGGGGGCCCATCGCTCGTCTCCTGCTTTTCCAATCCGGCAAGGTCCTCAATGGCGAGATCTGGCGCCTCATCACCTGGCCGATCCCCAATACGCCCGGCATCTTCCAGCTCCTGACCATCATCATTTTCTACTTTCTCGCCAGCCAGATCGAGCGGTCGCTCGGCCGTGTGCGCTTTGCCTGGTTTCTCGCGGTCCTGACCGTAACCCCCTCGCTCTTTCTCACTATCACCGACTTAGTAAGCAACATCGATGGATCCGCTTCCGGCCTCGACATTCTTGAGCTTGGCGTGCTCGTTGCCTTCGTCGCCTACTTGCCAGGAGTCAAATTCTTCTTTGGCATTCCCGGCTGGGTCCTTGTAGTCGTGATTCTGGCGCTCCAAGTGCTCGATCTAGTCGGCTCCCGTGCGTGGTACGCGCTGCTCTTCCTCGCTGTCGTTGTGGTCACTGCGCTACTTGAGATCAAGGCAGTCGGCCTCGCCGAAGATGTTCCGTGGATCCCCAAGATTCCGCTTCCCACGAACATGGGCGGCGACCCATACCGGAGCCAAGCCAACCCTCGCAAGAAGAAGGCGAAGAACACCAACCTGAAGGCCGTACCGACCCCGAATCCGATCGAAGACCAGCTACTGCAAATCGAGATCGACGACATTCTGGATCAGGTCGCCGAAAACGGTCTCGACAGCCTCTCCAAAGAGCAACGTAAAAAGCTTGAGAACTATTCGAAGGAACAGCGCAAGAAGAAGGGGCTTTAGCTCCCTATGGCTGACCTCGTCGCCTGGTTCGGCCAGCGTCACCCAGGCGAAGTCATCGTCTGCAAGGCTGGCGGATTCATCAACGCACCCTATGCATCTGAGTTCGTGAACGCAGCCGAGAGGACCGGCGTCGGGATCCTCTCGATCGAGGGCTTTCTCGTCGAAGAGGGCGGCGTCGCATACCCCGTTACTGGTCGACACCGTGACCTTCTCGATCTCGACCAGCTTGACTGTGAGACGTTCGTTGGCTCGTCGTGTGGCGCGGCACGGCAGATCTTGGCCGGGGTGTGGGCCAGTGACCCAACCCCCGACGAGACCTCGTCACTCCACAAGGACGTGAGCTACCGTCACATGATCCGATTCATCTTGGACCAGTAATCCACCGCACCAGGTATCAACGTCACGGCAACGAGATTATTGTCACCTCGCCGGTGTCACCGTTGACCTCGATCAGCGAACCGTCTTGGATGCGCTTCGTCGCATCGGTGCACGACACCACGCACGGGATTCCGAGCTCGCGGCTCACGATGATTGCATGACTGAGCGGCGCACCAACGTCGACGACGACGGCTGCCGCAGGCACAAACAGTGGCGTCCACGATGGATCGGTGATGGGGGCAACCAAAATGTCGCCTGGCTCGAGCGCCGTAGGGTCGTGCGAGTCGGTGACGACTCGAGCAATGCCGCGCTCGACGCCGGGACACCCCGACACGCCGGGTAATACCTCGCCGAGGGTCGCGAGGTCAATGACAACCTCGTCCCGACGTGGATATTCACCGATTGGAGCAGGCGCACCGACAAAGAGGAACGGCTCTTGCAGTTCGCTCACCTCGGCGTAGTGCGCACGCCGCTCCTCGATGACATCGTGGAACGGAGCCGGGTCGTCGAGGAATGCGTACTGCTCATTCCTCAGCAACATGCCAAAGCTCTCGACAGCAGGCATTGTCCCTGCGGCCACGCAGCGACGTCCCCATTCGCGCAACATCATGCGTAGTTCGTGGACGAGCTTGATGCAGTTTGTCTTTGTGCGCTCACGGCCGGGCATAAACACGGTGGCTGAGTGCAACGCAGCTTGGAATTGTCCCTGAGTCTCAGGATCTTCGGCGAGCATTGCGGTGATGCGGTCACCGATCTCCTTTCGCTCAGCCGCCCGGTCGTTGTTGTGGGCTTGTGGAGCGGCACTTTCGGGCGAGAGACGCATACGGTCAACCGCGGCGAGCGCAAGGTTTGGATCGGTTTCCCAGGTCGGCGAACGTGCTTCCCACTCATTGGGGCCTCGCGCTCCATAGCGGAAGGTGAAATCGTCGAGTGCACCAACAAACGCTGCGACATCATCGCCCTCAGCAGCTCGAATCCTGCCATCGAGCCCCGCATTGCCGGCATCAAAGAGCGCGGTCAGAGCGGACGACGCCGCCACTTGGCGGCCCAGGGTCCACATCACCATCGATGGTGCCGCCGACTCGACATCGCCGAGACCGGCCAGAAGCTTCAGCGTCGACTCTGGCTCGCCGACCGCGGCGCACACCTTGGTGATGATGCCGATTGGCAACGTGGCCAAAAAGCTAATGAAGATGTGCTGGCCGAACAGGTGAGCGAAGTGTTCCTCCATGAGTGCCCACGCCGTATCGAGTAATTCACGATCGGTCATCGCCGAAAGATCAGGCCGGTTGGCGCGAAGGCCATTCATCGCCACTTCGTCAGCCAGCACGTCGGGGAGGTTTGGAGTGGTCAGCGTCCACTCGAACGTCTCACCGATTTTGGCCGTGAGCTCGGGGCGGTCGTGCCATGGCTCGTCGACAATTGGGGGCACACCTGGGGCATCACCGAAGAACGAGTCGTCGATGTCTTGGGCTGTCATGCCGGGGCCACGAGCGCCGAGCATACGGAGCGCCGATGCGTTCAGATAGGCGTAGCCGCCAGTAACACCGAGAAACACACACTCATCAGCCGGCATCTCGTCTGGCGTCATCACACCGATGCGATAGTAGGCCTCACGAAATCCGATTTCGGACCCGCCCAGTCCATCTTCACTCTGGAATCCGAATGAGAACGTCAGGGGTGCCACCGGGTCGGGGAACACTTCTCCTACATTCGCCCTCGTGTAGAACGGAAACTTCTCGCTCAACGATGTTGCGACAATCCAGTCTTTGACCATGCGGTCCCCCTTGGTTAGTCCCACTGGCGGCGCCGATCGACGACTAACCAAGCGGGCTCATACTTCGGTCGACACTAGTGCCGTTCGTCACAGCAAGAAAGTCAAGCTAGTCGACGATGTCGACAGGGGTTCCTGGCTCGATAATGGCCGCCACCGCAACAATCGTCTCGTTCTCGACGCGAATGCAGCCAAGCGACGCCTTTTGCCCCAACAAGTCTGGCCGACGGGTGCCATGGATGGCGACAACCGCATCGCCTCCGTTTATCTGATCGATTGTCTCGGAGTAGGCAGACAATGCAAGCACGAATGGCCCGTATACCGACGTCTCATCCCATGGGAGCTCATCGCGAAGATAGAAGTGGCCGATCGGCGTCGGCGAACCGTCTTTCCCTATGGCGACAGAAACGGTTGATACGACGACCCCATCACGTTCGACCGACATTGTTCGGTCGCTCAGGTCGATTTCGATACGCGAGTCAACCTCGCCGACGGTGACTGCAGATTTGGGGATCCAGCCAGTTGTACCGTTTGGCCGAACCGGCACCGCAACTTCGTACCACTCCCCATCTTCGCCAATCAGCTCGAAGTAGCGGGGGCCAAAGAACTCTGTTGGCACCGGGAGGCTCCAGGCCGCTGCTGCCTCGAGGTCTGGGGCACTCCACAACTCGACGAACCCTTCCTCGACCAACGCCTTAGCCACATAGGCCTTGGATCCATCGAATACCGGCGGGGCCGTTTCGGTCGTTGCGGTCGGAGAGGTAGTTGATGGAGTCGAGATTGACAAGGTTGTTGGCGACACGACATCAATATCGACGGCCTCGAGCGCGTTTGGCCACGCTTGAGCGTCGGATGCCGCAGCGACCGCGTCGGTGCCGCCGCTCCACCACGCGGCCGAACCGACAGCAAGCGCGATAACGCCAAGCACCGCCACCAGCAACATCGGTGTCTTGCGTTGTGCCAACTTGATCGACTCCTCAAGGCGACGCCACCCACATACAACGATGGTGACACCAAAGGACTACCGTAGCCCACCGATCAGATGGCCAACGACGCGTCAGGGTGCTGGCCGCTAACCAGCGCCGGCCAGGACAGCCTCGACATCGATGAGGCCGAGTCGTAGCTTCAGCGTGAGAACCCTCGATACCGATGCATCGAGCCGTTCGACCGTTAACCGGCCAGAGGCAACTGCGTCGAGAAGCGCCGTCTGTGCCGCGATGAGATCGGGAGGGGCGAGCAGCAGATCGATGCCGGCTTCAAGGGACTGGATTGCGATCTCTCCACGACCCTCTCCACTCAGTGCACCCATATCGAGAGCATCGGAGACAATGACGCCCTCGTAGCCAAGATCTTCTCGCAGCAACTGTTCGACGAGCACTCGGCTTTGGGTCGCAGGAACGCCCGATGGGTCGAGCTGAGGCAGACTCAGATGGCCGACCATGATCATGTCGACACCAGCGTTCGCAGCGGCCACAAAGGGAACACGCTCGCGACTACGCCAAAGCTCATCGCTGATATCGAGCACCGGCAGCGACTTATGGCTGTCAACAGTCGTCGCTCCGTGGCCCGGCCAGTGTTTCGCTGACGCGGCCACTCCGCCACGCTGCAAACCTTTGATCACGGCAACGACCATCGTCGCCGTTGCCTCTGGGTCTGCTCCGTAGCTTCGATTTCCGATGACGCCGGCGTTGCCGTCAACGAGATCGGCCACCGGCGCAAATACGACATTGATGCCCTGCGCCCGAAGCTCAACGGCAGTCTGGGTGGCGAGCGACGTCGCTTGCTCTGGATCACCAGCAAGGCTTCGAGCAGGCGGGACCGACGTGACGCCGTCGACGACTCGTTGGACCCGGCCGCCCTCCTGGTCTACGGCGATGAGCATGCCGACAGTCGGCGAAGACGCCGCCTGCAGCTCAGCGGAGAACGTGCTGAGCTGTCCCGCATCGACAATGTTTGACCCGAGGTAGAGCACCCCGCCGAGGCGGAACGCATCGACGAGACCGGCCGCGGTCTCGATACCGCCAAGGCGAACATTTCCCGGATGCGCCTCTGCCCCCGACGTGCCTTCGACCACCGGCATCAGTAGCTGGCCGATCTTCTCGTCGAGGGTGAGGCCGGCCACGATGATTGCAACAGGATCGGGCGCCGCGGTGGTTGTGGTCGTCACAATCGTGGTGGTTGTTGTCGGCGCCGTTGCGGCCAGCGCGGTCGTGACACTTGTCGGTGAGATTGTTGACACCGGCGCTCCCTCGACGACGTCGCTTGACGACGAGCACGACGCCGCGAACAGCGCCAGACCGAGCGCCAACGCCGATGCCGAGTGCTTCACTGACGAGCCGATCCGCCGGTGCACGCCATCGCTCTCATCGAGTATCTCGGCGAACTGATCAACCACGCCGGCCATCCTACGCCCCCATCGAACGGGCAGCGTGACTGTGGTCAACTACCATCGGATCCAGCGTTACCGAGCGCGTTGAATGGGGGATGGTAAGTGTGCCAATGACCGACTGGAATCCAGCCCTCCGTTCCCAGTTCGATGAGCCCTACTGGCACGAGCTGCGGCAATTTGTCCACACCGAACGTCAACGTCACACGATCTATCCGTCGGAAGATCAAGAGTTCGCGGCGTTTCATCTCACTCCACTTAGCTCCATCAAGGTGGTCATACTCGGCCAAGACCCTTACCACGGCCCTGACCAAGCCGAGGGACTGTGTTTTTCAGTCAAACCACCGGTGAGGCCGCCCCCATCGCTCCAGAACATCTTCAAAGAGCTCCAAAGCGACCTCGGAATCGAACCCCCGAATCACGGATCGCTGACTGAGTGGGCCCAGCGAGGAGTCCTGCTTCTCAACACCACACTGACGGTCAGGGCCGGACAGGCAGGAAGTCATCAGGGCCGGGGCTGGGAAACGTTCACTGACGAAGTGATTCGAACGGTCAACAACCGGGCCAAACCAGTCGTTTTTGTGCTCTGGGGTGCCGCAGCCAGAAAGAAAACGAAACTCATCGATACTGATCGGCACACCATTGTCGAATCGGCTCATCCCTCTCCATTGTCGGCCCATCGGGGCTTTCTCGGAAGTCAGCCATTCTCGAAAGTCAACGCCGCCCTCGATCGACTTGGAGAACGCCCAGTCGACTGGAGCCTGTCAGACCGATAGGGTGTCGTGCAGGCAGGATTGGGTAGATAAGTGGCTGGCATAGACCAAGATCGACGATCGACGAGGGAACCGAATACCGCCAAACGTCTCATTGACTTGGCGCGCAACGCCGCCCTGCTTCTCGTCCTCTGGTTTGTCTATAGCTGGGTTCGCAGTCACACGAGCGACAATTGGACTGGCGCCTACCAAAACGCCACTGGCCTTCTTAGCTGGCAACAAGCGGTCGGCTTGCCAAGCGAGGCGATCGTCCAAGACGTGTTCCTTAGCTATCCAAGGCTCATCAAGGCTGCAAACCGCTACTACATGTGGGTGCATTTTCCCCTCACCGGCGCCTTCCTCATCTGGACCTGGTTCCGGCACTACGCGCATTTCAAGATCGTTAGAGCAACGCTGGTGAGCGTCACCGTGGCCGCTCTCGGGCTCCACATCCTGTTTCCACTCGCGCCGCCCCGATTCATGACCTCGCAAGGTTTCGTCGATACCGGACTCCGCTTCGGCCCGAGCCCCTACGAACTCTCCGCTTCCCAGGCCGCAAACCAGATTGCCGCGATGCCATCGCTTCACGTCGGATGGGCACTGCTTGTCGCGCTTAGCGTCATTGCTATCTCCAAGCACCGACTGCGTTACCTGATCTTGATCCACCCACTCGTTACCTTCTCGGTAGTCGTCGTCACGGCAAATCACTACTGGAGCGACGGTTTCGTTGCGGCGGCGCTGGTGCTGGCGTTGTGGGCGCTCTTCCGTCGTCGGTATGTGCCTCGACTCAATGCAGTGTCATGCCCCGACACGTTGGCCAGCCTCGACCCACGGTCACGACTTCTCACGACCACTCAGGTCGAAGATACCGTGGGCCCGCGGTCAGACGCCGGCGAGTCCTCGTTTGATGACGCCACTTGCGCAAACTCTGGTACCTGGTGGCACCAGCCGGGTCCCCAGTAATCACCTCCCAGTCCTAGGGGGGCAACTTTCCTCGCGATTTGGGCATCGTGACCGGACTGAGTGTCGCCATACTGTGAGGCGTGAATACTTCCACTGATCTGCTGCATGCGCTCCTCAATGAACGTGGTGTGCTTCTCCTCGATGGCGCCATGGGGACCGAGTTGTTCGCGCGAGGCCTCACCAGTGGCGACAGCCCCGAACTCTGGAACGTAGAACACCCTGAGCGTCCACGATTCCTATCTGTCCGCTGGCTCTGACATCGTACTCACCAACACATTCGGCGGTAGCCGCTATCGCCTCGCCCTGCACAAACTTGACGCCCGAGCGGTCGAACTCAATCGAGCCGGCGCGGAAGTCGCGAGAGCAGCGGTCGACGCGAGCGGCCGGCATGCCCTCGTCGCAGGCTCAATGGGACAAACCGGAGAACTCATCGAGCCACTCGGCGAGTGCACAATGGCGCAGATGACCGACGCATTCGCTGAGCAATCGTCAGGCCTTGCTGCTGGCGGCGCCGACATTATCTGGATCGAAACCATGTCGGCGCTCAATGAGATAGAAGCAGCGGTTACTGGTGCTCGCCTTGGCGCTCC
>RCMY010000907.1_pt1 | contig 28400 bp, 27 predicted proteins | sample 2041341 | NCBI WGS metagenome assembly RCMY01 (sample SAMN09708234, study PRJNA481090) | Marine sediment metagenome, whole genome shotgun sequencing project.
GCCTCGCCCACAACACCGACCTCGCAACCCGCTACCAACACTGGCTTCAACAAGCCGCTTGACGATTAGCGACCATAGGAGCATCAGTCACGGCGCGACGAGAACGGGTAGCCCGGAGCTGCGAAGCCGGTCCGGGCGAAAATGGGGCATCCTCCGCAGCGCGAATCGAGGCCGGCCTGCGGCCGGATTTCGCCTTGCGGCGAAAATCAGAACTCGCGCTTCTCGCGGACCTTGGCGGCCTTGCCGACGCGGTCACGGAGGTAATAGAGCTTCGCACGGCGGACGTCGCCGCGTGTCATGCGCTCGATCTTGGCCATGATTGGCGAATGGATCGGGAAGGTGCGCTCGACGCCCACACCGAAGCTCAGCTTGCGAACCGTGAAGGACTCGTTGATGCCAGATCCGCGACGTGCAATGACGACGCCTTCGAAGACCTGGACGCGTTCTTTGTTACCCTCGACCACGCGGACGTGAACGCGAACGGTGTCGCCTGCTTGGAATTCGGGAATGTCGTCCCGAAGGCTCTTCTTGTCGACGAGATCGGTGATGTTCATCGGGGTGCTCCTGCGTGATCGGCCGATGGGCCAGCGGCCAAGCCTAGAGGCAGCTACAGGTCCCTACAACGTGACAGACAGCTCCAACTGTGCTGGAAACGATTTGTAGATGTCTCGCATGGTCCGAATGATGCCCGATGCGACCAGTTCTGGCTCGACGGGTGCGGTCCAATCCCAGTAGAAGTTGCCCCACGATGATGACCCAACCGAAAATCCAACTGCGATCACCGCGCGTTCGTCTCGGACGGTCAACCGGTTCCCGCCGACCAAACTGTCGTTGCCTGAGGCAGCGAGGCGGATGTTCCCGTCGTTCAGGCGGTTCGCGTCGATCCGTTGACCGGTTTGTGGGTTTACGATGGTGAACGACGTCAGCTCGCCCGCAAGGAGGTCCTTCGTGGCCAGCGACAGTGCCGACGAGACGTCATTCCAGGTCTGGGGCCCCGCCGTCAGCAACAATTCCGTAGGCATGATGGCCCAGTCGGCACCAGTACGTCCGAGTTGAGTTTCTACCCGTCGCCACCCGACGGCGGTCCGAATTCCCCTTCGAACTCCCGAATCAGCTCGAGTTCATCGTCGGTAAGCCCGCCACGTCGCTCGAGCAAGTCCGGGCGACGGTCGCGAGTCCGACGCAGTGACATTGCGAGGCGCCACCGGTCGACGGCTGCATGATTTCCCGAGGTCAGAACCGGGGGAACCGGCACTCCCTCGAATTCGGCTGGACGTGTGTAGTGGGGGTACTCGAGGAGCCCGTTCGAGAACGACTCATCCTCGATCGACGCTCGATTGCCGAGCACGCCCGGTACAAGTCTTCCGACCGCCTCGATAATGACCGCGGCGGCAACTTCTCCGCCCGCCAACACAAAGTCACCGATCGATACTTCGCGATCGACAAAACCATCGAGCACGCGCTGATCGATGCCCTCATAACGCCCACAGAGCAGAGAAAACCCTTCGCCCTGAGCGAGTTCTCGGGCCATCGACTGATCGAATGGATCCCCTGACGCACTGAGCGCGATGAGCGGCCGTGGAGGGTCGGTGGCCCGAATCGACGCGGCGAGCACGTCGGGGCGCATGACCATCCCCGCCCCGCCACCGAACGGCGAGTCGTCGACGCTCTTGTGCACGTCGGTGGCATGGTCTCGTGGGTCGTGTAGGCGAAGGTCGATGTGCCCATTCATCCGTGCACGCCCGATGATGCTCGTCGCGAGCGCTCCGTCGACCAGCTCGCCGAACACGCTGAACACATCGATTCGAAGGCTCCTTTCGGGCTCCGCCAACCTCGTCACAGCTCGAACAGTCCGTCGGGAACTTCGACGTTGATCACATCTGGCGTGGCTTCGACGACGAACGCTATCGGCACCAGCGCACCAGACTCGAGGACCAACAAGTCGCTAGCCGGATTGGCCTGCACCTCGACCACGGCACCTCGATCGACACCCGATTGGTCGACGACAGATACACCGATTAATTCGTGGACCCACAATTCGTCGGGATCATCGAGGAACTCGGCCCGCAATTCAGTGCCTCGCAACAGTTCGGCGTCCTCGCGGGTGCTCACACCGTCGAAAAACACGAGATGATCAGCGTCTTTGGGTCGCGACGACAAGACGGTGAGGTCTTTGTCGACCGTCGAGAGCACCGCGCCCGCCTCGAGGCGTTCCGAACGGTTCGTCGAGAGACGAACGACAACTTCACCCTTGAGTCCATGGGCCTTGCGGATATGGCCGACGACCAAAAGGTCGTCAAAGGGCACGGTCATGCCCCGAGTCGCATTCAGTCGACGAATTCGATGTCGACTTCGACACCATCTCGAGCAGCTGCGGCACGGGTAAGCGTTCGGATGGCGTTCGCCACACGTCCGCGTCGACCGATGACACGTCCCATGTCGTCTGGACCGACTCGAACTTCGAGCTGCAGAGTGCGCTTGGAGTCGTCGACGTCGACCTGGACTGCATCTTCGTCGTCGACGAGTGCCGAAACGAGGTACTCGAGTACCGCTTGTGCGGTCGGAGCTCCGTCATCAGAGCCTCGGTCGTCATTCACATCATCGTCATTCACGTCATCGACGTCGACATCGTGGTCACTCATGAGTCTTCACCTTCAGCAGCAGCGTCCTCGACAGGAGCGTCAACGGCGGCTTCATCAGCCGTGGCTTCGTCAGCGGAGGCTTCCTCGGCGGGCGTCTCAGTTTCGGCTTCTTCCACCGATGCCTCGACCGGCTTCACCGGTTTTGGTTTTGCCGGCGACGGTGCCGTGTACCCCTTCTTGGGGGTCGGCTCGGGAACAGCCGGGATGTCGGGTTTTGCACCCGTGAATTCTTCCCACGCTCCGGAGATCTTGAGGAGCTTGGCAACTCGCTCTGTCGGCTGGGCACCCTGGCGGAGCCAGGCGACAGCCTTCTCATTGTCGATTTCGATGACCGATGGATCGAGACGGGGCTGGTAGGTCCCGACAATCTCGATGAATCGACCATTTCGGGGCGAGCGGGCATCAGCAGCAACGACGCGGTATGTCGGTTGCTTCTTTTTGCCCATGCGCATCAGGCGGAGCTTTACAGCCACAGCAAATCCTCTTCTTTGGAGTCTCGGAGACAAGTGAGACTCGACCGCCAAATGCTAGCGGCCTCCTCTACATTCGCCACATGTGAGAACGTGCATCGTTGGAGAGCACGATCGTTCGTCACTGTGTCAGTCGTTGTCGGGAAGGCCCGGCAAGCGCAAACTGCTCAGTTCTTCGATGCTCTCGTTCATCAGAACACTCGGGTCGGCCATGGGTGCAGGACCCTTGTTTGTCGTCCGTCCACCACTGCGGCGCCGTCTGTTCTTCTTGCCGCCGCTCTTCTTTTTCGACTTCTTCGGCGTCATGCCGAATTGTTTCATCATCTTTTGCATTTCGTTGAACTGTTTGACGAGCGCGCTGACGTCTTGGGCCTGCGTTCCGCTGCCGGTTGCTATGCGATGACGACGAGAACCATCGATCAGGTCAGGTTTGGTGCGTTCTTCGACGGTCATCGATCGAATGATTGCCTCGAGGCGGGCGATCTGGGAATCCTCGATCTCGACATCGCGAACCTCTTTGGGGATGCCGGGCATCATTCCCAACAGATTCCCGATCGGGCCCATCTTCTTGATCTGCTGCATTTGGTCCAGAAAGTCGTCGAGCGTGAACGAACCATCGAGGAGACGCTGCGCAGCAACTTCGGCTTCATCGTCGTCGTAGGCGGCTTCGGCCTTCTCGATGAGCGTCTCGATATCGCCCATGCCAAGGATCCGGCTCGCAAGGCGATCGGGGTAGAAGACCTCGAACTCGTCGATCTTCTCGCCCGTCGACGCAAACGCGATCGGGCGCCCGACGACCTCTTTGACAGACAGGGCCGCTCCACCACGCGCGTCACCGTCGAGTTTGGTCAGAATGACTCCATCGAGCGCCAACGTCTTGTGAAAGGACTCGGCCACCGTCACTGCGTCTTGACCCGTCATTGCGTCGACGACGAGGAATGTGTACTGCGGTGTCAGCACCTCGGAGATCTGACGAACCTCCTCCATCAGGGCTTCGTCGATGGCAAGGCGGCCGGCGGTATCGCAGATGATGACGTCACGGCCAAGGTTCTTGGCTTCTTCGAGTGCGGCCCGTGCGACCGACACCGGATCGGTGGGTTCGGAGAACACCGGCACATCGATCTGGGCGCCGAGCGTCCGGAGCTGTTCGACGGCGGCTGGACGTTGCAGGTCGGCGCCGACGAGCAGCACGTTGCGGCCCTGCGATTTGAAGAGGTTGGCGAGTTTTGCTGAGTTGGTGGTCTTGCCCGAACCCTGAAGGCCCGCCATCAATACAACAGTTGGCGGTTTGGACGCGAACGTGACCTGCATCGCCTCGCCACCAAGGCTGTCGGTGAGCTCCTCGAGAACGATCTTGACGATCTGCTGCGACGGGTTGAGCGCTTTGGACAACTCGTCGCCAACCGCACGCTCACGGATGCGCGAGACCAAACTTTTGACGACCTCGAAGTTCACATCGGCTTCGAGCAATGCCAACCGAATCTCGCGAAGCGCCTCATCGACATCGGACTCGCTGAGCTTGCCCTTGCCGCGCAACTTGCCGAAGATGCCGTCAAAGCGGTCTGTCAGTGTGTCAAACATTGTTTTCCAAATCGGTCGGTCTCGCCAGGCCGGCGTCGCGGCTGGTCACCTAGGCGTTCAGGTCTGCCAGGCTACCGCTCCAGCGGTGTCACCTCGACACATGGTGGTTCAGAACGCTACGCGAACAGCGCGTCGACGAACTCGTCTGCGTCGAATGGAATGAGGTCGTGAGGCCCTTCGCCAAGACCGACGAGTTTCACCGGAATACCCAATTCGCGCTGGACGGCCACCACGATGCCACCCTTGGCCGACCCGTCGAGTTTGGTCAGCACCACTCCGGTGACGTCAGCGGCCTGGGTGAACTCCCGCGCTTGGATCAGGCCGTTCTGGCCGGTTGTTGCATCGATGACCAACAAGGTCTCGGTCACGGTGCCCGCGCCCTTCTCGGCAACGCGTCGAACCTTCGACAACTCGTTCATGAGGTTTGTCTTCGTGTGCAAACGACCTGCGGTGTCCGCGAGGACGATGTCTGCCCCCGACGCTGCGGCATGTTCGACAGCATCGAAGATCACCGAAGACGGGTCGCCACCCTCTGCCCCGCGAACGACATGAGCCCCGGAGGTTTCGCCCCACATGGTGAGCTGCTCTGCGGCAGCGGCCCGAAAGGTGTCCCCGGCGGCCAGAACCAATTGGCGGCCCGCGGCAACCTCACGAGTGGCTATCTTGCCGATCGTTGTCGTCTTGCCGACTCCATTGACGCCGACGAACAACCACACCGATGGTGCGCCGCCCACGGCGAGCTCGATGTCTTGTCCGCCGAGTTGCGTCTTGAGTTCGGCCTTGACCAGTTCGATCAGCTCGGCGCCATTCGTCACGTCTTTCGCCTCGGCGGCAGCGCGGACCGTCTCGAGAATCTCCATCGTCGGCGCGACACCGACGTCGGCACGAATGAGGGCCTCTTCGAGTTCTTCCCACGTTTCTGCATTGACGTCGCCCCGGGACACGATCGACGACAAATACCCAGACATTTCCGACCGAGCTTTGGAAAGCCGATCCCGAAAGGTCGCCGGCTCAGGGGTGTCGGGAACCTCGACGAGGGGTTCGTCGAGGTCGTCTGGCACCGTGTCGATCGGGTGCCGCGTCTCGACGTCGGTGAGCAGCCCATCGGCGGTGTCGCTCGTGGACGGGTCGATCGACGGAACGTGATCACCTCGGCCGCGGGTGAAGGCGAGTGCTGCTCCCCCAACGAGGAGCACACCGAGAACGATCAGGACGATCAGGACGATCAAAAGCACTGGATCCATAGGCGGCACAGCCTAGGCCCAGCCAGCGAGTTCGAAGTTCGGTGCCCGGCGAGGGCGGACTCACCGAACACCGAACTCCTGAAGCTCACCGGATCGGAGAGGTGGAGGGGGATCCTCAACCGATCCGGCAGTACACGATGAAATTAGTCACGGGGAGGTAAAGCGGCTGTAAGCGACGGATGTCGATCATCGCGCACCGTCTTCGATACCTCTGGCTGCAGCCCGTCCGACCCGTTGGATGTTCCGTGACGCCGCAACCAGATCACGAACGTCGAACCCTGCCCGAGCGTCGATTCCACCCGGACGGTTCCGCCGTGGGTTTCGGCGATCTGTTGGACGATTGCCAACCCAAGCCCTGAGCGGCCGTCACGCTTCAAATTCTGCGTGTTGTCGCCACGCCAAAAGCGGCGAAAAACCCGCTGTTGATCGGTCGCCGAGATCCCTGGACCCTGGTCCTGCACCCCCATCCAAACCCAATCGTCGACCTCTCCGGCTCGAATCGAGATGACCGAGCCGTCCGGTGCGAGCCTGATCGCATTTGCGAGCAGGTTCGCCAACGCACGTCGAAGCGCCACGGGATCTCCCTCGACCAACAGTTCGAGGTCGGCTGATGCCTCGAGCCGAACACCGTCGGCAGACGCGGGGATTTCGAACTCCTCGGCCACACCGTGCACGACTGCGCCCAAGTCAACGATGTCGACTCGCGCCGAGCGGGTTTCGGCGCGAGCGTGGTCGAGAAGATCGTCGACGAGGGTGGTCATGCGATCGGCGGAACGTTCGACGACCTGTCCCGCCTTGCGAAGATCTTCAACCGTCGCGTCGGGGTCGGCGAGGGTGACCTCGAGATTCGTACGAATCACTGCGAGGGGGTTTCGCAGCTCATGGGACGCTTCGTGAATGAACTTCGCCTGCGCCGAGAAGGCGAGATCGAGCCGGTCGAGCATATCGTCGAACGTACCTGCCAGCTGGCCCAGCTCGTCCTCTGGTCCGGCCAAGTTGATCCGTCGGTTGAGGTCGGTCGCGCTGATCGATCTGGCAACAGTGGTGATTCGTTCGATCGGGCGAAGGACGATTCCTGCGACGTACCAACCGACCGCCAAACTCGTAAAGAACAACAACCCGAGCGCGACGAACGAATACCGGCGAAGGTCTTCGAGCACTTGACGATCGACCTCGGCCTCGAAATCCTCGAAGGCCCGAACTGCGATGGGCTGACCGCTGTCGGGGTTGCGGAGGACGACGTCGAATCCCGAATCGTCCATGATCGTTCCACCGAGCTCGCTGCTGATCCCTGCGTAGATTCCTCCGATGACGATCGCGGCCAGACCGAACAACAAGACCGAATACAACAACGCGATGCGAAATCGAATCGAACCAACCCATGACGGCAAGAAACGGTCGGTATTGGCTCCAACGCTCATCGGCCGCCGAACGGGGCGTTGGCGTGTCTCGGCTACGTCGGGCGGACGGAATTCACCAGTGGTCGAGCCCGGGTCCCGAGATGGCCGTTTCATCACGTGACGCTCATCTAGCTGGATGCCTTGGCTACATGGTCGACAAGTCGGTACCCCGATCCGATCACCGTCTCGATGATTGGATCGTCGGATTCGCTGTGAAGCTTCCGACGGAGCGTTCCGACGGTGACCCGAACCGTGTTCGTGAACGGGTCAGCGTTCTCGTCCCACACGTGCTCCAGTAGGTGTTCTTGGCTGAGAACGTTGCCCGCGTGGGTCATAAAATAACGCAACAGCGCGAATTCTTTCGGCGTGAGGTCGAGTCGTCGACCTTCGTGGGTGACTTCGTGCCTCGCGGTGTCGAGCTGCAGAGGACCGACGGTGAGCACCGACGACGACTGCACAGCATCGCGTCGGAGCAAGACACGTATTCGCGCGGACAACTCGCCGAACGCGAAAGGTTTGACCAGATAGTCGTCAGCCCCGAGATCGAGGCCGAGTATTCGTTCGTCGACGGCATCGCGAGCGGTGAGCATCAAGATGCGGGGCGCCCCGCTGGCCGGCGGATCGACTCGAATCCGTCGACAGACCTCGAGACCATCGATGTCGGGCATGGTCAGGTCGAGACAGATCAGATCGTATGGCTGCACGTCCAGCCGTTCGAGCGCATCCTCGCCACCGTGGGCCACGTCGACGGCGTACCCCTCACGCCGTAGGCCAGTCGCCACCGCGCCGGCAAGGTCAACTTCGTCATCGACTACGAGAATCCGCACGTCTCCACGGTACTTCTCCGGAAGCGCCATTTTCGGGCGGTCAGTTGGTTGCGAGGGCCGCGTCTCTCGACGGACCGGTTCCGAAGTTTCGCTCGACTTCGGACCGTTCGCTGACAACCCGTGACGAACCACCGGGTTCCATGGTCACGCCATAGAGCGAATCAGCGCTTTCCATCGTTCGCTTCTGGTGCGACACGATGACCAACTGCGCTTCAGAGCGGAACTCATCGATCAGACTCAAGAAACGGTGCAGGTTCACATCGTCGAGGGCCGCTTCGACCTCATCCATGATGTAGAACGGCGAGGGCCGGCTGCGGAACACGGCAAACAAGAACGCCAGCGCGGTGAGCGAGCGTTCACCTCCCGAGAGCAGCGAAAGTTTCTTCACGTTCTTGCCAGACGGTTTTGCACTGACTTCGATGCCGGTATCGAGAAGGTTGTCGGGGTCGGTGAGGCGCAGACTGCCCTGCCCCCCGGGAAACAGCCGTTCGAAAAGTGTCTGGAAGTTGTCGGCGACATCGGCATACGCCGACGCGAACACGGTGACGATCTCGTCGTCGATTGCCTTGATGACCTTGTTGAGCTCGCGTCGTGTCGACCGAATGTCGTCGAGCTGGCCATTCAGGAACTCGTGACGTTCTTGTAGCGCCTCGAATTCTTGGAGGGCGAGCGGGTTGATCGGACCCATGAGTTTGAGGTCGCGCTCGAGCTCGCGTGCACGGGCGGCCGGGGTGACATTCTCGGGGAGCTCGGGTCGATCAGCGGCAACTGCGCCGGCGGGGTCGACATCGAGATCTCGACGAAGCATTTCGGTGGTCGACTCGAGACGCAACCGAGTCTCGGCTTCTTCGATCTCGATTCGTCCGGTACGTTCGGCGAGTTCTCGAAGTTCGACCTCGGTCTTCGATCGAGTCGAACGCATATAGTCCAGTTTCGACGTCAATTCATGCACGATTGCCGATTGCTGACGGCGCTCTTCACGTCGGTCTTCGAGGTGCACGTTCAGATGCCCGATGGTGTCGTGCATGACAACCTGAAGCCGCTGCGCGAGCCGCTCTGCCCGATCGAGAACGACACGTTTGTTCTCCGCATCACTTTGTTCGACCGCCAGCCGTTCGAGCCGATCCTGCACTTCACCGAGGCGACGCCGCAGCACACCCCGGCGTTCCTCCAGCGCAGCCGAACGAACCTCGAACTCCGTGCGACGATCGCTGACCGCAGAACGACGCTGTGACAGGACCGTGCGTGTTGCCTCGAGCTCACGATTGCGTTCGGCAGATTGCACTTCGGCGGATTCGAGGCCTGGCAGCAGGTTCTCGAGCTCGCCGACGCGCGCCGATTCACGGTCGAAGCGAACAGTGAGTTCGGTCCGTTGCGTCTCAAGCGTTTCCATCTCGACATCTATCTGACGGATTTGGGCATCGATGTGATGCAACGCCTCGGTCGTCGACGTGAGTTCAGCGTCGTTGACATCGAGGTCGGCTGCAGCTGTTTGATCAGCCTTCGACAATGTTTCGACTTCTGCGGTTGTGGTCCGCAACTGTTCATCGCAACGCTGACGAGCGTTGGCTGCAGCCTTTGCATCGCCTCGGGCTTCGTCGAGCGCAGCCTGCGTGGCCCCGACTCCGCTGGAGCCAATTCGCCACAAACCGCCGCCGATTCTATCGCCGGATCGGGTGACGACGATTCGCCCGGTTTCGACCGAGCGGTCGACTGCCTCACGCCAATTCGCGTCGACCGCATCGACATTGGCCAGCAGATGGCCGAGGACACCGGCGACGTCGGGCCGCAGTGGAGACACACGATGCAACACCGAGTCGAGACCAGCGACGGGAGGTTCGAGACGAGGATCGAGAGCGATCACTGCGCCCGAGCCGGTTGCCGACTCGAACGCCTCGAGGGCCTGACGGGCAGCTGGCGCAGACTCGACGACCACCGCGGAGAGCGCCTCGCCGAGAGCAGCCTCGACGGCGTCCTCCCAGCCAGACTCGATGGCGACGACGTCGAGCAACGTGCCGATGAGACCTTCGATGCCTTCGAGCGAGTCTGCACCTGCCGCGACACGTGCAGAATCGAGGGCTTCGGACAGTGCGCTGACACGAGCTTCGGCCGAGCGGCACACAGCATCGGCTTCGGCACGCTCGTCGCGCAACCGGGCCAGACGTTCCTGCGCCTCGAGATGTGCTTGGGCTGCACTGTCGGCAGTGGTCACCAACGTCTGTTCTCTCTCGACGGCGGTATCGAGCTTCTTTCGCTCAGCCTCCGTGCGAATCGAGAGGCCGCTCTTTCGGTCATGCAGTGCGATTTCGCGTTTCTCGATGCCGTCCAGCTCGATTCGGGCAGCCGAAATCGAGTTGCGAAGTGCTGCGAGCTCGCCACGAACCTCGGCGGCTCGACCTGCTGCTGCGGCTTCAGCGCCTTCGCCGGTCATCGATGACAGGGCGAGTTCGAACGTCGAACGATCTTCGGAGAGGCTCTGCTCGATACGGGTCAACTCTTCGAGCTCGGGGGCCAGTGACAGCACCGACGTGTCGACATCGGCCAATTGGTCAGTCAGCTCGGACGCCTCGCTCCGCAATGCGGCCAAGACATCTCCGTCTATGGTCGCCTGACGCTCACGAGCGATACCGCGAATTCGTTCGCCGAGAAGATCGTCAGCTCCACGAGCACGCTGATTCAGGCCCTCGAGCCGTGCCAGCGCATCGCCGAGGTCGACGGCGCCCTGGGCCGAAAGGTCACTCTCTATCGCCATGATGTCGACGTCGAGCGTGGACAAGAGCGCGCGAAGCTCGTTGTTGCGGGTCGCAAAGTCGCGACGGTTCTGCGCGTGTGAGTCCATCTTCTTGCGAAGGGACTCGACCTGTCGTCCGGCGAGCCAGACCTGGCAGGTGTGGAGCTCGGCGACCACGTCACCGTGGCGACGAGCTGCGTCGGCTTGCTTCTCAAGAGGACGAAGCTGACGCCGAACCTCGCGGAGCAGATCTTGAATGCGTGTGAGGTTGGCCTCGGTGGCGACGAGACGACGTTGCGCCTTCTCCCGCCGCTTCCTGAACTTCAGCACTCCTGCGGCTTCCTCGATGATCAACCGACGGTCCTCGGGACGCGCATTGAGCACCGCATCGATCTGTCCCTGACTGACGATGACGTGTTGTGTTCGGCCAACGCCCGAGTCGGACAACATCTCTTGGATGTCGAGCAGTCGACAGGGGACGCCGTTCATCGTGTATTCGCTGTCTCCGGACCGGAACAGTGTTCGGCTGATCTCCAGCTCGGTGAATTCGGTGGGCAACATCCCGTCGGAGTTGTCGATCGTCAGACTGACCTGGGCGCGTCCGAGCGCCGGGCGATTCGACGTCCCGGCAAAGATCACGTCGTCCATCTTCTGGGACCGAACCGAAGACGGGGCTTGGGCACCGAGCACCCACGCAATGGCATCGACGACGTTGGACTTCCCGCTACCGTTCGGGCCAACAACAACCGTGACGCCAGGTTCGAGCTGCAGGTCGATCGAGTCAGCGAACGACTTGAAGCCCTTCATCGTCAACGTTTTGAGGTACACAGAATCTCCAGGCGTAAGGGAAAACACGCGCTCTTCACAACTTATCGCAGGAAACTACACACCTGTAACTCGGGGCGATTACGCGTCGGGACTTCCGCCCGACATCCGCCGAACACCGCCTCAGGCGCCCAGCCTGCGTGGCGCCTGAACGCCCGCCGGAGGCAAAAGCAAGGGGAAAGTGAGGCGCGACCCCGTGAACACCGCAGGCGAAGCAGCCAAGCATCGAGAGCCGTCAGGCTCGGATTGCGACCGCTGGAGCGAGGAACGAGCGGGAAACTCAGACCTGCGTTTCGCAGAAGTAGGTCCACTCGCCCTTGAACTTGGCGCGCTGGATTGGGGTTCGAGACCGGGGGCTGAGTTCGCCGTCTCGGCCGAACACCTGCAGGTGCTGATCGAAGATGCCTGGTTCGCCGAAGACGTCGGCCCATGGCCGATCTTCCAGCGTCGTGCCGCGGTACTTGATCACGTTGTGCAGTGTCTCGACGAGCGAACGATAGAGACGACGTACCTCTTGTGTCGACAATGTGGTGGACGAGCGGTCATATCGGAGTCCCGCATCGAACAGCACCTCATCGGCATACATCGGACCGATTGCGACGATGGCTTGACCATCGATCAACAGTTCCTTCAGTGTCGTGGGATGCGACTCGATCAGGTCACGAAAAGCAAGCCACGAAAGGGGTGTGTCGATGGGATCGAGTGCCGGATCGTTCAGCTGGGGAAATTCCGACATGATGTCGTCTTTGGGGACGACGGCAACCTCGCCGGTCCCTTCGGGATCGACGAACCGAAGTTGTCCACCCTGGGTGAACGTGATGACGATCTCGGTTCCCTTTTCCTCTTTGTCCTTGTTCGCGTTGCGCCGCAGCATGCCGTTGCCCATATGAATGACGAGAATGTCCTCGCTGTCGAGGGGAAACAACAGGAAGTCCGCCTGACGGATCACGCCCGTGATCTTCACCCCGTCGAGCTGGTTGGCGAAACTCTTTCGATTTTTGTATCGCGGAAGAACCGTCATCCCCGATGCAGTCGCCTCTTTGACCTTGCGGCCGACGACCTCGCGTTCGAGGTCGCGGCGGACCATCTCGAGTTCGGGTAGTTCAGCTTTCATTGCGTTCCTCCGCTACGAGCCGATGTCGTAGCTGTCTGCACGGTGCCATTCTCGTCGGCCGAAGCCGACTGGCCTGCATCGAGCATCGAGAGTGCCTGTTCGGCAGCTCGTTGTTGTGCCTGTTTCTTCGATCGCCCCGTACCGTGACCTGTCGTTTGACCGACTCGCACCGTCGAGGCGAACTGCCTGCCGTGGTCGGGACCCGAGGATGATATGTCGTATTCGGGAGCAGGGAGCGCCATCTCGGCCGCTCGTTCCTGCAATCGGGTCTTGTAGTCACGCTCACCGGGCGCTATTTGCGCCTCTGCGGATGCTCCGGCGAGGAGGTGGACGACCAACGCTCGGGCAGCTTCCCAACCACCATCGAGGTACACGGCTGCGATGACCGCCTCCATGGCATCAGAAAGAATCGATTCCTTCGACCGGCCACCGGAGAGCTCTTCACCACGTCCCAGGCGCAACAGTGGACCGAGGCCGAGTTCCTTCGCGATGGTGGCGAGCACGGGGGCGCTGACGATCTCGGCACGAGCCTTGGCGAGGTTGCCCTCGGCCTGATCTGGTTCTTTCACGTAGAGCGCGTCGGTGATCGAAAGGCCCAGAACCGCATCACCAAGAAATTCGAGTCGTTCGTTCGACGGCGCGTCGCCGTTCTCGGCACACCACGAACGATGGGTGAGCGCGAGGTCGAGCAGGGTGGGATCGGTGAAGTCGTACCCCAGCGCGTCGCCGAGAACGACAGAGGTGTTCGAGCTGGGGGCAGACTCAGCCAAGGCGGCCGACGACGTAGTCCACAGCGTCGCGTACGGTCTTGAGGTCTTCGAGATCGTCGTCTTCGATTCGCATCTCGATCGACCGTTCGCCGAGCTCCTCTTCGATTGCTTCGACGAGTTCGATCAGTGCAAGCGAGTCGGCATCGAGGTCGTCCTGAAACGAATCGCCCTCGCCGATCTCCGACGGTTCCATCTCGAGAATCTCGGCAAGTCGGTCTCGCACGATGCCGAGAACTTCGTCACGCCCAATTTTTTCTGACACGTTGCACTCCCCTTGCCGCTACGCGCAGAACTGTATCGAATCGAACCCAGCTTGCGTCAACTGACGGCTGCGTGGATTTTTCCGACGACGTCCGCCGAGACCATTTCGCTGGCCACCGAGATCGCATTCGACATGGCTTCTTCGCCTGACGAGCCGTGACTGATGATGCATACGCCCTTCGTGCCGAGCAGCATCGCTCCGCCGTAGCTGTCGGGATTGAATCGCCGATACAACGGAACGAGCGCGGGAAGCAGCGCCTCGGAGGCCTCTTTGGCCGCCGGAGAGGATTCGAACGATTCGAGGAGTGCGCTGATGATGTTCTTTGCACAACCTTCGAGAGTTTTCAGCGCAACGTTGCCGGTGAATCCGTCGGTGACGACGACGTCGACGTCGGTTCCCATGAGGTCGCGGCCCTCGACGTTGCCGACGAATTCGACACCATGTGCCGTCCAGTCGACAGCGTTGAGTAGACCGAACGACTCCTTGACGAGCGGAGTTCCTTTGCCAGCTTCCTCACCGATCGACAACAAGCCGACCCTCGGACGTGCGACATCGAAACGAGCTCGCGAGAACACTGCACCCATCTGTGCGAACTGGACGAGCCACTCTGCGCGACATTCGGCGTTCGCTCCGGCGTCGAGCAGAACCGTCGGTGGGCCGACCGGGCCAGGAATTGCTGTTGCGATCGCCGGGCGAGAGACCCCTTTGATCCGCCCGGTGCGGAGAAGGGCAGATGCCATCGTCGCACCGGTGTTCCCTGCGCTCACCATTGCCGAGGCAGTTCCGTCGCGCACGGCTTCGGCGGCGCGCACGAGTGAGGAGTCCTTCATGGTTCGAACGCTCGAGCCAGGATCGGCATCCATCGCAATGACTTCGGACGCCTCGATGACCTCGAGCCCACCGGTGTCGCCAAGCTCGTTCGATCGCCCGACGAGAACAACGGGGATGCCGTGTTCCTCGTGTGCGCGCCGAGCACCTGCGACGATGGCGTGTGGGGCGTGGTCACCCCCCATTGCGTCAACCGCAACGGGCAACATGTCGACAGCCTCGATCAGTCGACTTCGATCGCCTGGCGACCTGCGTACCAGCCGCAATTGTCACACACCGTGTGCGGTCGCTTGGCGGTGCTGCACCGAGGACAGTTGGACCGCCCGGTTGCGCGGATTCGCCAAGCGGACGCCTTGCGGCTTCGGCTCTTCGACTTCGAGGTTTTCTTCTTTGGTACGGCCATGACGTCACCTGTGCGATGTAAGACTTCTTCGGAGGAACTCCGGGCGCCAAGGGTTGGGCGCACAAGGGTCAAAGGTTATCCGCTAGCGGTCAGTCTTCATCAAACGAGAGCTCAGACAGTGCAGCCCACCGCGGGTCGATCGCATCCTCATCACCTTCGTCGCGACCATCACCATGCGTGTTGTCCGTCAGAAAACGATCGGGGTCGGCGCCGACACAACCCTCACTGCACAGCGGAGCGAGCGGCAACGCAAGCATCAATTCTTCTCGTACAACCTCACCGAGGTCGACCGACTCGCCGTCGAAGGAGTAGACATCGATTTCATCGGGGCCCGGTTCGCGCTCATCGAAATTCGCCTCGTCGAGGAATACCACGTTGATCGTGGCCTCAATCGGCTCTTCGACGACTTCGAGGCACCGACGGCACTCCCCTTCCCAGCGGCTCGTCACCGTCCCCCTGGCTCCGATACCACGATGTTCCGACGTGATCGAAGCGCGCACGTGCACGTCCTCACCGTCGGGGATTCGGCTCGTCGTGATGCCCAAGCCCGTGGCGGAGACCGTTGTGTCGATCTCGATTGATGAGTCAGCCGCGGCGCGATGTTTCAGGTCGACGCCGCCATTTCGATGGCGAATGCCGAGAACAGAGATGGTGAGCTCAGGCCATTCGTTCACGAGAAGTCTTGGTCGAACAACTCCACTCGCTCAACCTGCTCAGGCTGATCGACGACCGCCTCGGTCAGGTCGATTGGAGCAGTGCCCTGCAGACGAGTGCGGCCGGTCGCAACCACGGTTCGGGTTCGGTCGAGAATTCCCTCGAGTGACGCAAGTCGGGCGTCGCAGAAGTCTTCGGTTTCGCGCCGCATGAGTCGTGATTGCGATTCGGCTTCGGCCAAAATGCGCTGCGCTCGCTGCTCGGCAGATTTCACCACTTCGGTGCGTTCGACCATCCGTTCGGCACGCGACCTGGCGATTCGGGTGATCTCCTCACCCTCACGCTGCACACTTTCGAGATATTCGGCTCGTTCTCTGAGAAGCCATCGAGCAGCTCGCAATTCCTCGGGCAGCCGAGCGATTGCATCGTTGAGCAGCTTGAGTAATGGTTCACCACTGATCATCAATGATGTCGAAAGGGGCATTGGCCGGGCTGTTTCGATGATCTCGATCGCCGACAGCAGGAGGTCTTGCACCTCGGGCACGTGATGGACGGGTGCCTCGTGGAGATACTGCTCGTCGGCCGAGCCATCGTTGTTGAACACGGTGTTTGTCATGATGCGTTCTTCTCCCGAAGGACTCGAAGTGCAGGTTCAGGAACCATGGAAGATATGTCGCCGCCGAATCGAGCGACCTCGCGTATGAGCCGTGATGCGAGAAACGAGTGGGCGGACGCAGCCGGAAGAAAGAGTGTGTGAACGCCCGAGAGTGACAGGTTCATCTGCGCCATCTGCATCTCGGGTTCGAAGTCCGAGACAGCTCGCAAACCCTTCACGATGAAATCGGCCTCGACCTCCTGGGCGAGATCGACCACGAGCGACGAGAACATGGTGATCGACACGTTGTCGAGATCCGCAAAAGTCTCGTTCAGCACCTGCTCACGTTCTTCGAGCGTCAGAAATGGATCGCCCTTCGATGGATTCCGCATGGCCGCGACAATGACACTGTCGAACAGACCGGCTGCGGTCTGCACGATCTCGACATGGCCGTTGTGCACCGGATCGAAGGACCCTGGGTACAACACGACCGTCACGAAGCGGATCCTTTTCTGGCGAACACGGTCACCACGGTAGTCCCGTACGTCTTCTCCCGAACGACATCCCAACGTGGATGTTGGTCGACACTTGTTCCTGCCTCGGCAACGAGCCAGCGCGCATCGATGTCATCGAGGAGCCCGGTCCACGAGTCATCGGCGTACGGCGGGTCAGCGAGAACCACATCGTACGCCTCTGAATTCTGCTTGACCCAGGACAACACGTCGGCCTGAATGACCGTCGATCGATCGCCGTAACCGAGCGAATCGAGGTTGGATCGGATGCACTCGACCGCCCGGAGGTCCTGTTCGACGAACACACAGTTCGCTGCACCACGACTCAACGCTTCGATTCCCAACGCACCACAGCCCGCATAGAGGTCGAGAACTTTGACCTCGCCGGTCGCATGCAAACTGAACAACATGTTGAAGATCGATTCTCGGACACGATCCGAGGTGGGGCGAGTCCGGTTTCCGTCGGGAGCGACGATCGGTCGACCTCGTGCTTCTCCGGCAACGACTCTCATCAGGGTTGGTCCTCCTCGGGATCAAATTCAAGATCCCAGCGGTCGAGACAATCTTCACATCGGAATGCCACGATGGCTCCTGGAGGAAAACCGTCCTCGGGTTCTGGAGTCAGGCGGTGGCACACGCCACCACAATCGACACACACGATGATGTGTGGAACCTCGATGTCCATCATTTTGCACCGTAGCCCGCCGTTTTCCCGCTGCCACGTCGAGTCGAGTGATTGCAATGAACAAGCTCGATGATTGCAATGAATCTGCCACGACTGCAAAAGTCGTGCCCGACCCATTTTCGCGGCGCCAAACCGTTCAACTAGCGGTGTGCGTCAGAACAATGATCAGTTCTTGCGGAGGAATTCTGTGTCGGTGGCGCCGAGGATCACCGCAGAATCTTCGATGAGCAAATCGAGCGACGGGTCATCGGAATTCAGCAGTGCCATCGCGACGTCACGTGCGAGAACGACCATCTCCTTGTCTCGACGAAGTGAAGCAAGGCGGAGATCGTTCTGTCCCTTCTGACGCTCACCCATGATCGTTCCTTCGCCACGAAGCTCGAGATCGATCTCCGCCAGCTCGAAACCATCGGTCGATGCAATGAGCGCCTCGATTCGGGCCTCACCGTCGGGCGTCGTTGCCTCTCCGGCGAGCCAACACGTGGAAGCGTGCTGCCCGCGTCCTACTCGTCCGCGAAGTTGATGGAGCTGGGCGATACCGAAACGACCTGCGTCGAGAATGACCATGACCGTTGCATTCGCCACGTCGACCCCGACCTCGATCACGGTCGTCGCGACGAGAACATCGACGTCGCCGGAACGAAATGCGGTCATGACCGTCTCCTTCTCTGCGCTCGACAGTCGTCCGTGCAGGAGGGCGACCGACAACGACGCCAACTCCCCGCCCGTCAGCTCCTCGTAGGTTTCTGTCGCCGACCGAGCTTCGATCTTGTCGGACATCTCGATGAGCGGACACACGACATACGCCTGACGGCCAGCTGCGACCTCGGAACGAACCGACTCCCACATCGCTGCCTCATCGATCGGACCCGCAGCCCACTTCGTCACGATTGGAGTACGCCCGGGCGGCATTTCGTCGAGCACACTCACATCGAGGTCTCCGTACACGGTCATTGCCGCCGTTCGAGGAATCGGCGTGGCGGTCATGACCAGCACGTCAGGCTCCTTGTCGCCCTGCGCCTTGTCTCGGAGGACCGCGCGCTGTTCGACACCAAATCGGTGTTGTTCGTCGATCACGACGACACCGAGGTTGAAGAACCCGACGGCATCTTGGATGAGGGCGTGGGTCCCGATGAGAATGTCGACCTCGCCACTTTGGGTCTGCGCCAAGATGCGCCTGCGGTCGGCCGTCGACACGCCGTTCGACAGGAGCTCGACGCGAAGGGGACGCGTGGGAAACATACTCGTGGTGTCCTCGACACGAAGGCCATCGAGCAGCTGTTTCACACCGATCGCGTGCTGCTCGGCAAGGACCTCGGTCGGCGCCATCAGCGCACCCTGAAATCCACCCTCGACCCCGCTGAGCAGCGCGTGGACAGCAACCAGGGTTTTGCCTGATCCAACATCTCCCTGAAGCAGGCGATGCATCGGGTGCGGTTTGTGCATGTCCTTGCTGATCTCGGCGATGACGCTCTGTTGCGCGCCAGTCAACGGGAAACCGAGAGCCTCGAGCATCTGCCCGGTCAGCTCACCGGTTGCCGCGTGTTCGACACCGACCTCGGTCTCCTGCCGAAGACGCTGCTGCACGACGAGTTCGAGCTGGATCGCAAACAACTCGTCGAACACGAGTCGGCGCCGCGCCTCGGAGACCGCTGCCATCGTGTCGGGTTGGTGGATCTGAAATGTCGCTCGATGTCGATCGATGAAGCCGTGCTCGATTCTCACCGACTCGGGCAAGGGATCAAGAATGGTTCGCGGCGCCGCTCGGCGCAGCGCCTCGGCAACCCAGCGCGCAACATCAGCACTCGCGATCTTGGCCTTCTCGGACTGTGGGTAGATCGGAACGATCTTTCCGGTCTGGTCACCGATCAGATCGACGATCGGCGACGCCATCTGCAGCTGACCTCGAAAACTGTCGACCTTGCCGAACAGCACGACTGGCAGACCCTCGTACAGCTGTTTGGCGCGCCACGGTTGATTGAAGAACGTGACGTTGAGCGTGCCTGTACTGTCGCTGACGGTGACGTTGACCATTGTTCGGTTGCCACGGATTCGTCGTTGGTCAACGCGCGAGACCGTGGCGAGTACCATGCCCTCTTCACCCTCGCGAAGATCGCCGATCGACGCTTCTCGCGTCCGGTCGATGTACCGACGGGGGTAGTACCGCAGGAGATCGAGCACATGGTGCACGTCGGCCTTGCGCAGCGACTCTGCGCGTTTTGGGCCCACACCCTTCAATGTTTCGATGTCGAGACGAGCGAGCTCGCGGAGCGAAAGTGGCGGTTTTTCGTCAGCGCTCACGGAGGGGGTTGCAGGGCTCACTCCACGCCGATGATGAAGGGATAGAGCGGTTGCCCTCCGGCGTGCACTTCGACCTCGAGATGTGCATGTGAGAGCGCGAGCTGCGCGACCAGCGTCGATGCCTCGCGCTCGTTCGAGTCAGCGCCTACGACCAGAGTCACGATCTCATGATCGTCTGTTGCGAGGGCGTCCACCACACATGCCGCGGCAGCGATCGCGTCGGATTCCACCGCAACGATTTTGCCTTGAGCGAGCCCGAGCCAGTCACCGTCGGAGATGTCGAAACCTTCAGCCACCGTATTGCGGACCGCCTTTGTCACCTCGCCTTGCACGAGGTGTCCGAGCGTCTCGATCATCGCCGCAACATTTGTCTCGAGATCGGCCTCAGGGTCATAGGAAACCAGGGCTGCCATACCCCCCACAACACTACGAGTGGGAACCACTGCAACCGATTTTGAGCTCTGCGCATCGACCTGTTCGGCCACCGGGATGATGTTCTTGTTGTTGGGAAGGATGATGACACCGTCGGCGGGAAGGGCCTCGACCGCAGCGAGAAGTTCGGCGGTCGACGGGTTCATCGTTTGGCCACCGGACACGACTCGCTGCACACCGAATGACCGGAAGATGTCGGCGACCCCCTCGCCGACGGAGACCGCGACGACGGCCGTCGTCGATGGTTCGACGTCAGCGAGCGATGGTTCAAACGCGGCCTGTTTGACCCACTCCTGCTCCTCGACTTCTTCGAGCAGATCGGTCACTCGAATTTTGTGGGGCCGTCCGACCGAAATACCACACTCGATCGCCGCGCCGATGTCGTCGGTGTGCACGTGACAGTTCCAGATTCCATCGCCTCCCACGACAACGATCGAATCGCCGATTTCGGCCCATGCGGCCTTGAAGTCGTCGATGGTGTCGTCAGCTGCGTCGAGGAAGTACATCACCTCGTATCGAAGGTCGGCGAGTGCCGCGTGGTCGTGGTCGTCGGGCCGAGCGCTGGGCATGTCTGGAATGGACGCACCGTCGGGCATGACCGGAGCGGGCACAGCTCGATTGTCGAGGACTTTGAGCGCAGCGTCGAAGAACAACAGCAGACCAGTTCCACCGGAGTCGACAACGCCTGCTTCGGCCAGAACTGGCAGCAGCGACGGGGTCTTGTCGAGCGCGAGAGCTGCTCCCGAACGTGCCGCTTCCATCACGGCAAGCAGCGACGAGTGGTCAGCGACCTCTGCGGCCTCGGCTGCTTCGCGGACAACGGTGAGGATCGTGCCTTCGACTGGATTTCCCACCGCCCCGTACGCTGCGATGGCTGCTGCGCTGAGCGCTGCCGAGAAGGTCGCTCCCGAGACCGTTTCGGACTGTTTCAGTCCCGCGGACAAGCCGCGCAGGATCTGGCTCATGATCACCCCGGAGTTGCCTCTCGCCCCCATGAGCGAGCCATGCGATACCGCCTGACAGACCTCCTCCATGGGTGCTCCGGGCGCAGGAAGATCAGCGACGACCGACTCGAGTGTGAGAGACATGTTGGTGCCCGTGTCGCCATCGGGAACCGGATACACATTCAGTGCGTTGATGATCGCCTTGTGCTCGACGAGCGCGTCACGAAAGGCCACCACCACTTCGCAAAACTGGTCGGCACCAAAGTCAGTTGTCATAGCGTCGCAGACGTTACTGTCATAGCGTCGCAGACGTTACCTCCGGGTAGCCGAGGACCAGAAACCCAGCTCACGATCATGGCTGGAGGCGTTTTCGGGTCCACCCGGAGCCTGGACACGATTTGGGTGGGTCACGTAGGGTTTCGGCGGGAAGGAGACCACGTGACGAGATACACCTCCCTGAGGCGTTTGTCCTTGGCGGTCGTCGTGCTGGTCGCCCTGACCGGAAGTTGTGCAGATTCCGACGATGCGGACGCGACAAAGGGTGTGCCCTCCCCCACCGACGAGCAGCCTTCGGCCGCCAGTACGTCAGCCGACAACGTTGAATCGAAGCCGACCAGCGCTCCGACGTCCGACGAGGATGCAGCCGAAACCACGCCACCGGACCCAGTCCCGCTCTCGGAGACCAACCAGTTCAATCTGCTCGCGCCCGCGTCGTACACGACCGACGCGCTCTCGCTCAATCTCGAATTCACCACGAAGTCCGAATTTAACGTATCAACGTTGCTCCCTGGGTCGATCATCATCGAGTCACCAGCGTCCGCTGCCGGGGAATTCACCGGCGTTGGGTTTTTCGTGGTCGACACACTGGTCGACTCTGACACCGGCGCTCGACAACGTTCTCGCCATCAGGCGACCGTGGATCTCGGTGACTTTCTCGAAACACGCGACGGCGTTGCCGTGACGAGCAGTCGAGATGACCAATTGGGCGGCCGGCCGACCCGCGTGTGGCGTATCGAATACTCCGATCCGTGTACCGACTGCTACTTCGAGACCCTGTTCGGGCGCACGGGCTGGGTGAACCTCTGGGGTACCGCGCCGGGGCAGATACAAGAGCTGTGGACGATCGACGTTCCCGGGTCACCGATCATCGTCGCCATCGAAGCCCCCGTCGACGACTTCGAATCATGGAGCGAACTCGTGGAGCACGACCTCTTCGACGAACTACGTTTCGGGCCAGCAACCGGCTTCTCCCTGCAACGCCCGGCGGGCCGGTTCGCTGCTGGTTTTGGCGAGTACGCCATTGGTCGAATCGAACTTCGTGTTGACGACACGACGCGGCCGACCGCCGAGGTGCGCAACGATGATGGAATCGTCGTTCCTGCCTCGGACGATCGTTCCTTGCTGCTCAGCATCGCCTATCCGTCCAAAGACGGGGGCTTCGGGGCGACGCCCGCCGACGGATCGTTCCCGCTCGTGGTCGTGGCCCCCGCGCTTTGGGATGCCGCCATCATCTTGCCGGCCGACCGACAATTGGCGTCTCATGGTTTTGTCGTCGCGGCTATCAGGTTTCCCGAGTCGAGCTTTCCAGGTGGTGCTCAGCTGGGTGTTCCCCAGCAGCCGGCCGATGTCTCCTTCGTGATCGATGAGCTGCAGCGAGCGGGCCTACCGGCCGAACTCGCGGCGGTGACCGACATCGACACGATCGGCCTGATCGGCCACTCGGGCGGAGCGACCACTGCACTCGGCCTCTTGGCCTACCAGTGTTGCCAGGACGAACGGCTCGACGCCATCGTTGCTCATGCCGGCGTCACCTACGACTTCGAGAGCGTTCGGGTTCCGTCATCGACACCCATCATGCACGTCGTGTCCCGAGGGGATCTCGTGGCACAAGTTGATGCCGTGAGAGAGTTTCACGACATGACCGACGGACCGAGCGCCATCGCCGAACTCGATCTCGACAGTCACCTCGGATGGCTCCGTCCGCAGGCAAACACGTATGACAGCACATTCGAGCTCGTGCTCGCCTTCCTCGATCGGCACTTGCGAACCGGCCAAGGCGACCTGGCTTCCATCGCGGGCGACAGCGCTTTCGTGGACTACGACGAGCACTGAGAACGTCAGTCTGGCAAGAGTTCTGGGGTCTCCATGTCGACTTCGGAACCGATTCGAATCGTCGCTGCGAGACCATCACCATCGATCTCGAACAGGACTCGTTGGCCCTGCCGAAGCATTCGGAAGACCGACCCGGCGAGCGCATTGGCCGCCAGGTCGTATTCGACGAACGCAACGTCGTCCATGACCACGCCGTCGCCGGTTGCTGGATCGTATGACTGGACTACACCTTGCTGCATGCAGCTCAGACTATCGGCTCCGGGGAGCTCGCGAAGCGAACACATCCCGACGGTCGCGGCTCTCGACGGGCAGTGTCGAGAATATGGTTTCCGTGTCGCGCCTCACATCTTGGGGGTGATGCCCAGCTCGGCGTAACCCTTCGCCTCGAACTGTGCCTGGAAGAGGCTCTTCAACTTTGCGGCCGCTTCGTCGTAGAGGGCGGGATCATCCCAGGTGTTCCGAGGGTCGAGGATTCCAGAATCCACGCCGTCGACCTGGACGGGGATGCGCAAGCCGAGCTGTTCTTGCGTCACGGTCTCCGCGTCGTCGAGCTCACCGTTGAGTGCAGCGTTCAGCAGCGTCCGGGTGACCTTGAGCGACATGCGCTCGCCCTTGCCGTACGAACCGCCGCTCCAGCCAGTGTTGAGCAGGACACAACGCGTCTTGTGCTCTCGCATCTTCGCGGCAAGAAGCTCGGCATACACCGCTGGCTTCTGGCTCATGAACGGGTCGCCGTAACAGGCAGAGAATGCGGCCTGGGGTTCGGTGATTCCCACCTCGGTTCCTGCGAGCTTCGACGTGAAGCCCATCACGAAGTGGTACATGACCTCTTCGGTGTCGAGAATCGACACGGGCGGCAAGACACCAAACGCATCTGCGGTGAGCAGCACGATGGTCTCGGGGTGCGGACCTTTGGCGCCTTCGGCGACACCGGGGTTGCAGCTCAGCCCATAGGCGAACCGAGTGTTTTCGGTGATCGATCCGTCGGTGAGGTCGAGTTCCTGCGGATCGGTGTCTTCGAGCGCCTTGTTGCTCAGCGGTGGCACGTTCTCGATGAGCGTGCCCTTCATCGACAGTGCGGCGGCGATGACCGGCTCAGCGCTCTTGTTGAGATCGATGAGTTTGGCGTAACAGCCGTCCTCGAGGTTCGAGATGCCACCCTCGGTCCACACATGTTCGTCGTCACCGATCAGCAGTCGATCTGGGTCGGCCGACAAGGTTGTCTTGCCGGTCCCCGAGAGCCCGAACAAAATCGCGGAGTCGTTGTTGCTGCCGACGTTGGCCGACGCGTGCATCGTGAGCTGACCGGCTTCGGGCAAGACGTAGTTCATCACCGTGAACATGGTCTTCTTGTTCACGCCGCAGTAGTCGGCTTGGCCGATCACGAGGGCCATTCGGTTTGCGATGTCCATGATCACGCCACGGTCGGAGTTCGTCCCGTCGCGCTCTGGGTCTGCGCGGAAGGAAGGGACGTTGACGATCGTCCAGCCGGTCTCGGGGCGATCGCTGTCGTCACGGACATCGTGGGGAAACATGATGTTGCAGAAGTACGCGTGCGTGGCGTACTCACCGACGAAACGATATGGCTCGGCGAAGTCGGGGTCCCAGCCGCAGAACACATCGGTCACATACAGCGTCGCTTCACGCTCGTTCAGGTGCTCGATGACTCGAGGAACCAGCGCGTCGAACTTGTCGGGATCGAATTGTGCGAAGCCAGGCTTCCACCAGACGGTGTCGATGACCTCCGGACGAGCAACAGCGAAGGTGTCCTTCGTGGGACGGCCAGTGCACGTCGGATCGGTGTAGAAGACCAGCGGACCGTCAGCGCCAAGTTTGGTGGCAAAGGCTTTCTGTTGATCATCGCCACCATCGAGCGAGACACGACCGCGATCGTTTGCGATCGCCGCGTGAAAGAGCTCGTCTTGGCTCAACTCGATCTTGAGGTTCGGGGTCGTGAGCCCGAACTGGGTCTGGAGTTCTTCTGCAACGGTCATGGTTTCTCCCAATCGAACGGCCTCAACGGAGTGCCGAATCAGCGCAAGTTCGCAACATGGCGAATCTGTTCTCTCTATGTCGTATCAAACCCTGGTCATGCTGAAAAGAGATTATCGCCCCGAAATCCATCACTCTTTGAGATAGGCCTCCCTTGAATCCTGATTACAGTGGAGCTCATCACGGACCGAGGGCGGGCGGGTACGCAGCGTCGAAGGTTGGCGTGCTTCGCTGCGGCGCACCGTGCACACCAGTGTCGCACGAATTCACCTCAATGTCCCACGAAGTCATACGATGTCCGCATCCGCGACCCGTGAAAACCACGTACCGATAGTGATGGCACTCTTGGCTCCACCCGACTTTCGACCAGACGAGGTCAACGGCGACGTGACCCCCCTCGAATCGTCGTTCGCCGCGGGCGATGACCAAGTGCTCAACGAGGCCTACAACGCGCACAGTTCGTTGGTGTATTCGTTGTGCCGACGGGCCGTCGACGACGCCGCAGCCGCCGACATCACCCAAGAGGTCTTCATCGCCGCATGGCGCAATCGGCAACGATACGACCCGACCAAAGGCGGGCTGGCCCCCTGGCTGGCCGGCATCACTCGTAACAAGATCATCGATCATTTTCGAGCCGTTGGTCGTGAAGATCGACGGATCGACAAGGTAAAGAACACTCCAGCACCGAAAGAGTCGAGCGAACGCCACCTCGAGGAGGTCTCCTTGCGGATGCTGCTCGTCGATGCGATCGACGAGCTCCCGGAACGATCTCGAGCGGTCGTTTCGATGGCATTCTTCGACGACCTCACCCACGTCGAAATCGCAGCACGCACGGGTATTCCGCTCGGGACCGTGAAGTCAGACATTCGGCGGAGTTTGGAACGCCTTCGACATGGATTGGGGTATCTCGATGCCTGATCAAGAACTGCAAGAATGGGCGGCGCTCAGCCGCTCGATCTCCGAACTCGACCGGGTTCGTCACCAGCCACCTCCCGGCCTGTTCCAGCGCATCACCGCAGAGCTCGCCGAGAACACCGCCGATGAGCCCTCTGTCATCACCTCCTACCCGCAACCGCTGAGCGAGCCAGTCGTCAACCTCGCACAGGAGCGTCAGCGACGAGCGCCAGTGGTGCAACGCCACCGGCGACGTCAGATGTTCCTTGCCTCCATTGCGGCGGCATGTGTGCTCGTGGTCGGATTCGCCCTCTTCGGAGGAGAAGCGGCCACTGAAACGTTCGTGGCCGAGGCGACCAACACCACGCTGCCCGAAAAATTCGATGGCTCAGCCACGGCCACGCTCACCAGCGGCGACAGCTGGACCCTCTCGATCGACTTCTCCGAACGCCTGCCCGAAGACGAGCCGGTCGAGCTCTGGCTCATCAAGCCCGATTTGTCCGACATGGTGTCACTCGGGATCGTAGAGCCGGGAACCACCGAGTGGACCTGGCCTCCAGGCTTTGCTCCAACCGAGTATTCACTGGTCGATCTGTCGATCGAACCCGACGACGGCAACCCTCTCCACAGTGGTCGAAGCATTCTTCGGGGCGAACTGCGAGCGATCTAGTTCCGAGGTGCGCGGTGCGGTTCAGACTGCCTCACGCAACCGCGTCGAGCAGCAATGCTCTGATCGACAGACCCATCACGAATAAACCGCCAAGCCCATACAGCAGATATCGGTACTCTTCCAGATGTCGATAGGCGATGATCAGCCCGACACTCACGAAGGCCAAGAACCCGTAGAACATGTGGGTCTGGTTCGGTTCGACATCGCTGAACCCCACCAGAATCGACCCGATCATGACCTGCGTGACGACCAGCGCATGGCTGACATGCTGGGTGATCCACAGCGCACCAGTTCGCAGCGGTTCGAGCCAATGTGCCAACGTCGCCCACGTCCCGGCGAAACCGGTGCCGAAGATGACCACCCACGCCAGAATCTCGTGAACCGAGGTGAGCGTTTTGATCATGGTCAGACGATCGCGTTCGCGGCCAGCAACGCACCGATCTCGGCGTCGGTGAACCCCCAGCGCTGCAGCGCTTCGTTGGTGTGTTGCCCAGCGTGCGCCGGCGGTGTCGGAAGCGCGTTCGGTGTCCGACTGAACCGTGGCGCCGGCGCTGGCTGATCGACACCGGCGAGATTGACGAACGTTCCACGATGCACGTTGTGCGGGTGCGAAATTGCCTCCTCGGCTTCGAGCACCGGCGCATAACAGGCATCGGAATCGACGAACGCCGCGTCCCATGCGTCGCGTGTTCGCTCTGCGATGCGAGCAGCGATGATGGCCTTCGATTTGGGCCACTCGGTGGCGTTGTGTTGTGCAGGCAGGTCGTCGGGGTCCAATTCGAGGCGTTCGAGAAGCTCTTCGTAGAACTGCGGCTCGATCGCGCCGATCGACACGAACTTGCCATCCAAGGTTTCGTAGACCTCGTAGAAGTGGGCACCGGTATCGAGCATGTTCCCACCCCGGCCACCGTCCCACATCCCCATGGCCCGCATGCCGTACATCATCGACGCCAGAAGTGCCGCGCCGTCGACCATCGACGCATCGACGACCTGACCCTTCCCCGATGTCCGAGCCTCGAGAACTGCCGCGAGGACACCGAACGCCAACATCATGCCCCCGCCTCCGAAATCACCCACGAGGTTGATCGGCGGAACTGGACGATCGCCGGACCGGCCGATCATCGACAGGGTTCCCGACAGGGCAACGTAGTTGATGTCGTGGCCGGCTCGGTCGGACAGCGGGCCATCTTGGCCCCAACCGGTCATGCGACCAAAAACCAGTCGATGGTTGCGTTCGAGGCACACGTCGGGACCCAGCCCCAAACGTTCGCAGACCCCCGGGCGAAACCCTTCGATGAGAACATCGGCCTGCTCGACGAGACGAAGAATTGTTTCGGCACCGTCGGGCGCCTTGAGATCGACCGCGATCGATTGCCTGCCACGCAGCAGCACATCGGCAGGAGGTGCATCGGGGTTTCCCCCGCGAGCCGCTCGCGCTCGATCGACGCGAATGACGTCGGCACCGAGATCGGCGAGCAACATCGCGGCAAATGGTCCAGGACCGAGGCCGGC
>RCMY010000908.1_pt1 | contig 28389 bp, 33 predicted proteins | sample 2041341 | NCBI WGS metagenome assembly RCMY01 (sample SAMN09708234, study PRJNA481090) | Marine sediment metagenome, whole genome shotgun sequencing project.
GGGCGCCGCCCCTGGCCGAGGTGGATAAACTCGTCTACCCGGTTGGTCAGCATCTGCTGATGAGTCTGCGTCAGGAAAAAAAACTGTTGCCGGCTCGCGTCATCAGTCAGGTCGTGAAACAACGAGCCGGCCTGATCGAAGAGCGCGAAGGCTTTCGCCCCGGTCGCAAGCAGATGAAGGAACTGAAGGAAGAGGTTCGCGATGAGTTGATGCCGCGGGCGTTCAGCCTGTCCAGCGACACGGCGGTCTGGATCGACCCCAAAGGGGGCTGGCTGGTCGTCGATTCGGGGTCGGCGAACAAGGCGACGACGCCTAAGTCGCCCATCGATAAGGCTGCGGCGAGACCGGCAGCAAATCCAAGCGGACGGCGGATGCGGGGTAGAAGCACAAGTCTGTGGCGTGGCCATCCAACCAACCCAAGGCTATCGGCCAACGGACCGAAGGACGTCTCGACGTCCTTCACAGCGGGGATCAGCACGCGCAAAACGAAAGGCAAAGTAACGAGGGCATTCACCAATGCCGTGACCGGAAGTGCGAGCCTCGACGGGTCAATGAAGGGAAAGACCATCACGAAAAGCCCGGTGCCAAGAACCAGAGGCGAGGCGGCAATGGCCAATAGCCCCGCGATTTCGACCCATTTAGCGCGTCGGCCCAACCGCGCCGCTGCAATTGCCATGACCAAGGCCGCGACCAGAACCAACCCTGTGGCAAGCATCGCGACAAAAAGGGATCGCCCCGCCGAGGCCCAGACCACGCCCGGGAGATCCGCGATGTTTGCCAGCCCGCGCACCGCAACGGCCATCATAGGTGCGAGAAGAAAAAGAGCCGCCGAGACGATCAGCAATGCGTCAAAGATCCGCCGTCCCATATCTTTGGCATCCCATCGCTCGGGTAGACGGTCGAGGCCCTGGCCAAATCCCGGCGACGCCGCCCATTTCAAAGCGATCAACGCAGTGACTCCGGTGATCAAAAGTTGAACACCAGACAGCATTGCGGCCCGGGTCAGATCAAAATCGAACCGTAGGGCCTGGTAAATGGCGAGTTCCACTGTGGTTGCGCGCGGACCGCCGCCAAGCGTTAAGGCCACGGCAAAACTGGTTGTGCAAATCACGAATATGATCAGCAGCGCAGGCGGTACTGCGCGCATCAGCATCGGCTGTTCGAGATGACGAAAAACTGCCGACGGACCCATTTTCAACGAGGCGGCGAGACGGAATCGTTCAGCGGGAATGGATTGCCACCCCTGTAACAGCAGCCGCGTGGCCAGAGGCAAATTGAGAAACACGTGGGCCAGAACAACTCCGTGCAGACCAAAAATGCGGATTGGTTCTAGTCCGAGGGACACAAGGCCAGCGTTCAGAACGCCACCCCGCCCGAAGATCGCAAGTAGCCCAAAAACCGCGACAATGACAGGAAGCAGAAACGGCGCGCCGAGCAGGGTGATCAGCAGATCGCGCCCCGCAAAGCGACGCCGCGCCAAAGCGCGGGCAAGCGGGATGGCAAGGAATACGCTGATGAGGGCGGACAAGGTTGCCTGCCAAAGCGTAAAGCGCACCGCGGCCCAATCGGCAGCAGAGAGGCCACGGCCGCCCTCTGCCGACAAGATCACGGCAAGAGACGTCGCCGCGATCAAAGCGGGGATCGAGGCCGCAACCCCGATCCCTGCCCAACCGGCGAAGCCTAACGGCTGAGCGCGGTCAGCCATTCGTCCAAGGCGGCGTCGCGCATTTGGGCCGCAACGTCCGGCGCAAGCAAAAGCGCCTGTTCAGGTTGTATGAGCGTCTCAAAGCCTTCCGGCAGCCCGTCTTCAGGTGTCACGGCGGGGTACATCCAGTTGGTGGTTGGGATCACAGCCTGAAAACCGTCCGTCAGCATGAAGTTCAGGAACGCATCCGCCAACTCCGGTTGATCGCTGGATGCTAGTTTTCCGGCGACTTCGACTTGCAGGTAATGCCCTTCGTTGAAGGCGGCGGCGGCCATAGTGTCGTCCTCTTCGGCAATGAGGTGATAGGCGGGCGAGGTGGTGTAGCTGAGCACCATGTCGGCTTCGCCTGCAAGGAACAGACCGTAGGCTTCGGACCAACCCGGCGTCACCGTGACGATGTTGTCGGCAAGAGCTTCCCAGATCGAGGCCGCCTCGTTTCCGTAGGCCGCTTTGACCCACATCAGAAGGCCAAGGCCCGGTGTGGACGAGCGCGGATCTTGGATGACAATCGTTGTGTCACTTGCCCCGAGCGCCTTGAAGTCGGTTGGGACGTTGGTCAGGTCCGCATTATGGACAAACGCGAAGTAGCCCCAATCGTAGGGCAGGAACGTTGTGTCTGCCCATTCGACCGGCATGTCGAGCGTCGGCGCGCTGATCCCGTGGGGTGCAAAGAGGCCGGTGTCGACGGCGGCAGTGATAAGGTTGGTATCAAGACCGAGAACGACATCGGCGTCGCTACGCGCGCCTTCAAGGCGGACACGACCCAGAAGGGCCGCACCGTCTCCGGCGGCAACAAACTGCAGATCGCAGGCACAAGTGGCTTCGAACGCTGTCTCGATTGCCGGGCCGGGGCCCCAATCGGCAACGAAGCTGTCGTAAGTATAAACGATCAGGACTGGCAACTCTTGGGCCGAAGCCGAAGTAACTGCCAAAAGCCCTGCCGCAAGGATCGGATAACGCATCTCAAAGTCCTTTCAACTGGGCGAAGGATCGGGTTGAGAGCGTCTCGACCTTCCCTCCGCCGGTGCTAACCGGTTCAGGTTCTACGGGTCCGCTGGATCAGCATCTCAGCCCTTAAAGGGCCCCCCGAGGTACGTCATGAGGTAGGGTGGAATGTGCGGAGGCGCAAGGCGAAAGGGGGCTCTGCCCCCGGACCTGCTGTCGCAGGCCCTCCCCCGAGGTATTTTTGAAAGGATGAAGCCGGGACTTGGAATTTTCTGAAATTGCAGGCAAATTCGGGGGATGGAGGACGTGGACATCAGACAGGCCGAAACCGACGACGCGGTGGCGGTTCAGGCGGTCATTCGCGCGGCCTATGCGGCTTGGAAAGATCGGTTGCCGGATTTGACGGACATAAGCGGCGGCGTTGAGGATGATATTTCGAAGGGCCGTGTTTGGGCGGCGCTTGAAGGTGAGTCGGTCGTTGGTTGTCTTATTGGCGGTGCTTCTGCGGATGCGTGGCATGTGGCGAATGTCGCGGTTGCACCTCAGCACGGCGGGAAGGGCATTGGCGGCGCGTTGATGCGGTTTGCTGTGGAACAAGCGTTGCAGGCGGATGTCAAAGAGATGGTTTTGGCCACGCACAGGGAGATGTCCGGCAATGTTGCCCTATACGAGCATCTGGGGTGGCAGATTTCTGACGCAGATGGAAACCGGGTGATGATGCGGCGCGACATTTCTCTTTGAGGAAGGCAGGGCGCGTATCTTCCATCCTTTCGCCGTTCCGACTAGACCGTCGTTCAAAGGAGACGTCGCAATGAGCCTGAACACCTACGGACATGTATTCCGGGTCACGACCTGGGGCGAGAGCCACGGACCCGCACTTGGGGCGACGGTGGATGGGTGTCCTCCCGGGGTGGCCCTATGCGAGGCCGATATTCAGGTTTGGTTGGACCGACGCAAACCGGGTCAGAACAAGTATACGACGCAGCGGCGCGAGGCCGACGAGGTGAAGATCCTCTCGGGCGTCTTTGAAGGTGTGACGACCGGCACGCCTATTCAGTTGATGATTGAGAACACCGATCAGCGCTCGAAAGACTATGGCGACATTGCCGAGAAGTTTCGGCCGGGCCACGCCGATATCACCTATTGGCAGAAGTACGGCATCCGCGATTATCGCGGTGGCGGGCGATCTTCGGCGCGCGAAACCGCAGCGCGTGTTGCGGCCGGTGGCGTAGCGCGGGCGGCCTTGGCGAAGCTGGCGCCGGGCCTGTCGATCACTGGCTATATGGTGGGCATGGGCGAAAAGGGGATCGACCGCGCGCAGTTCGACTGGGACGAAATTACGCGCAATCCGTTTTGGGTGCCTGACGCAGCGGCGGCGACCGAGTGGGCCGGATATCTTGATGGTTTGCGCAAGGCCGGCTCATCGGTCGGCGCGATGATCGAAATATCCGTGCGCGGGTGTCCGGCGGGGCTTGGTGCGCCGGTTTACGGCAAGCTTGATACGGATTTGGCGGCGGCAATGATGTCGATCAACGCTGTGAAAGGCGTCGAGATTGGCGAAGGCATGGACGCCGCCCGATTGACCGGCGAGGCCAACGCGGACGAGATTACGATGGGACCGGATGGGCCGGTATTTTCGTCGAACCATTCTGGTGGGATTCTGGGCGGCATTTCGACGGGTCAGGACATTATCGTGCGGTTTGCAGTGAAGCCGACGTCGTCGATCCTGACGCCACGAAAGACGATCACCAAGTCCGGCGAAGAGACCGAGATCATCACCAAGGGGCGTCACGACCCCTGCGTCGGCATTCGCGCGGTTCCTGTGGCCGAAGCGATGGCGGCGGCTGTGGTGCTGGATCATCTGTTGCTCGACCGGGCGCAGACGGGTGGCGTGCGCGGCGAAATCGGCTGATGTCGGACCATTTTCTGCTGGTGATCCCTGCGGATCCAAAGGCGGCGATGCCACAAACTGCCCCCGCGCTTCGTGATTTGCTGGCGCGCCTTGTCGGGACGCAGGAAGCGCGGATCAAAGACTACGCCAAACTACAATTCATCGACTGCGGTGAGAATATTGAGGTCATCGCCTGCCCTGTTTGCGATGCAGCAGTTTCGATCGAGCAGTGGCATGCTTGGATGGATGCCGATTGGCATGGCGAAGATGGTTTTCATTTGCACCGCCACGCCACACCATGCTGCGGGGCGGATGTTACCCTCAATGATTTGACCTATCTGCCGTCACAAGGCTTCGCGCGCTGGTTTGTGAGCGCGCGAAACGAGGGGCGGGGGCCGTTGACCTTGGACGAGCTTGCCAAACTGGAAGCTGTCGCAACAGTCCCGTTGAAAGCAATCGCTCAGATGTACTAGGCCGTCGCGGCGCCAAGAGCGGCGTCCATAAGCGCCTTGATCTCGCTCTTGCTGGTACCTGCGACGATGCGGCCAAGTTCCTTGTCGCCCTGCAAAACAACCAACGTCGATCGGCGCGGGATGTTAAGCGATTTGGCGAGGTCCGAGTTTGAGTGAATGTCCCAATCGACAGATACGAAGCTGACGTTCGTTTCATAGGCCGCGTTTTCGCCCTGAAGCGCTTTGATTGTGCGCTCCTGACTGCGGCAGGTCGTGCACCAATCAGTGTAGAAATCGACAAAGACCGTCTTGCCCGCAGCAAGCTCTTTGCGCACGAGACCCGGGGTATAGGCGGCTCCGGTTTTGGCGAGGGCTGGCCCTGCGATTGCCAGCGCGGCTGCGGACGTGAGGAAGGTGCGGCGGTACATGATGCGTCTCCTATCAGATCGATACAGATAATTCAGTGAGCCAAACGGGCAAGTTGTCCAATGCCCAGATCTCGATCACGTGGTGAAGTTTGAATAGAATTCCAAGTCCAACGGCGATGAACACCGCGCCCATGACGGGGCGGGAAGCGGTCGCAAAGCGGCGCATCGCAGCCTGACGTTTGCGGATAACGGATTGAGCGCCGTAGCCGAGGGCGAGGATTATTGTCGACACGCCAAGAGCGAAAGTGACCATTATCGCGGTCGCACGCACAAGGCTGTCACCTTGGCTGGCCAACGAAATGGCGCCGCCAAGTGTCGGGCCAATACATGGGCTCCAGACCGCGCCAAGAAGTACGCCCGCGATGAATTGCCCCGTAAGACCGTCTTGTTCAATTTGGTCGATACCGCCGTCAGCGCGCGCCGAAACGCCAGCGGTCGCGGTCGCGAAGCTTGCCGAAAAGCGGGGCACCAAAAGGACAAGCCCGAAGCCAACCATCAAAACAGCGCCCACATTTGAGACGGTTTCTTCGGTAATGCCGAACGTTCGGCCAAGCACCGCGACAAAGAGGCCAAGCGTCACAAACGACAGGCTCATACCGGCGGCCAGCACAAGTGGCCCCGCGCGTCCGGCCTGTAAAGCCGTCGCCAGTACGATGGGCAGGATGGGCAGCACGCAGGGGTTAATCAGCGTCAGCAATCCGGCAAGATATCCAAGAGCGATGTCCATGCGCTATTTCCTGTGGGTAATCGACCCCATTGTCACCCAAAACTCTGTGACAAGGGATCAATTTCACGTCAGTGCGCGCGCCTTGGCAATTTGCACGGCAAGGATCGACACCGTGATTATCGCAACGCCAAGGATATCGAGCGGCCCAAGGGATTCGCCCAAAAGCGCCGACGCAATCGCGACGCCAAGGAACGGATTGAGGAAGTGGAATGTCGCGGCACGCACCGTTCCGATGCGATTGACGAGCCAGAACCAGACAATTGTTGCGATCACGCCGGGCACGAAGATTGTGTAGAGGATCGCCACAACGAGGGTCGGCGACCAGTTGAAAATCCATGTTTCAAATTGCGCAGGAATCGCCAAGGCAGCGGCACCAATCAACATCTGATAACCCACCACCGTCAGCATATTGCCGCCCGATGACGCGCCCCGCACCGCCAGTGTGGCGAAGGTCAGCGCGAGAACGGCGATAGAGCACAGCAGGACGCCAAACGGGTCGATCCCCGCGCTGAGACGCGTTCCCATGATAAGAGCGACGCCCGCGAACCCGCCGACGAGCCCAACAATGCCGAGGGGTCGAATGGTCTCGCCCCAGATCAGCCACCCTGCAAGCGCGACCCAAAGCGGCAGCGAAGATGCAATAATCGCCGCGACAGAGGCTTCGATGGTTTGCATCGCGACGAAATTTAAGCCGAGATAGAGCGCGTTTTGGCATATACCGAACACGATCGTCAGACGCCATTGCTGTTTGGTAAGCCGGAAACTCTGCCCAAGCATGCGTGCAATTGTAAGTGTCACAAGGCCTGCGATGAGGAACCGAACGGACGACACCGCCAAGGGAGGCGCGCTTGTGACAATGATGCGCGCCGATGTGAAGGCCGACGACCACATCAATGCAAATGCCAGTCCCATCAGGATTGCGCGGAAATCCATTGCCCTGCCCGGATTGTTCATTGCCGCGTATCAGGTCGATCTTAACGATGCCAGTGGCTACGCCGAAATTGCTGATGTGGCACCGTCCTTATGCCCATAGGAAAGACACACAGCGTCCGGGTTTGGATGTTCTTGGGTGCCGGAGAGGTGTCGCTGGCCATGGGCGCGCTTTTGCTTTTGTCGGTCAACGTGGTGTCCGTGAACTTGGCGGCACTGATGAGGTGGTGGGTCGCCTGAACCAAGAGGCGTTCGGGCCGCCCAGAAACGCGCGGCCCGAAACCAAAATCTTACTTACCCTTCGGGCCCTGTCCGCGAGACACCTGAGTGCCGGACAATACGGCACTGCCGGCTTTGCCCCAACCACGGTTGGATGGCTCTTGGGTGAGGGTTGCGTTGGGCGACCCACCAAGCTCGGATGCGATGCCCTTCGGGCTTACCTTGATCGCTTCAGCCATACCTTTGGCTGCGGCGCTGTTTCCGTTGCTATGGCCCTTTGCAAAAGCAGCAGGTGCGAAAGCGAGAGCGCCGATGATGGCGATAGATGTGATTTTAAGCATAACAGCCTCCAATTTTGAAATTGTGTCAGTAAAGGTTGTTCGGCCTGGGTCTTGAAACGGATTGAAAACTTATCGGAAATAATGTGTTCGAAAATATGCAGTTGCCGCCGGATGATTTCACACCATGTTATCGGCCCCGGAAACGAAAAAGGGCCGCCCGAAGACGACCCATTTCGTAGCGAAAGATCGAAATGATCAGTCGTTTACGCTGTCCTTAAGCGCCTTCGCGATGGTCATCTTGACCACTTTGTCGGCATCCTTGTGGATCTGCTCGCCAGTGGCCGGGTTGCGGACCATGCGTGCAGGACGTTCGCGGCAGTAGATTTTGCCAACGCCGGGGAGCGTCACAGCGCCGCCGCCGGACACTTCGTCCGTGATGATTCCGACGATTGCGTCAAGCGCCTCGCCAGCGGATTTCTTGTCGCTGCTCATTTTCTCTGCAAGTGCGGCCACAAGCTGCGTTTTTGTCATTGGTTTTGCCATGCTAATTCTCCTCGATGTGGTTCGTTCTAGGGGCTCATTCCCCTTATTTAACTGCATATGGTGGCATAACACTACGAATTGTGGTGCCAACACAAGCGCTAATCACGACATTTTCGCCCCAAAACGCCTTATTATTATAGGAATGCCGTCTCTTCGAAGCTTCTGAGCTTCCGCGAGTGGATCCGTTCAAGCGGCATATCGCGAATTGTCTCCATCGCTTTGATGCCAATCTGCAGATGTCTGGCGACCTGAGTACGGTAAAAATCACTCGCCATTCCGGGTAATTTCAACTCTCCATGGAGCGGTTTGTCGGACACGCACAGCAGCGTTCCGTAAGGCACCCGGAAGCGAAATCCATTCGCCGCGATCGTCGCGCTCTCCATATCAAGACCGATTGCGCGCGACTGACTTAGCCGTTGCACCGGGCCAGATTGGTCACGCAATTCCCAGTTTCGATTGTCGATGGTCGCCACGGTTCCGGTTCGCATAATCCGCTTTAACTCGTATCCGCGAAGCTGCGTGACATCGGCCACGGCAGTTTCCAAGGCGATCTGCACTTCTGCAAGAGCCGGGATCGGCACCCAGATCGGCAAGTCGTCATCCAGCACATGGTCTTCGCGCAAATAGGCGTGCGCCAGAACAAAATCACCCAAGCGTTGCGAGTTTCGCAGACCCGCGCAGTGACCAAGCATCAACCAAGCATGGGGGCGCAGCACGGCGATGTGATCGGTCGCCGTTTTCGCATTCGAAGGTCCAACCCCGATGTTCACAAGTGTGATCCCGCCGCCACCTTTGCGCTTGAGGTGGTAGGTTGGCATTTGCGGCAGTTTGGCCGGCACAGCGAGCGGCGCATCCGGCGTTGTGATCTCGTTATTTCCGGGACCAACGAACCCGATGTAGCCGGAATTGGGATCCTTCAATGCCGCGCGCGCAATCAGCTCGAACTCGTCCACATAGAATTGGTAGTTGGTGAACAGCACGTGGTTCTGAAAATGTTCAGCCGCGGTAGCACTGTAATGCGAAAGGCGCGCCAGCGAATAGTCGATCCGTTGCGCCGTGAAGGGCGCAAGCGGCGCCGAGCCGTCGGGGTGGGTGAACCCATAGCCGTTCACGATGTCGTCGTGCGTCGTCGATAGATCCGGCACGTCAAAGATATCGCGCAGCGTGAAATCCATTGCGCCCTCTTGCGGCACCGCCAACGAGGCATCGTTGGCGACAGCAAAGTGGACGGGCATCGGGGTAAGCGACGTACCGATGTCCACCGATGCGCCATGATTTTCGATCACAAGCCCGATCTGCTGACGCAGGTACCCCGCAAACAAATCAGGGCGCGTGATGGTCGTAGAATAGCGCCCGGGTTCGCTGACGTGACCAAAGCTCAGGCGGTTATCAATCGGGGCAAAACTGGTCGTCGTGAGGCGGATCTCAGGGTAATACGCGCGATAGCGTACGTCCGTGGGGCCGTTATTGAGAACATCTTTGAAGCGTTCGCACAAAAATGTCGACGCCGTCTCGTACAGCTCAATAAGTCGGTCCACCGCCGCATCCGGGTCGGTGAAAGATTGGTGATCCGGCGTTTCGGGAGCAGCGACTGAAAGGGGTTTCGCGCTGTTCATTGCGAAGCCCTCCGGCTTAGTTTTGTGGTGATTTTTATTCTATATTCCATCCCTGAAAATGACATTGAACGGACCGCGCCGCAAGGTCATTTGCGCAAAGCCGCTTGCCTCTTTCACGCAATTGCGTTTGCCTGCCGTCGATGACGAAAACACTTTTATCTATTGGACATGGCTATTCTGCAAAGGCCTTGGCGCGACGGCTTTTGCCGCAAGGGTGGCGCGTGATTGGCACGACGCGGACGGCTGAAAAGGCCGCAACCTTACGGGCTTCAGGCATCGAGGCGTTGATTTGGCCGGGGGCCGACCTGCCGTTTTGCGACGTGAGCCATGTTTTGACGTCCGTTTCACCCGGCGATCATGGCGATCCGGTTTTGGCCGCGAACGGTGATGCGCTTCGGGCCGCCCATCACCTCAGGTGGGTCGGGTATTTATCGACGACCGGCGTCTACGGTGATCATGGCGGGGCATGGGTTGACGAGGATACCGCACTGACCCCATCGACGCAGCGAGGCCTTGCGCGCAAGGAAGCGGAGGCCGCGTGGGCGGCACTGGGTTTGCCTCTGCATGTCTTTCGGTTGGCCGGGATTTATGGCCCTGGCCGCGGCCCGTTTTCCAAGGTGCGGTCAGGCAAGGCCCGGCGGATCATCAAGGAAGGTCAGGTGTTCAGCCGCACCCATGTCGAGGATATCGCGCAGGTTTTGGAAGCGTCGATCCTTCACCCCAATCCGGGGCGCGTCTACAACGTTTGCGATGACGACCCGGCCCCGCCACAGGACGTCATCGCCTATGCGGCGGAACTATTGGGCCGGGAAACGCCCGCGGCTATCCCGTTTGCCGAAGCCGACCTCAGCCCGATGGCGCGCAGTTTCTATGCCGAGTCCAAACGTGTGCGAAACGATCGCATCAAGAAAGAATTGGACGTGTCCCTGATGTACCCCGACTATCGCGCCGGGCTTCGCGCGCTTTTGGCCGCCGAAGACAAGGACGCTTAGGCGCGTTTCGAGATGTCCACGATACCGAGAACATCCAGCACTTTGGCCTCGATATGCTCGGCGTTCATGGCGGCGGTGTTGTACATATCCGATGGGCTCGCCTGATCAATGAATGTGTCCGGAAGCACCATCGAGCGGAACTTCAGACCTGCATCAAACACACCTTCGTTGGCCAATAAATCCGCGACATGGCTTCCAAACCCGCCGATTGCGCCCTCTTCCACTGTGATCAATGCGCCGTGGCGACTGACAAGGTCGAGGATCAGATCGCGATCAAGCGGCTTGGCAAACCGCGCATCGGCAACTGTCGGTGTGATGCCCTTGGCGGCAAGAGCTTCAGCGGCCTTTTCAACCTCGGACAGACGCGTGCCAAACGACAGGATTGCCACCTGACTGCCTTCGCGCACGATACGCCCCTTGCCGATCTCAAGAACCTCGCCACGCTCGGGCATCTCGACGCCGATACCTTCGCCGCGCGGATAGCGGAACGCGATAGGGCCGTCGTTGTAGGCGGTGGCCGTGGCGACCATGTGGACAAGCTCGGCCTCGTCGGCCGCAGCCATCACCACCATGCCGGGCAAGCTTGACATAAACCCTATATCGTAGGCCCCGGCGTGTGTTGCGCCGTCCGCACCAACCAGACCTGCGCGGTCAATGGCAAAGCGCACGGGCAACCTTTGAAGTGCTACATCATGCACGACCTGATCATAGCCGCGCTGCAGGAACGTCGAGTAGATCGCACAGAACGGCTTCATTCCACCCGCGGCAAGTCCTGCGGCAAACGTCACTCCGTGCTGTTCCGCGATACCGACATCAAAGCACCGGCTTGGATAACGCTCGGCAAAAAGGTCTAGGCCTGTGCCGTCCGGCATCGCGGCGGTCACCGCGACGACTTTGTCATCTCGCGACGCTTCATCAAGCAACGCATTGGCAAAAACCTTGGTGTAAGACGGAGCGTTTGACGGCGTTTTCTTCTGTTCGCCGGTCACCACGTCGAACTTTGAAACACCATGGCCTTTGTCGCGCGCCGTCTCCGCCGGAGCGTAGCCTTTGCCCTTTTTGGTGATCGTATGGATGATGATCGGGCCAGTTGCGCGTGCTTTGACTGTGCGCAGGACCGGCAGCAGTTGGTCAAGGTCGTGACCATCAATCGGGCCAAGATAGCTAAAGCCAAGCTCTTCGAACAGCGTGCCGCCGACAACGGTGTGTTTCAACAAGTCTTTGGCGCGCTTGGCACCCTCGCGGAATGGTTCTGGCAGAAGGCTCACTGCACCCTTTGCCGCCGCCTTGAATTCCTGAAACGGATCCCCGGCGTAAAGGCGGGACAGATAGGAGGACATTGCGCCAACGGGTGGCGCAATCGACATCTTGTTGTCGTTCAAAATGACGATAAGCCGCTTTCCAAGGTGGCCTGCGTTGTTCATCGCCTCGTAAGCCATGCCCGCGCTGATCGCACCATCGCCAATAACCGCGATACCGTCACCGAGACCTTCGGGCGTGACCCCGCCCAGATCGCGCGCAACCGAAAAGCCAAGTGCGGCAGAAATCGACGTCGAACTATGCGCGGCACCGAACGGATCGTAGGGCGACTCCGAGCGTTTGGTGAACCCGCTGAGGCCGCCTTTCTGGCGCAGAGTGCGGATGCGGTCGCGTCGCCCGGTGAGAATTTTATGCGGGTAACATTGGTGACTGACGTCCCAGATAAGCTTGTCTTTTGGCGTGTCAAAAACCGCATGCAAAGCAACAGTTAACTCAACGACACCAAGACCTGCGCCAAGATGCCCGCCGGTTTCGCTAACAGCACTGATGGTTTCGGCCCGTAGCTCGTCCGCAAGTTGGTGCAGCTCAGCGTCCGTAAGGCGCTTGAGATCGGCAGGAACGCTTACGCGATCAAGAATAGGTGTTTTGGGTCGGTCAGTCATGTAAGCTCCGGCGCGTCAGTGTTCGCGCGAGATAACGAAATTGGCGGCGGCGCGCAAACTGTCTGCTCGTGCATCATATGTGCAAAGCGCATCGATTGCCTCTGCGACCAAGTCGCGCGCGTGGTCTTGTGCCCCTTTAAGCCCAAGAAGTGAAACAAAGGTTGCCTTGCCCGCATCCGCATCTTTGTGAAGGCGTTTGCCCGTTTTGGCCTCGTCCCCGGTCACGTCAAGAATGTCATCGGCGATCTGGTAGGCCCGGCCCAGCGCCAACCCGTAGGTGTCAAGCGGCAGGGGATCAGTCCCGGCCAACAACGCTCCGGCGCTAGCCGACCATCGGATCAGCGCGCCTGTCTTGAGGAACTGACATTCTTCCACCTGCTGTAACGTGAGTGGCGCGTCCGCTTTTTCGGCGGCTATGTCCAGCGCCTGACCATGCACCATATGCCTCGCGGCGATAGCGAGGTTTTCGGTCAACGCGACTTTTGCCCAATCATCGTAATGCGACGACAGGATCAATTCGAACGCCACCGATTGAAGTGCGTCGCCCGCCAGCACGGCGGTTGCCTCGTCCCACTTGCGGTGCAACGTGGGTCGGCCACGCCGAAGATCGTCGTCATCCATGCAGGGCAAGTCGTCGTGAATTAGCGAATAGGCGTGGATGCATTCTATGGCCGCCGCCGCGTGGCCCGCATACTGGTGATCCGCCCCGTGCAACCGCGCCCCGTTGATAACGAGAAAAGCCCGAAAGCCTTTCCCACCCTCAAGCGCATAGCGCATGGCGTCGTCTACCGGTCCGTGGCTGAAAGCGGGTTGTGCATCAATGACATTGGCAACGACGCTCCGCGCCTCTGCCATCGCGGCCTGAAATTCAGCCGACATCGACCGGTGTCGTCCCATTGGGCTGCCCGGTCTCGTCGAACGTGATCTGAGCGACTTTTTCCTCGGCTTCCGCCAACTTCTTCTGGCAATGCGCTTTCAACTCAGCGCCGCGTTCGTAAAGCTTTATAGAGTCCTCAAGCGGAACGTCCCCGGCTTCAAGCCGGTTCACGACGCCTTCCAGCGCGCTCATTGCGTCCTCAAAGCTCATCTCAGCTACAGGTTTGTCGCTCATGCGCCTCGCTCCATCAGCACGTTTACATGGGCCGCGACGCTCGCAGCCAAGGCGTTCAGATCATACCCGCCTTCAAGTGTCGAGACCACGCGGCCCTTTGCATGTCGGTCCGCAACGTCGCAGATCGCCCGTGTAAGCCAGACGAAATCCTGCGTGCTCCAGTTCAAGTTGGCCAGCGGGTCGGCTTTGTGCGCATCAAACCCCGCAGAGATAATGATCAGCTCGGGTGCGAAGTCGTCGACGGCAGGCAAGATCATATCCTCCCACGCGCGTTTCATCTCATCGCCGCCGGTCCCCGGCGCCAAAGGCGCGTTCAGCACGTTACTATGCGCCCCGGTTTCGTGGCGCGCGCCGGACCCCGGATAAAGCGGCATTTGATGCGTCGAGGCAAACAGCGTGCGCGGCTCGTTCCACAGAAGATCTTGCGTGCCATTGCCGTGGTGAACGTCGAAATCAAGCACTGCAACGCGCGACAATCCGTGGTGATCCAACGCTCTTTTGGCAGCGATGGCGGCATTGCCGAACAGACAAAAGCCCATTGCTGTGTCCGTTTCCGCGTGATGGCCGGGCGGGCGCATTGCGACGAAGGCGTTCGACACGTCGCCCACGATCACCGCATCGACAGCGGCGCAGCACCCACCAACTCCGCGAAGTCCCGCTTCGAGTGAGCCCGGCGCGAGGTGGGTATCACCATCCAGCGAGGCCAAGCCCTCAGCCGGGATCGTCCGCTTGACCTTGTCGTAGTAGGCCTGCGGATGGCAGCGCAGAACCTCGGATGGGTCTGCGAGCGGTGCCTCGCGCCGATCCAGACCGGCGAACGCGGCACCAGAAAGCGCCGTCTGCACCGCCTCATATCGAAACGTGCTTTCGGGATGTCCCGGAGGCGTAACGTGATTTAGTGCCGAACTATGGGCGTAAAGTGCAGTTGTCATATTGTCCCCGGTCCGTCGCGTTGTCAGTCAGGCGACAGCATATATCCTGCGCCACGGACGGTCTGAAGATAGCGCGGTTGCTTTGGGTCGGCCTCAAGTTTGCGGCGAAGTCGCGTAATTTGCACATCCACCGCGCGTTCCTGAGCTTGCCCGCCATCGCGGCCAAGATCTTCGACCAGTTTTGAGCGCGACATAGCTTCGCCCGGAAAGCCCGCGAAAATACGCATCAATTGCGACTCCGTTGCCGTCAGTCGAACCGGCTCCTCGCCCTGCCAAAGCGATCCCTTCTCGACATCATAGCGCAACGCACCAAGATGCAGCACTTTCGGCGTAAGATCGGCGGGCTCGGTTGCAGGTACGCGCCGCAGGATGGAGTTGATCCGCAAGAGCAGCTCTTTCGGCTCGAACGGTTTGGCAAGATAATCATCCGCCCCCGCCTCAAGCCCCGCCACACGGTCGTTGGTTTCGTTCTTCGCCGTCAACAGAAGGATCGGCAGATCGCGGGTTTCGCGCAGGCGTTTGCAAAAGCTGATACCGTCTTCGCCGGGCATCATTACGTCCAGCACCATCAGATCGAAATCGAGACCAGTCAGGATACGTTCGGCATGCGCCGCGTCACGCGCCGATGACACAAGAAACCCGTGCCGCATCAAAAATTTCTGGAGCAAACCCCGAATACGTTCGTCGTCATCGACGATCAGCAGATGGACATCAGACAGGCTCATGTGCTGCCCTCCTTCAGGCGTTTGTAGTGGCGTCGCATGTCGGCGTCCATCATCGCTTCAAGCACCTGACGAAAACCTGATACTGCGTCAGGGCCTGCCTGACGAAACGCGCCGCGCATCCGATCACGCTGAGCATTGGACAATTCCTGCTCAAGCGCCTGCCCTTTCGACGTCAGCACAAGATGGCGTTCGCGCTTGTCCTGTTTGCCGACCCGGCTTTCGACCAAACCGTCTTCGATCAGCGTCCGAAGCACCCGGTTCAGCGATTGCTTGGTAACGCCAAGGATCGACAGCAAGTTGTTCACCGTCGTTTCGGGCGAGCGGTGTATAAAGTGGATCGCCCGGTGATGCGCGCGTCCATAGCCTTGTTCCGACAGGATGCGGTCGGGGTCAGCCGTGAAACCGCGATAGGCAAAGAACATCGCCTCGATACCTTTGCGCAGGTGATCATCGGTCAGGAACAGAAGGTTCTCACCGCTTGGGGGACCGCCGTTATCTGCCATTTTCACCTCGCTTTGCTTTGGTCGACATTATGTCAGCCTTGTTGACATTCCAAGCCCGCACTGGTAGCGATTCTCGATTTTTCCGCAACTTTATGACCGTTGCGGACCTACATGCGCAAGATTTGCAAAGGGAGGCCCTCATGGCGAGTGCATATGATGATCGAGACGGCTTGATCTGGATGGACGGGAAAATGGTCAATTGGCGTGACGCCAACGTCCACATCCTGACCCACGGCTTGCACTATGCGTCGAGCGTTTTTGAGGGCGAACGCGCCTACAACGGCAAGATCTTTGAAAGTCGGCGACACTCTGAGCGACTGCATTTCTCGGCTGGCGAGCTTGATTTCCAGATCCCTTGGACGGTGGACGAAATTGAGTCCGCCAAGCAAGAAGTCCTGACCGCGAATGGCTTTACCGATGCCTACGTGCGCGCCATCGCTTGGCGGGGTGCTGGCGAGGACATGGGTGTCGCGTCGGCCCGAAACCCGGTCCGATTGGCCATCGCGTCGTGGGAATGGGGTGCGTACTACGGTGACGCCAAAATGAAGGGTGCGAAGCTTGATATCGCGAAGTGGAAACGCCCCTCGCCCGAAACCATCCCGTGCCACGCAAAGGCCGCAGGTCTTTATATGATCTGCACGCTTTCCAAACACGCCGCCGAGGCCAAAGGCTGCTCGGACGCCATGATGTTCGACTATCGTGGCTATGTGGCCGAGGCGACGGGCGCGAATATCTTTTTCGTCAAAGACGGTGAAGTACACACGCCAGATCCCGATTGCTTCCTCAATGGAATTACGCGGCAGACGGTGATCGGGATGCTGAAAGACCGCCAGATCAAGGTTCACGAACGCCACATCATGCCCGAAGAACTTGAAAGCTTTGAGCAATGCTGGCTGACCGGAACGGCCGCCGAGGTGACCCCGGTAGGGCAGATCGGTGACTACAATTTCGAAGTTGGCGCTTTGGCGCGAGGCGTTTCAGAGAGCTATGAGAGGTTGGTTCGTATCTGACAGGCGATGGTCGTTACCTTAAGTGCCCGGACCAAATCGTCTGGGCATTTGTGGCCTCTCGTCTCTGGTTTCACCGGCCAGCATGGCAAGCATGTCAAGCACGTTGTCTCCTGTAACACCGCCAAGAACCGCTCCAACCACGATCAGTGTTAAGACAACGTGTAGGCAAACAATCCCATTCAATTGTTCCCCGAAAGGTTGCTTGTGCGTCTTGTGCCGAAAAGCCGCCTGGGCAACCTTTGCGGCAGGCCAACCGCCCATAAAGGAAAGCCCGAGCAGAGCTTTTTCCCTGACCCTCAAGCCAAGACCCCGTGATTGGGACTTGTCCCAGCCAAACGCCATAAACGTCCAAAGATTGATAACTGCCGCGTAAAAAAGCGCCCAAGTCAGCACAGACGACCTACCAGAACTTCCACCACCGCTTTTTCGAACGGTCCTGCCGGTCAACTTCGCCGATGGAATTGTAAACCTCGCCCCCGTCGCCCTGAAGTTTGGCCCCCATGGAGTCTGCGATCAGGAACATTTTCCCAAGGATCGCGGCGTCGGGGTTCTTGGCCATCACATTCCCTGCGCCATGCCACATCCAGGCTTCGCTTTTGCCCTCAACGCGCCCTGACCAATCTTTCCAGACGGCCAATGTCTCGTCCTGAACGCTGAATGCTTCACCCCGGTCGTTCGACACAAGGGCCTCGCGCTCAAGGCGCATCGACTTGTCGCCATTGACGAACTCCAGCCATTCCTCACGCGCGATCGCGGGGCCATTAGTGTCAGACCAATCGTCTTTTCGGGTAATATGAACGTCGTAGCCCACGGCTGCCTCGCAATGCTTAAATCAATGAAAACAGTTTGCACCGGGATCGAACACACGTCCACGACAGAGTATGAAATCCATGGAAACACAGAATTTTCGAGGCGTACACGCCACGCTCGGTATCAGCCGTACTTGGTGACGATCTGGCGCCCTTTGCCGCGCTGTATCTTTAGGTATTGCTCGCGCAGGATGATCAAAACACCGGCTGCGATCACAATGCTGGAGCCCAGCAACATGACCAAGGTCGGCACTTCGCCGAACACGGCATAGCCAATTGCGAGGGCGAACAGCATCGACGCGTATTCAAAAGGCGCAATGATCGACGCGTCCCCGAACCGATAGGCGCTGGTGAGGAAAATCTGGCCCAAACCGCCGATAAGGCCCGACCCGATCAAACAGGCGGTCGCGAAAAGCGACGGCACTTGCCAGCCAAACGGCACCGTAAAGAGCGACAGCACGGTCGCCGTGACCGAGAACCAGAACACAATCGCGGCGGTTTCTTCGGTTTCCACCAGACGACGGACGAAAATCTGTGCGAACGCCGCGCAAAGTGAGCCGGTCAGCACGATCAGCGCTCCGTAAGCAAGGCGCGGATCCATGTCACCGTCGGTAAACGACGACAACCTCGGCCACAGGATAATTAAAACGCCAATCATACCCAAGCCGACGGCCGTCAGACGCACTGCACGCACCTTTTCGCCCAGCATCAAGGCGGCAAGGATCACCACGAACAGCGGCATCGCATATTGGATTGCTTTGACTTCCGACAATGGCAAGATCGCAAGGCCCGCGAAACTAAGGCCCATCGCCGTCGATCCGATAAGGCCGCGCCACAAGTGCCCAACTGGGTTCACCGTGCGCAAACCTCGCGGAAACGCGCCTTGCCACAAAAGCCAGACCATGATGACCGGCATCGCGAAAAGTGAGCGGAAGAACACGGTCTGACCCGGTGGGACCTCTTTTGCCGCAGCTTTGATCAGCGTGGCCATCAAAACGAAAAGTAAGACCGACACGATCTTCAAGGTAATGGCGCGAAATGGGTTGGGTTCGGCGATGCTCATAGATTGTGCTTATCAACCGACCAGCGACGCCGCCAGAGGTCAGTCAGGGGACGGCTCGGACTTTGCCAGCGCCGCAACCGCCCAACGCGCTGCGTCCGCGACGGTTGGATCAGGGTCCTCGGTCAGGGCGCGCGCCACATCTGAAAGGCGTTTGTCAGCAGAATTGCCAATCGCGTAAAGCACATTGCGCACGAAGCGATCCCGGCCAATGCGTTTGATCGGGGAGCCGGAAAATAGCGCGCGAAACGCAGCGTCATCCAGCACGGCCAAATCCGACAATGGCGGGGCGTTCAGGTCATCGCGCGCGGCGTAGCGGATGTCGGCCGAGGCGTTGGCGAATTTGTTCCAAGGGCAAACGGCCAGGCAATCGTCGCAGCCGTAAATCCGGTTGCCCAGCTTTGGGCGCAAAGCCACGTCGATCGGGCCTTTGTGTTCGATTGTCAGGTAAGAAATGCAAAGCCGCGCATCCAACTGGTAAGGCGCTGGGAAAGCGTCCGTCGGGCAAATATCGAGGCACCGGCGACAGGACCCGCAGTGGTCGGCCTCTGCCTCATCCGGCTCAAGGGTCGCCGTTGTGAAGATCGCGCCGAGGAAAAACCAGTTCCCCAATTCGCGGCTGACAAGATTCGTGTGCTTGCCTTGCCATCCAAGACCGGAGGCTTCGCCAAGCGCCTTTTCGGGCACAGGCGCGGTATCGACAAAGACTTTCACATCGCAATCGGCTTGGGCCACCAGCCAACGCGCCACGCGCTTCAGCCGCTTTTTCACGATGTCATGGTAGTCTTTGTTGCGCGCATAGACGGAAATGACGCCACGGTCCCGGTGTTCCAGATCGTCGAGCGGATCGTGGTCGGGCGTGTACGGTTCGGCGAGCATAATCACCGATTTCGCCTCGGGCCAAAGCGCGGTCGGATCCCCGCGCCAAGTAGCGCGGTCTTCCAGCCATGCCATCTGACCGTGCCGTCCGCGTTCAAGAAACGTCGCAAGGCGCGCGGGCACGTCGGGCACAGCGGCCGGACGGCAGATACGCGCCATAGCGAACCCGGCGTCGGTCGCCTCGGCGATCAGCCGTGTCTTGAGGTCATCATGGACCATATCGGAGCCCGTCGGCTTGCGGAAATCCGCCTTTAAAAGTCGAGATCAGCATAATGCGGAGGCGGCGGGAAACCGGGCACGGTATCGGCCAAGAGGCGGCGGAAAGCAGGGCGTGATTTGATGCGCGCATACCAATCGCGCACCGTTGGGTAAGAATTCCAGTCAACATCCGAGATGTAATCAAGCGACGACACATGCCCGGCAGCCGCAAAATCGGCCAACGACAGTTCGTTCCCGGCCAGCCAGCGCCGCTGATCCAAGAGCAAAGTCATATAATCAAGGTGCTTCTTGATCGCCCGCGCGCCGGCTTTGACATTCTTACTATCCGGATAACCTTCCTTGGTGATCTTCTTGTTCACACGCTCATACAAAAGCTTCGACGTCACCTCTGTGTGAAACTTGTCGTCGAACCACCCAACCAGACGACGCACTTCGTGGCGAGCGGCAAGGTCTTTTGGCAACAGCGATGGCTCAGGATAGGCCTCTTCGATGTATTCGCAAATGGCCGCGCTTTCAGAAATCGTATGGCCGTCGATCTTGAGAACAGGCACTTTTCCCGCCGGGTTGCGACGCAAGAAGTCTGGGTCGCGTTCCCAATAGCGTTCTTCGACCAGTTCGACCTCAAGCTTCTTTTCAGCCAGCGAAAGTCGCACCTTGCGGCAAAACGGAGACAAAGGGACATGATAAAGGCGGATCATTGATGAGTGAGCCTGTGTAAGTGACTGTTCCTTCAATGCCCGACCGCGCGGCTGGATTCAACACCTGCAGGCCGTCACACGTTAGCCTGAAAAGCACCTAGCACGCCCATCTGCGCGGATCGTTGCCGCCCCGTCGGCAATTGCGCGGGCCCGCCGGTCGACAAAGCTTGACGGACTTACCGCCTGCCGAGCCTTTGGATTGGGAAGAACAGCCGCCAAAAGCGACGCCTGCCGCAAAGTCAGATCCGCCGCACGCACCCCGAAATGGTGTTGCGCGGCGGCTTCGATCCCGAAGACACCGTCGTCAAACTCGGCGACATTGATATAGACCTCGACAATACGCCGCTTGGACCAAAGAGCCTCGACAACAGGCGTCATCAAAGCCTCAAGCGCTTTTCGCGGCCAACTGCGCCCTTGCCACAGCCAGACGTTTTTGACCGTTTGCTGGGTCAACGTCGAAGCGCCGCGATCCGCACCTTCAGCGATGGCGGCGCGAAGTTGCTCCATGTCGAACCCCCAGTGGAGGCAAAAGTTAGCGTCTTCCGCCGCAACCACAGCCAGCAACGCTTCGGGAGCCATAACGTCGGCGTCCACCCAGTCACGGCGGATGCCACCAATGCGCAAGCCTTCGCTTAGGATGTAGGGCGTGGATGGCGGCGGAAGCACAGAGTAAAACCCGACGCTAAGAACAATCGCGCCCATAAACGCGAACCCTGCCTTGACCAAAAGCCGCCATGGCCGCCATTTCGGGGCTTTCGCAGCCTTGGCCTTTGGCCGTGGTTTTCGGGATGTCGTGCGCTTCGCCATGGCGTCAGGTTGCATGCCTGACGCACGGGAGCAAGCCGGTTGGCGTCACTCGGCCGCCTTGTCGTGCGGGTCCTCTACATCTTGCAGAAGACGCGATTCCGCCCGGCGGGCTTCGACCTTCTCGCGCTTTTTAGCGAACTTCTTCTTCAGACGGGCAACGCGTGCCTTTTGGTAGGCATTAAGGATCGGGTTCGACAAAAAGTAGAACGCCCCGCCCAGAACGATCCCCGGGATGAGGCCACCGATGAGGTAGGGCAAGAAGAACTCGTGCCAGAACCCGGCAAGACTGCCCCATCGGGTCGGCTCTTCAGTGAAAATCGCCAACAAATTGCGCCAAAGCTCGACCGCGGCGTCCGAAAATTCGGTTACGACGTAATGCAAAGGAACCGGTGGGCGACCCAAAAGAAACGCGCCAAGTTCCATCGAAACCGCGGCGATGAACGGAAATGTCAGCGGGTTGCCAAAGAACGTCGCCATCAGCGCGGCCATCACATTGCCGCGCACCAGCCACGCCAACCACGCGGCCACAAAGAAATGCATCCCGAAAAACGGCGTGAAACAGGTAAACACACCAACGGCAATGCCACGACTGATTTTGTGGGCCGGGTCCGGTAGGCGGCGCATGCGGTGGCCGAGGTACTGAACAGCACGCGACCACCCGCCACGCGGGTAGAGTGCCTGCACAATGGCCTGCACATAAGTTCTGGGTGTGCGACGCTTAAATACCAAAGTCTCTAGTCCGTCCCAAGCCTCAAGGTTTACGGCCCAGATCGCGGTGCCGTGTGATTGCAGCAACATCACTGTCAGCTTCAAGCGCCAACATCACTGCGTGGAGGTGCTCAATATCCCGCATCTCCGCGTCGACAATGAGGCGATAAAAGTCCGGTTTTCGGTCAATGAAAACTAGATCAGAGATATTCGCGCCTTGCTCACCAATCAATGTGCAAATCCGCCCCAACACGCCACTGTCATTTGCAATCGTCAGTTCAAGGCTGACGCCGTGGGCAGCTGGATGGCGGCCCTCTTGCCAGTGCAGATCGACCCACCGGCTGGATTCCTCGGACAGTTCGGCCAAAGCTCCGCAATCTATAGCATGGATCATCACGCCTTTGCCGCGATAACTGATGCCGACGATCCTCTCGCCCGGAACCGGTTGGCAACAGTCCGCACGTCGGAATGTCTGACTTGGCTTCAAACCCACAATGGCGCGCGCCGCGTCAATCTCGTCGCCGGCTTTGTCCGCAAGATCAGGGTAAAGCGTCTCAATCACCTGACGCGCCGTGATTTCAGCCGAGCCAATCCGCGCAAGAAGCGTATCGCGGTCCTCAAGGCCACGGCGTTTCGCTGCTGTCGTAAGTGCCTTTTCCGTCGCCCGTTTGCCGACATGTTCAAAGGCCAACCGGACCAGTTCGCGACCAAGCTTGATGAACCGCTCGCGATCTTCTTCGCGAAGGCTGCGACGGATGGCAGCCTTGGCGCGCCCGGTCGCCACGATGTCGATCCAAGTGGCTTGCGGGCGCTGACCCTCGGCGGTCATGATTTCGACGGACTGGCCGTTCTTGAGGCGGGTCCAAAGCGGCACGCGGATTGCATCGACCTTGGCACCGACACAGCTGTCACCGATGCGCGTGTGAATGGCATAGGCAAAATCAAGCGGCGTGGCCCCACGCGGCAGTTTCACAACTTCGCCTTTGGGCGTGAAACAGAACACTTGGTCTGCGTACATTTCAAGCTTCACATGTTCGAGAAACTCGTCGTGGTCTTCTTCGTCGAACCGTTCCGTCAGCGTCGCAATCCAGCCTGCCGGATCGACAGCAAAGGGGTTTTCGGCCCGCACGCCATCGCGGTACGCCCAATGCGCGGCCACCCCGGCCTCAGCAACCTCGTGCATGATTTGGGTGCGAATTTGCACCTCTACCCGCTTGCCGTCACGCCCAGAAACCGTTGTGTGGATCGACCGATAACCGTTCGATTTGGGTTGGCTGATGTAGTCCTTGAACCGACCCGGCACTGACCGCCAGCGTTGGTGGACAGCGCCCAGTGCGGCGTAGCAATCAGCCTCGGATTTCACCAGAATGCGGAAGCCGTAGATGTCGGACAGGCGGGAGAATCCGATGTCCTTTTCCTGCATCTTGCGCCAGATCGAATAGGGTTTTTTGGCACGCCCGAAGGTTTCCGCCTCGATGCCCGCCTTATCAAGTTCGCCCTCGATATCGGCGGTAATCTTTTGAATGACGTCGCCGGTTTCGCGTTGCAGCGTGATGAAACGGCGAATGATCGAATTGCGCGCATCCGGATAAAGAACGCGGAACGCGAGGTCTTCAAGCTCTTCGCGCATCCATTGCATACCCATGCGACCAGCCAGCGGCGCAAAGATATCCATCGTCTCACGCGCCTTCTGGCCCTGCTTGTCGACCCGCATCGAGCGGATCGTGCGCATATTGTGCAATCGGTCGGCCAGCTTCACGAGGATAACCCGCAGGTCCTTGGACATTGCGATGAACAGCTTGCGGAAGTTCTCGGCCTGCTTCGTCTCGGTCGACGAAAGCTGCAGGTTGGTCAGCTTCGTAACACCGTCCACCAATTCCGCGATTTCTTTGCCGAAGAGCTTTTCGATCTCCGAATACGTGGAGCCAGTGTCTTCGATAGTGTCGTGCAAAAGCGCGGTGATGATCGTCGCGTCATCCAACTGCTGTTCGGACAAAATTGCAGCCACAGCGACAGGGTGTGAGAAATACGGCTCGCCAGAGTGCCGGTTCTGGCCCTCGTGCATTGTATTGCCATAGTTATAGGCAGCCGTGATCAGCTTTGCATTGGTTTTCGGATTGTAGTTGCGGACAAGCGCGATCAGGTCTTCGGCGTCAATCATCGGCCAAGCCCCCCCGGACCGCGCTTTAGTCCTTATGGTTGCCGCTGGGCTTCCATCAGGGCGCGGAGCAGTTTCTCTTCGCTCATGTCATCTTCGACCGGCTTGTCGGCCTCGGCCCCCATCAAAAGCGCCATCGCGTCTTCTTCAGGCTCATCGACTTCGATCTGAGTCTGATGGCTCTCGATCATCCGCTCGCGAAGGTCGTCGGCAGATTGCGCCTCCTCCGCGATTTCGCGCAGGCTGACCACAGGGTTTTTGTCGTTGTCACGCTCAACCGTAAGCGCACCACCAGAGGCAATTTCACGGGCGCGATGCGCAGCGAGCATCACCAGCTCGAAACGATTCGGAACTTTATCAACGCAGTCTTCAACCGTCACGCGGGCCATGTGTCTCTCCGTACAAATCGGGATCAGGCAGGACACCTAGGGGGAGAGGGCGGGAAACACAAGCTGATTCTGTGCTATACCCCTCAAAAATAGGGGAACAAGGCGATCTGGCGATGGAAGTGACGCCGGTGATTGCCGTACACAATTAACTAGACTGGCGATTCAGGTTTTGTCAGAGATTTAATGCCAATCCTTGTACAAACAATTCTTGCGAAAATATATAGTTGCAACTGCATATATTATTTGATCAGAAGGCAGGACCCGTCGGGCGGCTCGGACCACTCATCGTTACGAATGCCACTTCGTCGGTCATAAAATCGGAAGGAACTTTTGATGTTCTATAGGGACGAACGGCTTGCGCTGTTCATCGACGGCGCAAATTTGTATTCTGCGGCCAAATCGCTTGGGTTTGATATAGACTACAAGCTGATGCGTCAGGAATTCATGCGACGCGGAAAACTTCTCAGGGCGTTTTATTACACCGCGCTGCTTGAGAACGAAGAGTATTCTCCGATCCGACCTCTTGTCGACTGGCTACATTACAACGGCTATTCGATGGTCACCAAGCCCGCCAAAGAATTCACTGACAGCCAAGGCCGCCGCAAGGTCAAAGGCAACATGGACATCGAACTTGCCGTCAATGCGATGGAACTTGCGCCTCACGTCGACCATATTGTGCTGTTCTCGGGCGACGGCGATTTCCGCCCCTTGGTGGAAAGCCTGCAACGTCAGGGCGTGCGCGTTTCAGTTGTCTCGACGATCCGAAGCCAACCTCCGATGATCGCAGACGAACTGCGCCGCCAGGCCGACAATTTCATCGAACTAGAAGAATTGCGCGATGTCATCGGACGGCCCACACGCGAGCCTCGCGACGACGAAGAGTAATCAGGGGCGATTGGCAGCCGCAAAATCGGCGTCCATCTGGGTGTGTCGCGCGATGATGCGGTCGGACCATGTGCTTTTGATATAGGCCAGAACGGCGTAAATCTCGGCGTCGCTAAGCGCGTCCTCGAAGCCCCCCATGTTCGACTTGTAAGTCCCGCCCACGATTGCTGAGGTGCCAAACTTTGTGATCTCGAACAATTGCTCGGTTGGATGATGCCACGTGTGGCCACTTTCGTCGTGAGGGGGTGCGGGGAGATATCCGTCTTGATCACGGCTTCGCCAGTCATCCTGACCAACAAGATTGGACCCGTGGCAGGATGCGCACTGTTCCTCATAGATGTCTTTCCCAAGCGCCACGGTCTCGGCGTTCAGATGAGCAAGCTCTTGGCCTGCCTTTTCGGGCAAAATGAAGAAGTAGGCCGCAACCAAAGCCGCGACAATCGCCAAACCAACCAAAAAAGATCGTTTCATAGAATCAACTCCATTATTTCATCATACGGATAGGGGGTCCGGCCACTGGAAGGTCAAGCCGGGACTGGACGCCTCGGCGCACAAAGAATAGGTCTCTGCCACGGAGAATTTGCCTATGACCAAACCTGCCCTGACCCTCTACCTCGCGGCCCCGCGTGGATTTTGCGCCGGCGTCGACCGAGCCATCAAGATCGTGGAACTGGCGATCGAGAAATGGGGCGCGCCTGTCTACGTCCGCCACGAGATCGTTCACAACAAATTTGTCGTTGACGCATTGCGCGATAAGGGTGCGGTCTTTGTCGAGGAGTTGGAAGATTGTCCTGACGACCGTCCGGTGATTTTCTCGGCCCACGGTGTGCCAAAGGCCGTCCCCGCTGAAGCCGCCAAACGCGAGATGGTCTATGTCGATGCCACCTGCCCTTTGGTCAGCAAAGTCCACATCGAAGCCGAGCGCCATCACGCCAATGGGTTGCAAATGGTGATGATCGGCCACGATGGCCACCCTGAAACAATCGGCACCATGGGTCAGCTTCCCGACGGCGAGGTTCTCCTTGTCGAAACCGCGGGTGACGTCGCCGGGATCGCTCCGCGTGATCCTGAAAAGCTCGCCTTTATCACCCAGACAACGCTATCTGTGGATGACACGGCAGCAATCGTCGCGGCTCTTCAGGCCCGTTTTCCCGGCATCATCGGGCCGCACAAAGAAGACATCTGCTATGCCACCACCAACCGACAAGAAGCTGTCAAAGCGGTGGCGCCCAAGATTGACGCCCTCTTGGTGATCGGCGCCCCCAACTCGTCGAATTCCAAACGGTTGGTCGAGGTCGGACGCACCGCCGGTTGTGGTTACGCCCAGCTTGTCCAACGCGCGACCGAGATCGACTGGCGCGCGCTGGATGGTATTCGCACTGTTGGGCTAACCGCCGGAGCAAGTGCGCCAGAAGTGCTGGTGAACGAAGTCATTGACGCGTTTCGCGACCGTTATGACGTCACAGTTGAACTGGTCGAGACCGCACAAGAAAACGTGGAGTTCAAAGTGCCGCGCGTGTTGAGGGAGCCTGCCGCATGACGTTTCAGTTTCTTATCACAGCCTTCGTCGTGGTTGTCGCGCCCGGAACCGGGGTGATTTACACGTTGGCACTTGGGCTTGGTCAGGGGCGTCGCGCATCTATTGCGGCGGCGTTCGGTTGCACGTTCGGGATTGTGCCACATCTTTTGGCCGCCATACTTGGGCTGGCAGCGATCCTGCACACAAGCGCGGTCTTGTTCACGCTCGTTAAATTTGCAGGCGTCGCCTACCTTCTCTACTTGGCGTGGCAGGCCTTGCGCACCGACGGCGCACTAACCATCCAACCGAACCGAACCCGCGACGCCGACTGGCGGATTGCGCGACGCGGGGCGCTGATCAACATCCTGAACCCGAAACTGTCGATCTTCTTTCTCGCCCTCCTGCCGCCGTTTCTGTCGGGCAACACCGCGACGGCGACGGCAGAGATGCTTACAATGGGCGCGGTGTTCATGGCGATGACTTTTGCCGTGTTCGTCGCCTACGGATTATTTGCCGCTGCGGCGCGCGATTATCTGCTTCAAAGCGAACGCGTGATGAAATGGCTGAACCGCAGCTTTGCCGCCATATTCGCCGCCCTCGCCGCCCGCCTTGCGCTGGAGCGTGCATGACGATCCCTCGCGCACCATTTCTTTTGGGGCTTGCGGGCCTGATCCCATTTCTGTGGGGCGCCCTGACTTTGGTGTCGGACGACCTTGCGCAATGGGGTGTGCAATCAATCGGATCACGGTTCATCGGACCCTTCGTGATGCTGCAATACGGCACAATCATCTTAGGGTTTATGTCGGGTGTGCTTTGGGGGTTCGCGACCCGTGCGCCAAAGGATCAGGCCGCCGTCGGCTATGCGCTGTCGGTGTTGCCGGCCCTATGGGTGTTTTTCACCGTGGGCGCAGGTGCCGCCACATCGGCGATTTACCTGATCGCAGGGTTTATCGGGCTACTGGCGTTGGATTGGCATTTCTGGCGCCAAAACCTCGCCCCGCCGTGGTGGATGCGATTGCGCATCTTACTCAGCGTGATTGTTATCGCGTGTTTAAGTCTTTTGGTGATTTGATGACAGATAAGAAAACACTTGGGGTCTATGCCGAGCGGGCGCACGACTACGCAGAGCGCTTTTCGTCAGACACGCCCGATTTGCACCTTGCCGCCTTTATGCTTGCGCTGCCTGAGGGCGGGCGGGTTCTTGATTTTGGCTGCGGCACCGGGCAGTCGACTGCATTTCTGAGGGACGCCGGATTTCAGGCCGAAGGGCTGGATGCCTCTCCCGAAATGGCAGAGGTCGCCAAGAAAACACACGGATTGGACATC
>RCMY010000909.1_pt1 | contig 28378 bp, 18 predicted proteins | sample 2041341 | NCBI WGS metagenome assembly RCMY01 (sample SAMN09708234, study PRJNA481090) | Marine sediment metagenome, whole genome shotgun sequencing project.
GGACCTAAAAAAGCACGACGCGTATATGACAGCATATAGGCAGCACCCAAAATCGCACCTGCCAACGCGGCGATTCCTAAGCCCACATTTGCCGACAGAGCGCCGACAATCATTAAGAATTCAGCGGGAAAACCACTTGTACCTGGAATTCCAATACTGGCAAGTACAAATAAAAAATACAAACAAGTAAGTTTAGGCATCACTTTAGCTAGACCACCCAAGTGAATCACATCAGTACTGCCTAAGCGGTGTTGAATAAATCCAGCGATAAGAATTAAAGCACTGGCAATCAATGTAAAGTTAAGCATTTGGAATACTGCACCTTGAACACCTTGCATATTGAGTGACGCAATACCAATTATAACCAATCCAACATGACTAATGCTGGCGTATGCAAGTAAGCTTCTCAAGTTGGTTTGCTGCAAAGCTATCAAAGCGCCATAAATGAGTGTAATAGCACCCAATATAGACAACATCCAAATAAATTCAACCGTAGCAGTTGGTGCCAGGGGCATAGCAAATCGAAGAATGCCGTATAAGCCGAGTTTCAGACCCATCAATAAGGCAACAATATGAGTCGGTCCTTCCATCGCCGCTGTTGGCAGCCATGTATGAAAAGGCACCAGTGGCGCTTTTACCGCAAAACCAAATAATAACAACATAAACACAACAGTCTGCAAGTTCTCATGTAACGGCGTTTCTAACAATACAGGCAAACTAAAAGACAAATCATACGGTATGCTACCACCTATCTGAAGCGCATGATTTGATGCCAGAATAATAATTGCTAATAATAATGGCACACCACCAAACAACATAAACAATGTGTATTTCATTGCGGCACTACGACGTTGTGAACCAATACCCCACAGCCCAATCAGAAATAAAAATGGCGGCAATGTTAGTTCCCAGAACAAGAAAAACAACATCATGTCTAAGGAACAAAACACACCAATTGTTACACCTTCAAGAGCCAATAATAATGAAAAATGAAAACGCGGATTGAATTGTGTGGAGTTCCAGCAAGCCAGCATCGCAACAATTATCAATAATGCAGTTAATGGCAGAAATAGTATAGAAATGCCATCAACACCAACAAGATATTCAATATTTAATAGCGGGATCCATGCATATTGCTCAACTAGCTGGAAATCAGCATTGGCGCTATCAAAAACCAGCAAGGCAAGAAGCGTTAGAAATAATTCAAAACTAGCAATGCCCAGTGCAATCGTCCTGGCTTGTTTGGCATTACTGACAGCACCTACCGCAATGGCACCTAATAAAGGCAGCAGAATAATAAGCGTTAACAGTGGAAAATTAAGATCACTCATCCTGGGTGTCCTTGGTATTAGTCAATTCAGTTGTAGTATCTGAATGCTGCTCATTATACGAAGTTGAATGTAGTTCGATCATGGGTGAAACACCTTGATCTATCATATGAATCCAAGGGGAGGTATGTACACCAACGCCAATTATCAATGTACAAATTACTGCAGAAATAAATTTTTCATTTCTATGTGACGGGGGTACACTAGCCTTTGGAGAATATAGAAAAGATCCAATCCGTTTCGGTTCTGCAATAAAAATTTGTTGGAAAGCACGTAGCAATAATGCAGCAGCTAAAACGTTTCCAAAAAGAATTGCAATAGAAACAAGCCACCCATAGCCCTTAATCGTGCCTTCTACCAACAAATGAATTCCGTCAAACCCAGGCGTACCGGGCATAACCATAGTACTCAATGCACAGATTACAAATAAAACAGCTATCGAAACATTGGCATCAAACATACCCCCCAGACGAGGAATAAAGGAAGTATGTGTTCGTTTATAAATCATACCAATACTAAACAAAATGCCGGCTGCCGCAAGCCCAAATGCAAGTGAAAGCAAGATGCTTCCTTCCATACCATAGGTATTGAAGTCAAAAATACCAATGACCAACATTCCTGTTTGACTAATCACGGCAAATGCCAACAAGCGGCGTATATTAATCTGCATTAGTGCTAATAAGGCACCATAAAAAATACCTATAAGCCCAAGTATTAATACAAACCCAGCCCATTGTTCTGCAATTACTGGGAGAAATGGAATTACAAAGCGTATGACAGCATAAATGCCAAGTTTCAAGCCCATCAAGAAAATGCCAGTACTTGCTATAGTGCCCTGCTCCGCAAGTGCAGGCAACCATCCATGAAATGGGAATAATGGCATGCGTATCGCAAAGCCAAAAAATAGAAGAATGAAAATCAATGTGCCGTATTCAAGCACGGCATCGCTTTGTTTCAGCACTAACCAATCAAAACTCAGTGTTGTCTCTGATCCCATAACGCTAAATCCTAACAACAGAAAACCGGCTAGTACCATCAACAAGCCACTTCCCCAATGTTGGAGTAATAATGCAACAACCCAGCGGCGATTTTGGCCAGAACCCGCTCGGATTGTCATTATAACAACAGGTATCAATTCCAACATGCACATAAACCAAAATTGTAGTGCGTTCATAGCTGAGAATGCAGCAATTAAAATAGCACCATATCCAAGTATGCATGCTATCTGTATTCGGTCTGAGGAACGCCGGGTAGTTAATGTGTAAATTAATGCAAGAAGCATCAAGATAGCAGTCAATGGTATAAATAAAATACTGGTGCCATCAACACCGACAGCATATGAAAAAACAAAATATTTCACTTGTTCGTATAGTTGAATACCCGTTCGATCAGTATCGAAAACAATTAAAAGATATAAACTAAGTAAAATTGTTAATATTGTTGCGACAAAACCTGTACGTTGTGCCAAAGCTGGCGAAGGCACCAACAATACAATAAACATGGCTATCAATGGAACCAGCGTCATTGTTGTTAGTAACGGAAAAGCCGCCGTTTCCGACCATAGGGTAATATTTACAGTATCCATCAGATCCTCAAATTGAAGACGCAAACATCAAAACCACGAAAACAAATAAAACAAGATAACGCGGTTTGAGTAATAGCTTTTCAAATGTATTCGCAGCATGTCCAAGTTGGCGGCCAATATCGACCATTTCAATACCAACACCACGTAGAACCAGTCGCTCTTCAAACCAACTCATAGCACTCGCTGCCCACTCAAGAAGTTTTCCAGCGACACCTTTGCCGCGACCCAATTTATTTAGGTCACTGTTTGGTCCTGAAATTAATATTTTTTGTTCTAGTTGAGTCAGAGATGAGATAGCCATAGCTGCAGATGTTGGCGACCCCATCGCACGATCAATTACATTGTTATCGAAATAATCCAGATCTCGACCTAGCCCATTAATCGGTCTTATTAATGCTCGATCAGTTATTGGATCCAACCAAAAACGTTGTAATGAAATATTATAGAGCCAACGTTTACTGTTTAAATTTTGTGAAACTTGGTGCATAGGGTTGCCATTAACTTGAAAAACAAGCGACGGTGACGTCAAAACTTGGTAACCACGAACAATGACATGCGCACATAAGTGCCAACTTGCTAATTCCCAGAATCCAAGACCACATTCAACAAACATCAATCCAATTTGTCCTGTTATTGCAAAACATATTGAACTTTTAACATCAGTCTGAGTTAATCCAACGATAAAGCTATAAATGGCCGTAAACAAGCCAACAGCAACTAACAACGCCATTGCAAATGGAGCTTGCTCAAAAATAGACTGCAACAATATAATTAAAAATATGCCTGAATGTATCATTACCGCACCATAAAATACGGCACTTGAAGGCGTAGGTCCTTCCATTGCCCTTGCCAACCAAGGAGAAAATGGTAATTGCGCAGATTTAGCAAAAGCAGCAAAAGCAAAGCACAAAGCAATAACTGTTGCTGTTGGTGTGGTTAATTGATCAGCCATTGTATTCATGCCTGTCCAATCAGTAGTGCCAATATAATAAAAAGACAAACCGATTCCTAAAATGAATCCAGTATCACCTACTCGATTGGTAACAAAAACACGCGTTGCATTAATCGTTGCAACCGGACGATCATATGCGAAAGAAATTAAGAAATAAGAACATAAACCTGCGATTTCCCAGCCAATAAAAGTCAAAACTGCATTCCCTGACAAGGCAATTAGCATCATCCCTGTAGAAAACAAACTGAATATAAAAAGGTAACGTACAAATCCTGGCTCTCTAAATAAATAAAAAGTTGAAAATCGTGTGACAATAACAAGAACAACTGAAAAAAGTGTGGCAACAATTACACTAAACCCACTGGTAATGAAAATTAGATTAATACTTAAATTTTCACTTCCTAGCCACTGTCCTGCATCATAGGTGCCGCTATTGATTCCCAAAAGATCTGAGATCAGTAAAATAATAGCGAAAACACAGGAAAGTGTCATTGCTGTCCTTACAACGACATCCGCAAAGTGATCACGAACGTCACGTCCCTTTTGCTTAAACAAATAATCTAAGCCAATAAAAACAGCTGCGAGTAACGGTATCAGGGGTATTAAAACGACCAAAAAATCCATTTTATGCTCCCGTCCAGTCAGGCTGTTTAATTAACACTGGCGGCAATGGTTCATTTTCATCCTGGTAATAATCCGTTGATTTATCAAAAATAGGCGGCGCTTCTGCTGCTGCTTGCCAAGGAACGAACCCAACACCACGTTCAAATATTGATATGTCACCACTATCGGGATCAATTGCGCCGAATAGGATCCAACCACCACCAATAAGCTCACGAAGCATTTCCTGACGCTCATAGATCTGTCCGAGTATTTCAGTTTTGGCTTCAACTAAAACCTGTAAACGCACGGGCTCATGAATTTCAACCATTTGTTTTGATAAGCCAGTACGTAGATCACTGCTGGCACCTTCCATCACACCAAACATACCGGTAATATTATGTGTAACCTTTGATCCACAACCAAAATAATCATTATTCACCGTGGAAAAATAATATTCAAGATTAATACCAGCACCCACAGGACCTACCGCCAACAATAGATTTTCAAGCAGTTTTCCATCTGCATCCTGTGTTGGATCGTAAGAAATAAGAAAAGCTCGCCTGTCCAAAAAGGTACCTTGAGAAATAGAACGTCGCCCAACGATAGCCGAAGCAATAGTGGCATGATTAAATTCGGGGAATGCCTGAGAAAAATCATTTGAACGTAAATACACGTGTTCTTTTCCTTCCTCAGGTGTTTTAGGATTGTTAGCTGATGCAAAACGACGGCAACGCTCATGAGCAGATGCTTTACTCGCTTTTATCAAATCACTTTTAAACGTTTCGAAATTAGGCAGTAATTTTTCTGGAATGTCTTCAAGATCATACCAAGTAAACTCATCGCTACAAGTATCATGTTCAGCACCAACAAACCAAGTATCCTCAGGAACATTGACCCCACGTTCAACCAACAATGCTCTAATTTCAGGACGATTTGCCATTGCAGCAAATAAGCGCGCATTCGGACCTCCCCTTTTGCCACTACATGCACCACAATTATAAGCAAATCCATGTGGATTATTTTGATTGGTAGAACCATGTCCAAATAAACAAACAATGGGAGCAAATTCGTAACATAAACCAGTGGTACGCATAAATACGGATAGCTTGTCAGCTTGCTCTATATCAGTAAACCCAAACCGAGGGTTTTCTGGTGTTGCAGCCGTATCTGACGCTGGAGCATTAAATTTCAATTGAGTTGGAACTGTTTTTTCAATGGATTGCTTAAGCATATTATTAGCCGCTAAAGCATATTTAGGTAAAAATACTTTACCTAACAAATTAACAAGTACTAACGGTGCCAAAGCATCTATGACTATATGTGAAAATATAAGGCTACGCCGTAATAATTGATTTGTTATATATGCAATTCTTTTATAAAAACGAGCCCCTGCAGTATGATCCTTAAGTACTTGGTCAGTCCCTTCTCTCGGTATTTCATTGACATCATTTACAGGAATTACAGGAAGAGGGCATTGTTTCTTTCTTTTCGTGTCATCAAGTCCTTTAAAATTCATTGGTACGCCAAAAAAACCTGCAGCACCTAATGTCTCAATTTCAGGATTAATTTCCTCTAATTGACGACGCAAACTTTCTTCACGATCATCTATGCAAGTTACGATCTGTCCCTGAGGTCTCTGCTTACGTACGGCCCAACGCCCACGATTAAGATTAGCGCGTAAAATCTGGTAAAAATTTTCCCGGTAATGGTGCTCGTAGGCATAAAGCCACAAGTTGCCGCGCTTGTCCGCAGTAAATTCATCAAGCACTGACAACATATCCAATAAATCTTTTTTATGGATATGCTCAAAATGAGTTGAATTTATTCCCAGATGCTGACACAAGCGAAACAATCGCCAACCGCTATTAAAGGCGTTATGTTCTATCCCGTTTTCGGCCATTGGACTGAACTGCCATGTCCACATTAAATCAGCCAGCTCTTTCCATTCAGATTGAGCGTGGCGTTCAGAACCCACACGTTGCAGGAGATCATTTGCCAAATTTGTTATATATTCAGGCAGTTTACCTTGATACAGCTGTGAACGCACAGTGAATTCTGAAAGACTTTTGCTAAAGTAATATTGTAATGAGCTTAATTTGGCTTCAACTCTCCAGTTTTCTCTGCAAGCTTGATTAAGCCATAATCTATCCAGCGTTAAGCGAATAGCAAGATAATCCGCCAGATGTAAGTTAGAGGGGCCGTTATCGGGAAGATAATTCGGTTGATGTTGCCGCCAAGCAATCATACCTGACCAACCGGGTAATTCAAATGCCAGTAGGCGCAAATACCCTTCCCACTTTTCCTCAGGTATTTCCATGTGCGTTAATTGCATAATAATGCAATCGACGGGGTCTTCGGGTGTTTCTGATATCACCCGCTGCCAGTCAGGCAAGTCATGCAAAAAAGGATTCGCGTCATATGCAACTACCGAACGCCAACCCGCATATAAACCAACCTCACAATCCGGTAATTTCCATGCAGATACACCTTCATCTAAAGCAGACGCACATATTCGTATGAGCTGAGCGCGAACAGAAAAAAGTATATCAGTTCCAGTTAGGGCCTTAACGAAATCACGCATGGACATGCAGTCACCCAATTGCGCCAACATTTCATTTAATTTGATTTCAGCTTCTTGGCGCATTTTCTGATGAACCTGCAATTCTTCATTACCTGATTGAGCCAAACGAATTTTTTCTAACCAGATAGTTGCTTGTTCTTCTGACAAATCAAGCATATTCTCAGGATGTAATGATGCTTGTTCCAACTCGACTTTATCAGAAATATGATTCCATATCGACCTAACAGCTTCTGCTTCGTCCATACCGGTTGCAAGTAATCGCTCTCGAATATGATCTGGCACATCAGATTGCACTTTCTGCAATGCCTCTAATTCTTCTATTTGCCAATTTAACTGGCTGTCAGATATACCATGCAAATCAAATAACAAAGCAACGCGATAAATATCATTTCGCGTAATCGTCAATTGTTCAGACTTGCAAATGATATCTTCAGCTTGAAGATCTGAATCATGCGCAATTGCAGCAGCCAAATCCTTATCAGTAATCGATCCCTTCAGATATAAAGCTCTGTTACGTTCGTCTGATAAATAACCATGAATTCCTGTAATCTTTTCTACTTCTTTCAACGCGCTTTCAAATGGCAGATGCTGAAAACCATGAATCGTATTATGGTGAACAAATTCACGTATCGTTGCCTGTCCGGGTAGCAAATGAGCCAAGTGATCTAAATACACTAATATTTGCTTTCTTTTATCGGGAAATTCAATGTTTTCTTCCATTGCTAATCCTAATCTTATTGAATACGTTGACTGATAATTTCATACATCTGATTTATCGTTGCTGATGACAAATCAATCAGTAACGAAGGCCATAAACCAAATAACAAAATACTTCCGACCAAAATACTGGCAGCCACTAACTCGGGCGTTCGTAAATCTTCAATATCCCGCATTTGTGGCTTAACTGGGCCAGTAAATAACATCCCTATTGTGCGCATCGCATATGCTGAACTAATAAGTATACTGAGCCCAAGAAATACCATTAAGAAACCCCATTGCTGAAAGCCCCCGATAAATGTATGAAGTTCAGCAACAAAGCCGACGGTGCCTGGTAAGCCCATGGCTGCAAATAAGGTTATTGTCATGAATAAAGCAAAGCGCGGCATGACCCTAACCAAGGAACTGTAATCCAAGATGTTCCTCGTGTGTGTACGCTCGTAAAGTAGGCCTACAAGTAAAAACATTGCGCCAGCTATTAATCCATGAGCGGACATTTGCAGAACAGCAGCGGTCATTCCAGTCAAATTTAGAGTGGCAATGCCCAACAACACAATCCCCATATGACTCACAGAGGAATAGGCCACCATTGCCTTTAGATCAGTTTGCCGCCAAGCCAATAACCCGCCGTAAATCATCCCAAACAACGCAAGGAATACAAGTACTGGCTGTAATGTCTGTGCTGCTTCTGGCAACATAACAACTGCTCTGATTAATCCATAAGCCCCCATTTTCAACAAGATGCCTGACAGCAAAACACTAACAGGACTCGGTGCTTCCACGTGCGCAAGTGGTAACCATCCGTGCAATGGAAAAATAGGCATTTTGACACCAAAGCCTATCAAGAATCCGAGAAACACCCAAATTTGCATATCCTTCGGCATACTTTGGGCAGCTATGCTCATGGATGACATCAATGTACCGCTGTGAGCGGGCATGTATTGGCTGATCGCAAGCAGACTCATCAACATAAAAATTGATCCGCCCATGGTATAGAGCACAAAGTTAAGACTAGCTACATGCCGTCGAACACCACCCCAGCGACTAATAAGAAAGAATAATGGCGCTAGTGTTACTTCCCAAAAGATATAAAACAATGTCCAATCTTGCGAAATGAAAACACCCAGCATTCCTAATTCTAATAAAAGGATACTAATGTAGTAACCTTTTATTTTCTCAGTAATACTGAAGGAAGCAAGTAACGCAATGGACGTAAGTAATGTCGCCAAAACCAACATTGGCAATGACAAACCATCAATACCTAACGCAATAACAGTTCCCAGCACAGCGTTAAGTGTAAACTGCTCTTCAAACTGTATTCCACTATCCTGCAAGTTATAAATGGCTATCAGCCAACAGCTAATCAAGAAAGCTATAGTTGCAAACGAGTTTGCAATGAAACGTATCCGGCCAGTATCGTGGTGTGGCGTAACTGCTAAAACTAGAATACCTATAGCAGGCGTCAAAAGTAATAAACTAAGTATCCCCATCGGATGATTTACCTTTTTGCTAGAAACATTTGCTTGGCTTTAACAACCTGGGGAGTGCATTTATCAGGCATTGTTATTTTTTATTTTTGAATTATTATTCTAAGTTACACAAACTTTTAATGATCGCGACCAACTTCTCGCAGTTAAGCTTAAGAAATTCTTAATTATTCAGGGCGAACTAACAGAATGGAAGCTTTCACTTTGGAGACTAGTTGCTCTGCAACTGATCCCATCACAAAGCGATCCAAGCCACGACGATTGGCTGTTCCCACAACAACCAGATCTGCACCCCATTCGCTTACAGCGGCAGAGATTGATTTTGCAATGCCAGTCGCCCCGTACCCAGTCTCAGCTGTTATTAATCGTGTTTCTATTGACAACGCATGCATTGATGCTTCAGCTTTCGCTAATACCTCAGTTGCAGATTGATTATCTTCACTCTCACTACTTATCGCGTGAACGATACAAATAGCGCCATTATATGAATTGGCAATATTTTGCGCCTCTTTTAATGCACGCTGAGATGTTTTTCCATCATCTATAGCAACCATAATTTTCTTATACATACAACTACCCCTGTAATTTTGTAATTTATTTCAGATGTCAAAGTGCAATCTTAAAAACTTGCACTTTGACATACCTAAACATGAATAAAAGTAAGCAAATTAATCTATTGCGGTTTTGCTCCTTTCCTTAATATCGCTAAGGTACTTCTTGACAATCGCTTTACCAGGCATGTTGTCATTTTTGTTATATACCAAGTAATGAACAATTCCGTGAATGGCCATGGCGATTAACAAGCCCTCAAAAATACCGACTTCAAAGACTAATGCGCCACACAAAATCGCTAACATCAATGCATAAGGGCCATGATGAATCACATGACCAAGACCTGCGATCATCTTCCAGCCGGTAAAGATCATAACCGCTGCTAATGCAAATTTAGGCAGGTAGTCAAGATACTGAACATTAAATACAAAGAAGAGAACCACGCTACCGACAATAATCACAGAGAACTTGGTCATCGCACCAGCCAACCTGTTGGTGGTGCTTTTTGCCAAGCCGTCCAGGTTAGTCATACCACCAAAGAAACTTGAACCCATGTTAGCAATCCAGATAGCCAACAAGCTGTTGTTACTGTTGCACTTGCGCTTTAATGGATCAATCTTCTGAATCGCCGCATTACTCATCACCTGTTCAATCACGTCGATAATCGCCAACATAGCACAGAAAAATACCATATAAATCATCATCATGGCAGTAAAATCTTCTGGTATTGGTAAACGTAAATGTAATTGCACGTCTTCCACGAAGATCATTGGCACTTCGATTAATTGCGCGACAATAACACCACCAATAATCAATACAAAATAAGGAATAGCCGGTTTTGTATCTTTGAATTTTGCAAATAAGAATAAGAAGATGCCAAAACCAACACCCGATATCACCAGCATCTGTATCCTGGCCGCATTCCAGAAAGCGTCAACATCTTCAGCTCCGACAGGCACTTCCCAAGTAAATTCAGCAAACTTCAAAAGAATCTTTAACCCAATACCAGCTAGCAATCCCTCAACCAAATAAACCGGCACTGCAATCAGCAGATATTTCTGCCAGTTAAAATGCCATACGATCGCTTGCATTGCAGCCGTTAGGAAAATACAAAATGCCATATTTTGAATACCGAAGCTAGCAACACCTATGGCCAGCACAGGCGCCAAGCCAGCAGCAATTCCAGGACAACCGACAAAGTTACCTGGTCTAAAAAATGCATTAATCCAACCTACCAAACAAGCAAATGCAACGGTCGCCAAACCCACTTTAATTGGGTAATCGGACATTATTGCAATACCAATTGACAACGGAATTGCCATGGCACCGGTAATTAAACCAGCGGCTACATCACGTGCTGCATATTGCGACTGAAAAGCTGCAGAACCCGGTATCGTAACCGGGCCTGAGTCTTGTTGTGTTTGCGAAGTCATAAACAACTATCTCCCTTTATTTTATATAATTTTTGTAACTGTTCGTCCTGCTAACGCTTGGCCATATAAGTTAATAGAACGCACTCACATCTATTTTATATCTCACGCGTACTTCTTATGCCGTAGTCAAACAATTAATCCAGTTAGCTACACAGATAATACCAAACAATTACTACCCTTTTATTTAGATCAAGCCGCAAAAATTTAACATAACATACGTGAAGATTTCGTGAAGATTTTAAATTTCTAGTTGAATGAATGTTTTTTTATTTAATGAATAACCCTTTAGCAAGCAACACTTTAGCAAGCAACAAGGTATAAAGGCTACATTAACAACCTTTGAATCTTAATGCAATTCTTTAAGTAGAATAAACGGGCGGGCGGACATGAGAAAAAATTACTGTAAAGGATGTGAAAGAACCTGGCTCACTAGCAACTTTAATTTGTAACTTATTATTTTCTGCAGCTATTTTTACGATGGATAACCCAATACCACTCGATGATTTATTATGTAACGCTGCTCGGGGAGAATAAAAATACTCATTAAAAATATTTGGAAGATCTTTGCTTTCAATACCGATACCATAGTCCGTAATGGTAAGACTTGCAGTCGCATTAACTTGGTCGACATTAGACCTTACTTCTACTTTTGAATTGTCATGAGAGTAGGTAATTGCATTTGAAATAATATTTTCCAGAAGAATTTCTAATTGATCTGGAATACCATAATAAATAAAATTATCTATTTTAATGTCCAAAGCAATTTGCTTTGCGTTTGCAACAGGAATTAACTTATCAGCACACTTTTGCAAAGTTTTATTGATATCAATCGGTTCAAATGCAGCTGTGTCTAAGCAAGTTTCTTTTAATCGTTGCAACCGAAGTAAATCTAAAATAAGACCTGACATATTTTTAGCACGCTGATCTATTTTCATTAATGTTTCTTTTGTTTCATCTGAAGCCTCACCACAATAACCTGCATTAATCAGGTTTATCTTGCTGCGAATAGCATCTAACGGCGACTTCAATTGATGCGTCATTAGCACAGCATATTGGTCTTTTTCTTCTTGCGCCTGATTAATTTTTTTGTATGCATCAACGAGGTAGTGCTCATGGGTACGCACAACAATGGATAGCCTTGAAACCACATACCAGACAATCACAAACAAAATATCTAGAGTGATCATCCATAAAAGTGTATTACTTCTATACTGATTTTCTTCTGCAAAGTTGGAAACAAATATAGTCATATTTGGTGCAGAGATTATCAAAGAACTTTCAAGCAATAAAATAACCGTGTACATGATACATACCAGTAACATCACGAGAAAACTTTCTATTGTTGAAAAGAATATGCAGGCTAAAGCAATATGTAGCACATAGAAAAAAGAAGCGGGTGTGCCAGTACTTCCAACATAATGCACAACAACTGACAAACAAAGCAAATCAATAACGATTTGCATCCATAAATTAATAGAAGGCGAATTAGATTTACTTGCTTTACAGTGGTCTAGTGCATATATGTAGAAAATATTGGCCAGACTTAATACTAATATAATAGCAATTGGCCAGTTCTGATGTTCCCTCACACCAAATTGCATCAATGTGTCCGGCACAAAGATGGCGAAAGTCTTGAGTATAACTAAAGCACCAATTACCGCCCAGCGAAAGATAATAAACCAGCGGATATTGCTGACAAGAATTTTATCACTGAGCTTTAACCCACTGCCTCTTATCCCAGGTAATGTCCTTCTATCTTTAGATTGATGCCATGCAAACTCTGAAGTAGCCATCGTGATTTAAGCTGACTTTTCAGCAGGCCCACCCTTTTCTAGGCGATCCCGAACGGTTGCTAATAGACTGACGGGTTCTACGGGCTTTTCAAGAATACATACCCATTCATACTTATCATCCTCAAAATATGGTTTAATCATGTCACCCAAAGAAGTCAAGAAAATAGCTTGCATATTTGGAAATCGACTGTGAACATGCGCGTAAGTAGTGAGTCCAGCATCCATAGACTCAACCATCACATCAAGAATCGCCAAATCAGGCAAATTAGCGCCATCTTTCAATGAATCAATAAAATCCTGCATAGTAAGATAGCTTGTAACTTCATACCCGTTTTTAGTCAAAATGCGTGAAACAGCATCTCTAATATCCGAATCATCGTCGACATGAGCAATTCTGCGTGTCATACGAACCTCCCCTTGGTAATAATTTTACAATTAATGCTAATCACAAATTTTAATCAGCGTGTCTAGTTAAATAAAAAGGCAACCCCCTTTGCCGATTTACTAACCTCTAATTTTTATCGCTGTTTTTTTTAGCAGCGGCTTTATCTCTTTAGGGCGCCTCTAAAAATTCAGAGTTCGCCCAAATGCAAGGCGCGGTAAAAATTTTGCATCGCGACATATGGTTGATATGTAAGCAAGAAATTTTTTCCGCAACGCAGCAGTTGGGATGAAATCTGGATTTTTAGAGGTGCCCTTTATTGCCTGTTATAAAAGCAATATACACCTTGCGATTCCTGCTGAGCAAGTAGTTTCTTCGGAGAACCATAGCGAAACGTCTTCTTGCATGCATTCAGTTTCATGTCACAGTTACCGTGCGCGGCATTTCTCCCAACTCCTTGTCTGCATTGCGTATTACTGCCGCTAATGTTCTGCGCGCCTCTTTTATTTCTTTACCTAAATGTAGCAAGGTACCAACATCGACAGATCGCTGATATAAAAGAGATAATATATGCAATGTTTTGATACTACCTTCGGGTTGAATAGCATGAAGTAGTTCAGCTGGCGGTGAAAAATCAACCGGATTAGTTATTGCTCGTATCGCTATAAATGGAGCCTCGTACTTCGCCGCCACTTCCGCAATTGCCGCACTTTCCATATCGTAGGCACATGCGCCAGTGACAGCACCTAAATCCAATTTTGCTTTTGCTGTCGTCAAGACCCCAGGACTTGTTGTCAGTGTACCGCCGACAATCGTCAGATGCGGCGGTAACAATGCTTCTACACGGTCACGCCATTCGAGCGACACAGGATAACTGGATAGTTCCTCTTCATCATCTTGAGGAATTTTTCCCGCATGGACTGATTCTGGCAGAATCAAGTCTCCCGAGCTTAACTCTGGATCTAACGCACCTGCTATACCAAAGCTGACTAAAGATGTTACTCCTAGCTCCAGCAATTCTGTTGCCGCTGATCGAGCCGCATCATCGCCCATACCACTCAACCAAACCACGGAGCCTTCTGCCAAACGTACAATTCGTTTGTAAGGCATACGAAAAGAGGAAACACAACTCGCCTCTATACGAAGCGCTGTAATAATCCCTACGACACTCATAGCGCATCACTCGTTGAAAAATTAATGAGTGCTGCATGGCTAATAATGTGTGGGACGCTAAGCATATGAAGAAATGTTATTATCATTCTAAAAGCCTTTTTAAATATTTATTTTGATTCGATGATTAATTCATGATGACATAAATTTTCTATCTAATCATGGCGAGTTTCATACAGCTAAGTTACAGGCTAAAGGAACTCCACTCTTTTTATTCTGGAAAAGTAATATGAAAGGTGGATCCACTACCTGGCACACTCTCAACTTCAATCAACCAGGCATAATGATTACAAATACGCTTCACAATTGCCAGTCCAATACCAAGTCCCTGACCTTGAGCAGAACCACGAAAGAAACGTTCATATAATAAGGGAAGATAAGCTGGCTCAATACCAATACCAGAATCTATAATAGATAGCCGGTTATTACTAAATTCAACACGAACAAATCCTTTTTTAGTGTATTGAACTGCATTACGAAGTAAATTCATTAATATCGTATACAACGCCTGGCGGTTTAATGTGACGATAACATCTGGTGTGATATTGACCTCAAATTCAATATGTTTGCGTTGAATCTCACTTAACAATGGATCAGCAGCGTCATAAACACACTCAGTGATTGCAACGGGTTCAATAACACCTAACGATTGCTCACGCGCTAGAAATAACAATGCTTGTAGCTGCTCACCCATACGTGCTGTAGCCGCTTCAATTCTATTAATACGCATCCTCACTTTATCTGGCAATTCCGGCTCTGCATTCAATAATTCACAGCTCGTTAAAATTGCAGTAATTGGAGTACGAAGCTCGTGGCTAATGTTTGCGGTAAACTCCTGTTCTCGAAGTAGAATCTGTTGGATACGAAGTTGATAGTCATCTAAAGCACGTGCAAGTTGGGCAACCTCTTCATCCATTTCCGGATTATTAAGTATCATGCCCTTTGCATCTTCAGGAACAAGAAGCTTTACACGTTCAGCAAGATCAGTCACCTGCTTCACAAGCAGCCCGGCCAGCATATACCCCACCACAAAGGCTATACCAACCACGGCAATTAAAGAAAATAAAATTAGAAAGCGTAATTCTCTTAAACGCTGTTGATGCAGCGTTGTATGGTAAGCAATGAGGAATTTAATACCCTCGATGTGCCTAACTGAAACACGAATATCTTGATAATTATAGTAAATTCTGTGGTAGTTATTATTTAGGCCACGCAAATAACCAGGCATTCGAAGCTCTTCATCGAGATTGCGTATTACATAACTTTGCAAATTTGATCCGATTTGAGGAGTAAAATCGGCATGCTTCCGATGGAGATGGATCATATGATCCATCTCCACTTGGATGACCTCATCGATATGAGCTTCTTCCATATCATCAGACGCAAAATATAAGCTAACACCAAGCCCGGCTGTAATAAAAATACAGAATGTTGCCAGTGCTAACGCAACACGTAACCGAAGACCTTGTTCAATTTTGAATCTGGCCACGTAGAGTTAGACTATAACCAAGACCATGAATTGTTTCAATAGGGTCATAGCCACAAGCCTTCGTTAAGGTTCGTCTCAGCACATGCATGTGACTACGTAAAGTGTCACTTGTTTCCTGTGCATCTTCCCAAGCTTCTGACTCAAGTTCCTGGCGACTAAACACACGACCAGGTTCACTCATCATAAGGGCCAATAAACGAATACATTTTGGAGGTAATTTAACGCCCTTATCTGCAAAACGTATTGATAGCGTTTTAGGATCAAATGAAAGATCATCGACTTCTAATTTTCGACTTGCCACTTTACCACTGCGGCGCTTATGCATTGCCGTCAAACGTGCTTCAACTTCTTTTAGTGCAAATGGTTTGACCAAGTAATCATCAGCGCCATGGTCAAACCCAGCCAACTTATCATCAAGTGTATCGCGTGCGGTTAGCATCAAAACAGGGGTGTCATTCTGTGATTCTTGACGAAGCTTACGGCATAGCATCAACCCATTCATTCCTGGCAGACCGATATCAAGCAGAATGCAATCAAAGCGCTGAGACACTGCAAGGTTGAGTCCTTCGACACCATCTGCAGCCGCATCGACGCTATGTCCGCAAGATTCCAAGAAATCATACAAATTGGCAGCAATTGCCAAATCATCCTCAATAATTAGTATATGCACAGCAATATATTACTAAATCAACTTTGTAACGATCAATCTAGTTTTTTAATGAAATTGTCGACTAAATGAATGAACTGTTTCAACTAACGTAGTGACACTTTCAGGCGGTGTAAACTGAGAAATACCATGACCAAGGTTAAATACATGACCGTTACCACTACCAAAACTGGTAAGCACCTTTTCAGTTTCTGTTTTGATGGTTTCAGAGCCAGCAAACAGAACTAAAGGATCAATATTGCCTTGTAGTGCCACTTTATCTCCTACGCGACGACGTGCATCGCCAATATCAACGGTCCAATCGAGACCTATAGCATCGCAACCACTTTCTGCGATGCGTTCTAACCATAATCCACCACCTTTGGTGAATATAACATTCGGGATACGTGCGCCATCTTGCTCGCGTTTTAACCCCGATAAAATCTGTTCCATATAGCGCAGTGAAAATTCTTGGTAGGCTTCATGAGATAACGCACCACCCCAGGTATCAAATATCATCACCGCTTGCGCGCCTGATTCAATTTGAGCATTCAAATAAGCGGTCACGGCTTGTGCGTTAATATCGAGAATGTGATGTAACAACTCCGGACGTTGATACATCATGGTTTTTATTTGACGAAAATCAGAACTGCCGCGCCCTTCAACCATATAACAAGCCAATGTAAACGGACTTCCTGAAAAACCAATGAGTGGCAATTGGTTATCTAATGCTGTACGAATTGATGAAACCGCATTCATGACATAACGCAGGTCGGTATTCATATCCGGAACTTTTAACGCACGAATTTCATTTTCTTCACGTAATGGACGCTCAAATCTTGGCCCTTCCCCTTCAGAAAAGTAAAGTCCAAGACCCATCGCATCCGGAATTGTAAGAATGTCAGAAAACAAAATGGCCGCATCCAACGGATAGCGCGCCAACGGTTGCATCGTCACTTCAGTTGCAAAATCACGATTCTTACATAACGCAAGAAAATTACCCGCTCGTGCGCGCGTTTCATTATATTCAGCTAAATAACGTCCTGCCTGACGCATGAGCCATACAGGTGTATAATCAACAGGTTGCCTTAGCAATGCCTGTAGTAATGTATTATTTTTAGGTGTTGTCATTAAGAAACCTGTTAAATCATAAAATTTGATAGAGAAGATTTTTATGTTAAAAATTCTTCACAAGTTTGCTAATTTTATCAGTGATTGGCATTTACGTATATTGCCAATAAATTTTATCGCATTTACCCAATTCACTCTTCTCCAATTGCAAACAAACGCTGATACTCTTTAATCGCATAGCGATCCGTCATTCCAGCGATATAATCAGCAATGGCTTGATATTTTTCTTGTTGAAATTTTATTTGATGTTTATGCGGAAGAAGCTTGATATCGGCAGAAAAAGCATTGAACAATCGTTTAATCGTGTGTTGCGCTTTACTACTCATACGCACCACATGATAATGCCTGTAAAGATTCTCACGCAGAAATTTCTTTAGGGTCTGCTGCTCTCTTTTAACATTGTCACTAAAACCAATTAGCGGCGGCAAAGAATGCACATCTGATAAATTCTTTAAATGCACATCATTAATATTTTGGATACTTTGCGTGGTTAAGTCGATGGCAAGGGTATTAATCATTCGACGGATGGTTTCATGAATTTTGCGTCGACCCGCCAAACCAGGATGCTGTTTTTCAACTTGCCCCAAGTGACGAGAAAAAATTTCAACATCTTCTAATTGCGCTTGGGTAATTAACCCCGAGCGCAAGCCATCATCCACATCGTGATTATTGTAAGCTACTTCATCAGCTAAATTAGCTAACTGTGCTTCCAGCGAAGGTCGCTTACTTTCAATAAAACGTGCGCCGATCTCTCCAAGTTTCCGTGCATTGGTTTTAGTCACATGCTTCAATATGCCTTCACGCGTTTCAAAACAAAGATTCAGGCCATCAAATGTGGCATAACGCTCTTCCAAAACATCAACTACCCTTAAAGATTGTAAATTATGCTCAAACCCTCCGTATTCTTTCATACATTCATCTAGCGCGTCCTGACCCGCATGACCAAAGGGTGTATGACCCAAATCATGCGCCAGCGTAATGGCCTCCACCAAATCTTCATTCAGCTGCAGATTACGTGCAATGGAACGACCAATTTGCGCAACTTCCAAACTATGTGTTAACCGAGTGCGAAAAAGATCTCCTTCGTGATTCACAAAGACCTGGGTTTTGTATTCTAGCCGACGAAATGCACTCGAATGAATAATTCGATCTCGGTCACGCTGAAACTCGCTACGTCCATTCGGCGGCGTTTCAACAATTCGACGTCCTCGAGAATTCGTCGATAATACTGCGTAGGGCGCCAAATTATTCATGTGTGCAAGCAGCTACCGTTTCAATTAATGCCTCGTGTGGTATATCTGAATACATACTGGCTTCACCAATTCGGTTGAGCAAAATAAAACGGATTTTCCCTGCACTGACTTTTTTATCCAGTGACATCAACTCCAGATACTTCTCTATCGAGAATTTTGGCGCGACAACAGGTAGGCCTGTATCTAAAAATATTTTACGAATACGCAACACATCCACTTCATGGACTAAGTCAAGCCGCTGAGACAATTCGGCAGCCATAATAATACCTGCCGCAACCGCTTCGCCATGTAACCAAACCCCATAACCCATACCATTTTCAATAGCATGGCCAAACGTGTGCCCAAGATTCAATAATGCACGCACACCGTTTTCTTTTTCATCTGCCGCAACAATTTCAGCCTTCATTTCGCAACTACGTCGAATGGCCTCGTGCAATACACTGGATTCTCTGACAAGTAGTTGCTCCATATTTTGCTCTAGCCACTCAAAGAAACCAAGATCCCGTATCAACCCATATTTAATAATCTCGGCGATACCAGCACGTAGCTCTCTATCAGGCAGCGTATCCAATGTTGAGCTATCCACCAGCACTAATTTTGGCTGATAAAACGCACCAATCATGTTTTTACCCTGCGGATGATTAATACCTGTTTTGCCACCCACGGAAGAATCAACTTGTGCAAGTAATGTTGTGGGAACCTGAATAAATGGCACACCGCGCAAGAATGAAGCCGCAGCAAATCCTGTTAAGTCCCCAACCACACCACCACCCAATGCAACAACTGTCGTATTTCGCTCACAACGGTGGGTTAACAATTCATCAAATATTTGGCTCATGGTTTCCCAGTTCTTATAGGACTCACCGTCTGGAAGAATAACAGAAACCGACTCCACGCCATGACGACCAAGTGATTCACGTAATTTATCCAAATAAAGCGGTGCAACCGTCGTATTACTAATAATCGCCACGCGTTTCTGTGAAAGATGGGGCAAAATCAAATCAGATCGGCTCAATAAATTACTGCCAATATGAATTGGGTAGCTGCGTTGTTCAGGTGAGTTTACTAAATCGACAGTAATCGTTTGCATCATTTCCTTTTTCTTCTTATAGACTACAAGTTGTTGCGCCAATTTATTAACGAGATTTCGAACCCCCTGTGAACTGCTATCTATGATGAGATGCGCAGCTTCACGATAAAATCCATCACGCTCTGCGAGAAGTTGCGTTAATTTAGCATGTAAATTCTTAGTTTGGAGTAAGGGGCGGTTTTTGTCATGTCGAGTGCGGCGTTGCAAATCAATCACCGCAGCACGCAGATACACAACGGTTCCATGGCGTTTTAATAATTCACGATTACCTTCACTTAGAATAGCGCCACCACCTGTTGCGAGCACAACATTATTCATTTTCACCAACTCTTGGAGCACTTCTGTTTCGCGTTTGCGGAAACCCGCTTCCCCTTCAATATCAAAGATAATGGGAATTTTCACCCCCGTACGCTCCTGAATTTCATGATCAGAGTCTACAAATGTTTTCCCGGTATAATTCGCCAAAGACCTACCAATAGTTGTTTTCCCTGAACCCATCATCCCAACCAGGAAAATATTTCCGCTTCCTATTTGTATTATTTTATTTTTATAAGACGATTCCATATTCACAATTGTAACGGAAATGCTTTTGGCTGAGCAGTTACAAACTCAAGTTAATCCATTTTCGATTTCTTATTTTGTTCATGATGTGTAACTAGCTTTGTCTTTTTATTAGTATTCCCATTTGTTGGCAATGCCGGCTCATGCTTGCTGACAAACCAAGAAAAAAACATTGGGATAAATATCGTCGCAACAAAAGCTGCCATAATCATGCCACCAAATACGCCCGTACCCATTGATTGCCGTGCAGCTGAACCCGCACCCGTTGCAATGACTAACGGCACGACACCTAAGATAAATGCCAAAGATGTCATTACAATAGGGCGAAAACGTAATTGCGCTGATTGAATGGCTGCTTGTTTAATTGACATGCCTTCTTTTAATTTCTGATTGGCAAATTCCACTAACAAAATAGCATTTTTAGCCGCTAATCCTATCAACGTCACCATACCTATTTGGAAATAAACATCATTCGGCATATCACGTAATAAAACAGCGATGAGTGCACCAGCCATTGCAAAAGGCACGGCCATAATAACGGCCAAAGGCAAGGCCCAAGTTTCAAATTGCGCGGCTAAAATGAGAAACACCATAATAAGTGCCAGTGTAAAAGCAAACAAAGCAGCAGAACCTATGCTTTTTTCTTGAAATGCAGTACCTGTCCAAGCAATTTGGTAACCTTCAGGTAAAGTTTGTGCGGCCACACGCTCAACCAACTCAAGCGCATCGCCCGAACTAACACCTGCTTCACCTCGTCCTAATAATCTGGCCGATAACAATCCATTAAAACGCTCTAATTGCTCAGCACCAACAACATGTTTAACGGTACTCAAGGCTGACAAAGGAATCATTGAACCCGATGCAGAACGCACATAAACCTTACCCAAGTCCTCTGGTTTCATTCGATAGGCGGATTCTGCCTGTAATTGCACGCGGTAAGTTCGCCCTGAGCGGTTGAAATCATTGACATACAACGACCCCATCGTACTTTGCAATGCTGCGTAAATATCTGCGATGACAACCCCTTGTGTAATGGCTTTGGCTTCGTCAACTTCAACAAATAGTTGTGGAATAGTTGGACGATAGAAGGTATTAATAGACGCCAATTTTGACTCTTGTTTTAAAGCGCCCATGAAATCATTCACCACAACTGATAATTGCACCGGATCAGAACTCTCACGGCTTTGCACGTACAACTCAAAGCCCCCTGTGCTACCTAACCCACGAATAGCCGGCGGATTAAAAGCAACCACTAATCCGTCTGTTTGCTGCGAACCAATATTGAATAACTTATTAACCATATCTTCAGCCGTTGTTGTGCGTTCTGACCAATCAGTCATACGCAGAAACATGGTCGCCACATTAGTTTTGTTTCCGCCGCCAATAAAGTCCAATCCATTGACTGCAAACTGAAAAGCGACTGAAGGATCTTTCTCCACTTCAGCACGGACAGCATCCATAGTATTTACGGTGCGCGAAAGTGTCGCACTATCTGGCAATATAACCGAGGTGATCACATATCCTTGATCTTCTGACGGCACCAGACTGTTTGGAATTATTTTTAATAAAAAAAGGACGCCACCAATCAGTGCCACGAATATAAATGAACTAATGATCTTATGGTGTAATGCCGAATTAACCATACTCACATAAAAACTACGCACATGATCAAAACCACGATTAAAATACCTGAAGAATGACGCTTTATTATGATTCGAATTAAGCAACATGGCACAGAGTGTGGGCGTCAGCGTTAATGCCACCACACCAGAGATAACACCCGCCACCGCGACAGTCACCGCAAATTGACGATATAACTCCCCCGCAATACCACCCAGGAATGCCACCGGCACAAACACCGCAACCAATACCAACGTCATCGCGACAACCGCACTGGACACCTGCTGCATGGCCTTGATAGCCGCATTAATTGGCGACAATTTCTCTTCGGAAATTAAACGTTCAATGTTTTCTAGCACTACAATCGCATCATCAACCACAATACCAATCGACAACACCATAGCAAATAACGTCATGGTGTTTATCGAGTAGCCTAACAGCCATAAACCCGCAAATGTTCCAATCAGTGAAATAGGTACAGCGATAATCGGAATAAGCGTTGCGCGCCAGCTTTGCAAGAAAACATAGACCACTAAGACAACCAACAACATGGCTTCAGCCAATGTCTTGACGACTTCCCAAATTGAAGACTTTACAAAGTCACTGGTGTCGTAAGGAATGACATATTTAATACCCTCAGGAAATACTTTTGTCAGTTCCTCCATTTTGGACTTGATCGCAGCGGCAGTTTCCAACGCATTGGAGCCTGTTTGTAAAAAAATACCAATGCCAACACCCGGCTCACCATTGAGTATGGTGCGAATATTGTAATCTTGGGCGCCCAACTCAATACTGGCAACATCTTTTAAATACAGCACACCACGCGCGCCATCAGCACGTAAAATAATATTACCAAACTGTTCAGGTTCCATTAATCGACCTTTTGCAGTCACCGTGTAAACCAGCTGCTGGTCTGCTAGCGCCGGTTCCTGGCCTATTTTTCCTGCGGCATATTGCGTATTTTGTGCCCGAATGGCCGCTGCAATGTCACTGGCCGTAACTCCCAATTGCGCCATACGATCAGGACGCAGCCAAATACGCATAGCGTAATCTTGTGCACCAAAAATTCTGGCTTCACCAACGCCTGTTGTTCGCTTCAAGTCATCAAGAAAATTATTGGTGATATAGTTACTAATGAAAAGCGGAGTATGCGCCTCATCATCAGAAGTCATAGCAAAGACTAGCAACAAATCATTTGCCCGCTTTTGTACGGTAACCCCCGTGCGCCTCACTTCATCTGGTAAACGTGGCAATGCAATATTGAGCCGGTTACTGACATTGAATGTCGCCATATCAATATCGGTTCCAATTTCAAACGTCACCGTAATCGTTAAGCTCCCGCTAGAGTCCGCGCTAGAACTAAAATATAGCAACCCATCTATACCACTTAGATTTTCCTCTATGGGTGCGGCAACAGTCTTAATCAACGTCTCAGCACTGGCGCCAGGAAAAGTTGCCGTGACACGAATTGTCGGTGGTGTAATGGGAGGATATTGCGCAACAGGCAGCTGAATGGCGGCAGCCAAACCAGCCAGCACAATAATAATAGACAGCACCGAAGCAAATATCGGTCTTGTAATAAAAAATCGCGTCATTTTATTATGCTTGAATTATCTTACTGAATAGTTAAGGTACATCATATCAATGCAGCACGACAGTTACACTTGGTTTTAATCTGATAATGTTATCGACAATCACTTTATCACAGGGGTTAAGTCCATCCAAGATAGTCCAATCGGTTCCAACCCATTCGCCCACTTTCACAGGGCGTGGAGTTGCTTCGTTTTTTTCATTAACCACATAGACATATCGCCCCAAATCTGAAGTTAGGACAGCGAGTTGCGGCACAACAAAAACCTTTTGCGATTCAATGGCCGCCACGCGCACACGAACAAACTGCCCAGGAAGTAGACGCTGATTAACATTTTCAAATGTGGCCCTAAGTTGTTGTGTGCCAAGTAGCGGATCAATTTGACTGGCTGCGAAGTTGATTTCTCCCTTTTGCTCATATTCTGAACCGTCAGGCAAGATCACCGATACATGCTGAACATTTTTCTCTGTCATACGACCACCGAAACGACTCATTTCATTTTCAGAAAAACTAAAACGGACCCAAATAGGAGACAGCTGAGCAATAGAAGTCAATAAACTGTCATTCGCCGAAACCAACGAACCTTCAGAAAATTGAGAGCGTCCTGTAACACCGGCAACAGGTGCTGTTACTGTTGTATATGAAAGATTTAATTCCGCACGTTGCACACGAACCTTAGCGGTTTCTAGTGCGGCTTCTTCAACTGCAAGATCAGCAAAAGCCGCATCATACATCCGCTCACTGACAAAATTTTCTGCAACCAATTGTTTCATCCGATGTTCCTCACGTCTCATTCTTTCAACACGGACTTGCTGCTCATAAAACTGTGCTCGTAATTCAGACAACGTATTCTTAAAGGGTACGGGATCAATCAGAAACAACGGCTGACCAGCCTCTGCAAATGTACCCTCGTCATACAACCGCTTTTTTATGATTCCGCCAACACGTGGGCGTATTTCAGTTTCTTTAGCGCCTTCCATTAATGCAACAGTTTCTGTCGTAACAGGCAATGTCACAGGCTGAACCTGAATAATACTTACACGCACAGCTTCTTCTGTCTTTTCGACCTCTTCCGAGTCATTTTGACCACAAGCAACGAGAGCCATAGCAATCAAAAAAAACTGCACAAACACGATCAAATAATGACGCATTTAAAAACTTCCGCCTTTACACATAAAAACTAACTACCCTATCGTCTAAAAGATTAGATTGTAGCAATTAAAGTCGCGAACTTAATTATTTAATGCCATCCATTTAGTCTGCGTCCAAATTACACAGTAATTTAAAAGGCTTTACTCCTCCATTCATTTGACCCAACATTAATCAGCGACGCATTAAATGAAAAATCCATGAGTCTATTATGGAGTTCTGTATAATAATTTATTAAACTGTCAGAATGATAGCCATCAATAATAATCTTAAATGTTCGTAGTAATTAGACATAGCAGTCTAGAGATAAATGATTTAGTTAAAGGCTTCACAACTACTTGGCATTCCTAGACCATATAATATGCTATATAACACTATGTTATTAAATAAGTTTATGAAATAATATTAATCGACAACGTATAAGTTAGCTTATAGCTAGACAAATTAAAAAGGTACTTTGAAAATGCCCATAAAAATATTGACAACCGTTTTATTAGCTTATTTATGTGTTGCTTCCATGGCAACCGTTCAAGCTTCATTGAAACTCCCAAAAACAATTAAAGTAGACCCCGCAGCGTTGACTTTAGAACCGATGTGCGACCCTAAAATTCCTGCCTCATGGCGTGAAGCTCAAGTAATCGAAGGTGTTCAAATTAAAGAATCACTGCGTTGCAGTCCTGACAACCCATATTTAATCGCTGCCGCGGTAAAAGGAACCAACAATGTTTCTATGGGCACGCTCATGGAAACTGCGTTATCTCCAGACACGATTATCAAAACTGACGACATGGACGGCGACGGTGACCCAGATCGTATCATTATCAAACTTGAAGTGATGGAACTCAACGGCCCTTCTCCAGACTTTGAGGGACTCATTCCTACGTTTGATATCGCCCCTGGTGTTCAGCCTGGCGCATGGGTATTCGCACCAAAGACAAGTGGCATGTCAACTGAAAACTTTGAGAGTGTCAAAGCAAATGCTTTATTACGCCTACCCTCTCCGGTTATTCGTGTTGAGCAAGGTGACATTGTACAAATCGAACTAGCAAATACTCATTACCTTCCACATACCATTCATTTCCACGGCGTTGATCACCCATACACACATGCTGACAATCATGTTGCTGGTGGTGACGGTGTCCCACAAACCAGCGAGATGTTTTTAATGCCAGGTGAATCACGCACCTATGAAATTCAAGCGCGCCAGACAGGCACTATGTTTTATCACTGCCATGTGCAAACCCATACCCATTTGGCCATGGGTCTTGTCGGCATGATCATTGTCGAAGAAAACCGACCTAATAACTGGTTACAAACTTTAAATGTTGGTGCCGGGGATGTACGACACCCATCGGTAGCAATACAAGAGGAATTCGATCACGAATATGATCTGCACTACCATGCTATGGATAAAGAGCTGCATGAAATCATCCAGAAGTACAATGATCCACGTTTAGTTGCGCGGGACATGAATCGTTTGTATGACATCACCGATTCAACAGAGGATTACTTCACCTTGAACGGCTTGTCATTCCCTTATACTTTAAGAGAATCTATGATTACTGTCGAAGCAGATCAAAAAATAAAACTTCGTGTATTAAATTCGGCCAGTGAAATGTTGGCAATGCACACCCACGGACATAAGGCAACCATCACCCATTACGATGGGATTGAACATAACCCCATGGCCCAAATTCAACGGGATGTTTATGGCATCGCAGCAGCACAGCGTCTTGACCTGACGTTGAACACAACTAATGACGGACTTAACAGCTACGGTGCTGGACTCTGGCTTTTTCATGACCATAGAGAAAAAGGCATTACCACTGATGGCATGAATCCTGGTGGTAATGTGAGTATGATCGCATATAAATCTTATCTCAACGAAATGGGGCTGCCGATGGGCCAAGGCACTGATATCAGCAAATACTTCACTCATGAGTTTCAAGCAAGAACACTTCCAATATGGCAAGACCTTGATAAAGTCGGCAGTTTGGGTGCGCCAGGTAGTCAAAGCCTAATAGATAGTATTGACCCAGAAGCACGCACAGATATGCTCAACCTTATCTATGGACTACTGGCGGGACTTATTCTTTATCTTTTATTTGCTAGACGTCAACAAGCTATGCAGGCTATGCATAGTATGACTGCCAAGCTTAAAGGCTCAAAAGGGAGCACAAACAATGAATAAGCATCTCAATATTTTATTGGCAGCTATTTTATTAATCACCGTTCAAGCACACGCGGAGACGAAAACTGATGCTGAAGACCATGGTGACCACAATATGGATCACAGTGAGCATGATATGGATCATAGCACTCATGATATGAGTCATGACCATGATCACGCTCATGAACAAGATGGTGACGACCATAAAATAGATGACCCTGTAGACCATGCTGGCCATCATGATCATGAGGATCATGCAGATCATTCTGCGCATAGCAATGGCCATCACCACATGGATGACAGCCATATCATGGATCATGAGGGTGGCATGATTATGGGACAGAACAAGGATGAACTGCCCAGCAGTTGTGACAGTATCTCTGAAGAAATTGAAATCACGGTACATGCAGGCAAAAAACACGCCGAGAAATTCCCAGGCACAACTTTTGCTTTTGACCAACGAGAATGGCGCGTAAAACCTTGTGCAAAAGTTACTTGGCACTTTGTTAATGATGATGAAGTACGTCATCAATTCATGATGCACGGACTACCTAGATATCTCTACCAAAATGGCATGTTTCATCTAGAAGTCACTGGACCAAAAACAATTTCTGGCACCATGATAGTTCCTGCTTCCGATGAAACCTATTTGGTCCATTGCGATATTTCTCAGCATATGGAGAAAGGTATGAAAGGACAACTCGTTGTCGGCAATGGCGGTGAAGATCTACCAAGTATTCCCGGATTCACACCTTATACATTCCCTGACACCTATCCACATGAAAATTTGCCACAAGTTTCTGATAAAGATGATGGTGACACCATCATGGAGCAAGTAACAGATTTTCTTGATTCCACGCCATTTCTATCAGGCATGCTGATTATTGGATTACTCTTAGGCGCATTAATCGCTCCGCTGGTCAGCCGAATAATGACCCTAAGGAAGAAAGACGAAATCACTGAATAGTTCACAAAAACAGCTAAATTTTACTAAATTAGCATTTATGGGCACCTCTAAAAATTCAGGGTTCGCCCAAATGCAAGACGCGGGAAAAATTTTGCAGCGCGGCATATGATTGATATGTAAGCAAAAAA
>RCMY010000910.1_pt1 | contig 28352 bp, 27 predicted proteins | sample 2041341 | NCBI WGS metagenome assembly RCMY01 (sample SAMN09708234, study PRJNA481090) | Marine sediment metagenome, whole genome shotgun sequencing project.
TAAGGCACCCAGTAAAACATGTTATTAAACAATAAGTTACAAGATCACGTTACAATATTTCACCCACAGATTTTTCTGAGGAGCCCAACAATTTGACTTGGTGGTAACGGGAGATATGCTGCGCCATAAACAAACGGCGTCGGGTATTCTTCGGCCTAATAACAAGGTAGATGTGGTAACAGATGCAAATTGGAATGAGTTTGACTTTGAAAGTATTGTTTCAGCTTTTTTACGCATTTATCCAGAACGACAGCCAAGTCCTGGGTCACCGCGAAGCGAGTGGTACAAGGTTCTAAAAAGCGCCATGTTAGCTTGGTCTCAAGACGGATTAGTACTTGGTTCAGGTGAAACCTGGTCGCAATTTTGTGAACGCGTAAGAAAAGGCGCAGAGTTTGTTCGTGAAAGTCAGCATAAAAATGCCTTAGTTGTTAGTTCGGGAGGTGCCATGGCAGTTTTTCTGATGACACTTTTTAATACTTCGGTCGAACAAGCAATAGCATTTAATTTGCAAATTAAGTAGCTGTCACAAAATAACTTGAGTTTCTTTGGGTTAAAGTTTTCTTGGTTTGACTGTATAATTCCACTCACCGTGAAATTTATGGTTGACTAATCTTAACTCCCTCATTTCGCTGTCGGGGATTTTCTTACCTTTTGTATAGCTTTTCTTATCCAATCGCGCCCCTCCAAGAAACTCAAGTTATTTTGTGACAGTTCCTAAGAACACGAGTGTAAGTCAGTTATATTTTAACAAATCGGGTTTTCAACTAAACAGTTTTAATAACGTCCCTCATTTAGATACGCCAGTTCATTTGGCTAAAATTACATACAGCTAAAAACGGCAAGGAGAATACAATGAATTTTGAACACAGCCCTAAAGTCCAAGAATTGATGGCCAAACTATCTCAGTTTATGGATAAAGAAATTTACCCTATAGAAAAAGAATATCACGACTTAGTCGCTAATAATGCCGATCGTTGGCAAACCCCTGCAATTATGGACTCACTCAAAGCCAAAGCAAAAGCGCAAGGCTTATGGAATTTATTTCTACCTGAAGAGTACTTGCCTCATGGTGCCGGTCTAACTAACTTAGAATACGCACCTTTGTGCGAACTAATGGGCCGAGTAATGTGGAGCTCGGAAGTATTTAACTGCAGTGCTCCCGATACAGGAAATATGGAAGTGTTAGCGAAATATGGTACCCAGGCGCAACAAGAAGAGTGGTTGCTACCATTGCTTAATGGCGAAATTCGCTCTGCATTTGCAATGACCGAGCCTGCTGTTGCCTCTTCTGACGCAACAAATATTGAGACAAGCATTGAAGATCAAGGTGATCATTACGAAATTAATGGCCGCAAATGGTATACCAGTGGGGCGATGAACAATAACTGTCAAATAATGATTGTGATGGGTAAAACCGATCCAAGTGCAGCGCGTCATGCTCAGCAATCACAAATATTAGTACCAATGAATACTCCAGGCGTAACTATTGTAAGAGCTATGTCGGCAATGGGCTATTTAGATGAACCAATTGGGCATGCTGAAGTGTTATTTGAAAACGTGAAAGTACCTAAAGAAAACCTTATCTTAGGTGAAGGACGAGGCTTTGAAGTAGCGCAAGGCCGACTTGGTCCAGGTAGAATACATCATTGCATGCGTTTAATTGGTTGTGCTCAGCGTGCGCTTGATATGGCTTGTAAACGCGTAGAAAACAGAATTGCGTTTGGGCAACCTTTAAGCAAGCAACAATCTGTTCGCGAGAGTATTTCGCAAATGTATTGCAAAATTGAACAAGCACGGTTGTTAACCTTAAAAGCTGCAGACAACATGGATAGATATGACAATAAAGTAGCCAAAAATATTATTGCTGCTATCAAAATTGTGGCACCAAAAATGGCATGTGAAGTCATTGATGAATCTATTCAAATTCATGGCGCCGAAGGTACTTCGCAAGATACTATTTTATCGGCCACGCTTGCGTATGCTCGCACAATTAGGCTTGCTGACGGACCAGATCAAGTGCATATGATGCAATTAGGTAAAAATTTAGTTGCTGAACAAAACCGCAAATAATTTAAAAAGGTAATATTGATAATGAAAGCTGTTATATGTAAGGCGTTTGCACCGGTATCTGAATTGGTTTACGAAGAAGTGCCAAGCCCTAGCGCTGGAAAAGGTCAAGTGCTAGTAGACATTGCCGCCGCAGGCGTTAATTTCCCTGATAGTTTGCTAGTTCAAGGTCTTTACCAAATGAAGCCTGAGTTACCATTCATTCCTGGCACTGAAGTGTCGGGTACGATCTCTGAAGTGGGTGAAGGTGTGTCTCATTTAAAAGTGGGCATGAAAGTAATTGGTATATGTCAATTAGGTGGTTATGCTGAAAAAGTTGCTATACCGTTTAATCAAGTTATGCCTATACCTGATTCAATTCCATTATTAGAAGCAGCTGGCTTGGCAACGGCTCACGCAACGGCCCATCACGCTTTAAAACAACGCGCTCAATTACAAAAAGGTGAAACCTTATTGGTTACTGGCGCTGCGGGTGGCACGGGTTTGGCTGCGGTTCAAATTGGTAAAATTATGGGCGCAAAAGTTATTGCAGTGTGCTCTAGTGATGAAAAATGTGAAGTAGCAAAACAAAACGGCGCCGACCTTACAATAAATTATAGTGACCAAGATCTTAAGGAAACGGTAAAGGCCTTAACAAATGGTAAAGGTGTAGATGTAGTTTATGAATGTGTAGGCGGTGACACCTTTCATGCTTGTACGCGCGTAATGGCCTGGGCGGGAAGATTGCTGGTAATAGGTTTTGCGGGCGGCGAAATACCTCAGTTCCCGGTTAACCTCGCACTTGTGAAAGGGTTTTCTGTTGTTGGCGTATTTTGGGGCTCGTTTACCCAGCATCAACCACAAGATTTTATGATGAACATGAAAGAACTCATCACTTGGTATGCTGAAGGTAAAGTGAAAGTTGTGGTAGATGAAGCGTTTGCGCTTGAACAAGTGGTTGCTGCAATTAATAAAGTTACATCGCGAGCGGTAAAAGGTAAAGCAATTTTAGTACCTTAAACGCATTGGATTAGCGTAATAAAAAAATAAAAAAGTGACCTCCGGGGAGGAGGTCACAAAGGGCAAAGTTTCCTTTGCCTACCATGTTGAACTGGTTATCAACAAGGTGATAAAGTGTTTTAATCTGTCTTTAACTTCCTGCGTAATTGGCGATTCGTCAAAACCTTGTTCGCTGATCCACGCCAATATGGTTTTGCCATCTGCTTCTGGTGCGGTCAAAAGCTTTCCTGATTACCCATAAGTCTCAGCCAGCTTCAACAGCCGATACGGCATAGGAGGAGTCCTCACCGCCACATAGCACAGGCGAGGCAGCATGTCTTTCAAGTGTGACGGTGCCTGATGTTATTCAGATGAGCAAAGACGGCGAGGCCGCCCTGGACATCATTGCCGAAATGAAGGCGTCGCTTACCACTTACCGTCTGAAAGCCAGCCAACTTGCCGATCTGCGAGATCAGGGAGTGTCTGACGACGTGATCAACTATATGCAACAAACCTACACCGACTCCGTCGAACGACGCGCCGAGCTTGAGAACTGGGACCACTGGAACATGGAGGAGGGCTGGTGGTATGGCGGTCCTGCCTGGGGTTGGCCCGATGAGTGGTACTAAATCTTAGGCAGTGCAGGGGCTTCTGCTCAGGCAGAACCTCCTGATCACCGCGTCCCGACAGATCACGTCGGGATACCAAAAACTACGCAGTACTCCCGCAATCCAAAACACTAATGCGTTGCTCACCACGCGCAGAGTGATGGGTGATGGCGGCGATGCTGGGCAAACGAAAAACAAGCGATGAGGACGGTCATGACTTCGCACTGGGCCGGCATAAGAACAGGACAATAGATTCCCTGCACGTACGGTTCGAATTTAACTTCGCTACTGATAACCGGCGAGCATCTAGCTCGCCGGCAACAGACGTGCTACCGCGTTAGTTAGTAATCGCCATTTTCTTCCTGAGCTTCTACCGCCGACTTGGGTTCGAACATTGAGAACTCAGTAACGTCTATGCTGCCATCTTCGTTCTCATCAACTTCGTCCCATTGTTCGGTCAGCACCATATCGTTTACCGCTTCCTCCTTGCTGATTTTGCCGTCATGGTTTTTGTCGTGTTGCTCAAAAGCAGCTGGTTGGCCATGCGACTCCGCCGTGGCGGCGGGCTTGGTGGTTTGGTCATCCGCCGCAAATACGGCTGAGCTTAGCAGCGCAATCGACGCCAGGGTTAACAGGGTGGTTTTCATCGTCATATCCTCTTTCTGTTGAATGGTTTTTGGGCCAGCCAAATTTACCACCAAGGCCCTCGCTGGCGAGATCATCGGTTAGTGCTGGCTGCACACAGCATGTGACGATGCATAGCTTATGCCAAAAAAGACGTCTCCAACCAAACGTGAGCATTACCGATAGATAGTGGCTGTCAAACACTCTTAGCGTTAGCACGATCACTGCGTTGGCTGCTGGCGCTGCTTCGCTCGCTTGCCATTTAACTCTGTCATGCGAAGATGGTGGCGAATATTAACCATTGTGGGGGATAGTCTCCTTATACCATAAGCAATTAATTTCAAGGAATACCGATTGACCCGGCGCTCGAGCGCGGTTCACATCCGCGTGGCCAGATTGCCCATAATCCAGATCGTTCCCACAGCCATGATCGTCAGCAGCAGCACCGAGAACAGGATCAGTTGCAAATCCTCGCGTTTTTGGCGCGATAAGTCGATATGCAGGAAGAATTGCAAATGCACGACCATTTGTAGTAATGCGCAGGTGCCGAGGATGATCAGCGTTGTTCCAGGTGGCAGACTGCCCCAAGAGACAAGTGCAAAGGGTCCCAACGTCAAAGCGAGGGCAAGGCCGAAGCCGAACAGATAGCCGCGCAATTCGCGTCAGTAATCGAGATTGTTCATGTGCCAAGCCCTGCAAGATAGACGATGGTGAATATCCCGATCCAGACGAGATCGAGGAAATGCCAGAACAGTCCAAGACGCAACATCAAGGATCTCGCGTTCGATCCTTATCGCAGCCTGGCCTGGATTGTCCGCGATCGTCATGGCTATTTGAAGACCGACGCACCCTTTTCTGAGTTCAAGTGGGCGAACTTTTTCAGAAACTGCATTCTTCTTGACCAGGACATCCGCGCGGGCAAACACACCTTCGACGCGGTCGTTTTCGAGGTCGACCAGCACGGTATGCTCGAACTCACCGACGATGGCAAGGAAGTTAACGAAGACGCGCTGTTCCTTGCGGCCAGCGCGGAGGCGCGCGGACTTCCGGACTTTAGAGGGCCTATGTTCTAGTACAGTGTATCAAACATAGTGCAGATATAGCGCTATGTTCGATACACTGCACTAGGAGCGCCTATGACAACTAAAAGCGACAAACTCAAAAGCTTGCGCCTGCCCATCCTGCAAGGTGTGCTGCCGATCAAAGGCGCTCAGATTCCTGCCGAGATCATTGCCGGCATCACGCTGGCTGCGCTCGCCATACCCGAGGTGATGGGTTACACAAAAATCGCCGGAACGCCGGTGATCACCGGGCTGTATACCATCCTCATTCCAATGGCCCTGTTCGCCATTTTCGGTTCCTCACGGCACCTGGTGGTCGGTGCCGATTCGGCGACGGCGACCATTCTCGCCGCCGGCCTGGTGGGTCTCGCGGCGACCGGCTCCAACGAGTACGTGGCGCTGGCGGCGGTCCTTGCCTTCATGGCCGCCGGGTTTCTCATTCTGGCGCGCATTATCGGCCTGGGCTTCATGGCGGAGTTCCTGTCGCGCACGGTGTTGATCGGTTTTCTGAGCGGGGTCGGCATACAGGTCGCGCTGGGAGAGATCTCCGGCATGCTGGGTCTGCACGGCGGCGGCCACGGAATCTTGGCAAAGATATGCAGCGATCTGCAGCAGATCGAACAAGTCAATTTTTATGCATTAGCCATCGCGCTCAGCGTGCTGGTGGTGCTGGTTGGATCGAAGAAGATCTCGAAGAAGATACCGGGCGCACTGATCGCGGTCATCGGCGCGATTGTGGCCAGCTGGGCGCTGGATCTGAAAACGCATGTGCCAGTGCTCGGCTCGGTGCCGGGCGGGCTGCCGCACATTGGGCTGCCGACGGTCACCTGGAGTTGGGAGCTTATTGTCAAACTCGCGCCCACGGCGTTCGCCATGTTTGTGGTCATACTGGCCCAGAGTGCCGCGACCTCGCGCGCCTATGCCGCGCGCTACAAAGAGAGCTTCAGCGAAAACACCGACCTTGTCGGTTTGGGACTGGCCAATATCGGCGCGGGCTTGTCTGGCACCTTTGTCGTCAATGGTAGCCCGACGAAGACCCAAATGGTCGACAGCGCCGGCGGCCGTACGCAGCTGGCGCTGATCGTGACAACGGTCATCGTCTTGCTGGTGCTGCTGTTCCTGACCGGGCCATTGGCGTACATGCCGGAAGCGGTGTTGTCGGCGGTGGTGTTTCTTATCGGTATCGACCTGGTCGACCTCAAGGGCATGCGGAAAATATTCTCCCGAAGGCGGTCGGAGTTCTGGGTGGCGCTGATCACCGCGCTGGCGGTGGTATTCGTTGGCGTCGAGCAAGGCATCTTGCTCGCCATCGTGCTGTCGCTGATCGATCACACCCGGCGCGGCTATCGTCCCAAGAACGCGGTGCTGGTGCCAACCGAGTCGGGCGTATTGCAAGCCCAGCCGGTGGTATCCAGCGCCCAGGCCCTGCCGGGACTGCTTATCTACCGATTCACACACAGCATGTACTATGCAAACGCACAGCAGCTCTCGGAAGAGATTACGGCTCTTGTCAACAGCGCGCAGCCGCCGTTGCGTTGGTTCTGTATCGACGCCTCCGCGGTGGACGATATCGATTATTCCGCGGCGAAGACGCTGCGTGCGCTTCATAAGATGTTAAAGACAAAAGGCATACGCCTGGTGATTGCGCAGGTGTTGGACGATGTCAAGGAAGAGAATCGGCACTCGCTGCGCAAGGCGTTTGGCAAGAAAGCCTACTACGATACGCTTGCAGACGTCGTGGAGGCATATCGACAGCGAGAGGGCGCAGAGGCAAAGTAGCGCTCAGGATAAAGGCCTGCGTGAACAATTTCGCAGGGGCCGACCGTTACCGTGTCACAGAGTTAAGCATTGTAGAGCCCGAAGATGTCTCAGTATTAGCACCAACCAATACGCCAGCGATCACATTGATAACATGCTATCCGTTTTATTTTGTGGTGAGTGCGCAGCAAAATATTATTGTTAGAGCCGAACGCGAGAACGCAAAACATGTTTTGTAGTTGGCACTTAAACTCGCCCCAACAGCTCTTCCAGTGCAACACAGAGCGTCAGTAAATTGAACAATAATCGAGACAGCTGAATGGATTGGAGTCGCAATGAAGCGCGGTCTTTGGGCTTCGGCAGAGCAATTGCCCACAGAGTTGGCGGATGGGAATGCCTTCTTCCGTGCCGCACTGGAAAGGAAGGTGATCACTGTGGCGAGCGAATTCTTTGATGTCGATCCTGGCAATCGGCGCGGTGGAAGGTGGTCACGATTCCGACATTACGTCCGCTTTTCGTTTGGCCCTCCGATGGCGGACATAGAGCGCGCTTTATCCCGGCTCCGCGATCTTGTCAGCGGAGTATGAGGTCACCCGATGATTCGACTGAAAAAATTTTAACAATGGAGAAATGAAAATGAAAATTGGAGTACTCTCACGTAACAAGAATCTGTATTCAACCAAGCGATTAGTGGAAGCCGCAAAACAACGCGGACACGAAGTGCGTGTCATCGATGTGCTGCGTTGCTACATGAACATGGCAACCAGCCGGCCCTCCATCCACTATCGCGGCGAAGACCTGACGGGCTTCGACGCGGTCATTCCCCGCATCGGTGCGTCGATCACATTTTACGGCACTGCGGTTGTACGACAGTTTGAAGTGATGGGGGTATACTCCGTGAACGAGTCGGTGGCGCTTAGCCGTTCCAGAGACAAGCTCCGATCTGTGCAATTGCTGTCACGTAAGGGCATTGGTTTGCCGGTAACCGGCTTCGCACATGCGCCCGACGACGTGCCTGACTTGATAAAAATGGTAGGCGGCGCGCCGGTAGTTATTAAACTGTTGGAGGGCACCCAGGGTATCGGCGTTGTATTAGCGGAAACACAAAAGGCGGCGGAAAGCGTGATTGAGGCCTTTATGGGACTTAGCGCCAACATACTTGTGCAGGAGTTTATCAAAGAAGCCGGCGGCTCTGATATTCGCTGTCTGGTCGTCGGCGGTAAGGTTGTAGCTGCCATGAAGCGCCAGGGCGCCGAAGGCGAATTCCGTTCGAACTTGCACCGTGGCGGGACCGCCGAGGTGGTGCGCATTACTCCCGAAGAACGCAGCACGGCCACGCGGGCGGCGAGTATTATGGGGCTAAATGTTGCGGGGGTAGATTTATTGCGTTCAAACCATGGCGCAGTCGTTATGGAAGTCAATTCTTCGCCCGGCCTGGAAGGTATTGAAACCGCGACCGGAAAAGATGTTGCGAGCATGATAATCGCGTTAATCGAAAAAAATGCTGAGCCAAATCACACCCGCACACGCGGCGAGGGTTAATAGTTTGGCAGAGCCACGTTGGCGGATTGATGTGCGTTTGCAAGATACTTCTAATCAAACATATACCATTCGGCACGTCGGTTCGAGAGCTACTGACCGTCGTTTTTCAGCGATGCCCCTGCACAAAGTCGTTGAGCGCAATGCCCAGACCAATGCGTTTATTTCGGTGATCAAAGTCGATCAGGCTTTCCCCGTAACCGTTGTAGTAATACGCAAATAAGCGGAGATGCTCAACGACAGGGTAACTCCAGGTGAGTTCGTAACTGTTTTTGTTCGAGCCCAAGCGATACATGGCGGTCAATGTATTTCTGTTGGGCGCAAACACCAGCCGTGCTTCACCGTAGCCAAGAAATTCCTCGATGTCCGGGTTTTGATCGCTGTTTTTATGCTCGGGAATTCGATACCACGCCTTGATGTCTGCGTCCAGGCTATCTGTCAGCTCTATTGTTGACCGCGCAAACACTCTGTTCCAACTTCTCGATAGTGGCAGGCTTTGACCATTCGATTGATGCACCAGACCGACGTCCCATTCGGCGATTTTCTTGCCGAGAATGGATGGACCCCCGTAGTGGCGCAGAAACAGTTCCGGTTCGTAATCCGTTTCCCGAAAGGGTTTTGACAGCGCGCCATCATAGACCTGCCACCAGGCGCGGTTGGTGTATGCCAATAGCAGATCGAGGTTATAGTTGTTCAGCACGCGCTGTTTCAGCGGAAACTTGATGCTGAATTGAATTTGCGCCTCTTCGCTATGAATCGAGTCCGCTAGGTCCTCAAAGGCAAACGGTGTTTCGTTGGGACGGCTATTGTACGTGATCGGGAGGATATAATTCGGCCGGTGTGGCGTTAATGTGTAGTCGCGGTCAAAACTCTGGCGCTCGGCACGAATTCTTCGCTCGAGCATATTTTTTGTCGCGCCGGTAGTTTGGGTTTTACAGGCAGCGTGTATGGACTCCACCGTTGAGCCGGGCTTGGCGGACTCAAGTCGGTCTAGTAAACATTGCTGTCGCGGAGATATTGCCGATGCCGATGCCGAAATGGCTACTAGCAAAGCGAGGGGAATCGCAAGCGTCCTTTTGTTAAAGACCATGGCTCTGGTATTTCCTGTCACGAAAATAAAAAGTATTGGATGGCTCGGTATGGGCAAAGGTGGCTGCGGTTGCGCGTAGTACCTATACGATCAGAAGATATCTTCCCTGTAAAGCCCACGAGATTTCAGTTCCTGCACGCTCATCTCCAGTGGCTGAAGAATGGCTTCAAATTCAGCCATGACTGCCTGCGCCATCGCGTCGCCGGCGCAGACCATGACCGAGGCACCGCGACGTAGTAATTCACCGACTGTAGCTGCATTCTCACGCAGTCTATCCTGCACATAGGCGCGGTCCTGAACGCGGCTAAACGCAGTGGTTAGCCCGCTTAGGCGACTCGCGGCCCGGCATTACTGTAGCACTTCCTGATAGAGAAAGTCAGAGCCTGGATTGCGCCCTCCCCAGAGCAGATGCAACGCCTGCCGCCTGCTGCCAGCAAATACCCGCCTCACTGAACTGAAAGACTGGTATCAAGGCGTGTCGAAAAAACAACGAGAATACTTGCTGGCGCCACATGAATTATTTATGCAACCCTCGGGTATCGCATACCACACCGGTCAGCCCAAGCTGTAGCTGTTCGATTTGCTGCAACAGCGGTTGCACGCGGTGCTGCCGGACGAGCATAGTCTGGACCGCGCCGACGAACCCGCGGCACAGCGCCAGGCTTTGAACAAACTGCGTGGCGTAGAGGGTGGCCCGGCTATTCTGCTCATCGACGCGAAAGATTTTGACCGGCAGGCCATTTCGGCCAAGCCGCTGACGGTGCTGCAGGCCGACATCTGGACGGCTTTCCAGCAAGCCGTTACCGAACAACTCACGCCCGCAAAGCCTGGCGAAGGTATAATTGCGCAAGTAAGTCTTCAGCGGTGACGACTACGCCGAAGCTATTGCCGACTTGCTCAAGCGCCGCTCGGTTGATCTCGATGTGCGGATTATGGTCGATGGTCTCGGCACCTCTCTGGCCCAGGGTGTCGCGGCCAGCACCACTCCGGTAGGCTACGAAGCACCACTCGGCATTACCCACTACCTTTAAAAGGGCTCCAACATCAGGCTGCATAGCCTGACCAATCCATAGACGACGCTTGATGCTACGCGTGACAGGACCCATCGTTGCCTACATTGAGCGGAAGTTTGACAAGACCTGGGCCGAAGCCGCGCTGTTGGGCGACTTCGTGTTGGCCGTTTACGTGTTGCGTCATCCCGCCCCGAAGAGTGATGCGATTGCACGTCCAATCCGCCCGTTATTGACGCTGCCGCAGCACTCGGAAATCTTTCGTGCTCAAGTGGCGGCGATTCGCAATGCGCGTGCATACATTTACGTGGAGAACGCCTATTTTTCTGATGCCCGCATTATCAACGAACTGGCCAGGGCACGGTTACGCGGTGTGGATGTGCGCGTGATTATCCCGCTGGAAGGCAATCACCGCGTCATGAATGCCAATAACGTTGTGGCTGCGAATAAGCTGCTCACATACGGTGCCCGGGTATTTGCCCACCCGCGCATGTCGCATGTTAAAGCGGCTATTTACGACGGCTGGGCTTGCGCCGGCTCAGCGAACTTCGACAAATTCAGCTTTCAGGTCAATAAGGAAATGAATCTGGCGACCGCTGACCCTGGCATCGTCCAGCAATTGATCGATAAGGTCTTTACACCCGATTTCGCAGCCGCGGTGGAGTTGAAAAAACCGCTGCCCGAGGGTTGGAAGAACGATTTCGCGACGATAGTCGCCAGTCAACTATAGTGAGATTAAGCGCACATTTACAGCCGCGGGTCGCTGCTCTGGCTTTTTGTCGGCTTCTGGTCAGTCGCCATTTTTGAGGTCGCCCGATAGTGTTCAAGTTCTCCGGTGAGCCATTCCTGACTAGGCATCGATTGTCCAGCGCATTCAATCAGATAGGGTTTGCCGGTCCATGAGCTCTTGCTGGCCAGCCGTTCAATAAACACCTCGGCGGTTTTCACCCGCGAACCGGCGCGTTTGTATTTCATGGCGAGATGCGATTCTGCTTCGGCGGCGGTATGATGCTGCTTGCCGTTACGCACAAATGTACAGCCGCTGCTACCGACGGCTGTCAGCAGGTGCTGAATCTCCTGCTGCGGAGAATCCGCCAGAGAGGGGGCGCTTAGCGCGAGAGCGAGTAGTACGCCGATAAACCGTAGGTTCATCTTTTGTTGTCAAGCGTTCACCTGCAAGCTCCCTCATTGATTGGCACGCAGAATACGCTCTGCTAGCGCCTCGTAATCACCATTGAAATGATGTCCACCTGGCATTTTCACTACTTTGAATATTGTTGGGTTGAGGTCAGGGCACAACGGCGCCGTCTCGTCTGCGCCATATAGGCAGAGCAGATTTTCTGCCGGCGAGTTTTTCAACTTCCGGTTGTACTTTGTAGGGCGGGTTTTTCGGTCTGCCCGGTATCCAGTCGGTAAGATGAAACTCGAAATCAACACCGCGCGCAACACCAAGCAGCGCGATGAGCGATGCTCGCGCGGTCAGATCCGCCGGCAGCCGGTTGGCCATGAAAGGCAATACATCGGCGCCGCGCGAGTAGCCGATCAATATCACCTTATCCATGCTCCAGACTGCGAAATAATGTTCCAAAATTACTTGCAGATCGCGTGCTGATTCATCCGGGGTACGCTTGGCCCAGTAGTAACAAAGGGAATTCCAACCAACGCTGGGGATGCCATTGGTAGCCAGGGTAGCCACCAGCGACTTGTCCAGAGCAGACCAACCACCATCGCCGGAGAGCAACACGGCGAATGTTTTGCCGGGATGTTTGGCTTGAGTTTCAATGAGCCGCAGGTTTTGCAGGGCAGTTGACCCGATGGCTCGCGGCGGGGCCTCCTCTATTGACATAACATTGCCACAACTAAACCAGAGAGCCAGGCTCAAACAAAACTGCAGCAAACAGCGCACGACAGTTATTTTTTATTCTGCTGGAAAGGCGCGGCAGGCGTCGCGGAGTGAGTATCAACACCACGATCAAGCCGGTACAGGGTGACAACCAGCAACAGCGTTCCCGCTAATAACCACAATGGTCCAAACAGCCATAACGCAAGCGGCATAGCCAGGTAGTAGCCACGCATTCCCAGCGTATAGTGCATGCCGCCACGATCGAGAATTTCAACGACATTGTCGACGCTAATTTCAGCGTTGCTATCGGTCGGCAGATTGATCATAAAACCCGTATGATTGAAGTAGCGCACGGCAAGCGTAAAGTTGAAAAAAGCAAACAGAAAATCGGCGCCCAACAGGACGAGCTTGCCGAGCCACAAACCTGGATTTTCATTGCCGAAATGGCTAATCATGAGCGACAGCTCGCCTTGCTTGTCGGCCGTGACTGCCAGATTGAACACTCCCAGGCCGATGAGAATGGCAGTGGACGCCAGGAAAGTGGACGACATGGTCCAATTACGCAGGGTCTGTACCGCCAGTATATCCTTGCCCTGCTGCATGATGTTCTTCACCCACAGCGCGCGCGTATGCCGTGCAAGCCCCAGGGCAGCACTTAGGGGATTGCTGCGTATTTTTTTGTAGAGATAAAGATGGTATGCCACCAACAACAGTAGTGCAGTGGGGCTCAAGCCGAACTCAACGACGCGCAGCATGTTCATGACGCAGTTTCCCGTGCCCAGCGAAGTGTTTCCCAAGCAGCCACGGGTAAAGCGCGTGGCCTTCAGCGGTGACCCCGCACAAAGTCGTTAGTCCCAAACCGATGCGTTTATCGCGCTGATCGTAGTCGATCAGGCTTTCGCCGTAACCAGGAAAATCTTCAATGTTGGGATTTTGATCAACTCTTCCGCATAGCGGCTATTACGTGGCAACGCTTTGCTAGCGCACTAAAACCCAGCGATCGGCCGGTTTGACATACTGTCCAGCCGGTGTTTTTTCAATCGCTTTCTTGCCCGCCAACTGCTTGACTATTTCTATATCCGCGCCATTTTGCCGGGCAATACCAGCGTAAGCTTTGGCACGTTTGGCGTTAATCTCGTTGACGAGGGCCAGCACTTCGGGCGTTGCTGCGCTAACAGCCCCCAGCATGCCATCACGCTGCTCGCCCACGAGCCCTTTGACCTTTGCATCGTTCAATTCAATCGCAAAAGCCGGAAGCGCCGCGCAAAAGCACATGCACAGCAGAATAGGGAATAATAGTGTTTTCATGCGATCGTCTCCTGGCAGGGTTTAGAACAGACCACTGTCTTCTGACAGCACCTTATCGAGATCTTTATCTACCTTGACCCGTATTTCGTGCTGAATATTGACATTCAGGTTAATGGTGATTGGCTCATCGGCGGCTACTTGTACCGTTGGCGTACAAGCTGTCATCGTCCCACAGAGCAGAACACTGCTCATATAACAATAGAAATTTTTTGGGAATGACATGCTGGAGTCTCCTGTCAGCGTGCTACTGTTGTGTGAGATCTAATTGACGAATTCGTTTTTCCAGTTTATCGCTGATATCTTGTGTTAGTTGCAAGCTCTTTAGCAATGCGGGAATATCCTCCGTGATATTCAGATTGAAGTTCACGGGCCGACTGCCTGCCATGTCGGGATTACGTCCTTGCAGTCTGGCACTGAGCTTCAACCTGCCATTTTCGGCATAATCCGATTCAATGTCGAGAACTTCGTAGTGGAAGTTTTTAAGTACATCGATCGCCATGCCGAGTTGCGGGTTGCCACCCAGCGACCCCGCTGACAACTCACCGACGTAGCGGATGGTCCCTCCCGGCTTTCGCGCGCGCAGCTGACCCGCGTTCATTGCGATTCCTTGTTCGTTAATAGTCAACGGTAAACGCCCATCAACGATGCCGCTGCCAGATACACCGGACTCCAGTTGCAAAACTTGCGCCAAATCCACCCCCTCTATGTCAACGGTGAGGTGATTGTCCTGTTTCGTCCAATCGTACGTCATATCCTTGACGGTGACATGGCCGCCAAGCACATCGGCTTTCAACTGACGAACACCGATCGCATTCAGCAACGGTTGCAATTGCAGTGAGATGTTCTCGATTGGAAAGCCAGGGTCGAATTTGGTCAGCTTCAACGTGTTACCGCTGATCTGCGTGACGCCGTTATTGAAAAAGGCCGTCACGTCGCCGGTCAAGCCATTAAACAGCTTGCGTTGATAGAAGCCGCCAATATTATCGAAATACAGTTGCAGGGTGGACTTGGCAGGACCACCTCGCCAGTCCAAATCGGCATCCAGTCTCAGCGTGCCGGCGGAAAGGTCCAGCGGATACGGCCACTGCTGAAAAACTAGCGGCAGGAAGCGCTGTGCTTCACTAAACTTCAATGCTGGCATGTGCATTTGTGCCAGCCCCTGATTGCTCGTCACATTGTGGGTGAGGGTTCCGTCAATGCGCAGCTCGTTCAATAGCGCCGACCCGTCTGAATGGATATGCAGCTTGCCGTTCAGGGTCTGTTCGCTTGCGACCATGTTCATGCTGATTTGCAGAGGGCTACTACGAAGTTCCCCGACCGGGATGACAAGATCGCCGAGCGCAAGTTGAACTGCGCCGGAGAGTTGCGTTGGAGCACCCAATACCGCAGAAAATTCACTCGTTCGCACAGTAAAATCCCGGTAGCTGAAGCTTCTCCCAAACGCGCTAACGCCAGGTGTGGCGACCACAAAGTCAGCCTTACCTACCGTTACCTTTTTCTTTGCCAGATAATCCAGCGCTGTGTTGTTTCGGCTGCGGATACTGGCTTTGGCTGTGCTGCCGTCCAGCCAGTGCAGGTCGCTGGCCGTTATGACGCCGCCCTTGTCAATCAACAGATGCACTTCAGTTCCGTTAAATCGCGCGGTGCCACTGCTGGTAAAATTAACATCTTTCGCAGAATAGGGCGGCGTGCTGATCGTGGGAATAAACGCGTGACCGGAAAATGACAGTTGTCCGCTGCCTGCGAAGCCCTGTGTGAGTTGGCTGGTGCTGTTAGTGTTATTGTTGCTTACTTGTCTCAGTGCGAATCGTCCTTCACGAATTTGCAGTGCCAACTGCAGGGATTTCATTCCCTTCGCTGCTGTAGTGCCGAGGTTTAACGTCACTTCACCATTGTCGAGTTTGCTGGTGAGGTTCTCAAGATTTAGCTGCAAAATGGTCTGCGGTGCAGCGCGCACCGTGAAATTCAGCAATCTGTCCTTCGTTGGCAGCTTGATAACATCGGGTACCAGGCTGGCCGTTAGCTGGCCACGGCAGCCGAGCTGCTGTGGGACCACGTCTACTTGCGGCCCCGTGACAGAAAAGTGCGCTATTGAAGCTTGATCATTCGCTACCAGCCGCTGGCAATCAACATTGCCCAGCTTGGCTAGCTTTGCAGCGATGGCTCCCTTTACATTTCCGTTTAAACGAACATTCGCCAGCGTCAACTCGTCCAGTTTTACCGGTAGCTGCAACGACCAGTCGGACTGCAACTGCCCCTCGAACCTCATTCCTTCCGGCGTCAGTGCAAGTTTGTGCAATAATTCGTCAAGCAGCACAATATGTGCCTGTGTAGTGCCTATGAGCATACGTCCACCATTCGCAGGCTCTGCTACAGCCGCGTCAATCACAACGACCGGCGCTTGTCCTTTTGCTACGCTTAGGTTAATTTTATTGTGCTTATCTGCCCGAATGGCTGCTTGCCAAGCGTTGAGGTTCTTGCTGGCGGCGGTTAACGTAAAGACATTATCAATCAGCTCGGCATGACCCTCCAAGGGGAAAAATTTAGCATCACCGGGCTTGTTAAGGCTTAGCTGAGTTATTTCCAGCCGCGTAAAAGGCAGTTTAGCCAGCAGCACTTCAGGAAACAAGCTCGCTAAGCTAAGGGCTTCGCCGGGCGGTCTGGCGCGGTTGGGTTGTTGCGGCGGGATTGTGAGTGACAGGTCGCCAATCTGCACCGCAGCCAGCCGGCGAGCCATTATGCTGGCCCAGGTGAAATCAACGACGATATCCTCAATGTGGATCTGCAAGCGCTGTTGCTTGCCATCAACAATGCGTAACACTGCAAGCAGGGCAAATATGCGGCGGCGGGTTGGACGTTCAATCATCAGTTCGACAAGCTGGACATTGGCGGGTAAAACCAGGCTGACGGCAGCCGGCACCCATAGCGGGCTGCTAACATACAAAGCCGCGATTGCGCCCAACAGACTAGTGATAAGATAAAGAGTGAGTCTGGCCACGCGGAAGTGGTTCATTTGCATGCAGGTGCGCGCCTTACCCTTTAGATCAGAAGATATATTCCATATAAAGCCCGCAGGATTTGAAGTGCGGCACGCTCATCTCCAACGGTTGAAGAATGGCTTTGAATTCGGTCGTCACTGCCTGCGGTTGCAGCCTGCGACATCACATCGTCACCCCGGACCATGGCCGAAGCTCCATGCTGCAGCATATCACCGATAGCTGCTGTATTCTCATTTTCCGTGGGCCCTAAGGCCCTCGCGTAAATGAAGGGTTGGTTGATATAAACCAACACTGAGTGGTTTGTGCCGCGTGCTCTTCCGCTAAAAGGCCTTTTTCCGCAGCGTGTTGTTGCCGAAGTTCATTGTCTTTTCGAACCCCGGAATCCCACGTTTGTATTTTCCTATTTCAGGAAATAGCAAAAGCGAAACCGGGATCGACGCTCTCCCGCCAGCACTTGGCACTACACAAACACCAGCCTATTACTGCCCCTCGAGAATCTACTGCACTTCAGAACGGGGCTGATCAATTTTCTCCATTGCCGTGTCTTTTGATAGTGAGGTGCCCCTAGCGACCACCGGGCAATAGGCTGTCACCAGGTAATTGATAATATCAGCATCGGTCGCCGCCGGGTATTTCGGCTTAAGTTTGTGCACGTCATGCCTGCAATGGTAAAAACTGCTGGTGTTTTCTTGACTGCTGCGTGTCCCATCCCGTGGTCTGGTGGACTCAATTTATGCCAACGCGGGAAATAGCCCCTTCAACCCGCTAACGAACATGCCCACTGCTATTGCCGCCAGAATCATACCCATGACTCTGGTGACAACCGCGATGCCGCTTTCGCCCAGCCATTGTGCAATCAGTTTTGAATATGCAAAAATCCAGCCAGTCAAGACGCAGAGGGCGACAATTGCCAATGACATCATAGCTCGCGCCGCAATACCTGGATGATGATCCGCCGCCACCAGCACCGTGGCGATGGTACCCGCACCGGCGACGATCGGTATCGCCAGTGGCACCACCGCGATGGAATCTCGATTTTGCGCCGCCTTCGCCTCCGATTCGGTTTGCCTGTGCTCCTCATTGTTGAACAGCATGTTCAAGCCAATGATGAGTACAATAATCGCTCCCGCCGTGCGCAATTCGTTAACCCCGATGCCGAAGAACCGCAGGACCAGGCTACCTGACCATGTGGCGATCAATAAAGTTACCACACAGGCGAACGCGCAAGTCCACGCAATTCTCTTCGATTCCTTTGCATCACGGTCCGCTGTCATGCTGGCAAAGATCGCGACGCCGCCAATCGGGTTCATCATCGAAAACATTGCAGCGACGAATGTGACGAGATCTGCTTCTACCATTTGTCGTACCTCACGTTGCTTTTTGGGTGAAAAAAGTAGAACGCTCAAACCCTTTCGATGCTACCTTAACAAAACTAAATCGATACCGCAGCTTCGCTGCCATATCTCCTGGATATTATTGCAGTGCAGCAGATCGTGCGTTATAACTGAGCATAATACCGACGGTCAAGGAGAAAAATTCGTGAATGAGCTATTAGCGTCTATTGCACATCTTTCGTTGCCGCTGAGATTATCTGTGTTCGCCGGCGTAGCCATCTCCACGCACCTGGTCGTCATACTCGTACGACACCTCGCTGCGCACTTGCTGGAAGGTGAGCCTTCCAAACGGCATAAAAAAGTGCAATCCGCAGCAACCTTGACAACTAGCGCGGTAGTTTTTTCATTGTACTTCCTCGCTATTGGCCTGATTCTGAAAGAATTCGGCGTATCGTTAACCGCCTACCTCGCCAGCGCTTCTGTGGCAGGACTGGCCATTGGCTTCGGCTCTCAGGGTGTTGTGCAAGACGTTGTGACCGGATTGACATTCATTTTTTCCGATCTCATTGACGTCGGTGATTCGGTTGAAATTTCCAGCCAAACGGGTGTAGTCAAAGCCATTACAATGCGTTTTATCGAACTCGAAAATGCGATCGGCGCTGCTGTCTTCATACCGAATCGAACAATAAGCAATGTGATTAACTACCCACGGGGGTACGTCCGCTGTATTGTCGACGTCACGCTACGCGGTGATGAGGCGGCCAAAAACGCAGCCGAAAAGACTGCAATTAGTCTGATGAAAACTGCACATGCGCAATTCCCGGGTATTCTAATGACCGGGCCTTCCAGCGAGGGCCGGTTTACATTCGAGTCCGGAAAAGAAATCCTCCGGCTTAAATTCAGGATATGGCCGGGTCTCGGCCAACCTATTGAAACCACTTTCTGCCAGGAACTAATAGCGGAATTAATGGTTGATGATCCCGATTATCTACCGTGGATGATCGCTATCAGTTACGAAGTTGAGGGAAGAAAACAGCGCCCCAAACAAGCCTGGCCCTGGCAACGGCGCCAGTCGCCGAATTGATCCGAAACTAAACCCTGCAGTGATGTTAATCCACTACTTGTGATGACGTTGACGTCGCTACAATCATCGCATCAGTCAATAAGGACCTAAGATAAATGCCGACCCTACGTTTGATACGGGTTCTCCCGGTAAAACCAAAAGCGAAGATACTCGTTCATCCATGACTTGATTTCACCGACAGCACACAATGAATGACGAGAAAATCAAGCACCCGTACCTTGGACTCAGACTTGCCGTACTTGGCGTGGTGTTCGGCGATATTGGCACCAGCCCGCTATATGCCGTGCGGCAGTGTTTTTACGGCGTCAATTCCGTGGCCGTTAATGAAGCCAATGTGCTGGGAATTCTGTCACTCATCTTTTGGTCGCTGATCATTGTTATTTCGCTCAAATACCTCGTCTTCGTTATGCGTGCAGACAACGCCGGTGAGGGTGGAATCATAGCCCTTGTGGCTTTGCTGATGCCGTTGGCTCGCAGGCATCCGCTGGTCTCGGCTACACTGATACCGCTGGGAATGTTTGGCGCCGCGCTTCTGTATGGGGATGGCACGATTACTCCCGCGATATCAGTGTTAAGCGCTATGGAGGGTCTCGCTGTTATCAATAGCCGTTTTCAACAGCTGGTTGTGCCTTTGACCCTCGGTATTATTGTCGCGTTATTCTGGTTTCAGCGACGTGGAACCGCCAGTGTTGGCCGAATTTTTGGCCCCATTATGCTGCTCTGGTTTATCACACTCGGCGCGCTTGGTGTGCTTGGAATTACCCAGAATATCGCTGTGCTGCATGCGATTAACCCTCTGCACTCGATACAGTTCTTTTCATCTAACGGTTTTACCGGGCTGCTGGTGCTGGGGACGATTTTCCTCGTGGTCACCGGTGGTGAAGCCTTGTATGCCGATATGGGGCATTTCGGAATCGCACCCATTAGACGTGCCTGGTTTATGCTGGCGTTGCCGACACTGTTGCTCAATTACTTTGGTCAGGGCGCGCTCATTCTGTCAAACCCGCAGGAGGCGTCTCATCCTTTCTTTCATCTCGCACCTGACTGGTTCGTCACGCCTCTGATCGTGATCGCTAGCTTTGCCACGATCGTGGCGTCGCAGGCAATCATTACCGGAACATTTTCACTGACTAATCAGGCCATGCAACTCGGTTTTCTGCCACGCATGCGTGTGGCGCATACGTCAGCCGAGGAGCGCGGGCAAATATATATCCCGTTTGTAAACTGGCTATTGATGTTCGCCACCCTGGCATTGGTACTCGGCTTCAGGAGCTCGGACAAACTGGGTGCGGCCTACGGCCTGGCCGTGTCAGCAGATATGGCCATCACCACGTTGCTGGCCGGTATCGTTTGCTGGCAACGTGGCTGGAACCCTGCATTCTCGCTGGTGATAGTGGCCTGCCTGCTGTGTGTTGATCTCAGCTTTCTGACCGCAAATTCATTCAAGATAATTGATGGTGGCTGGTATCCACTGCTTGTCGGACTGCTGCTTTTCATAGTAATGAGTACCTGGCGAAATGGTAGGAAAAGACTGCTGTCAAATCTGTCTTCGACGAGTGAAACACTTGCAGATTTGCTGGCACTCGTAGACGCAACCCATCCGCAACGCTTGTTTGGCAGCGCGGTGTTCCTTACTTCGCGTAGCGACGCAACCCCTCCCATTTTGCTTCAATACGTGATGCACGGCCAGGTATTGCACGACCAGGTTATACTGCTTAACGTTAAAAGCGAGGAGGTGCCCCGAGTACCCGCACAAGACAGAATAGTACTGCATTCATTGGGCTCTGGCTTCCACCGTGTAACGGCTAGCTATGGTTATATGCAGAATCCGCACGTACCGGCATTGCTGAAGTTGTGCAATGAAATAGGTCTTGAAATCGATCTGGACAATACCACCTATTTTTTAGGGAGAGAAACCATTCTGGACTCAGACAACGTCGAGGGCTTGTCGAGTTGGCGGGTACACCTGTTTGCGTTTCTGTCGAGGAATGCGATGCTCGCTACGGCGCATTTCCACATACCAGCCGAAAGAGTGATTGAACTTGGCGTTCAGATTGAGCTTTGAAGCATCTCTATTAATTGCTTGCGGGCTCTGCGTGACTGTCACGTCGTCGCGGTGATGCAGCCTGAGAGGATTTCACGGCGGTTTCTGCTTTGTCAACATCGGCGCGTGCAACGTCGTCGCGTAATAATAAATCACGCAACCGGCGGGCATTGGTTGCAGAGTCGTCAACCGCCGCCTGCGCTTCGGTCAACCTGGCGCGCGCCGTATCGACCGCAGCGCCGGCTGCGGCTACCGATTCATCGGTGGCGGCCAGTGACGCGTTAGCCATGTCGGCGGCTATAGTGAAAGAGCGCTTATCGAGCGTTAGCAAAAGTTCGCCGGCGACCACATGCTGGTTGTCGACGACGTGTACTTGCTTGACGCGCCCGCTCAGCGCACCACATGGGCATTCACATAACTGTCGTCGGTCGAGGGATAGCGCGCATCCCACCGTTGATAGAAAAAATGGTCGCAATAATGGCAGTCAGAACCAGTGCAATGACTGAAAAGCGAATCATTGTATGTTTTCCGTTGGTTTTCGTTTGCTCCATCTTCGACGCCTTGCTGCGGACCGGTAGCTCACAACCTGTTCAGGATTTTCGCGCTCTTGACACAATCAATACTGCGTCAATAGCGCGAGATGTGAACGCAATCGAACGGCAGCCGCTGGGGCCCCATTCGACTGCAAACTCCGTAGCGTCGCACTCCTAATCGCTATTCGCCCCTGCGGCCGCCAAATACTGCTTATACTGGCCGTGCCGATGGCACAAAATTACTGTGAAGTGGACGACTCGAATTGAATCAAGGTACGTGAAAGTTAATGAATAAACGCAACGATCTGGAAGCATTGAGATAGAAATTGCTCGCCGTCATTCAGGCTCACTGAAACACATTCCTTCGGTAGGCTATTTTGCAGATGGCATTGGGAATACTTGCCATGCTGTCACCAAAAATGACGACAAGACAACCGCTGCAACAAAACAGCTACCTGGCCTGGGGTAGGTACCAGGCACGCTGCTACATATTAAGATATCCCGTATCAACCGAACCGACAGAAGGTATACTGTCACGACTGCGAGATACACGTGATCACGGTTTACCCTACGCCACCCTATATTTAAAACGGCTTGTGAAAATCGAGTAGGGTAGGGTAGGGTAGGGCACAGCATACGTCAGGCAGTGCAAGCTTCGAATCGGAACAGAGGACTACGGGAAGAATGACGAAAGATTCGTTACCGCCAGATTTGGTACCCGACTAATTACCGATGTCGCGAATGAGAGCACTATTAGTAGTAGATGAGTGTTTCTCCAAGCCCGACGACCGTTGCTGTGCGGCGGTTAAGTATTGATGTTTTTAAATAGCAGGGGATAAGACCGAATGCCATGAGCGAGACCAGGGACCTGACTGTTGCATCCGCTACCAAGGCGACGCCGGGCAGCCAGGGTCATGCCGCTAAGGGATGGCGGCGCTGGTCACGTCACGTGCCCGTCATTGTCGCAGCTTTGGTTTTTGGCGTCGCAATTTACGTGCTGCACAATGAGCTCAGTGCGCTCAGTTTCCATCAGATCGAAACCCAGGTTCGTGCTTTGCCGGCACAGCATATTTTACTTGTGCTGCTGTTTGCCGCGCTCAGCTATATTGCGCTCACCAACTACGACCGACTCGCATTGAATTATGTGGGTCGTCCGCTTGCTTTTTGGAAAACAGCATCAATTTCATTCACTGCCTTTGCGGTTGGTCACAATGTCGGCGTTATGACGCTTTCGGGCGGGTCTATTCGCTATCGCGCCTATACGGTGGCCGGTTTGACCGCGATCGAAATCGGCACCGTCATCGCGTTTTGCACGTTGACCTTTGCGGTAGGTAGCTCATTGTTGTTAGGGATTGCTTTGGCGATTGAGCCGTCGTCCGCATTGGCCCCTTTCGGTTTTCCGGCGCCTGTGTTGAAGCTGCTAGCGGCTATTCTCATCGCTGTTCCTGTCGTCTATTTATTGATGACGTTGTTTGTGGAGCGTACATTTACACTGAAAAACGTCAAGTTAGCGCTGCCTGATTTTTCGACGGCACTGCAACAAATCGTGTTTGCCAGTATCGACCTATTGGCGTCTGCGGCCATCATTTATATCTTGTTGCCAGCTGATGTTAGCGTCTCTTTTCCTAACCTTTTGTGCGCGTATCTCTTGGCAATTTTTTTGGGTGTTGTCAGCAGCGTTCCCGGTGGCATCGGTGTCTTCGAGGGGCTGATGCTGTTATTGCTGCCTGATATTCCGAAAGCTGAGCTGTTGGGCACCATTGTCGCCTACCGGATTATTTACTATCTCCTACCGTTAATGCTTGCCATGTTACTGATGGCGATTCAGGAATTTGGCATTCATCGCCAGCGTGTCGCATCAGTCATCTCTAGCAGCACGCACTGGGTCAGTGGTATTGCGCCGCAAGTCATAGGCGGCGTCGTTTTCATTGCTGGCACAGGACTGCTGATCAGCGGCTCGCTGCCCGGTGTTGAAACGCGACTGCACTTTCTGGCCAGGTTCATTCCTTTACCATTGCTTGAAACCTCTCACCTTTTGAACAGCGCAGTGGGAGTAGGCCTGTTGATTGTGGCGCGCGGCTTGTATCTGCGCTTGCGCGGGGCTTATCAGCTGGCATTGTTGTTGCTGGGTGCGGGCATATTTGTGTCACTGGGTAAGGGCCTGGACGTTGAAGAGTCCATCGCATTGTTGGCTGCCGCGGCGTTGCTATGGTTTAGCCGAGATGAGTTTTACCGACCCGCTGCCTTGATGGATCAGCGCTTTTCAGCGGGATGGGTACCAAGCATTCTGGGCGTGCTCGGCGCCGCATTGTGGATTGGCTTTTTCGTACACAAACATATGGAATACCGTGACGCGCTGTGGTGGCAATTCGCTATTGATGGCAACGCGCCGCGCATGCTCAGGGGAGTGCTGGTCGGTGCGCTTGTTGCCGCTGCTTTCGGCTTGTTTAGACTGACCCGGGCTGCACCCCCAATACCCCAGGAAACGCAGCCGGAGGATATCGCGAAAGCACGAGAAATTATCGCATTATCTGACTCCTCCGCTGCAAACGTTGCATTGTTAGGCGACAAGCGTTTTCTGTTTCACCCATCCGGTGAAGCCTTCGTAATGTACCAGGTTTCCGGTGACAGCTGGATCGCACTCGGCGACCCGGTCGGCGCGACCGAGCACTTCGAAGCACTGGGGTGGCAGTTCAGAGAGCTATGCAATCGGTACGGCGATCGCTGTGCGTTTTATGAAGTCACCGCGCGGCACCTGTCGCTGTATGTGGACCTGGGATTGAGTTTGTCAAAATTGGGCGAAGAAGCACGAGTACCGCTAACTGATTTTTCGCTGGAAGGCAGCCACAGAGCAGAGCTACGCCAGGCACGCAATCGTGCATTACGCAATGGTGCGAGTTTTGAGGTGATTCCCGCGTGCAACGTGATGCAATACATGACCGAGCTAAAAGAGGTATCCAACCAATGGCTAGCGGACAAAGCGACCAGTGAGAAGGGATTTTCGCTTGGCGCTTTTGATCCGGAGTATCTGGCGAACTTTGATTGCGCCATTGTGAAAATAGACAATCGTGTTGTTGCGTTTGCCAACCTCTGGCAAAGCGGCGCCCAACAAGAATTATCGATTGATCTGATGCGTTACAGTGACAAAGCACCGAAGGGCATTATGGACTATCTGTTCGTCGAACTGATGCTATTGGGGAAAACGCGCGGTTTCCAATGGTTTGCCCTGGGAATGGCACCCTTGTCCGGGCTTGAGACCCATGCTTTATCAACCTTGTGGCATAAAGTCGGCAACAGTATTTTTCGTCTGGGCGAAGACTTCTATAATTTTGACGGTTTGCGGCGTTACAAAGATAAATTCGATCCAGAATGGGAGCACGTGTATTTGGCTGCGCCGGGTGGATTGGCATTTGCACGCGTGCTTGTTGACTCGACGGTGTTAATTTCGGGCGGCATAAAGCAGGTATTTAAAAAGTAGAATTTACGCGGCCGCACATGCAGTGTTCAACCGACTGACGGATGCTCTGGTTTATTAATCCTTGAACTCATCAAAGTTCCACTAGCGTTCAATTTCACCTTCGCTTAAAAATTGCATAATCGCGGTATTGACAGCCTTTGGCGTATCGCAAATAAGGCCGTGTCCGGCGTTTGGGATTACCACTCGCGTCGCGTCAGGTATAGCTTCCTGCATCTGCAGGGTATGTGCCGGGGTGATGTTGTCGTCTTCCCCAACCAGTAATAGCGTCGGAGCCTGGATTTTCGCGAGATCTGCCGGTGTTAGCTGCGGTCGCGTTTTCCACATTGTCGTGACTTGCTGCCATATTAATCGCCGCCAGTTTTTGAACTATCGGCATCTGCCAATATAGGTCGCGACCATACTGTCACAAAATCATTTTCCATTAACGTGGAAAAATGTCAATGAAACGAACGAAAGCATTGCCTTCAACAATGGCGCTTGGCTTAACGACAGTACCGTTAGCATACGGCATTGATACTTTAAACCAACTGGAGAGTGAGATATGAAACATGTAAACGAATTCGTTGCAGCGCTGCTGATCACCGGTGGTCTTGCCGCAACAACCTACACTGGCCAAGTGAACGCGTCGGATAATGTTGACGCTAAAGCGGTCTTGAACGTTCACATGCCAGTGACGGGTGCGGTGGCTATTGCCTTGCAAAATGTTCCAGGCACGCCAGTCGCAGTAGAACTCGAACGCGAAGACGGCGTATTGTTATGGGATGTCGAGATCCTGGACAATAACCAACAGGTCATGGAATTCGAGATAGATGCAATGTCAGGCTAGGTGCTAAAACAGCATATTGATGACGACGACCAGCGGGAGGACGATTAGGATAAACTTGCGCCATCCCGTGGCCGTTAAGTCTGTACAAACGCTAACCGGAGTGCCGCCTAAACATCTACGCCGGTCACCAGATCTAGCCCGGGGATGCGCGCTGCCGGAGGAACCCCGCGGAATGTTTATGCTGCCAAGCAGTGGCAAGGTGTCGGCCAGACTCAGGTACGTCGTAAGCTGCAGCAAACCGCTGGGAACTCCCACATTGGCCAGCAGAGGTCATAGGGTATTGTTTAAACTAACCGATGTGTGGTTTTCTATGTTTTGCGCCAGAATTTCTCCATTTCTACGTACATAAATGATGCTGTCCAAGCAACCAGCACCAGACCGGTGAGTGCTTCGAGACCGCTCAAAAATCGAATGTGTCCAACAGGGATAATTTCACCGAAACCCAGAGTCGTATACGAGACGTAGGAAAAGTAGCTACAGTCGCGAAGTGAAATACTTGCTTCACCGTCAGAGTTTACAATAGTGCCAAAGTTCACGAATTCGGGCCAGGGGAAATGCGTCATCACGTAGTAACCCATCGCGAATAACTGCACTTCGGCGATATGCGCAATCAGCGTGCCGAACAAAGCGCAAAGAACGCGAAAACGCAATATCATTGTCATTTTCGGAATGACTCTGGAAAGTTGACGCAACATTTCAAAGTGAATGAGCACTGCGAGTGCAACGATAATCGCGGTTATTGCGATCGTTTCCGGCATATCTTATCTCCGTGTTTGCGCAATACGTTGCGAGCCTGGCCCAACGCTGTCTGACCGGCGTTGGTGGCATCCTCGACGCCGCTTCGCGCTACCCTGGAAATCAACACCATCACCACAATGGCTACGACGAGACCTATCGCCAGTACGATATCGTGCAATGCCGCGCCGTGCGCCGGGTCACTGGCGACCTATGGCAGTTGCCGGCCGGCGCAGCCTGAGTATACCTCCAGGCTTACATGTGGCAGCACGGCAAAACACGCCAGCAGGGATCAACTGAACCCAGCGCCGCCTGCGCCAAACGTATAATCCGGCAGGGCGCGGTTCAGGGGCGTCAGCCGGATTAGGAATTGTAACTTAAGTTCTTACTGCAGCAACAGCAGTTTGAATAGTGCCGAAGGTCGGTTTCGACACCGGTATCGTATTGATAGCGGGTTTTAACAAGTGCCGGGATAGCGTGTACTGCAAGATTTTGCGGGCACTTTCAGCCCGCTCGATGAGTTAAACCAACAAGGCTTTCGCCAACAGTTCAAAGCTACGCTTGTTCGATTCAAAATCATGCGTCATCGCCACTAAACCGACCTCATCTGTTTTCCAATATTCTGAGATTTGTGCAAGCTGATCAGCACATTCTTGTGGGGATCCAAGCGTGACGGAGTTGAGCAAGCTTTGGTAGTAGCTCTGATCAGAGATTGAGAGCTGTTTCGCTTTATCCAGTGCTTCCTCTGGGCTTATCCACGGATTGCGAATGCCGTGTCGAAACGCCATGACTTTCCAATAGGCTTGCGATGCGGCGAGGTAGAACGCTTCTTTTCGCGTAGGGGCACATAAAGCGGCAATGGTGATCATGGTGCGTGGTGATCCGCTATGGCCGGATTGTTGATAGGCGCGTTTATGCTCGTCCATGATAGCGATGGTTTGGTCGTCTGGGCTGATGAATAAGCCTAACGACATGTTAAAACCCCTCTGACCTGCAAAAGCAGCACTGCCACCACTTGCGCCGAGCATCCACAGTTCGGGGCATGGCTCGGCAAAGCTGTTGCTATTGTGATGTTCTGCTAATTTGTAACGAGAATAGCCCCATTGAAGGAGATTGAGACCCTCCTGCCTGAGGGCGGAGTTTTGCTTGATTGAGCGCTTACGTTTACACCCAAAGGTGACATAAGATTTTCCCTGGTTGGCGATAAGAACCGCCTGGCGGAAGTGAACTTTAGGCATTCGTTCCAGGTCATAATGATCGTGAGGTTTTGAGCTATCATTCAAAGCCAACACCGCCGAAACAACCGGATAGCCGCCAGCGAACACTGACGCGCATCACCCTGGAGGTAACGGTGTCCGGCCGATTTAGCAAAGGCTGACATTGAGTTTGACGATGCTAATCCATGTGGAGCGGCTGTGGCGATTCACATGACG
>RCMY010000912.1_pt1 | contig 28337 bp, 26 predicted proteins | sample 2041341 | NCBI WGS metagenome assembly RCMY01 (sample SAMN09708234, study PRJNA481090) | Marine sediment metagenome, whole genome shotgun sequencing project.
TCGTGTACCGATGCCGACCCACGATCGGCGTCCCACCAGGGCTCGCCGTAGCTGTACTTCATCAGGTGCTCGGCCACGTGCTCGACCCAGAGGGGCGAGATGGCGGTGACGGTGCGGGCCCAAAGCCGGTTGGTCTCGACGAGTTCGCCGGCCATCACCCAATCGGGGGTCGCTTTCCTCAGAGCGGAGTCCGGGGCGATGGCGAACTTCGCGCCGCGGGCACCGCGGTACTCCACCAGCGGCTTGCGGCCCTTGGTCTTCGACCTGACCTTGGGATCGGTCTTGGTCGACTCGTCGACGACGCCGATCTGTGACAGCAATCCCGCAAGCAACGCCTGGTGGACCGCATCGGGAGCGGCCTCGTTGCGATCGACGCGCAGCTTGAGTTCTTTGACGACCCGGTTGAGCTGGCGGTAGATGTCCTGCCACTCACGAATGCGGTTGTAGTTGAGGAACTCGCGCCGGCAGAGCTTGCGGAACTGATTCTGCGACAGTTCGTCACGCTGCTCTCGCACGTAGTTCCAGAGGTTGATGTAGGAGAGGAAATCCGATGAGTCGTTGCGGAAGCGGACGTGAGATTCGGCAGCCGCCTCGCGTTTCTCCGACGGTCGTTCGCGCGGATCCTGGACCGACATCGCCGCCGTAATCACCATCACTTCGTGGAGACAGCCGTGTTTGTCGGCCTCGAGGATCATGCGGCCGAGGCGGGGGTCGACCGGCAATCGAGCCAACTCCATGCCGATGCCGGTGAGCCACTTCCGAGTGCCCTCATGATCCGGATCGACCGCGTCGAGCTCGACCAACAAGTCGATGCCGTCGGCGATCGCCCGGCTGTCGGGTGGGTCGATGAACGGAAAGTCCTCGGCTGCGCCGAGGCGCAGTGACGCCATCTGCAGGATGACTGCGGCGAGGTTGGTGCGTTGAATTTCGGGTTCGGTGAACTCCGGGCGGCTCAGGTAGTTGTCCTCGGAGTAGAGCCGGATGCAGATTCCCGGACCGACCCGGCCACAACGACCGGCCCGCTGATTGGCCGATGCCTGGGACACCTCCTCGATGGGAAGTCGTTGCACCTTGGTGCGGCGGCTGTAACGCGAGATGCGGGCATTGCCGGGGTCGACCACGTACCTGATCCCCGGCACCGTCAGCGACGTTTCGGCCACGTTGGTCGCAACCACGATCCGTCGACCCGAATGCGAGCTGAACACACGGTGCTGCTCTGCGGCCGACAGTCGTGCATAGAGCGGGAACACCTCGGTGTTCGGCAGCTTCAGTTTCTCGAGCTCGTCGGCCGCCTCACGAATGTCCCTCTCGCCGGCGCAGAACACGAGGATGTCGCCCGGACCTTCGTGGGTCAGTTCCTTGACCGCATCGCAGATTCCCGTCGGTTGATCCCGGCCGTCTTCATCGATCGGGTCGTATCGATACTCGACGGGATAGGTGCGTCCGGATACCTCGATGATCGGGGCGTCGTCGAAGTGTTCGGCGAATCGGGCGGTGTCGATGGTGGCGGAGGTGACGATGACCTTCAGGTCGGGCCGTTTCGGCAGCAACTGCTTGAGGTAGCCCAGCAGGAAGTCGATCGTGAGGCTGCGCTCGTGGGCTTCGTCGATGATGATCGTGTCGTAGCGGCTGAGTTTTCGGTCGCGTTGCATCTCGGCCAACAAGATGCCATCGGTCATCAACTTGATCGCCGTGTGGTCGCCGACCTGATCGGTGAAACGTACGGTGTACCCGACCAATTCGCCGACGGTGGTGTCGAGTTCTTCGGCGACGCGCTCGGCAATCGATCGTGCGGCGAGACGACGGGGTTGCGTGTGGCCGATGAACTTGTCGACGCCGCGACCCAAGTCGAGACAGATCTTGGGCAGCTGGGTGCTTTTTCCCGAGCCGGTCTCGCCTGCGACGATGACCACCTGGTGGTCGCGGATGGCTTCCTTCAACTCCTCGCGTCGCTGCGAGATCGGCAGCTCTTCGGGATAGCGAATAGGGGGGCGATCGGTCATGACGGCGTCAACGGTATCGACGCCCATGCCCGGTAGCCCTCGGATCTGTGGTGGGATGCGATGGTGAGTCCCGACATCGCCATCATCGCCGCGGTCGTCTTCGTGTTCTCGCTGATCTCGCGTCGCATCGAACCGACCGTGCTCAGCGGGCCGATGGTGTTCGTCGCCGTGGGGTTGCTGTTTGCGCCAGAAGTGCTGAACATCGTCGATTTGGGTCTGGAAACGCATGCGATCGAGCTGATTGGCGAATTCACCCTGGGCATCGTCCTGTTCTCCGACGCCACCCGCATCGACGCCAGGTCACTCCGACGAGAGTTCCGGCTACCCGCCCGCCTGCTGGGTATTGGTCTGCCGCTCACCGTCGCCCTCGGAACGGCGATCGTCTACCTCCTGTTCGACGGAACCAGCGTGTGGGAGGCCGCGCTCATCGCTGCGATCCTGGCGCCGACCGACGCGGCTCTCGGGCAGGAGGTCTTGACCGATGAGTCGGTGCCGGCGCGCATTCGCCATGGACTCGGTGTCGAGTCCGGGTTGAACGATGGATTGATCGTGCCGGCGGTCGCCGTGTTCCTCACGTTGGTCACCGTGGAAGGAGAGTCGCTCGACGCGGCGTTCTGGCTGCGCTTCGTCGGCCGGCAGGTCGGCATCGGAGCCGCCGTGGGGATCGGCGTCGGAGCGCTCGGAGCGTTCCTCCTCACCGGGTTCGCCCGCAAAGGATGGGTGGACGGCGCCCACGGGCAGTTGGCCACCCTCGCCCTGGGCATCTTCGCCCTCACCGCGTCGATCAATCTCGACGGAAACGGATTCATCGCCGCGTTCGTCGCCGGTATCGCGTTCGGCACCCTCTGTCCCGACGCCGGACACCTCAGTGAGCTCACCGAGGACGTTGCCCAAGGCGCTGCTGCGATCTCGTTTTTCCTCTTCGGAAACGTCCTGCTGGCGTCGGCGCTCGGCGACGTCACGATCGCCATCGTCGTCTGTGCAATCGCGACGTTGACGGTCGGTCGAATGCTGCCGGTCGCGATCTCGATGATCGGGTCGGGTGCGGCGTGGCCGACGAGGATCTTTGTCGGCTGGTTCGGGCCGCGAGGACTCGCCTCGATCCTGTTCGGGTTGATCCTGTTGGACGAGGGCGTTGAGTCGAGCAACGCCTTTGCGGTCGTGGCCTGGACGGTCCTGCTCAGCGTGGTGTTGCACGGTGCGAGCGCGGCGTGGGGGGCGAAGACGTATGGGCGATGGTTCGCCGCCATGGAGGACGAGGCTGACGGTATGCCCGAGGGCGGCGTCGTCGAGGTCATGCCGGTATTCCGGCGGTACGGATCGTCGGCGGCGGACCAACTCCCGTGAGGTTGACCGTCGGACCGCTCGACGTGCCCGCCGCGTAGGTTGGGCCGATGCTCGACGCCATCAATCTCGCCCTCGACCCGACCGGTGTGGCCGCAGCCGACGCGGTCGTTCGCATCACCAGAACCGACCAGAATCTGCCGTCGGTGTACGCCGTATCGGAGTTAGCGGCTGCGTCCATCGGTGCCGCAACTGCACAAGTGCAGGCGTTGCGGGCCGACCACGGTGAGGCCGACGCTGTCGTCGCCGTCGATCAGTCGCTGGCGTCGATGTGGTTCGGCTTCACCATCTCGCCGGTCGACTTCGAGCTCCCACCCGTGTGGGATGCCGTGGCCGGCGACTACGAATGCGAGGACGGCTGGATCCGTCTGCACACCAATGCGCCACTTCATCGCGACGCCGCGATGTCGGTGTTGCGAATCCCCGCCGACCGAGACCGTGTTGCCGCCGAGGTCTCGACGTGGAAGGGCGCCGATCTGGAGGCTGCGATAGTCGAAGCCGGCGGTTGTGCAGCCGAAATGCGAACCCCGACCGCATGGGCCAAGCACCCCCAGGGCGTTGCCGTTGCGGCTGAACCACTCATCGCCTGGTCCGCAACCTCGGAGGGCGCAGGGTCTGCGGCGTGGCGGCCCACCGATACCGATCGCCCACTTTCCGGATTGCGGGTGCTCGACCTGACCCGTGTACTCGCCGGGCCGGTCTGCACGCGCTTCCTCGCCGGCTGGGGTGCAGACGTACTGCGAATCGATCCACCCGACTGGCACGAGCTGAATATCGAGCCCGAAGTGACCCTCGGCAAGCGTTGCGCCCGACTCGACCTCCGCACGCAGAAGGCCGAGTTCGCCGCCTTACTCGCGGACGCCGACGTCGTGGTGCACGGCTACCGGCCCGGTGCCATCGAGGGGCTGGGAATTGTGCCGTTCGACGGAGTTGTTGACGTCGCGCTCGACGCCTACGGCTTCACCGGACCGTGGGCCGGTCGGCGCGGCTTCGACAGCCTGGTGCAGATGAGCAGCGGCATCGCGGCCGCGGGTATGAAGACGTATGAACGCGATGCCCCCACGCCGCTGCCGGTGCAGGCGCTGGATCACGCCACCGGCTATCTGATGGCCGCATCGGTGGTCCGGGCTCTGCGGGGAGGGCCGAAGCGGGCGCGGTTGTCGTTGGCTCGAACGGCCACGCTGCTGACAGCCCATCTCGGCGATCCGCGGGCCGGATTCGAGGTCGAAGCCGAGACCGCCGATGAGCAAACCGAGTGGGGACTCCTCCGGCGCCTGGTTCCGCCGGTCACGATCGGGAAGATGTCTATGGCCTGGGACCGACCCGCCACCCCCCTCGGCGCCCACCCCCCCGCCTGGTAGAGATTTGTGAACCGAAAGCGACGATATTCGTCGCTTTCGGTTCACAAATCTTGAAATGGAGGGTGCGGCGGGCGGCGTGGACGAAGGTCGCCCGGCCGCGGATGTGGCATATTTGCTCGATGACCGCCGTCGAACCTCTCACCGCCGTGCCTCGATTCGTGCGAGCGGACGGGCCGGACAAGGTCACGGGGTCGGGCCGCTACACCGCCGACCTCACCCTCACGGGCATGTTGGCGGCGAAGTTCAAGTTCGCCGGAGTCGCCCACGCCACCATCACCAAGCTCGACGTATCGGCAGCAAGGGCCATGCCCGGCGTACTCGCGGTGCTCACCCAGGACGACGTCCCCGACCTGCGCTACGGCGAGGCGGTCAACGACCGCACCCTGTTCGCCCGCGACGTGGTGCGGTACGAAGGTGAAGTGTTGGCGGCGGTCGCTGCGGTCACCCCTGAGATAGCGCAGGCCGCCGTCGATGCCATCGTGTTCGAGTTCGACGCCCGCCCCGTCGTCAACGACGTCGAAGCAGCGCTCGAACCCGGAGCAGCTCTCGTCCACGAGGCATGGAACACCTACGAGTCGCCATGGGAGACGGTGCGCGACCGCAACGACGCGTCGTTTTCGTCGATCAGCAAGGGCGACGTCGATGCCGGCATGGCCGCCGCTGACGTCATCGTCTCGGGAAGGTTCGTGGCGGACGGCTGCCACGCGGTGCCGATCGAACCCCGCGCCGTCGTGGCCCAGTGGGAGGGCAACAAGGTCACCATTTGGACCACGACCCAGGTGCCGTTCGCGGCGCGCGACGGCGTGTGCGAAACGCTCGGTCTGCCGAGCAACCGAGTACGTATCATCGTGCCGCACCTCGGCGGAGGTTTCGGCGGCAAGTGTGGCTTTCACTACGAAGCGCACATCGCGGCGCTGGCCCAAGCCGCAAAGCGGCCCGTGAAGGTCGTGTTCACCCGGGAGGAGGAGTTCCTCGCCCCGGATCGTCGCCGTGAGGGCATCGTGTTCGAGGTGGAGACCGGCGTGAAACACGATGGCACCATCACCGCCCGACGCGGCAAGCTCATCGTGGACAATGGCGCCTACACCGCCGACGCCGGCTTCTTTCCGCAGCTCGCTGCCATGCACTTGGCGGGGCCCTACAAGGTGCCGGCGGTGCACATCGACGCGCATCTGGCGTACACCAACCACCAACCGTCGGGATCGGTTCGGGCCCCAACCGCACCGTCGGCGTGTTGGGCCCTCGAAACCCACACCGACGAGATCGCAGCAGCGCTCGGCATGGATCCGATCGACTTCCGTCGGCACAACGCGGTGCGGTCAGGCGACGAGGGCGTGATGGGTCAGACGTACGGCGAGATCGGCCTCGTCGATTGCCTCGAGGCCGCGGTCTCGAATGCGGGTTACGACCAGGATCTGCCTGCCGATGAGGCGATCGGCGTGGCCATCGCGTGGTGGCCGAGCTTTCCCTCCACCTCGGGCGCGTATGTGAAGATCGATGCCGACGGTGCGGGTCAGATCATCACCGGCGCCCAGGAGTGCGGCACCGGTTCGGTCATGACACTTCGACAGCTGGCTGCCGAGCAACTGGGTATGGACCCGGAGGACTTCGAGCTCATCTACCAGGATACGAGCGCCGCCCCCTACGACATGGGAGCCACCGGCTCGCAGACGCTGTTGAACAACGGCCGCGCGGTCCAGCGGGCGTCACAGGAAATCGCCGAGCAGCTGAAGAACCTGGCGGCCGATCAGCTCGAGGCGTCTGCGGCCGACATCGTCCTCGCCGACGGCGCCGCTCACGTCGCCGGATCGCCGGACAAGGCAGTCAGCATCGTCGAGCTTGCCGGGATCGCGCAGGGGACCGAGTTGTTGTTGGGTTCGGGGTCGAGCACACCCCTCGATGCGCCAACGCTCAAGAACTCCACCTGCGTCGGCGACCAGGGTGTGGCGGCGTGGGTGGCACCCCAGTTCTCGTGCCACGCGGTTCGGGTTCGCCTCGACCGCGACACCGGTGTCGTCCGAGTGCTCGACGTATCGACGGCCCACGACTCGGGCACGATCATCAATCCGATGGGCGCCCAGGGCCAGGTCGAGGGCGGCGTTCTGATGGGGATCGGCCAAGCGCTGACCGAGGGCACACAGTACGGCGACGACGGCCGGCAGAAGAACCCTGCGCTACTCGAGTACAAGCTGCAGACCGCAGCCGACGCTCCCGCGATCACCACGCACTTCGTCGAGATCAACACACCCAACGCAGGCCCCAACGGCGCAAAGGGTCTGGCCGAAGCGCCCAATGTGCCGACCGCGGCTGCTATCGGTAACGCCATCAGCAAGCTGATCGGTGGACCCGTGCGACAGCTGCCCATGACCGCCGAGCGGGTGTGGGACACGGCGGCGGGCCTTCGAGCCGAAGGGGGCAACGCATGAGCTTCGCAATCGCCACCTCGATCGCCGAGGTGCTCAACGCCATGGCCGGCGGAGCTCGCCCGATCGCCGGTGGCACCGACCTCGTCGTCGGCGCCCGCCAGGGAAAGACACCGCTGCCCGAATCGCTCATCGCCATTGACCGCGTCGACGCGTTGCGCCACATCGAAGCGACCCCGGAGGGCCTCCGTATCGGCTCAGGAGTGACGCACGCCAGGCTGATGACCGACCCGACCATTACCGGACGGTTCACCGCAATCGCCGACGCTGCGGCTTTGGTCGGTTCGCCGGCTACCCGCAACGTCGGGACGATCGGCGGAAACGTCATGAACGGCTCGCCGGCCATGGACACCGGTGCGCCCCTGATGGCGCTCGGAGCGACCGTCGAACTGGCCTCGACCACAGGAACCCGAACCCTCGGTCTCGGTGAGCTGTGGACCGGCCCGGGTCGGACATCGGCAACCGCCGAGGAGCTCTGTGTCGCCGTGGTGCTTCCCGCTTCTCCCGATCGTTCCGGGAGCGCCTATGTCCGCCTGGAGTACCGCCGCTCGATGGAGATCGCGGTGGTGGGCGCAGCGGCAGCCGTGACCCTTGACGCCGACGGCACGCTCGCGGCGGTGACGGTGGCGCTCACGGCGGTGGCCCCGGTGATCCTGCCGCTGACCGGCATCGACGCGTACATCGGACGACCGGTCGACGAAGCGACCCTCGCCGCGATCGCCATCGCTGCGGCGGACCAGGCTGCGCCCATCAGCGACCTGCGCGCCAGCGATCGATATCGACGACATTGCGTCGGCGTCATGGCCCGTCGGGCGGTCGATGCCGCGGCCCGCCGTGCCCAAGGCGAAGACATCTCCGTGCCTGTCAACCGTGCCGTCGGAATCGGTGCCGCAGAGTCAAACGAGGGAACCGCCCAGTGAACGAAGACAGACTGAACGACGACACACTGAACGCCTACAACCTCGACGTGAATGGCACGCCCTATCCCGTGCACGCCGGGACCGGTGCCAACCTGTCGAGCGTCCTGCGTAACATCATTGGCCTGACCGGTACCAAGGAAGGCTGCGACGACTGCGAGTGCGGTGCCTGCATGGTGTTGCTCGACGGCCAACCGATCAACTCGTGTTCGTACCTCGCGGTGCAAGCGCAAGGCCGCAGCATCACGACCATCGAAGGGGTGATGGATGGTGACGAGCTGCACCCGTTGCAGGTCAACATCCTCGATGAAGGTGGCGTGCAGTGTGGATTCTGTACGCCGGGCATGATCCTGTCCGCCCAGGCTCTGCTCGATCGCACGCCCGATCCGACCGACGAGGACATCCGCATCGGCCTGTCCGGCAATCTGTGCCGTTGCACCGGCTACGCCAAAATCGTCTCTGCGGTGAAGCGCACCGCAGCGGACGGGACGGCTGTGCGCCTGTAGCGAAACGGGCGGATGAATCTCAAATCATTTTGCTTGACGTCTTATCGATAAACAGTCATATTGTTCTTCAATAACATCGAAGAACAATAAGGAGGCGACCATGCGGTCACCGACGTCAACGAAGCAATCAAAGCAAAGCGCAACGACCGGCATCGACATGTTGCGATACGCCGTCACCGTGGCGATGGCGGCCGCAGCGATCTACCTGGTCGGGAGCCTCTTCGTCGCGATCACTTCCGACTCGCTTGCGTCCCCCCTTCAGCTACAACTCAACGCCGACGAAATCACCAGCCGGTTCCCGAGTGGTGCAACCATCACGGAGGCGCAGGCAAGCGTCGATGTCGAAGCGGGACTTGGACTGCGGCTCGCGTGGTGGGCGGTCACCGATGCCTTGGCCCTCGTTGGGCTTGCCTTCCTCGAGCTGCTTCGACGCATCCTGGCGAAGCATTCCGAGCCGTTCACCGCCGCCAATGCCTCCCGACTCGGCTGGATGATCAAACTCGCCATCGTGTTCGCCTGCGTCGACGCAACCAGGCCGATCGTTTCGCTCCTCATTCAAGACAAAGCCGGCTTCGATGGTTTCGAGGCGACCTGGGATCTCCGCTCGCTGGCCGTGGCGTTGATCCTCACGGCGCTGCTCGAGGTTTGGCGCCGTGGGGTAGCGCTCCGTGCCGAAGCAGAGCTGACGATCTGATGCCGGCAGACGCCGAATCGTCGGCCATCACCGTCCATCTCGACGAGGTGCTGGCCGACCGGGGAATGACGATGACCGAACTGGCCGAACGCGTGGGACTGACCTTGGCGAACATGTCGATCCTGAAGACCGGCAAAGCTCGTGCCATCCGGTTCAGCACGCTGTCGGCGATCTGCGAGGAGCTGGAGTGCCAGCCCGGAGATCTACTCCGGTACGGAGCCGGCAGCTGACGCCGTTGTACTAGCTGATCTCGAGGTCGGCCTGGTCGCAGTAGGCGCGCATCGAGGTGATCTTGCCCGCTTCGTCGAAGGTCATCGTGTCGATGATGGCGAGACGCCCGGTCTGCTCGCCGAGATCGATTTCGACCTCCATCGGGAAGGCGGCTTCCAGGCCCGCAACCCGAATCGGGCCCGTGAGACGAAGCGTGGCCTCGACGATGCCAAAGGCCGAGCCGTACTGGGTTTCGATCGCCGCGAGTCCCTCGTGCACGCCGGTGCCGATGGGGTCTTCGATGAATGCCCCCTCGGCGAACATGGCGGTCATTGCCGCAGCATCGCTGGTGTTCCAGGTAGCGACGTAGCGCTCGACGGTGGCCCGGATATCTGCGGAGTCAGTCATGAGCGCAACGTAGTCGACACGCCTCTCCGAGAATGAAACTCATTCGCCTCGGATCAGGGGCTTCGAAAGCTTCTTCGGGGCGATGGCGCAGTAGCTGTCCATCACCAGCTCTTCGACCTCGGCCCAGTCGGTATCGTCGTCGATCACGATGCCGATCCAACCTCGGCTGCCCACGTACTTCGGTTTGAAAAACGGATGCCCGCCGGCCAGCAGCGATTCTTGCTCGCCCGGCGCCGCTTTCATGGTCATCGTCGTCACCGGTCCGAGTTCGTCAGGGGAGAAGTCGGTGGCCCCATCGCCGACCCCGATCCCTGCGAAGATCTTGTCGCGCACCCGAAACGTCGGGTGATCCCAGGTCTCCTTCTCCGTTGCCTCGGGTAGGTCGAGACAGATCTGGCGGGCGGTGGCGAGCACGGCGGGGTCGATGTCGGCGGTGGACATATGCCGACCCTAGGACGACCGAGCCTTCTCAGCTCGCTCCCGCAACGCGATGGACAAACCCAGCGACCTCGGCCAGCGCGGCATCCGCCTCGGGGATCGCGCCGACCAGACCCTGGAATCCGTGGGGCATGCCCGGGTAGATCGACAACGCAGCCGATCCGCCACTCGTGTTCACGAACTCGGCCACCCGCTCGGCGTCGCTGCGACAGCGATCCGCCCCGCCGGCCTGCAAGAGCATCGGGGGTAGACCGTGGAGATCGGCGTGGAGCGGCGATGCCAGTGGGTGTGCCGGGTCGCCGTCGGGACCCACGTAATCGCGCTCGCGCCTTCGCAGCCATTCGACGTTGAGCAATGGGTCTCGGCAAGTCGGTGCGATGGCGGACTCGCCGGTGGCTTCGAGGTCGAACCAGCCCGAAAGGCTGACCAACCCGGCGGGCAGTGCGGCACCTTCGTCACGCAGGCGGACGAGCGCAGCGAGCGCCATTCCTCCGCCACAGGAGTCGCCGAGGAACACCGTGGTGGCAGGGTCGACCCCGGCGTCCAGCACGAATCGGTACGCCGCGACGATGTCGTCGAGTGGGCCGGGGTGCACGGTCTCCGGCGCCAACCGGTACTCCGCGACATAGACGTTCGCGGCGCAGTGGCGGACCAAATTGGCGCCGTAGAACGTGTAGGTGGCGGCCGGCGACGTGACGAAGCCGCCACCGTGCACGAAGAAGATCGTCGGCGTGGAGTCGGACCAGCGGCCGCCGTCGCCGACCCAAATGCCACACTCGGTGGTCTCCAGCGTGACGTCGTTCCCCGGGTCATGGCCATGCACCGCGTCGAACGTGGCTCGCACCTGTTCGAGCGTGTCGTCGGGACCGGACAACACGTCGGGCAGTATCGCAGCCAACTCGGTGTACTCGGCGCTGGTCTCGGTCATGCGAGGGCCGGCAGCACCGAGGTGGTGAAGAGATCGGCGGTCTGTTCGGCGAGCGGCAAGGGGGTCCCGCCGCACAAGGGATGCAGCAGAATCGAGTTGTCGAGTTGCGCCTGCGCGATGGCTTGCGCCGGCGTGAGCACCTGGTACGTCCCTTCGGCCCGTAGCTCGTCTGTTGTGGTTGCAGTGCTGTGAACGGCGCTGAACTCGCCCGGGCTGATCCAGCTGGCGTACACCCTCGCCTCGAGGAGAAAGTGCTCGCCAACCAGGTTCCACCAGCGATCGGGATCGTCGGCGACCTGCACGATGCGAACCCTCGCCGGGGGTGCGAGGTACAGCGGGGCAACATCGTGTTCCGTGCATGCAGAGTGGTACGCCTCGCGGAGCTCGGCCACGTCGGCCGACGGTCGGAACGGCAGGCCATGGCGGGCAGCCCGGACCGCGTCGGCCACAGTGGCGCCACCGACCAGCAGCATCGGATGAGGCTGGCTTATCGGCCGTGGCGTCACCACGATCTCGTGACCGTTGAGGACAAATGGAGCGCCGGACCACGCGGAGCGAAGGAGATCGAGCTTTTGGTCGAAGGCCTCGTCGCGTTGTGAGAAGTCCGCGCCGTGGGCGATGAACTCCAACTCTCGGTACCCGGCGTTTACCGTGAGCACCACACGGCCCGGTGCCAGCAGGTCGAGGGTGGCGACGTCTTCGGCCAATCGCAGTGGATCGTGCAACGGCAAGGCGATGCCCCACAGGCCGATGGTGACCCGATTGGTCCGGGCGAGGATTCCGGCGGCCATCGTGGTGGGGGAGGCCAGCCAGCCGAGTACGTCACCCTCGAACGTGACCCCGTGGTGTTCCTCGAGACTGATGGCACTGAGCCCCGCCGCGTCGGCTGCGGCTGCGATCTCGAGCACCGCCTGGTGTCGGCGCGCGTTCTCGGTCGGATCTTGGCCGGGGAGTGCGAGGTTGAATCGGATCGTGGAGGTGATCACGGCGTTCCTGGTTGTTCGGTTGCGGGCAACGGAGCACGTATGCCTGCCAAGACGAATGTAACGACCCGCTCGATGTCGTCGTCGGTCGGTGGTGAGTCGCTGCGGAGGTTTCGTTCGAGCTCGCCGAATACCAGTGCGTAGACGGTTCGCGCCCACGGGGAGCGGTCGCCCAGCAAGGCATCGAGCTGCGCGATCAGTTGCTGTTCAGAGGCCTCCTGCTGCTCGGGGAATTGTTCGTGCAGGCGTTCGACCTCGGTGACGAACGGTCGGGTGCGACGGGCGGCCTCGGGGTCGCCGGCTTGCGCGAGGACGCCACGTATCCATTCGGCGACCCTCTCGTCGGTGGTCGTGGCGCTCGCCGTACGGTGTGCGAGATAGTCGACGAGCTGGCGGCGGCCTTCGTCGAGCATCACCAACAACAGCTCGTCCTTGCTGCGGAAGTGCCGGTAGAACGCCGGGTTCGACAGGCCGGCTTCGGTGAGAATCCCGCGAATCGGCGGATCGAAACGCCCGGTCGACGCAATGACCCGATAGGCGGCATCGATGAGTTGACGAACCTCGGCGGTGTAGGCCTCCTGGCGGTCGGAAAGCGTGCGCTCGACAAGCTGGTCGGCCAAGGTCATGCGGGCGGCTCGGTGTCCGTGTCGGCGTCGGTGTCGCTCAGCCATGCCCGATTGCCGTACTGGTCGAGGCTGGTTATCTCGCCGACGGGGCGACGGGTGGTCGGGCCGTAGCGGCCCGCGGGCCAACCCAGTGGCACGATCGCCACCGGCGTGACCTTCCACGGAATACCCAACACCTTGCGAGCCGACCGGTTGATCGTGAGCGGCATGGTGATGAGATTCGCCCCCAGGCCAACGGCCCTGGCGGCCAACAACAGGTTCTGCACCGCCGGAAAGATCGAACCGTACGAGCTGGCCGCCACGACGGGGCTGGGGGCGTGTCTCGTGGCGGTCATGCAACACACGATCAGGACCGGGATGTCCTCGAAGTGGTCCACCTGATGGCTGGTCGCCTTGTGCACCCGCTGGAACCGGTCGTCCTTGCGGTTGAGCCACGCGACGGGTTTGTCGACCAGTCGCCACACCCGTCGATTGAGTTTGGCGAGCTTGGCCTTCACCTTGGGGTCGCGCACCACGATGAACTCCCACGCCTGGTGGTTCTGCGCCGTGGGGGCTTTGCTGGCCAATTCGATCAGTTGCAGCACCACCTCGTCGCTGACGGGTTCTGTGGTGAGCCGACGGATGGCGCGCTGGGTTCGCATCGCGTCGCCCAGCGGCATATCGAAGTTGATGTCGCGTTCGGCTGGTGAGTGGTCGGCGGTGGTCTGGTCGGTGGTCATGGTGTGCTTCTCATCGGTTCGGGCCTGCGTTCGGGTCGGTGGGATCTGTGTGTTCGTCGGCGAGTTGGCGAAGCCGATGGCGATCGACCTGCCCGGTTGCGGCAGTACGGGGGATGGCATCGAGGCGGAGCAGCAGCCGCGGCCGGATGTGCTTGGGTTGATCGGCGAGGTGAGTGTTGAGATCGTCGAGCGTGAGCGCGGTGGTTGCGACGACCGCGGCCCCGACGATTTCGCCCCACCGTTCGTCGGGGATGCCGAAGACGGCGACCTCGTCGATATCGGGATGTTCGAGCACCGCAGCCTCGACGGTGGCGGGGACGATCGATTCTCCGCCGGAACGGATAACCGTGCCGAGCCGGCCGACGATCGACAGGTAGCCCTCGGCGTCGAGCTCGGCCCGGTCGCCCGTGTGATACCAGCCATCGCGCAAGGCCGCGGCGGTGGCCTCCGGATCGGCGAGGTAGCCGTCGAACAACAACGGTCCGGCTACGAGGAGCTCGTCGTCGTCGCCGATCCGAACCGTGGTGAGCACGCTGGGCCGTCCGCAGCTGCCCGGCTTGCTCAGCAGGTCGTCGTGGTGCAACGAGGCTACGTTGCCGGCCTCGGTGCTGCCGTAGAACACCCGCACGTGGGCGCGGGGTGCCATACGGGTGATCGAGGCGAGCAGCTCGACCGACGTGGGTGACGTGCCGGTGTCGGCGAAACGAAGGTGGGGCAGGGTCGCAGCGTCGTGGGGTTGCGCGCCCAGGTAGTCGGCGAGTCGTGACCACAAGGCAGGGATTGCGTTGAACCGTTCGATGTGGTGCGTTCGGAGCGCGTCGGCGAGCGTCGCGGCGTCGGTGCCATCGACGAAGACCACCGGCGCCCTGGCGTGCCACTGCTGCAAGCTGATGGTCCAACCCGCCATGTGGAACAGCGGATAGGGGCACAGCGCCGGGCCGCGCGGTTCGAGCTGGGATCCGGGGTGCGATCGCAACACGCTGGTTTGGTGCGAAAGCAGCGCGGCCTTGGGTGCCCCCGTGCTGCCGCTGGTGAAAAACGCAATGTGCGGGTGGGTGGAGTCGAAATAGGGCAGGGCAGGGGCGGGCTCGATCGGGTCGGTGGATTCCCACCGCTGCGGCACGCCGAGATCGGCGGCGATGGTGTGGCACTCGGGGGATGCGAGAACCACCGCCGGTGCGATGTCGGCCACCACACCCCTCAGCGTCGCGGCATCGAGTGCCGGGTTGAGTGGAGCGAACACCACGCCCGCGCGAGCGCAGCCGACGAAGTGGGCGAGCATCTCGAACGATGTGGCTCCGAACACGAGAGCGACGTCGCCAGATTGCAGACCGCCGGCCATCAGGCGGTGGGCGACGTTGGTGCCTGCGGAATCGAGCTGCGCGAAGGCGATCGGCTCGTCGCCGATGACCGCTGCGGTTGCATCGGGACCTCCGAGCGCGGCGTTGGCGACGACGGCGCCAATGGTGAGATCGGGATTCATGAGCGCGTGTTCATAGGCGCGTATTCATCGGCGCGTGTTCATGGGGACGGGGTCATGGGGACGTGGTCATGGGGTCAGGACGGGGCCGGCTGATTCAGCTCGAACATGTTGCCCGACGGATCGAAGAAGAACGTCTGCTGTGCGCCGTTCATCTCGAATGCGTCGTTCACTTCGACGCCAAGGCCCCGAAGGCGTTCGATTTCGCCCGCCATGTCGTGCGTCTCGAACGCTGTGTGGGGGCCCGATGGTGCGACGAAATCGGCCTCTTCGATCAGGTGAATTTGCACGCCGTTGCCGGTCATCAGCCAGGCGCCGGGGAAGCCGAAGTCGGGCCGCGGCAAGACCTCGAAACCGAGCGCCTCGGTGTAGAAGGGCAGCGCCGCCTCGAAGTCGGCGACGTTCACCGAGACGTGCTGGATTGGCAGCATCGTCGATGTTGGTTGCACGGGCGTCTTCACCTCGACCACGATCTCGCGGAAGGTTTCGGTGCCGGTGTTGACGGCGGTCTCTTTGCCGCCCGCCTCAGCGAAGATCACCGTGCCCGGCGATACCGGACCTTCCAACTGATCGGCTCCGGCAAAGGTGCCCTCCGAGTCCGGTTCGAAGTTGGCCGCGACCTTGTCGCCTGCGATCTGCACCATGACGTAGTCGTGCTCGTGGTGATGCAGATCAGAGCTCGCCCCTGGGTCGAGCTCCAGCTCCCATACCCGCATCTTGTCGTTGTCGAGGATGAGCTTGGTGCCTACGTCGCCGAACGTACGGTCGTCGGTTGTCATTGGGGCTCCCTTGGTGCTGTCGGTTCAGGAAGAACTGTCGGTTCGGGAAGAACATTGTTCTCAATCGTCGGAACAATGTAACATTTGTCGGTGGAACGAGAAATTCTGTTGACCGGGATCGGTGGCCAGGGCATTCAGCTCGCGGCCCGAACATTGGCCGAGGCGGCGATTGCCGACGGCCGACGAGTGCAGTTGTTCGCCAGCTACGGCGGCATGATGCGTGGTGGCAACAGCGACTCGTTTCTCGTCATCGCCGACAGCGACATCTTCTCGCCACCGGTGGTCGGCTCGGCGTGGGGTGCCTTGGTCATGCATCACGAGCACGCTGCGGCGGTGTGGCCCAAGTTGCGAGCCGACTCGCTGGTGATCATCAACGGGTCGGTCGTCGATCCAACGTGCCGCCCGTCCGACCCGGCGGTTGCGGTCGCCGAGGTCGACGCGCTCGATATCGCCACGGACGTCGGTTCGTCGATGGCGGCATCGCTGGTACTGGTCGGGGCGCTGGTGGCCCGCACCAACCTGGTCGGTGTCGATGCGTTGCTCGACACCGCGGCGAAGGTATTGCCCAGCTATCGCGCCGAAGCCGCCGCGGTGAACCGCAAAGCACTCGAGGCCGGTCTGGCAACCGGGACCCTCACGCACGACGCCTGGGAATTGGCAGCCGTATGAACCCCGTAACCGTCAGGGGTTCGGTGACGATCGATACCGAGGCGTGCAAGGGGTGCGACCTGTGCATCGAAGCGTGTAAGCCGGACGTGTTGGTGATGACCACCGACCAGACCAACACCCGCGGCTATCGGTTCCCGCAGCTCTTGGTCGGCTGCACCGGTTGCCGGGCGTGTGCCGACGTCTGTCCCGACTTCTGTTTCCAGGTGTTTCGCTACGACACGCCGAAGACCTGGACGGTCGAAGGCGGTCTGCAATGACCAACACCCGCCTCGTCGAAGGATCTGCAGTTGTGGCCGACGCGATGGTTCGGGCCGGCTGTCGGTTCTTCGCGGGCTACCCGATGACCCCGTTCACCGAGGTACTCGAGCACATGGCCGAGATGCTCCCCGACGTCGGGGGCACGTGCATCAATGCCGAGAGCGAACTCGAAGCCGTGGGCATGGTGTGGGGTGCGGCTGCGGCTGGTGCTCGCGCCGCCACGGGGTCCACCGGCCAAGGGTTGTCGCTGATGCAGGAGTCGATCGCCGAGGCGTCGTTGGCCGGCATCGGCTTTGTCATCTTGAACATGGCGCGCGGGCAGGGTGACTACTTCCAGGCGACCCGCGGTGGGGGACACGGCGACTACCGCACGCCGGTACTGGCTCCCTCGGGCCCGGCCGAGGTCACGAGCTTGGTAGCCGAGGCGTTCAGCCTGGCCGAGACGTGGCGCAACCCCGTGGTCGTGGTGGGCGACTACTACATGGCCCACACCTGGGTCGATCTCGAGGTGTCCGACGACGTACCGGTGGCGCCGCCCCCGCCGCAATGGACCCTCGATGGTTCGACCGGTGGGAGCGGAGCGGCCAAATTGGTGTCGCCACTCGGAACCACCAAACAGCGCGACGGCGTCGGATACGATCTGGCTGCGCACTACGAGCACGCCGCACACCGGCGTCGCGAAATGACCGCCGGCATAGCGCCCCGAGCCGAGCTCACCCGGGTGGACGATGCCGACCTCGTATTGGTGGCCTACGGCACGATGGCCCGCTACGCCGATGCGGTGGTGGCGCTGCTGCGAGCCGAGGGTCATCGGGTGGGCTTGGTGCGGCCGATCAGCTTGTGGCCGTTCCCCGAGGCGCAGGTGGTCGAAGCGTGTGCCACCGCCGACGTCGTCGTCGTGTACGAGAACAATGCCGGCCAGATGATCGACGACGTGAAGCTGTCCATACTCGGTGCCGCTCCCGTGGTCGGGCTGAACAGCTTCCAGACCGACTCGTCGGCGTTCGGCATCGCTCCGGACGTCACCGTCGAATCGTTGACCGCGTCGGTTCGTGAGCTGCTCCACACGTATGTTTCGACGTCCGCAGACCGAGGGGGACCAGCATGACCGATCGTCGTCCGGAGGGGCTGCACATCCTGCCCACCGACACCGCACCTTCCGATGCCAGCATGGTGGCCGATTACACGCCCGATCTCGTCGATGTCGGCGAACATCACCTGTGTCCCGGTTGCGGCGAGCCGATCGCCATTCGTGCGGTGATGGACGCCATATCCTTCCTCGGCTTGGCCGATAAATGTATGGCGGTCTTCGGCATCGGTTGCAGTACGGCGTTCTCGAACAACCTCGACGTCGAAGTACTGCAGGCGTTGCATGGTCGAGCGCCATCGGTGGCCACCGGCGTTGCTCGGGTGCATCCGGGTTTGGCGGTGTTCACCATCCAAGGCGACGGCGACATGGCCAACGAGGGGCTCCAAGAGGTTCTGCATGCGGCGGCCCGGGGCGAGAACATCGTGTGCATCATGTTGAACAACGGTGTCTTCGGCGAGACCGGCGGCCATCTCACCGTCACGACCACCATCGGCCAGCGAACCAAGAACACGCTCGACGGCCGCAACGCCGCCGATCACGGCCATCCCATGCGAATCGCCGAGTTGTTGGCGCAGATCGACGGGGTTGGCTACGTCGCCCGCGGTGCGGTCAACGACGCCGGCAACGTGGCCCGCACGAAACGCATGATCGTCGATGCGTTCACCGCGCAGCAGCAGGGCCTCGGTCTGTCGTTCGTCGAGATCCTCACCATGTGCCCGACGGGCTGGTTCATCCCCACCGACGAAGCGCCCGACTACCTTGCCCAAACCATCGCCGGCACCCACGCCACCGGTGTCCTGCGTTCGCGAGGTCTCTGATACTTCGCGTTCGCGAGGTCTCCAATACTTCGCGTTCGGCGCCGCTGCGTGCGTCGGCCGCGTCAACAAGCCCGCGAGTTCGGCCCCCACGAGCGTGCGGTAGAGACAGTAGGGACTGTCAGAGGGCCTCGGTAGTGTCGGGGTGTGGCTCCGCGGGCGCAGAACCTTCACCAGCTTCACGCGAGCTGGGACGGCACCGGGCTTGCGCTATGGGCCTTCGATGGCACCGAAACCTACGAGTCGTTTCGGCTGCGTCAGCTCGCGTCCGTGGCGTTCGGGTACGGCGGCGTGGCACTGCTCGGGCCAGCAGTCACACCGGTCCGTATCCCGACCCTCGAGCGAACCGTCTATGCCGCAACGCTGCGTCCGTTCGAGGAGAACGCCTACTCCTTCGTCGCCGAACGGCACGCTGTGGCATCCACCTCACCATCCTTGCGATGGCTGTACGCCGCAGCCGATCTGGCCGAGCGGCTGGTACAACAAGGGTGGTTTTCCCCGGCCATCAACCAGGTCGGCGGCCGGTGGGACGCGACCTGGAAGCTGCGGCATGGTCGGTCGGTGAGCGCGGCGGTTGCCGAGCTGGCTGCATCGGCGCCGCCCGTCGTGTGGGCCCCGTTCGCCGACGGCGAACCGCCCCACGGAACACGGCAGGTGGTCGAGTACTTCGTCGACGGGGCGGCGCGGTGGGCGTTGGATGCAAACGGCTCGCGCCCTGATCTCGGTCGTTCCAATCGGCCCGAACAGGTGGTCACCCGCCGTGTTGCAGCGGCACTGCGCGGTCACCGCGGCGTGCCCGTGGTGAACGCCGATCAAGACCGGGTTGTGGCAGCCATGGGCCAAGCATTGAGCGAACACTCGGCTTCGGTCGACGCCGGTGTTGCGTTTCGCAGTCGCGCTCGGTTGGCGATCCCGACCTACGACGATCCTTCAACCGTTCCCGGCGCCGCTCCCGAGAGCGACGAGGCGCTCTTGGGTAACGCGGCTCCGTGGTGGGTGAGTTTCGAGGTGGTGTTGGTCGACGACCCGACCGTAACGTTCGGGTGGTCGGCGGTACTGGCCGAGGCACTCGAGGTGGTGTTGGCCGTGGGAGCAGATGCCGCTGCGGTCATGGCCGACCGAGTCCGAGGTCTCGCGGCAGACCTGGCCGACGATATCGACGAGTTCCGCCACCTCGACCCGGAAATCGGGCTGGTGATGCTCGACATCACGCAGGTAGCCAGCCTCCTAGGCAAGGTTGAACGCTGCAGCGCCCTCGGCTGCGCGCTCTTGGTACCGAAAGACCTCGCAGTCCGAACAGTTCGTGTTGCCGGACAGGCCACCCCCGCGCCCGGGGGTGGTGTGTCCGCCAACATGGGCGAAGCGATGGTCGACATCGACTGGACCGTTGTGCTGGGCGATGATCGCCTGACCGACGAGGAGATCCTCGAGTTGGCCGATGCAAAGTCCGAGCTCGTCCAGTTGCGAGGGTCGTGGGTTCGGGTGGAGAAGGCGCACGTCACCAGCGCCCTCGAGAACCTCGAACAGCGCCGCCGTATCGGTCCGCTGTCGCCGGCGGATCTCCTACGGCTCGCGGCGACATCCGAAGGCGACGCAATCGAGTTGGCCGACGCGACCGACGAGGGCGACCCCGAACAGTCTGCCGATGGCTGGCTCGGTCAGCTGCTCGATGGCCTACCCGACGAACGTTTGACCGAAGCCGACGAGCCCGAGGGGTTCGTCGGCACGCTGCGGCCCTACCAACGACGAGCCGTCGGATGGCTCGACTTTCTCCATCGCCTGGGTCTGGGTGGCTGCCTCGCCGACGATATGGGCTTGGGGAAGACCCCGACCACGCTGGCGCACCTGCTCGCCCACACATCCGACCAGCCGAGCCTGGTCATGTGCCCCCTGTCCGTCGTGCACAACTGGGAAGCCGAAGCGGCATTCTTCACGCCCGGGCTTCGCGTTGTCGTGGCCCATGGTGCAACGCGCAAACGCGGTTCTGCTTTCGCCCGACAGCTCGAGCAGGCCGACATCGTCATCAGCACGTACGGCACGGTTACGCGAGATATCGAGGGCATGGCCGAGCACCGCTGGAACATCGTTGTGTGCGACGAGGCGCAGGCGATCAAGAACCACCGCACCAAGGCCGCCCGTGCAGTCCGGGCGCTCGACGCTCGCCAGTTCATCGCGCTGACGGGCACGCCCGTCGAGAATCGGTTGACCGAGCTGTGGTCCATCCTCGATGCCGCCAACCCCGGTTCGCTCGGCGGCGTCACGTGGTTCCGCGACACGTTTGCCACGCCGATCGAAACCAAGGGCGACGAGCAGGCGCTCGACGGCATGCGCCGGCTCACCGCACCGTTCGTGCTGCGCCGAACGAAGGCCGACAAGTCGCTCGTGCCCGACCTCCCGGACAAGGTCGAGCAGGTGGCATGGGCCACGCTCACCGACGAACAGGCGGGGTTGTACCAGGCGGTGCTCGACGATTTCGTGTCGGCGTCCGGCCAAAGCACGGTCGAGGAAGGGGGCATGGCACGACGTGGTCTCGTGCTCGCCACGCTCACTCGCCTGAAGCAGATCTGCAACCACCCCGCTCAGTTCTTGGCGGCCGGGGGTGAAGAACCCGGCAAGCTCGCCGGTCGCTCCGGCAAGCTCGAACGGTTCGACGAGTTGGTGGCCGAGCTGCTCGACGCCGGCGAGCGGGCGCTCATCTTCACGCAGTATCGAGAAATGGGGGAGCTGCTCGTTCGGCGCCTGCTCGAAGGCCACGACGTCAGTGCGAAGTTCTTGCACGGCGGCGTCAGCAGGAAGCGGCGCGACGCCATGGTCACGAAATTCCAATCGGGTGAAGGAGCGCCGCTGCAGGTGGTGTCGCTCAAGGCCGGAGGCACCGGTCTCAATCTCACCGCCGCGAGCCGGGTCATTCACTACGATCGCTGGTGGAACCCGGCGGTCGAGGATCAGGCCACCGACCGCGCCTGGCGTATCGGCCAGACCTCCACCGTGTTCGTGCACAAGTTGGTGTGTCAGGGCACGCTCGAGGAGCGCATCGACCAGCTGCTGCGCGACAAGAAGGCTCTCGCCGATTCCGCCGTCAGCTCAGGCGAAGGTTGGCTCACCGAAATGTCGACCGACGAGCTTCGCGGCCTGTTCGCGCTCGATCGTCGCGATCTGGACGATCGGCCATGAGGGTGCCCCGATGAGCCGCCACCGCACCCCAGCGGGCCAACAGGTGGCCGAGCTCGCCGCAAAGACCGCCGATGCCGGACGGCTCTCGCGCGGCCGAACCCTGTTTCGAAAGGGCGCCGTGCGCGACCTCTTCATCGACGGCACGTCGATCATCGCGACCGTGCGAGGGAGCCAGGGCGACGACTATGCAACCATCGTGGCCACCTCGCCTGCGCCTCCCGGGGTGATTCGGGAGGTTGGCGAGGCGACAGCCGAGGACCGCACCGTCAACGAGCTCATCGAACTCGGCGTGCAGGTGCTGCCGCGCGATATCGATCTCGTGTTCGACTGCACCTGCGCCGATTGGGAAGAGCCCTGCAAACACACGCTCGCCGTGTTGCTGGCTTTTGCCGATCACGTCGAAGGCGACCCCAACCAAATCCTGGTTTGGCGAGGTATCGACGAGGCCCCACCGGTCATTCGCCAGCCGCGCACCAGCGGCGATGGGGGAGGACGCGTCGACGACACGCCGCTCGACGATCGCAAGGAGAAGATCAGCGAGCTCGAGGCTCTGCTCGGTGCGAGCACCCGCAAAGTCATCGACAACGCCGGCACCCCCGACGGGCCCGACGAGCCGCTCATGCATCCCGACCTGGTGGCGTTCTTCGGATTGGGTGGGGGTGCGCCGTCGATTCCCGACCTCACGAGCCTCGACGTCGCAACGGCCCTGTTCGCCGAACGCGAGGCGGGCCCGCTCGTCGACTTCGGTCCCTACCTCGCCGAGGCCATCGAATTGGTCATCGGTCTGCTTCGGGAGCCGTGACTCAATCCAAGTCCGGTGCCCAGGATGAGCCGTTGATGTGGCCGCCACCGTCGACGAACAGGGTGTTGCCCGTCATGTAGCCGCTGCCCTCGCTGGCCAAGAACACCGCGACCGGAGCGATGTCTGCCTCGGGGTCGCCGATGCGGCCCATCGGATTGCTGGCGTCGGCAGCCGCGAGGAGTTCTGGATGTTCGCCCATCACCTGAAAGAACGACTTCGATTTCGCGGCGGGGCAGATGATGTTGGCGGTGATGCCGGTCGGCGCCCACTCGCGCGCCGCGGTTCGGGTTGCACTGCGCAGCGCTTCTTTCGCAGCGTTGTATTCGAGGGTGCCCATGTGGGCGTTCACGCCATTGAGTGAGCACATGTTGATGATGCGGCCGTACCCGTTGGCCTTCATGGTCGGATGGGCGGCAGTCATGGCCCACAGCGGACCGTAGAACCCGACGTCCATGCCGTGCGCCATCAACTCGGGCGTCTTGTTTTCGACGCGGCTGATCTTGCCGCCGCCCCAGGCATTGTTCACCAGGATGTCGATGGTGCCCCACCGTTCGACGGCTGCGGCCACCATGGCTTCGACCTGGTCCTTCTCGCGCACGTCGGTCTGCAGAAACACGGCAGCATCGCCGAGTTCGTCGGCGAGCGATTGGCCGTCCTCGGTGTGCATTTCGGCGATGAGGACGTTGGCGCCTTCCGCCACGAACCGCTTGGCGATACCGGCTCCGATGCCTGCGCCGCCGCCGGTAACGACCGCCGTTCGGCCAACGAGTTGTCCCATGTCTTGTCTCCTGAAGCGGTGGTGTCGAACTACCCGATCGCCCCGAGGAAGTCGCCGATCACGGTTGTGAACGCGTCGTTGCGGTCGCCTGCGACCATATGCCCTGCACCGGATACGTCAGCAAATCCCGCGTTCGGCACCGCGTCGAGAAAGCGGCGGGCCCCGTCCTCCGAGACCACATCGCTCATGCGGCCGCGAACGAGCAGCAGTGGCTCGTCGATGGCCTGGCAACAGTCCAACAGCAGGTCGGAATCTGAGATTTCGGTCGGCCCCTTGCCCATGGCCGGGCTCATGAACGCAGGATCCCAGTGCCAGTACCAGCGCCCATCCTCGCGCTGGCGAAGGTTCTTGCGGAGGCCCGCCGGATCGGGCGGCTTCGTGCGGTGGTGGTTGTAGGCAGCGACTGCGTCAGCCGCCTCTTCGAGCGAGGCGAAGCCGGCATCCATCTTGTCGGTCATGAAGCTTTGAATTCGATCGGCCCCGGGCTGATGGAGATGCGGCACGACATCGACGATGACCAGACCGGCCGAAACGCCCGGAGCGTCGCGACCAAGCAGCAGCATCGAGGTGAGACCGCCGAGCGAAGCCCCGACCAGGACCGGTCGTTCGTCGAGTGTCGCAATGAAGCGTCCCACGTCGTCGGCGAAGCTGCTGAGCTGATAGTCGCCGTCCGGCGCCCAATCGGACTCGCCGTGACCGCGAGCGTCGAGTGCCCAGGTGTTCCAACCCTGCGCGGCCATCGCTTCGGCCGTTCGGCCCCACGAATGTCGGGTCTGGCCGCCTCCATGGAGAAACACCACCGGGCGGGCTGTGTGGTCACCACGTTGCTCGGCCACGAGGCGGCATCCACCGGCCCCGCTGAATGTTGTTCGCTGTGATTCCACGAGTGGCAAACCTAGGGGTTGGCACCGCCATGCGGGAATCTCTGGTTGGACGACGTGATTGTGCTTGGGACCCGCCACTAGGTTTCGGCAATGGTCGATCAGCGTGCAGACGCCCGGGCAGACGCGATTGTTGTCGGTGCCGGCGTCATTGGCTCTGCGGTGACGCTCGAACTCTCTCGGCGAGGTCTGCAGACGGTCTGTGTCGACAAGGCACCCGCGGCCGGATACGGATCCACCAGTAGTTCGAGTGCAATCGTTCGATTTACCTACTCGACGTTCGCGGGCGTCGCGATGGCGTGGGAAGGGATGCACTACTGGCGTGACTGGGAAACCCATGTGGGACCGCAGGACACGCTCGCCGAGTTCATTCCGGTGCCGATGGTGCTGCTGAAGGAGGCGGGCGGCCACCACGAGCGGGTGCAGCCGCTGCTCGATGAGGTGGGTGTGCCCTACGTCGACATGGATCGTCCGCAGTTCGAATCCGCATTCCCGCACTTCGACATCCGGCGATTTGGACCGGCGGCGCGTCTCGAAGACGACGAGGCGCCGTTCTGGGGTGAGCCGACGGCCTACCATGACGGAGCGCTGGTGATGCACGACTCCGGGTACATCAGCGACCCGCAGCTCGCGGCCCAGAATCTCGCGACCGCAGCAAAGGCAGCCGGGGCCGAGTTTCGATTCGGAAGCGCCGTTGTCGGCATCGACCGGGTCGGCGGGCGGGCGACCGGCGTCCGACTCGACGACGGGTCGACGATCGGCGCACCGATCGTGGTGAACGTCGCCGGACCCCACTCGTCGATCATCGACGATTTGGCGGGGGTGTCCGCGGCCATCCGTGGGCGAGCGCTACGCCGCGAGGTGTATGTCGTACCGGCTCCAGGTGGCCTCGACTACGAGGTCATCGGGCCCATGTGTGGCGACCTCGACACGGGTGTGTACTTCCGTCCCGAGTCGGGCAACAACGTGCTCATCAGCAACTCCGAGCCCGAATGCGACGAACTCGAATGGGTGGAAGATCCGGATGACTGCCGGGAGATGCTCACCGAAGACGAGTTCTTGTTGCATGTCCTTCGAACCGCTCGGCGCATGCCCGAGCTGCGGGTGCCACACGCAAAGCGAGGCCTGGTGTCGATGTACGACGCGACACCGGATTGGCTGCCGGTCTATGACCGGACCGACCTCGGGGGCTACTACCAAGCGATCGGCACCAGCGGGAATCAGTTCAAGAACGCCGCCATCGCCGGGCACTGCATGGCCGAGCTCATCAAGGCCGTCGAGTCGGGCCACGACCACGACGCCGATCCGCTGCGTATCATCGGCCCGCACACCGGCCTGCCGATCGACCTCGGAACCTTCAGCCGAAACCGACCCTTCGACCCCGACGCCGTCAACACCGTCATGGGCTGAAGATTTGTGAGGGATTTCGGGGACAGAGTCCCCGAAATCCCTCACAAATCTCGGGTGTAGGCGAGTGGGCAGGGGTTTTCGGCGCGGGCGACACCGCCGATCTGCACCCGGCGGGGCTCGGCCCGGTCGAACTCGGCCGTGAAGGTGAATACCGCGTTGAGGCGGCGGGTCGCCTCGGTCATCGCGTACAGCGAGAACGGTTGGGCAGGACAGGTGTGTTTGCCATGCCCGAAGGTGGTGACGAGTTCGCGCGCCGCCAGGTCGTCGATCGATCCGAGCCGGCGGCCTGACCATCGCTCGGGGCGGTAGTCGTCGAGGTCGGCGCCTTCGACGTTGGTCAACGGCAACAAGGTGGCGATCGTGGTGCCGCGCTGAGCGAGGAACGTTCCCGCTCCGGTGTGAACCTCGACCGACTTCGCCACCACCTCACGCAGCATGATCGATCGTTGTCCGAGTCGAACGGACTCGAGTGCACACCGTTCGAGCAACTGCGGATCCTCCAATGCCCTCGATCGCAGTTCGGGCCGAACCGCCGTGTCGATGAGGAGCCAACCGATCGCAGCGAACAGGTTCGACATCGAACCGATGTGCACGAGGATGAGGTCGAGCGCTGCGCCGGTATTCGCCGAGTCGGGATCGACGCCATCGACACTCCAGCGCGCTCGAATCTGGTCGAAGCCGAGTCGTTCGTCGGCAGAGGTCTCGGGCGTCGACACCCCAGCGATGTCGACGATGCGGGCTGCCAATTGGTCGAGGGTTTTTCGCTCGGCTGCTTTTCCCGAGGCGAGTATCTCGGTCGTGAGGTCCGGGCGTACAAACGCGTCGGAGCCATCGAGTGCGTCGAAGAGTCGAACGAGTTCATCGAAATACGGCGAGCGGGTGAAGGCACGACCTCCCCAGCTGGCGAGACCCAATCGGTGACCCAGGCGCCGGGTGAGCTCAAACGCATCGACCGTTCCCGCATCGCCGAGCTCGGCGCACTGATCGTCGATGGCGTGTCCGAGCGCCTCCCGGTATTTGGCGACGTCGTCACGGCCGAACAGCTCGTGGGGGAATGTGCGTCGCCCGAGGAACAGCTCGTCGGGCAGCTTGCGGAGCAACATTCGCCAGTCGGCGACTCCCTTGCTGGCTTCGGCTTCCTCGACGTCGTAGAACCATTTCACGCCGGTGGCATCGAACACGAACAGGTAGTCGCTCGCCCCGCTGTGGACCGCGAAGGTGTCGCCGTGGGCGGCGCGAGCCTCTGCGATCGACCGTATGGGGTTGGACTGCAGCTCGTCCCAGGGAAGCGCGATCGCGGCGAGCGGGGGAGCCGGGCTGAACGGAAGAGGTGGGTCGGCCGGTGATGTCACTACTTCTGGGCGTTCAGCCATCGTCGGAGTTGAGCTCGAGTTCGAGCTCGGGAGCGATGTCGGAGTCGCCGGGGAGCAACGGACCGGTGGCGGTTGGCGCAGTGCCCGTGGGGGCACCCACAGCAGGCTCGGCGACGGACAGAAGCGCCCTCGCGACGAGGTCCTGTCCGGCCACGGCGTCGGCGGGGAATGCGATGGTGAGCGTGGTGTCCGAGAGTATTTCGACGACTGGCACCAGATCGTAAAACGTGAGGCCGATGATCTCGAGGCCCTCGAGCACGGGGCGTTCGAAATCCACCACGTAGACGCCGACGGTATTCGCCGCCTGCCCATCGAGGTCCGCGAACTCGCCGACCGGGTTCCACTCCAGTTCGATGTACTCGCGACCGACATCGACCGAGAAGGGGGTGTCGGCAACCTCGACGCCCGCGCCCACCACGGCGTCGAACGGTCCGTAGATCGCCTGGATCTCGTCCTCATCGTCGGGTCCGACGATTGCCACCCTCACGGTCTCGCCGGTGAGGTCGATGGCGCCCGCAGTGAAGGGGAGGGTCGCGTTGGCGACCTCGGTTGTTGGAATACCGTCGGTCGAGGCGACCGAGGTTGGGCTGACGAGCGCGATCGTTGTCGCGGTCGCAAGATCTGGATCGCGCGCCCCCGTGGGCACCGGGTGCAGGCGGTGACGAGCAGACACATCGCCGTGGTGAACACGGTGAGGGTCGTGCGTGGCGTGGTGGGAAGTGCTGGTGCTCGCTGAGACCGCAAAGGCCGCGTTACCCGGCTTCGGAGTGGGTGACCGGGGCTTCGCCCATCATCTCGCGAAGCGTGTTCTTGAGCTTGGTCTGCTGAATGAACAGGTCATGCTCGGGGCCAACGTCGTTGCGGCTTTGTGGCGCCTTGAAGTAGAAGCTCAGCCAGTCCTGGACCCCGGATCCGCCCGATCGAGCGGCGAGGTCCATGAACAGCGCCAGGTCGAGCACGATCGGCGCCGCGAGAATGGAGTCGCGGCACAGGAAATCGATCTTGATCTGCATCGGGTACCCGAGCCACCCGAAGATGTCGATGTTGTCCCAGCCCTCTTTCTCGTCACCACGCGGCGGGTAGTAGTTGATTCGCACCACGTGATCGAGGTTGCCGTAGAGCTCGGGGTAGACCTCGGGCTGGAGGATGGTGTCGAGCACACCGAGCTTCGACATCTCCTTGGTTTTGAAGTTCTCCGGAGCGTCGAGCACCTCGCCGTCTCGGTTGCCCAAGATGTTGGTGGAGAACCAGCCGCGCACGCCGAGCAT
>RCMY010000913.1_pt1 | contig 28322 bp, 26 predicted proteins | sample 2041341 | NCBI WGS metagenome assembly RCMY01 (sample SAMN09708234, study PRJNA481090) | Marine sediment metagenome, whole genome shotgun sequencing project.
TCAACGAACGTCCCCGCAAGACCTTGCAATATCAAACGCCAGCAGAGAAGTTCGCCGAGTGTGTTGCATCGATCGGTTGAGATCGCCGCAAACAAGACCGCGACCGCACATCATTCGAGATTGTCGACCAGATGCGCGGCTTGCTTGCCGCTATCCCCGATGCACAAATTTTTGTCGCGAGCGAAAATGGCCAGCGCGACATCACTGTCAACGTTGTTGGTGACACAGTCGCCGATGCCGCAGCGGCGGCGCAAACCCTTGTAGGGCAAATGCGCGGATTGACCACTGTCAGCAACCCGTCGTCGAACGCAGCTCTTGTGCGCCCAGAAATTGAAATCACGCCACGCCCCCAAATTGCCGCGACCCTTGGCGTGAGTGCGACGGCAATCGCGCAGACCGTGCAAATCGCAACAGTGGGCGGCAATGGCAACAACGCCGCACAGTTTACTCTGGGCGACCGGCAGGTTCCGGTCTTGGTGAGGCTGAATGCCGAGGCGCGCAATGATCTGGTGCAGTTGCAAGGCCTGCGCGTTCGCGCCAGCAACGGCCAGCTTGTGCCTTTGAATGTGGTAGCGGATGTGGCGCTGTCGTCCGGTCCCGCAACGATCACACGCTACGACGGGCAATACCTGACGGCCTTTCAAGCCGATCTTGCCGATGGGGCCGTTTTGGGCAGCACTCTCGCTCAGATCGATGCCCTGCCGTTGGCCATGAAAATGCCGCAAGGCACTTCGCTTTTGGCGGGCGGCGACACGCAAACCATGAACGAAGTTTTCACCAGTTTCGGGCTGGCCATGGGGACGGGCGTCATGCTGGTCTACCTTGTGCTAGTGCTGTTGTTCTCCAGCTTCCTGACCCCGCTAACCGTTCTGCTTTCGATACCGCTAGCGATTGGCGGTGCGATCTTTGCGCTATATCTGAACGGGTCCGCCATCGGACTTTCGGTTGTGATCGGCTTTCTGATGCTCATGGGGATCGTCAGCAAGAACGCGATCATGTTGGTGGAATTTGCCGCCGAAGGTGTCGCCAAAGGCCTTCACCGCGACGATGCCATCAAAGACGCAGGCCACAAACGCGCCCGCCCGATTGTCATGACAACAACCGCGATGACTGCGGGCATGATCCCGTCTGCGCTGGCCTTCGGGGACGGTGGCGAATTTCGCGCACCGATGGCTATCGCGGTGATCGGCGGTCTATTATTGTCGACGCTGTTGTCCTTGATCTTTGTGCCGTCGCTCTTCAGCACGATCAACGGGTTCAGCACACGGGTGCGACGAGGATTGGTGACAGTGTTAGGTGCCAATCAGCCTCGCGAGGCCACTGAAGCACAGTCGCGCAGCGTGTAATCCAATGCCTGTTCAATTGTCGTACGATGGGTCCAAGGCAAATAATGGTCACCGTCAGGTAAAACAATACTACGCACTGGGCTGGAAAGATGGGCCGCTAAAAGGGTCGCGTTGGACGCAGGAACCAACGTATCGTTTAGCCCTTGCATCAGCGTGATCTGCGCTGTGATCCGCCTCAAATCTGGCATCAGGGCCTCCAGATCAGATCGAAGTGGGAGCAGCTCGATATTTGATGAATGCAATCCCTGCGGCAAAAACCGTGACATGAGTGGCGTCGCGGCGATACGTTGAAACGGGTGCACATGCTCTAGCTGCGGATCAATAGGGCAACTGATGATCAATAGTCCGGCGACCAGTTCGGGGAGGTCAAGCGCCAGACGCAATGCGACAGGCCCGCCGTACGAATAGCCGACAATGATGCAATCCGGCGTGAGCAAAGGAGCAATCGCACGGGCTTGGGCCGCGATGGTTGGTATCGGTGTAGCAGGTAGACTTTCACCGTAACCTGCACGATCCACCGCGATGCGATACTGAACCTCTGGACAATTCTCCAAATAGGATTGCCATTCGTCAGCGCGCCCTGGACTGCCGTGGATAAACACAATCCGCCGCCCATGTGGTGGTCCCGCTGCCAGATAACTCACGCTGATCCCGTCTGCGTTCGGCGACGTCAAGTTGCGTATGACACTGGGGGGCCTAGCCCGTGCTGCATGCAAACCCCAACCGGTGAGTGTCTTGAATTGCTCGCGCAGGTGGCGAAAAGGACGGCGTAGCCCGTCATAACGCGGCGGGGGCGGTAATGTGCCGTCAGCGGCCATCACAATCGTGATCGGTGGTCGGTTATAAGGTGGCAATTGCGTCGGGTGTTTGTGTTTCATAACCGTATTTCTGACCTAACCGGTCCAACTCATGCAGCACGTTTCGTACGCCAGTACCTAACGCTGCAATGTATTTCCCGCATCTTACAAATTCGTAAGGCTGGCGCAAAACTCACCCACAGTTTGACGCCTAGGAAAGAGTCGACATCAGGAGATATTCAGTGCGCCAGCAAACCAATACTCCAAATCAAACCGTGCTTGTTTTGCAGGGTGGCGGCGCGCTGGGTGCCTATCAAGCCGGTGCGTACGGCGCGTTGGCTAACGCCGGTCATGATCCCGACTGGGTTGCAGGCATCTCTATCGGATCTATCAATGCGGGCCTGATTGCTGGCAATCAACCAGACAAACGTGACCAGCAATTGCGTGCCTTTTGGGAGCAATCCAGCGACTGGTTGTCATCCGTACTTGTTGTCGAATCAAACCCGATGCGGGCCGCATTTACGGAATGGGCCTCTGCTCTTGTGATGATGCGTGGCGTGCCTGGTTTCTTCGCACCACGGCTTATTTCACCGACATTCATGCCAAAGGGCAGCACAGGCGCGACCAGTTTTTATGACACCAGCGCATTGCGCGACACACTTAATGACCTGATCGACTTTGAATATCTAAACGCGGATGGTCCCCGTCTAAGCGTGGGCGCAGTTGATGTCGAGAACGGCAACTTCACCTATTTTGACAGTACCACCACTGAAATCCGCGCCGAGCATATCATGGCAAGTGGTGCCCTCCCTCCAGGCTTCGGCGCAGTCGAGATTGATGGACGGTCCTATTGGGACGGCGGGCTGGTCTCCAACACGCCTTTACAGTTTATTCTGGAATCTGCCGGGTCTGATCCGCTAACCATTTTCCAAGTCGATCTTTTCGATGCACTCGGCTCGCTACCGGGCAATCTGGCCGAGGTCGCACAGCGCGAAAAGGATATCCGTTTTTCCAGCCGAACACGTCTGAACACGGATCGGTTTCACGAATTACACAACATCACTGCCGCTGCAAAACGCCTCAAGGCCAAGCTGCCATCTGCATTTCAGGACGATGCTGATCTAGCCGCACTTTGCGCCGTTGGTCCACAAGGTCCGGTGACATTGATGCACCTCATTCACCGCAAAGAAGACTTTGAAGGTGCCTCGAAGGACTATGAGTTTTCCCGCGTCAGCATGAAAGCCCACTGGGCCGCAGGTGAAGCGGATGTGACCGCTTCCCTTGCAGATCCGAAATGGATCGGCCGGTCGCTAGACACTGATGATATAGCCATCTTCGATTTTGGAGCAGCAGCATGAAGATTGCCGACGTTACAAAATCCGCCTTTGCGATGCCTCTGACAAACCCATCTTATCCGCGCGGACCATGCCGGTTTGTGAGCCGCGAATATATGATCATTACCTACCGGACCGATATGCCCGCACTGCGTGCCGTCGTGCCAGAGCCGCTGGAGATAACCGACGCGGTGGTCAAATTCGCATTCATCCGAATGCCCGACAGCACCGGCTTTGGCGATTATACCGAAAGCGGACAGGTAATTCCTGTCAGCTTTGAGGGCCAGCACGGTGCGTTTGTCCATTCAATGTATTTGGACGACGAAGCACCTATTGCAGGCGGTCGCGAGATCTGGGGTTTTCCCAAAAAGCCCGCCAGCCCGGAGTTGCGGGTTGAAAAGGACACGCTGCTTGGCACACTTGATATGGGGTCCGTACGCGTAGCGACAGGAACGATGGGGTATAAACATCAAGAGCTGCCCCCGGCCGATGTAGCTGCAAGTTTTGCAGCCCCGTCGTTCCTGATCAAAATTATCCCACACGTCGATTGCACTCCGCGGATTTGCGAGCTGGTTCGCTTTTACACGACAGACGTCACCATCAAAGGCCCGTGGTCAGGCCCTGCTGCCTTAGAACTGCATCACCACGCCCTTGCGCCGGTCTCTGACCTTCCAGTGCACGAGGTGTTGTCCGCTACTCACATCCTTACTGATCTGACCTTGGGTCTCGGTGAAGTTGTCCACGATTACCTATTATAGGGAGTTCACCAATGACTACGATTTCCACCCCTCATCTTTTAAAGACCCGCCTGTTCCACGCAGGACTTGCCATCGCTGTCCTGATGCAACTGGGATCAAGCCAATTCATGACAGACAAGAACGGCGGAAATACTCCCTTTTGGGTTCACCAATATGTGGGACTTGCGGCTTTCGCACTTGTGCTGGGGTTCTGGGTCGTCACCATATTCCGAACACGTGGCACGCCACTTTCTGAAATGGTCCCATGGTTCAATTCAACCCGCCGCACAGCGGTCGTGGCAGACTTGAAGACATATATCGCAGCCTTCAAAATGCGCACAGTACCCACTCATACTGATCCTGCTCCGTTTGCGTCCGCAATCCACGGGCTTGGGCTATTGCTGATGACACTGATGGTCGTCACGGGTTCATATTACTATTTCTTCAATACCACAGGTCCAGACGAAGGCGGCCTTGTCGGCTTGGCCATGAACCTGCACCGCATGTCGGCAAACCTCGTTTGGGCCTATCTGGTTGGCCACGCGGGTTTCGCCGTCATGAACCATTTCGCGGGCACAATGTCCCTAAGCACTATGTGGTTTTTCAAAGGAGACACAAAATGAACCTAAACGGAAAAACATGCATCGTCACAGGCTCGGCCAGTGGCATTGGCCTTGCAATTGCCAAACGCTATATTGCAGACGGAGCAAACATTGTAATCGCAGACCTCAAGGCCGATCAAGCCGAAGCCACGGCGAATGACCTCAACAAACTGGGCTTTGGCAAAGCCACCAGTGTTGCGATGGACGTCACCAATGAAGATGCCGTGAACGAAGGAGTGGCAAAAACCGTCGCGACCTTTGGTGGTGTAGACGTGCTGGTGTCCAATGCTGGTATTCAAATCGTCCACCCAATCGAGGATTTTCCCTTTGCTGACTGGCAAAAGTTGCTCGCAATCCACCTAAACGGTGCGTTCCTAACGACCAAAGCTTGCTTACCGCATATGTATAAAGCTGGCTCAGGTTCAGTCATATTCATGGGATCAGTTCATTCCAAGGAAGCCTCGCCTCTAAAGTCTGCCTATGTCACCGCCAAACACGGGCTGATCGGATTGTCCAAAACGCTGGCCAAAGAGGGCGGCAAACATGGCGTGCGATCCAACGTGATTTGCCCAGGTTTCGTGCGCACCCCAATGGTCGACAAACAAATCCCAGAGCAGGCCAAAGAACTTGGAATCTCCGAGGATGAGGTCATCACAAAAGTCATGCTGGGCGAAACTGTCGATCATGAATTCACAACCCTCGAAGATATCGCCGAACTGGCGCATATGTTCGCAGCCTTCCCCACCAATGCACTGACTGGCCAATCCATTGTGGCAAGTCACGGCTGGTATATGAACTAGGACCCAGACGATGCATGCATTGATCACAGCATGGTTCAAAACATCGGCGCAGGCGCGAGAAGCACAAGAAAGCTTGTTGTACCTTCCGTCCGCACATCTGCAAGACGTGGCGGATTCGTTAATCGTCACTGCGGACCCAGATGGGACATTTCGACTGGAACAAGCAGTCAACTTCTGGACGACCGAGTGCAACACACTCAGCCTGATCCAGCTGCTGCGTTGGACGCTGTTCGTTCAACCCTTGTTGGGGATCATGAATGGTTCTGCTGTAAATCGTTTGCGCGATGCATTGGACGACTTTGGTATCACGGCGGACTTCGCAGCGACGCTACAGGCAGAGCTTTTGTCAGGTCATTCCGCATTGGTCGTCCTTCCACGAGCACAAAGCGCTGAAGTCGTGATGGCCGTCCTTCAACCCTTAGCTGTCGCAAGTGATAACAATCAAATCGAAGGGCTTTATGACAAAGATCTGCGCGAGGCATTTTGTGACGTGCTGGACTTGATCAAAGTTCACCATAAAACGTTTAAAATTACTGCAGCATGAGATTGCTCGCCCCATTCAGGCGGTTTCCTACTGACATAGCGCAAGGGTTTCGCCATGTTGTTGGTCGATCAGTTGACAAAAACTTTATAACTCCCTTTTACCGCTACAATTGGCGCCAAGGACCTAACGCGAGCCCTCCTAAAGAAGAAAAGATTTTGAGAACCCGATGAAGATACTTCTTGCTGAAGATGACAAGCAAACATCGGAGTTTATCCGCAAAGGGCTGATGCAGGCAGGCCATAGCGTCGAGGCAGTCCATGATGGGCGCGATGCGCTTGCGTATTGTCTTTATAATCCGTGCGACGTTGTGATCCTTGATCGGATGATGCCGGAAATGGATGGAATGAGTGTTCTGAAGTCCATGCGCGCGGCGGGGCGAAAGATGCCAGTGATTTTCCTGACGGCGCGGGCGTCAGTTGAAGACCGCGTAGCAGGGCTCCGGGCTGGCGCGGATGACTATCTTGTCAAACCCTTTCAGTTTTCGGAACTCGAGGCCCGGGTCATGGCACTTGGCCGCAGGCCAGTTCAGACACAAGAAGACACCAAGCTTGTCGTTCATGATCTTGAACTCGATTTAATCACCCACACCGCCCGCCGGGCTGGGCAAAAAATCATGCTGCAAGCCAAGGAATACGCATTGCTCGAGGTGCTGATGCGAAGCCCCGGTCGTATTTTGACGCGGACCATGTTGCTGGAAAAGGTCTGGGACTTTAGCTTTGATCCCCAAACAACTGTTGTCGAGACGCACCTCAGCCGCTTGCGCAGCAAAATCGACAAACCTTTTGATGTCGCCCTGATCCACACGGTTCGCAACGCTGGTTATACGATCAGCGGACCGGATTAATGGCCCATCTCCAGGCAAACTCTTCCGCCGTACAGCGGATCGGCCAATGGACACTTGCGGCCGTCGTTGTGATCCTTGGGGTTGCCAGTTTTGCAATCATTGTGACTTCTGCCACCGTCATGCGCGAAGAAATTCAAGCTGGGAATGCTGCCGGTCTGGCACTGTTTAGCGAAATCCATACACAACACGGGCTCAGCACGCTTGTGGATACGGTAGAAATTGCAACACGCCAGCCACTTGGCGTCCGCGAGGTCTTCGGCGTCTTCACGCTTGAGGGTGAGTTTTTAGCCGGTGATATGCCTCAGGAACCGGATCTGGCGAGCTCGAATGAAATCACGCTGATCCATGCAGCCGGTGACACCGAAACTGCGTATATCGGTCGTAGGATTCTGTTGCCAGATGCTGTTCTCTACGTTGGACGTCCAAGCAAGATCATGGACCGGACCATCGCTAACCTAACAATGATCCTACCACTCACGTTTCTCAGTATCCTCGTCGTATTTATAGTTTTCTTTCGACTTGCTGTTGGGACCATGGGACGTTTGCTTGGAAAGATAGAGCACGCGTTGAAAGCATTCAGCAGTGGCGATCACACCGCACGCGTACAACTGGGTCCGGATTATGACGATCGCTTCCATGAAATTAGCGTGAGAATTAACGACAACCTCAATCGCGTTGATGACGCAACAAACGTACTGGAAAACACCACAGTTGCCATTGCCCACGATTTGCGAACACCTCTGACTCGCGCGTCGCTCGCCGTGCAAATGGCGGAAAACAGCTCCAGCCTTGACGAAGAAACCGCCGATAAATTGCACCAAGCCAGCCTAGAGATTGGCGCGCTCTGTCAGACATTCGACACGATCCTTCGTATTTCAAATATCAACGCAACCAGTAGCGACGCGGCGCTCACCACCTTCGAGTTGCAGCCACTTGTCGCTGAAATCATCGAGAGCTTTGTCGCTGTGTTTGAAGACGCGGGTTTCGTGCTGACCGAGACTGCCACTATGACGGCCCCAGCTTTGATCCGCGCCGATAAGAGCATGGTTGGGCAGATGATTATCAATTTGCTCACAAACGTGACACGCCACTGTCCGGTAGGCACCAGTACGCAGGTAGAGATTTCGCAGCGCAATGATCAGATCATTCTGACAGTTTCAGACAATGGCCCAGGCGTACCGCCAGAAAAACTAAGCTGGATATTTGCGCCCTTCTCTCGCGTAGACGAAAGTCGCACCAAGTCAGGAACAGGCCTTGGCCTCGCCTTGGCCAAATCGATCGCGCAACATAATGGTGCGACAATTGTTGCTCGCAATCTGAACCCGGGGTTGGCATTTGATGTAATATTTCCACAGTCAGCAGGCAGAAAACTCGGTTAGGGCCTAGCTGGCTCTTCACCACCACTTTGTTTGAGGGTTGCAGCCTTACAAATAAGTAAGTCACCGACAGGCTTCAGTTCAAAATTGCACCCCATAACGAAGCCCAGTTAATTCCGCCTGTCTGGAGCAATCATGCTTTCGAAAGCACCCTCATGACGACCGCCCAAGCGTCCCGATACCCGCTGAGCATTGCGGCGATGGGTGTTGTGTTTGGCGACATTGGAACCAGTCCACTTTACACAGTCGATGCTGCACTTGCTGTCGTGGACACCCCGGATATGACGAAGGTTTTAGGGCTCTTGTCTCTGATTTTCTGGGCCTTGATACTGGTTGTCACACTTAAGTACGTGTTGCTGATCCTGCGGGCCGATCATATTGGCAACGGCGGCATTCTAGCACTTCTTGAGCGGATCAGACGCCCCAACGGAAAAATTCCACCCGTGATGAGGGTTGTCGCCATTCTAGGCGGCAGTCTGCTGTTCGGCGACGCGGTGATAACGCCGGCGATCTCCGTTCTGAGTGCGGTCGAAGGGATGCGCCGTATTGCCCCCCCACTGGGCCGACCACATACCGTTGATCAGCTGCTCAATCCTGACAGCTTTATTTGTAATGCAGTATTTCGGCGCAATTCGGTTGTCTCACTTATTTGGCCCAGTAATGGCGATTTGGTTTGCAACGCTCGCGGTTTCAGGTGGTTTTTCAATCTGGCACGCCCCTACTGTGCTAGTCGCGGTGAACCCTGCTTTCGGCGTCGCACTACTGATAGGCAATCCGAGCCAAGCTCTTATAATCCTTGGGGCCGTATTTCTCTGTGTCACCGGTGGCGAAGCGCTTTATGCAGACCTTGGTGAGTTTGGGCGTGGCCCGATCCAGCGCGGTTGGTTCCTGTTCGTGGGGCCTGCATTGTTGATCAACTACGCGGGCCAAGCGGCCTTTCTCAGCACCACTGCGACCGTTCCACAAAGCACGTTCTATGCGTTGTTTCCACTTTCTATCCTCCCTGCAGTTGTCGTTTTGGCGACGCTTGCCGCTATCATCGCATCACAGGCAGTCATTACAGGCCTGTTCGGGCTCACCACACAAGCGATTGCGGAAGACTTTTTGCCCACTATGCCAATCAAGCAAATGGATAGCCTGACCCCTCAGGATGTGATGCTGCCTTGGGTCAATCTTCTGCTTGCAGTGGGCAGCATCGGCTTTGTGCTTTCGTTCCAGACGTCAGCTGGGTTGGCCGCAGTCTACGGATTGGCGGTTGCGGGCGCTATGATCACAACGACGGTTTTGTTTGCCATCTATCTATGGCAACGCAGCCGATTACTGGCTGTTCTTTTAGTTCCGGTCTTCGGCATAGACGCCACTTTTTTCGTCGCAACACTTGGTAAATTCTCATCAGGCGGATGGGTGCCGGTCATGTTTGCGGCCCTTGCTGCTTCTGTCTCATTGCACCGCTGCGCGCGCACTAAATGACGTTAGTAATTCTAAGTGGTGCAGGTCGTAGTGCAATATGCGCTGCAAAGCCTATGGCAAATGTCATCTCGTGGGCTGTATCCGCGATCAAGTCCAGATTCCAAATAATTTTGGCGGTTAATGCCCCTGCCCCGATCAGCAACCAAAGCCACCTACCCCGCAGACTAGCAGCTATTGCGCCAATCAAGCCAAAACCACCCGCCGACATGCCAACATCATGCAGCTGGTTGGTGTCCACACCTATGTACAGCCCATTCAACGGCCCCGCGACTAGCAACAAGACAGCAACCGTTCCAAAAACATCAATCACAAAGAACGTCGTGATCGCTCTTAGCGTGCCGAAGCGATGTTCAAAGAAGCCGATCACACTGGCTGCAAACACCAACTGGCGCAGGAACATCGACAGGTCGTGCGACAGGAACGTGCCTGTTGCCAATCGGTCAATTTCGCCTCGATCAAGGCCAATGCCGCTGACTCCCCATGCAACAAGCGCGTGTTCGGGCAGCACTCCGTCCAGCGTACCCGCGGCCCAGTTCGCAACGAACTGGACCAATAGAAACACTATCGTAAATGGCACGCGCCTTAGCATTGCTGCCCCATATAGAAAGCAAGACCCATGTCAAAAATCCTAGGTTTCCTTAACCGGTTCTGGTCCATATCTGTTGTCAGCACCTTTCTGACTGGACTGTTTGTACTGTTGCCAATCGCCATCACGCTGATGATCTTTAACTGGTTGATTGATAAAGTCGTCGGCGTTTTGGGCCCCGGAACATTGTTAGGCGACGCGTTTCTGTCAGGGGGCGGAAGTATTGTCGGACCAAACCACGCGGTGATCGCGTTTGTCTTGGGGCTGAGCATTACGATTGCTCTGATCTGGTTATTAGGTGTCTTTGTGCGAGCGCAGGCAAAGCGACAGTGGGCACAGGGGATCGACCAGATATTTGCGCGCATCCCGCTGATCCGTGCGGTCTATAAGCCCGTGTCGCAGATGGTAAAACTGTTCTCCGGCAATGGAGATGCCAAGATGAAGGGCATGCAAGTCGTGGCGTGTCGCCTAGGCGGGACGCACGGTGTCGATGTGCTTGGCCTTGTGACATCGCCACAAACCTATAGCGTCGCAGGTGAAATCCGGCAGTTGGTCTATCTACCGACATCCCCAGTTCCAATGAGCGGGGGGCTATTGCTCGTGCCCATCGAGACGCTGATCCCGATGCCCGAAATAAGTGTGGACGCCTTGATGCAGATCTATTTGTCCCTCGGTGTGCTCGTGCCCGACGCGATAACGCTGAATGACGCAAAAACAAAACCACTCAACTGATGTGAAATGCAAACGCGGTGAGCATCCCGAACAAGGCGACAATCAGCGCCAACAACAATCCATCGGCCAGAAATGGATCATCATCAAACACCTCTTTCGCGCTGATCCGCATGCGTACGTGGCGCAAGCGAAAAAACGCAATCACGATTACCGCAGCACCGCTTAGCAGCAGCACAGCCTCTGACCATCCTGACGCCGTAGCCGGGCCGATGCGCATTGCCGCAATGCCAAACCCCACAATGGCTATTGCTGTGCGCACCCACGCCAAAAACGTGCGTTCATTGGATGAATGGTCGGAATAATTTGCGATCATTCCGCATTACTCGCGTGCATCGTCATCCCCTTGGCGCCGCGCGATACCAGCAGACTGACTTCGTAAAGTACGCGTGCTGCATCTAACCTGCCCGAGCTGGCAAGGTATTCAGGTAACCATTCAGGATCAAATTTTTGCTTGAAACTACGCAACCCTTCGAAGTGATAGAATTGCTCGCCATGTTCGTAAAGAAAACTGCCTAAGCGATGCCAAGTTGGTGCCAGCCGGTGGTTTTCGAGTCCTGACAAAGGTGCTGCACCCAAAGAAAACCACGTAAACCCCTGTGCCGCGCCCCAAAGCATCATTTCGGCAAATAGAGCATCCATTGCAACGTTCGGACCACTTGGATCGTAGCGCATGAGGTCAAGCGACAGTTCGGACTTGTCACTCGCTTGCATCAAATTGGCAAAAGCAACGATGCGTTGTGTTTCAACATTGCGCAGGACTGCAATATCGAAATTTCTGATATAATCGGAATGGAACCAACCAAGAGAAAACCCCTTTTCTCCGCTGTCTTTGTGCTTCAGCCATGCATCAGACACCTCACGAAGGTTGTCCATGATAGGTTTCACCAGATCAGCGGCTTTGATCACCTCAAACGCAAAGCCATCGCGGGCGATCCGCGCCCTTGCGTGACGCCAGTCCTTGCGGCGTGATCCCTCGAGAGTGAAAGTCCGCAGATCAACCCGCGCGACCTCTCCGATCTTGAGAACCTGAAGACCCAGATCAAGATATGTCGGTAGATATCGTTCCGATACCGAGTAAAACGCACATCGCCGACCCATTTTATCAGCCAGTTCGCGCAGCTGCCAGATCGCCGCTATTCCAGCGTTTTTGTCGCCAACTGGATCGCCCTTGCTAACAAGCGTGTGACCCGTGTCGGCATAGGCCAAATAAGCTTGCTCGTCGGGAGCGATGATAAACCGCTTGTCGCCACTTAGTGAAATGCCAGCCTCTGCGATATTCGCAGCAGTTGTCAGGCGACGGACGACATCGGGGATAGGTTCACGTTTTAGGCGCGTGGTTTGCCTGGACAGCAACGTATTCAACATTAAGGCAGCCAGAACGACGGCCACAGCAATAGTGGCCCGCAAGAACCGTGGCGCGTCACCCTTCCAAGCAAACTGCCACCACAACGTGTCTGAGTATTGCACGTTGCTGTACGCAAAAAACCCAATCCAACTGATCACACCGACCAGCAGCGATACGCTTAGAATCCACTTCCAGTTCAGCCGCAGACCCGCGGCCACATCAGCACGGTAAAAGGCTTTGCGAAACGCCCACAACACCGAAATCGCGAGGGCCATCGTCAGCGCTTCTTCCCAATCGAAGCCTTTCAAAAGCGATACCGTCAGACCGATGCTTAGCAAAACCATTGCGAGCAACCACGCGCGGAACATACGGCGGTAAAGTCCGCGTGCGACGATCATCAGCAATACACCGCTAACACTGCCCAAAAGGTGCGAAGTTTCCACCAGTGACAGTGGCAATGCTTCGCGGAGAAATCCAAGCCGTCCCGGATCAGAGGGCAGGTTCCCCGAAATCAACAAGACCGCACCCGACAGCATAACCAAGCCCGCAGAAACCAGCGGCACAATCGGTGTGATGGCATCGAAAACTGTCTTGGATGTAGTCGAGGCACTTTGCCGGTTTGCAACCACCCAAGCTATGGCAAGCCCGATCACAGCGAATAGGAATGGCAGGATCGTATAAATTACGCGGTACATCACCAATGCTGCAAGAACATCCGACCGACCAGTCGCACCAAGGCCCGCAATCATCGTCGCCTCGAATACACCTAAACCACCAGGCGAATGGCTGAGGATGCCTAGGCCCACTGCCGCCACAAAAATCACAAAGAAAACGACAAAGTTTTGCGACAGGTTCGACGGCATCAGCACATAAAGTGTCAGCGCAGTTGCGGCCAGATCCACCACCGAGATCGAGGTCATCTTTAGGCCATCGCTGGCAAGCGGCAAGTCCATCCGGAACTGGCCAAACCCGATGGATCGACGCGTTTTTGCTGTCCAGATAAAATACGCTACAATTGCGGCAATAATCGCCAGACCCATCGCTGTCTCAAGGACTGGCGAAAGTGAGATCACCTCGCTGAACCCTTTGGGATGAACAACCATCAACCCGCCAATAATCACCAAAAGGCCGAAAAAGAACGCCACCCATGACGTCGCAATCAGCTTAGCCACCGCGCCAATATCAACGCCAAAGGCCGCATAAACACGGTAGCGGATCGCACCGCCCGTCAGCCACGAGAACCCCAGCAAGTTCGACACGGCCATGCTACTGACACCCGTCATCATAGGAACGCCGCGGGGTAGTTTTACATTCGTCACTCCGCGAATGATGATCACATCATACATGGACAGTGCGAGATAGCTGATACACATCGCACCGAACGACTGCGCTAGCACATGCAGTGGATAGGCGCGCGCATCAGTTTTCACATCCACAAGATTGATATCAACAGACATGCGGTGGAGCACGAACAGTGCAATCGCTGTAATCAACAGTGGGACGACAAGCCGCAACGCTGGATGCGCCAGAAAACACCTTATTGGATGGGGCTCAGGTAGAACGGGGGCTGCGGTTTGCATGAGCGGCGTCCTCTAACAGGTCGATTTGAATTTGCTGCAGCTCTGCCAACTTGTTCCATTGGTGCGCCATTTGGTGATCGATCTTTTCGTGCAGTTGCCGGATTTCCAATTCCGCTTTGAGGTTGATCCGATAATCGTTTTCCGCCCGCAGGCGGTCTTTGGTTTCCTGTCGGCGCTGGCTCATCATGATGACAGGCGCTTGAAGAGCAGCCAAACTAGAAAGAACTAGGTTCAGTAAGATGAATGGATAGGGATCGAAAGCCTTGAACAGCATCCCCGTAATATTCAGCGACATCCAAATAAATAGCACTGCGCCAAACGACAGAATGAACGTCCACGAACCGCCAAAGGCCGCGACCCGATCCGCAGCGCGTTCGCCAAAGGATGATGATTCTTCAACTGTAGTGCTGAGCGCTTGGGTGATGACCTCGCCTTTCGCAAGGCTTTCAATGACCTCTCGGTCCAGCGCGCTTAATTCGCCGCGCTCGGCTTCCAGCATAGCTTCGACATAAGCGGCGCGCATCTGCCGAATGTCTGGAAGACAGATAAACTTGTCAGGGCCCCATCCGGGTGCATTCGCATTAATTGTGTCATTCAGTCCTGGGCGAACCACAGCAAACGCGCGGACCATCTGCGGTTTGAACGATTTACCGCAGACGTGACACGCGAACGTGGCGGACGTACTCGACATCAGCTTTTGCCGATCTGGCCCAGGGCCAGCAGTGCCAACCCGGTTGAGAGCAAGTTCACGCCAAATAGCAGCCCTAATGCCCATGCTGCGGTGCTTGGCAAGCCAGCGACAATTAAGAACGCAAGTGCAAGGGTTATAAGACCACTAAAAAGTAGCCAAACCCACTGCGGGCTTTGGTTACGCCATTGAAATGCGATCATGACGCTCAGCGCACCTTCAACGGCGAGCAAGGCCACGAGAATGACGGTCAATGTGGCAGCGCCTAGTAGCGGTTCGAATATCAAAATGAACCCAAGTATGAGGGCCATGACCCCCGTCACAATCCCTGTTTTACCAGCTTCGTCACCTCGAAATTGCCACCAGAAAAACAGACCAGCGATGCCCGAGATAATGAATAACGCTGCAATCAGCTGTTCAACTGCAATCGTCGCAATCGCCGGCCAAATGATACTGAATATCCCGAGTGCCAAAAAAAGCCATGCCAGCCGTTTGGGGCTGGTAAATCGCGACTGTGGAATATTTTGATTGATCTGTGTCATGGGTTTGTCCTTCTTGAAGGCTGACCTGTTCAATTGGCTTGCTTGGCGACCATGGTCAAAGATTGAGACCCTCCAACCACTCGAGCGGAGCCTTTTCCAACCGGTTGACATGGTGGCGGTGAACGCTCAGATCCGCGATATCCGCATCTACTTTTGATTTCAGATATGCGTACCGCGCCTTCAAAGTCACTCGTGACTTCAGAATAGGCGTGTTTAACACATCGAGGCGAGTAAGTAGATCCTCTGGATTGGTCATGTTTTGGCTCACTTGCGATGGGTTATTTTGGTGAACCCTAAGCGTCCAACTTGTCAGGGATGCAGATTACGTCTTACTTATTTGTAAGGTTCTCAGGCGTATTTCGGGGAGTATCAATCGCCCTAAACGAACGATTGATGACCGGAGATGGAAATCAGTGGCGGGAATAGGGAAACTTACTCATTCAACCGCAATAAACTGTTCGCAAAAGATCGCCGACTTAACGTGTCAACGCCGGGCTGGTTCAAGAATACCAAAATGGGCCGAGTTTTGTCTTCCGAAAAAGCAACGCCGCCTCCCTGCTCGCCGCAAGCCAAAGCCCCCCTGGCATAGTCCTCAGGTCTTTAGCACCCGGTAAATTGCCGGGATCACGAGTACTGTCAAAAGCGTCGACGACAAAAGACCGAACAGGAGAGAAATAGCCAGCCCTTGAAAAATCGGATCCGACAAAATCACGACCGCCCCGATCATCGCCGCGATTGCCGTCAACAAGATTGGCTTGAAACGGATTGCGCCAGCCTCGATCAGGATATCGACCGGGGTTTTGCCCGTTGGATCCGCATGGCGGATGAAATCGACCAGCAGGATCGAGTTGCGCACGATGATTCCGGCAAGGGCAATGAAGCCGATCATCGAGGTGGCCGAAAACGGCGCGCTGAACAGCCAGTGACCCGCGATAATCCCGAGAAAGGTAAGTGGGATCGGCGTCAGGATCACCAAAGGCAGCCGGAATGATCCAAACTGCGCGACGACAAGGATATAAATACCCAGTAGCGCCACAGCGAAGGCTGCGCCCATATCGCGGAAGGTGACATAGGTTACTTCCCACTCGCCATCCCACAAAAGCGTGGTCACAGTTTCATCTTGCGGCTGCCCATATAGGCTTATCACAGGCTTGGTGCCCGGTGCCCATTCCATCGCGTCCAATGCCTGACCCACGGCGATCATACCGTAAAGTGGCGCCTCAAATGCGCCAGCCATTTCGGCCGTCACCATTTCCGCATCACGCCCGTTATGGCGAAACACCGGGAAGGACGCGCGTTCTTCGGCAATGCGGATCACATCCCCCAATTCGACTACACCGCGCGCGCCGGGCAGGACATTTGCGGGGATCGGAGTGGACAGGAACCGTTCGTCCAGCACCCGGTCGCCCTTAGCGCGCTCAATGCGGATCGGGATCGGCTGGCGGCCGTCAGCACGGTGCGAATAGCCCACGGTCCGCCCACCATTCAAGATTGCCAGTGTGTCGAACACATCGCTTTCTTCAACGCTGAAGAACTCCAGATCATCCGTGCTGATCGTGGCGCGCAACCGCCGGGCCTGGGTGCCGAAACTGTCATCGACGTCGACGATAAAGGGCACAGATTCGAAGGCCGCCCGCACTTTCGTGGCCGCAGCCCGCCTGGTATCGGCATCGGGGCCGTAAACCTCGGCCAGCAAGGTGGCGATAACCGGGGGGCCGGGCGGTGGCTCGACCGTTTTCAGGCTGGTGCCATCGGGTAGCGTCAACGCCGCCAGCCGGGTACGGATATCCAGCGCTATGTCATGGCTGGGCCGATCACGGTCGGCCTTGGGCGACAGGGTGATCTGCACTTCACCCAAATGCGGTACGGCGCGCAAGTAGTAGTGCCGCACCAGCCCGTTGAAGTTGAAAGGGGCAGAGGTTCCGGCGTGGGTTTGCACCGAAACGACTTCGGGAAGCTGCAAAACCACGCGCGCCACATCCTGCGCCACCCGGTCAGTTGCTTCAACCGAAGCGCCTTCGGGCAGGTCGATGACCACAGACAGTTCGGATTTATTGTCAAAGGGCAGCAGTTTGACGGTCACGTCCTCGGTGTAGAGAAGGCCAAGCGAACCGAAAGACAAAGCCGCCGTGACCAGCAAGAACACCAGACTGCGGGTCTTGCTTTGCAGCAAGGGCCGCGCCACCAAACCGTAAACCCGCCCCAGAAATCCGCCGGGATGGCCGCCATAGGTATCATCGTGGCTATGCGCCACCATCGGCGCGCGGCCCGCCACCTTTACCATCAGCCAAGGCGTGATAATCACGGCTACAAAGAAAGAAAAGATCATCGCCGCACTGGCATTCGCGGGGATCGGGCTCATGTAAGGCCCCATCAGGCCAGACACGAACAGCATCGGCAAAAGGGCGGCCACAACGGTCAGGGTCGCCACAATGGTGGGGTTGCCGACCTCGGCCACCGCCTCGATCGCGCCGGTCAGTCGGCTGCGATCATCATTCATTCCCCAATGGCGCGCGATATTTTCGATCACCACGATTGCATCGTCAACAAGAATGCCGATGGAGAAGATCAACGCGAACAGCGACACCCGGTTCAGCGTATAACCCATGATCCAGGCCGCGAAGAGCGTGAGCAGGATCGTGACCGGGATCACGACCGCGACCACGACCGCTTCGCGCCAGCCGATGGCAAGCCACACAAGCGCGACGATCGAAAGGGTGGCAAGGCCAAGGTGAAACAACAGCTCATTGGCCTTTTCATTCGCGGTCTCGCCGTAATCGCGGGTGACAATGACGGCGATGGTTTCCGGGATCAGGGTACCCTCAAGTGCTTCGACCCGGTGGAGGATCGCCTCAGCCACGATCACCGCATTGGCCCCGGCGCGCTTGGCCACCGCCAATGTTACTGCTGGCGCGCGGGCTGGCGCCCCATCCTCGCCTCGGCTTACATTGGCAACGATCACGTCAGCATTGTCCGACACGAAGCTTACCTGCGCCACGTCGGCCACATAGACAGGACGCCCATCGCGTGTGGTCAGCAGAAGATTTGCGATCTGCGCTGGGGCCACCAGCGTTTCCCCCACCACCAGATCAATCTGGTCACCTCCATCACGCAGCCGACCGGTGTTTTGCGACCGGTTGGCATTGGCCACCTTCGCTGCCAGTTGTTGCAAAGTGACACCGTAAAGCGCCAGCCGTTCAGGGTCAGGTGCCACACGGATCAGTTCGGGCACTTCGCCGACCAAATATGTCAGTCCAACATCCTCAGTCTTGGCAACCTGGGTGCGCAATTCGCGGGCGATGCGGGTCAGATCATTGGCGCTTATCCCTTCGACGCCTGGTTTTGGTGCCAACGTCAGCGACACTATCGCTACGTCTTCAATGCCGCGCCCGACGATCATGGGTTCGGGGATCCCAATTGGAATACGGTCCATATTTGCACGGATTTTGGCATGCACCCGCAGCACCGCTGCATCAGCCGAGGTGCCAACCCGGAAGCGCACTGTGACCAGCGCATTGTCGTCGCTGGTCGAGGAATAGACATGTTCCACGCCGTCGATGCCTTTGACGATACCTTCCAGCGGCTCGGTCACCAATTTGACCGCGTCTTCGGCCCGCAGCCCCGGCGCCTGCACATGAATATCCACCAACGGAACCGAGATTTGCGGTTCCTCTTCGCGTGGGAGGGATGTCAGCGCAACCAGCCCCATCGCCAGCGCCGCCAGAATGAACAAAGGCGTCAAGGACGAGGCAATGAACGCGCGTGTCAAGCGCCCGGCGATACCAAGATCAACCGTTTCAGGAGCCTCACTCATGTGCGGTGACCACCCGGTCACCGACCAAAAGGCCTGACAGAACTTCGATCATCGCCGCCCCATCAAGGATCTGGCGTTGGCCGAGAACCACAGTGCGCAAGTCGGCGCCATCCGGGCCTGCGACCTCAACAAAATCGAGACCGGTCCGGGTAATAACGGCGGTCTCTGGCACCATCAGCGCGGTGCGCGTATCGACCGGAAGACGGACCAGCACCCGCGCATTGATGAAGCTTTCGGGCAGATCCGGCACTTCTACATCCGCAATCACCCGACCGTTTTCGATCAGCGGATAAATCCGCGCCAGCGTGCCTTCCGACGGTCCTGCGGCAGTTTCAATCTCGATCGAAGCGCCTTCCTGCAAAAAAGCGGCATGACGTTCAGGCACGGCGATGCGCAGAAATATCCCTCCACCGCCGATCGTTGCGACGGCCTCACCGGGCAAGACAACCGCCCCCGCCGCGACCGGCACCGCCAGAACACGGCCCGAAATCGGGGCCAGTACCGCGCCCTCAAGTCCCTGCTGCTCCACCACTTTTCGGTCAGCGCCGACTGCCGCAATCTGGCCCGTCAGCACATCGACCTGGGTGCGTAGCGCGTCCAGCCTTTGCGCAGTGGTAACGCCGCGCGCCAGCAAATCCTCTCCGCGCGTCAGCTCGGCCTTAGCATTGTCAAGCTGGGACGCTTGCGCCTCCAACTGCGCGTCAATTGCCGCAAGCTGGTAGTTGATCTTTGCATCGACGACCTGCGCCACGACTTGGCCCGCGGTCACGACATCGCCTTCGATGACCTCAAGCGACACAAGTGTGCCGCCCAACCTGGCGCGGGCTGGAATAAGGCTGCGCGCTTCGATCCGACCATAGACCGCTTTCCATTCGGTTACGGACACCTCAGACAACGGCAAGTCTTCGGCTTGCGTCGCAAGCGGCAATGACGCCGCCAAGGCGATTATGACAATCAGACTTTTCATGGGTATTCCACTTTGTTCGCGGGTGGGGCTTTTCGACCCTGCAACGACGTTCCTCAGAATTCTCAGAACGCGGTACCAGGCTTGGCACCGAGCCACTTGAAAGCCGTCGCCGCCGGGCAGAACCCGGTGAAGGCGGACTGGATTTGGTTTACTCCCACGAAAACCGTCAGCCAGATAAAATAGGGCGAAACCCAGAGGGTCAGAGCTAGGGACAAAAGTACCATGGCGCCCGCGAAGGCCATTACCATACGATCAAGTGACATGAGGTTTTCCTTTCTCATCCCATCACGCTTCGGCAATGGGAAATTGTGGTTTGTGGTGTCGTTCAGCAGACAGTTTCGGCCATCAAGACTCAGTATCAAGCTTGACCGTCTTTAACTTTTCAATGCCGAGTGCCTGCATTGCGAGCCGCTCATAGAACGGTTCGGATTTTCCGCTGCGGATCTTGTGAATGAAGTATTTTTCGAATGCGATCTTGGCAAGATGCACCCACTTTCCGGACGACGACCAGTTTACATTCCGCGGTGGAATTTGCGGTTGCGCCACAAAAGCGATGCCACTGTCGCCGAAATCCGCAAGACAGACGGCGTTCCAGGTGGCGGTCGCACTTGGCGCAAGTCCCTTGGTTAGTTGGCTGATATTATGCACGGTCGCGGTCACCATAGACTCGATCATGAATCCGGTTTTGGGCACTCCCACGGGCACTGGCGTTTTGCCCACCGGCGGGATCGCGACGCAGACACCTATGGAAAACACTTCGGGAAAGGTCGGATTGCGCTGGTGCTTGTCCGCCAGAATAAAACCGCGCGGATTGGTCAGCCCTTCGATATCTCGGACAGCCTCGACACCTCGAAAAGCGGGCAGCATCATCGTGAAAACCTGCGGTACTTCATGGGCCTTCAGAACCGATCCATCCTCAGCAATTTCCGAGACCAGAACCTTGTCCTTCTCAACTTTATCCAGCCGAGCGTTGCAGATCCATTTAATGTGATGCTCGCGCATCTCGCTTTCCAAAAGCCCGTTGGTATCGCCCACCCCGTCCAACCCCAGATGACCGATGTACGGCTCGGATGTGACAAAGGTCATAGGCACCTGGTCGCGCACTTTTGCATCTCGCAATGCCTTGTCGAGAATGAAGGCGAACTCATATGCCGGGCCAAAACAGGAGGCCCCGTGCGCCGCACCGATCACAACTGGACCCGGGTTCGCAATCAAAGCATCCACAGCCAGTTTCGCCTGTAACGCATGATCAACAACACAAATCGACTGGGTATGGGCATCTGGACCGAAGCCCTCAATCTCGTCAAAGGCAAGGTCAGGGCCGGTCGCGATCACCAGATAGTCATAGGTGACCGATTTGCCGTCAATCAATTCGATGCGGCGTTCCTTTGGATGCAACCGTTTGGCGCCTTGGGAATGCAAAGCAATGCCGCGCTTCGCAAAGACCGCTCCAAGATCGACCTCAATCGACGCTTTGTCACGCCATCCAACGCCAACCCATGGGTTTGACGGCACGAAATGGAAGTGGCTTCCTTTTGTGACGACTGAAACCGAATGATCCGCCCCAAGCGTGTCACGCAATTCGTAGGCCGCGATTGTTCCGCCAAGTCCTGCGCCGAGGACTACAACATGTGCCATCTGGATCTCCTTAAAAATGCTCAACTAGAGCCTAAGCGAGACTCGGCTTTAACGCCGCAGCATCGCCATTTGATAGGAGGTTATCAAACTCAACGGTCACGTCCTTGATTTGGATCAGTGCCGGCCCTCGTCGTCCTCGCAGATGGCGAAATCATTCCAATGCAGATACTCAGAATGGCTGTCAGACCTAGCCATCGTGCTTCATGTCTTCGCCGATTGCGCGCCAGAATTCGACGGCTGCCTCAAACTCGGCTACATAAAACGATGGGGCTTGCGGTCCCGAAAGGTCGCCGTCGAAGCGCCCGACGCGCCGCGCGCAATCGAAAAAGCCCGGCGCAGGCAATCCATCCCGTGCCTTGCTGATCACGAGCGCTGCGATCAACGGACGAGCCGCCGCGGCGTCTTCCTCGATCAGGCATTCCAGTGCGAGCGTAAGCTGGTGGATCGTGTTTGGCGGCGACAGGTCCAGGGCCTTGGCCAGTGCCTGATAGGTGATGGGAGTATTCTTCCCGACAATTTCACAAAGATGAGCCCGGACGCGCGGCGCCAACACATTGCCCTCGCCCGTGGCGGCGCTTACGGACATTCCGACCTACCTTTCGCCAAGTGAAACAAGCAGAGCGACGGTGTCAGAAACTCGGGAAAAATCAAGCGCAGCAGATGATATTGAGGAACCTGATCATCTAGCGAGACCCTATAGAACAGAGCCGCCCGCGATTCGCTCTTCGGACCCATCGTTGTGCTCGATCCTCTTCATTCATGTGGAAACTGAATTCGCCAAAGGCGGTACTGTTGCGTTAACCTGAACGGAGCGCGAGATGCACCCGGGGTCTCGATCTTAAGCTTTCAGAGCGCCGCGATGCTGCTGCTGCGGATCGGTTCTTCAAACGCGCAGTGGGCACAAACGGTGTCCCAGATCGCATTTCCATCGACAGGAGCGGTGCCAATTTGGCTGGCAGCAACGTTGGCTGGAATCGAAACCGTGCCTATGATCCGCAAGGCCAGTTAGGCCAAGCCAGGGTCTCACCATTCAAGCGGTTTGCTGTGCGCACTGCGTAATTGTGCCCAGAAAAAGTCGTTTCTCAGCCAAGCGAAAACTTTGCGACAGAACCTATGCCTATGCCCGCATCACGGCGCCGGAAACTGTGAATAGGTAAAGCGGGCGTTAAAATACAGAAGGCCCGCAACATGTGCGGGCCTTCGGAGTTGCGGTTCTTACCGCCAAACAACTGCGCTTTTTACTTCAGATTACGCTCGATCTCTTCGCGCTCGAAGATCTCGATGACGTCCTTAGGGCGGATGTCTTCGTAGTTTTCGAACGCCATACCGCATTCCTGACCGGACTGAACTTCTGGCACTTCGTCCTTGAAGCGTTTCAGTGTCTTCAGAGTGCCTTCGTGGATCACAACGTTATCACGCAAAAGGCGAACGCCTGACGAGCGGCGTGCGACGCCTTCGGTTACGAGACAACCCGCGACCTTGCCGACGTTGGAGACCTTGAAGACCTCTTTGACCTCGGCGTAACCGATGAAGTTCTCGCGGACCTCTGCCGACAGCAGGCCAGAGGCCGCCGCTTTCACGTCGTCCACAAGGTCGTAGATCACGCTGTAATAGCGAATTTCCACGCCCTTTTGGTTGGCCGATGTCCGTGCGGGCGCGTTGGCCCGTACGTTAAAGCCGATCACGGGCGCACCCGAGGCTTCGGCCAGACCAATGTCGCTTTCGGTGATCGCGCCAACACCGGAGTGAAGAACCCGTACACGGACTTCGTCGTTGCCGATCTTTTCCATCGCCTGAACGATGGCTTCGGCAGAACCTTGCACGTCGGCCTTTACGAGGATCGGCAATTCGCTGACGTCTTCGTTGGCCTTGGCATTTGCCATCAACTGTTCCAGCGTCGTCGCAGCACCGGCAGCGGCACGTTTGTCCTTGGCTGCATTTGCACGATACTCTGCAATCTCGCGAGCCTGCGCTTCGGTACTGACCACGCTCAGAACGTCGCCTGCTTCAGGCGTGCCGTTCAGGCCAAGAACTTCGACAGGCACCGACGGTCCGGCTTCTTTTACACGATCACCACGGTCGTTTTCCATGGCGCGCACGCGGCCCCACTGCTCGCCGACGACAAAGATGTCGCCCGTGCGCAGGGTTCCGTTTTGCACAAGAACTGTCGCGACGGGACCACGGCCCACGTCAAGCTGTGCTTCGATCACGGCACCAGTGGCTGCACGATTTGGGTTCGCCTTCAGTTCAAGAATCTCCGCCTGAAGCGAGATCGCCTCAAGCAGTTTTTCCAGACCGGTGCCATTGATCGCCGAAACCTCGACGTCCTGCACTTCACCCGACATTTGCTCGACGATCACTTCGTGCTGAAGCAAATCGGTGCGCACTTTGTTCGGGTTGGCATCGGGACGGTCGATTTTGTTGATCGCCACGATCATCGGGACTTTGGCCGCTTTGGCATGATTGATGGCTTCGATCGTCTGCGGCATGACCGCATCGTCCGCCGCCACAACCAGCACAACAATATCCGTCACCTGAGCACCACGAGAGCGCATCGACGTAAACGCCGCGTGGCCCGGTGTGTCGAGGAACGTCATCTTCATGCCGTCCTGAACAACCTGATACGCACCAATGTGCTGCGTGATGCCGCCGGCTTCGCCGGATACGACTTTCGCGTTGCGGATCGCGTCCAGAAGCGAAGTCTTGCCGTGATCAACGTGACCCATAACGGTGATGACCGGAGGACGATCTTGAAGCTCTTCGTCCTTGTCTGGCACACCAATGATCACTTGCTCTACGTCGGCATCGGAAACCCGCTGCACTTTGTGGCCAAATTCTTCGATGATGAGCTCCGCTGTATCCGCGTCAATCGACTGGGTCTGCGTCGCCATAATGCCGCTGGTCATCAACGACCTCACAACGTCAGCCACACGCTCGGACATCCGGTTGGCCAACTCGCCAACAGAAATAGCCTCGGGAAGCCGGACAGTGCGCGTGACCTTTTCACGCTCAACATTGCCACCCATCGCCTTTTGCCGCGCGCGCTCTTGCTTGCGCTTCATTGCGGCCATGGATTTTTGACGTCCACCTTCGCCACCAGTCAGAGCCTGGTTCAGCGTCAGTTTACCCGAACGGCGACCGCCATCGTCCTGACCCGGCTTGGCTTTGCGATTCTCGCGATCATCACGGTCACGGCGCGGAGCAGTGGCAGGCTTGGCCGGACCACCGCCGCGCGGGGCGGCCGGAGCTTGCTTTGGCTCGCTTGCTGCAGCAGGTGCGGCCGCCGCGGCTTTCGCCTCTTCGGCTTCGCGCTTGCGACGCTCTTCGTCTTCGGCCTTGGCTTTCGCCTTTTCCTCGCGCTCGCGCTCTTCCTGTTCCTTGGCTTCAGCCTCGGCTCGGCGGCGCTCGCGGTCGGCGGCACGGGATTTCTCTTCGGCTGCACGCGCAACGGCCTCGTCGGCCTCAACCGCCCTAGCAGCGGCAAGAGCCTTCATCCGGCGTTCAAGCTCGGCATCTGAAATCCCGGCTGGACGCTTTGATGGATCGGTCGCAGGTGAGCTTGCGCCCCCCGGTCCGGCAGCCACTTTGCCCGCGCCAGGCTTTGGAACCACGACGCGTTTACGCTTTGTCTCAACCACGACGCTCTTGGTCCTGCCATGGCTAAAGCTTTGCTTTACCTGGCCCGGACGGCTGCCGCGCAGCCCCAGAGTCTTTTTGCCGTCATTATCGCTCATATGGTCTACTTTACCTTCCCGATGGCAGAGCCACCGTCCAATTCGCGAACGCCAGATAGCCGGATGGCGTCCTCTCTGATCCGTTCAGTGAGTCCGCCAAATCCAAGCGCCGCATGTATCACACGTTCGCGCCCAAAGGACAAACCCAATTCTGAGGCTGTTAACACCTCGAAATAACTGCCCCTTCCACCCGGGGCATGGAGCTTAGATTTCCCTCTTTCGGACCCATCTGAGGCCTGAAAAAGGATGCGTGCGTCTTCCTTACCGAGCCAGTCACGCACCTTCTCGTAACCGGCAATCGCGCGCCCTGCCTTGCGCGCCATCGACACGCCGTCGATCAGCCTGCGCGCCAACAACGCTTCGACGTCATCGGCCAGCGTTTCCGACACGGTCACTGCCTGTTTTGCTGCGCGGGCGAAAAGGCCCTTTTTCACAGCCAATTCTAAAGCAGCACGATCCGCCGACACCCAGATCCCGCGACCGGGGAGCTTTTCAAGGATATCGGGCACAACCACACCGTCCGGCGATACGGCAAATCGGATCAGCCCACGCTTGGGCTGAACCTCGCCAGTGGCGATGCAGCGACGTTCGGGATCGTCGCGCGTTTTATCCTTGCCACCACGTGACATGGGAACCAACCGAGGCCTGAGATCAGGCCTCGACCTCCTCGGTTGCAGCGTCTTCACCCGTTTCACCTTCGGCGGCGTCCGCCACAAGGTCCGCAGGATCGACCCAGCCAAGCTGGATACGGGCGGTCATAACCAAGGTTTGTGCTTCCTCAAGCGACATATCGAATTTCTCCAGAACACCCTCGTCTTTCACACGCTCGCCTTTGACGGTCGTCCAGCCACCGGCCAGCTCCCAGTCCGCACAGGTCGCGAAATCTTCCAGCGTCTTTACATCGTCCTCGGCCAGAGCTTCTACCATCTGGGGTGTCAGACCCTCGAATTCAATGAGGCTGTCCTCGGCACCCATTTCGCGGGCGTGCTCAAGCGCCTTCTTGTTTTCGGCCTCAAGATAGTCACGCGCACGTGCCTGCAGTTCGCCTGCGGTATCCTTATCAACACCGTCGATGACAAAAAGTTCCTCGACCTCGACGTAGGCGACCTCTTCGAGGTTGGTAAAGCCTTCCGAAACCAGGAGTTGTGCGAAGAATTCGTCCAGATCAAGGGCGTCCATGAACAACTTGGTGCGCAGTTCGAACTCTGCCTGACGGCGCGCCGATTCTTCTTCTTCAGTCATGATGTCGATGTCGAGATGTGTCAGCTGAGATGCCAAACGCACGTTTTGACCACGACGGCCAATCGCAAGCGACAACTGCTCTTCTGGCACAACAACTTCAATTTTGCCGGCCTCTTCGTCGAGAACAACCTTCGAAACCTCGGCTGGTTGCAGCGCGTTCACAAGGAACGTCGGCGCATCTTCATTCCAAGGAATGATGTCGATCTTCTCGCCCTGAAGCTCGTTTACGACGGCCTGAACACGGCTACCACGCATACCGACGCAAGCGCCGACGGGGTCGATTGAACTGTCATAGGAAATGACGGCGATTTTCGCGCGCGAACCGGGATCACGGGCAACAGCCTTGATCTCGATGATACCGTCGTAAATCTCGGGCACTTCCATCTTGAACAACTCGGCCATGAATTCCGGCGCTGTACGGCTGAGGAAAATCTGCGGGCCACGCACTTCGCGGCGCACTTCTTTAATGTAGCAACGGATGCGATCATTCGGGCGATAGCTTTCGCGGCCGATTTTCTCGTTGCGACGCAGCACAGCTTCGCCACGACCCACGTCGACGATGACGTTGCCGTACTCTTCGCGCTTGACCTGACCGTTGATGATCGTGCCTGCGCGGTCTTTGAATTCTTCGTACTGACGATCACGCTCGGCTTCGCGAACCTTCTGCAAGATCACCTGCTTGGCCGACTGCGCGGCAATCCGGCCCATTTCAACGGGCGGTACTTCGTCGACAATCGTGTCGCCGACCTTTGGATCGTCGAGGTACTGCTTGGCCTGCTCAGGCGTCAGTTGCGACTGATAATTCTCAAGCTCTTCTTCTGCCGGATCAATAACAGTCCGAACGCGCGTGAACGTCGCTTTGCCGGTTTTGCGGTCGATCGAAACGCGAATGTCCATCTCGGCGCCGTAACGCGACTTTGCTGCACGGGCGAGGCTCTCTTCCATCGCTTCGATCACAAGACCGGGGTCGATCATCTTCTCACGCGCGACCGCCTCGGCCGTTTGTAGAAGTTCAAGCTGGTTTGCGGATGTAATCGCCATGTCTTAGGTCTCCTCGTCGCCATCAATGATGGTCTGAATTTCGTCGAATTGCTTTTCGTCCACGTCGCCTGCGTCTTTGCGAGCGCGCAGAACATCGCGGATCAGATCGTCGGTTAGCACCAGTTTCGCGTCCGACAGCCAGTCAAATTGAAGGCCAATCGTCGTCGGCGTACCATTTATTTCCATCTCGATGAGAACCTCGTTGCCCTCGGTTCCCCGCACCGTTCCCTTAAACCGACGACGGCCGTCGATCATCTCGGTCGTCTCTAACTTGACCTCATAGCCGTCCCAAGCATCGAAATCCTTCAAACGCGTCAGAGGCCGGTCGATGCCGGGGCTTGAGACTTCAAGCGTATAGGCTTCCTCAAGCGGGTCTTCGACGTCCAATGTCGCACTGACCGCCGTCGAGATTTTGGCGCAATCGTCCACTTCGATGCTGCCCGAAGCCTTGTCGGCCATAATCTGCAATGTCTTCGTCTCACCGCCCATCAGACGCACGCGCACCAACTCAAACCCCATGTCTTCGATGACGGGGGTGATGATCTCGGCCATCCGCCGATCCA
>RCMY010001246.1_pt1 | contig 28315 bp, 27 predicted proteins | sample 2041341 | NCBI WGS metagenome assembly RCMY01 (sample SAMN09708234, study PRJNA481090) | Marine sediment metagenome, whole genome shotgun sequencing project.
CGCCGCCGAGCAGCGCGGTATAGCCCCAATGACGGGTCCCCCTTTTGCTTTTGAGCAACCCCGCCGCTCCGAGAGCCAGCGAACCGGTGCAAACCGACGTAATATATCGTGCTCCGGCAGCCTGATCGCGAAGAAATTGCAGGGTTTCATCGTCGCTGATCACGTCTTTGGTACCGAAACCGCCGGGAACGCAGAGCAAGTCGGCCTGCGGGCAATCAGTGAAATCACTCTTCGGCAAAATGGCAAAGCCGCTGTCGGTTTCTATTGGTTGGATTTGCTTGGCAGCGGTATGGACTATTGCTCCTGGCATCCGCGCGAGAAATTGTGCGGGGCCGGTGAAATCCAGTTGGGTAATGCCGTCGAAAAGCAGGAAGACAATGTGGAAAGTTTTCGGGCTATCGGTCATGGCGTGGCTCCAGGTTAGGGAAACGCCCAGGCGATCGGCTGCAAAATATGTCCGCTCCCCGATGGTATGCCATCTTGATCTCGCCAGTTACGGACAGTTGTCAGAGTAATCCCATTTATGTGCGAGATCAATCAGGACTTGTCAGTCCGCCAGCGAATATTCATCGACCCGCTGCTAGGATATGAGCATGGATTATGTGACGGAATATGAACGGAAGGATCGCGCCAAGTCGCTCGTAGCGGTGATCATTGTTCATGCCGCCATCGGCTATGCGCTGGTGAGCGGTTTGGGAATGGATATGGCGAAGACCGTGACCGCAGGATTCAAGGTCATCAATGTTACTGCTCCGCCGCCGCCGCCGCCACCGGAGCCGGTGCGGGACGAGGAGCCGACCAAAGCCGAGGAACAGGCCGCCTCGCCAGAGAATCTGAAGGCTCAGGCGACCCAGATTGTCGCGCCCGAGCCAGTGGTCAAACTTGATATAATATCGCCGGTGGTTGCGGCACCGATTGCAGGCCCGGGAAATGACAATGACGCCGGTGCTTCTGACCGGCCGGGTTCCGGCTTCGGCAGTGGTGGGCAGGGCGACGGTTTCGGGAGTGGCGGGATCGTTTCCGGGCCGCGCCACCTGTCCGGCGCGATTACCCGCAAGGATATCCCGCGCGCGGTCTGGAAGGCTGGGAACCGCGGCAATGTCGTGGCCCATTTTACGGTCGGGGTTGATGGTCGCGCAAGCGATTGCACTGTCCGGCAGTCTAGCGGCCATCCGGTACTGGATGCCGCTACCTGTCGCCTGATCGAACAACGTTTCCGCTTCGAGCCGGCGCGGGACGCGCGTGGCCAAGCGGTTGCGCGTCCCTATGGCTGGCTACAGGAATGGTGGCAGGATGGCCGTGGTCCGCAGCGCGCCGACTGATGCCGGTTTACATCCCCATATAATCGCGTTTGCCAATCGCTACGCCCTGCATGCGGAGCAAATTATAGGCCGTCGTGACGTGGAAAAACAGGTTGGGGAGGAAGAAGCTCAGCACATAAGTCTGGCCGTCGAGTTCCATCGTCTGTTCCGGACCGACTGGCATAGAGATTTTCAGCCCTGCATTGCCATCGATAGCAGCATCGTCCGTCGCCGCGATTGTCTCTGCACATTCGGCGATTCTGGCAATCAGCGCGTCAAATGTATCACCTTCCATCGGCATATTGGGCAGTGCGTCGGGGGCAGTCCCGCTCATCCGGGCAGCGCCGCGGACGGCGAATTCGGTGATCATCTGGACCTGCCATTTCAGGTCGCTCATGTCGGGGAACAAGCGGGCGCCGAGATAGGCTTCTTCCGCGGTGCCGGCGGCTTCTGCTGCTGCCTTGGCTTTGGTGAGAACGTTGGTCAGGCCGCGAAACGCCTGCGCGGCCGAGCCTTTGAGAATGAGGGAGAGGTTGGTGGTCATATATTTTCTTTCCAAGGGCGGGGTTGAGAGTGAGTATTAGAATATGCCGACGAGCAGATAGCCGCCGAGTGCGATAAAGCTGCCGAAGGTGGTGAGCGCGCCAATGGCACGGAAGCCAGCGAAAATTTTGCCGGTCTCGGCACCATGCGAACCGGCTACGGTCGACAAGGCGATTGCGTGAAAGATACGGCCGATAATGAAGACAAGAGCGATGATCCTAACGACATTATTGGGCACCACAGTCATTTCTGCCAACGCCAGAACGACAATGAACAACGCCGCATTTTCGGCCAGATTGCCATGACGACGGATCTTGCGCTCCAGCGCCGGATCGTCACCAGTGCCGAGGTTGACCCGGTTGCGGATGCGGTGGGTGCCGACGAGGATCATCAATATTGCCTGCAATATGATGAGCACGGCCCCTGCGACCGCAGCAATAATCGGTATGGTCATTCGGCATTCTCCTAAGTCGCTTATATTTTGATTGTGGGGGACTTGCGGCAGTTGAAGGGCCAGTGCAAGTTTTAGCGGCTGAAAAATAGAGAGTCAAAGCGCCAAACTGCACATCCTCGGTGCATATTTTAGCCATACAAAACGGAATATTTACCGCTACAAGCCATTTTCATGGATTGGGAAGATGTCAAAACATTCCGCGAGGTGATGGACGCGGGTACGGTGCGCGCTGCCGCCAAGCAGCTGGGGGTGCATCATAGTACCGTCAGCCGCAGGATCGAGCAGCTGGAAAAATCGCTCGATAGCCGCTTGTTCGAACGCCGCCCGGAAGGCTATTTTCCCACCGCATCGGGAGAAGATCTGGCGCGGGTAGCCGACCAGTTTTCGGAAGAATTATTCGCCGTCGAGCGGCATATCGCGGGGCGCGACAATGAATTGTCGGGGAGCCTGAAGGTGACGATGGCAGAGCCTTTTGCGGTCGCTTTATTCGCCGACCGGATCCCTGAATTCTGCGCCACCTATCCGGGGCTGAATCTGGAAATCATCACCAGCTTCGACTTGCTCGACGTTGCCCGGCGCGAAGCCGATATCGCGATCCGGATGGACAATAATCCGCCTGAAGCTTTGGTCGGCAAACGGCTCTTTTCCTATTGCACGTCGATCTATGCCCATCCGGATTATCTGGCCGCTCAGGATTTTGAGAATCGTCCGGAGGATGCGCGGTGGATTGGCTGGAACAGCAGCGACAGCCGCTTTCCCGACTGGACCCAGGACACGGAATATGCGCGCGTGCCGGTCTGGGGCAATTTTTCAAGCATGGGTCTCCAGGTGCAGCTGGCACGGGCCGGAATGGGTCTGATCATGGTGCCGTGCATCGCCGCCGATGATGTGTCCGACCTGGTCCGGGCAACCGATCGCGATCCGGTGCCTTCGCGCGACATCTGGATATTGACCCACGAAGATTTGCGTAGGACCGCCCGGGTCCGCGCCTTCATGGAATTTGCCGAGACGGTGCTGCGCGACAATCGATCCGCGTTGCAAGGTGTGACACTGACCTAGGCCTCCAGAGGGCCGAATATTAACTATATTCTGCCTGTTTTTCGATATTTTGAGCTGCGTTCGAGAGTGTTGCGTTAACCATGTGGATGCACAGGCGTTCAACCTATTTGCGCTAAAGCAAGGGATCATGAACGAATTAGTGCACAGCATCTCGCCGATCCGGCAGACTGCCATCATCTCGGCGATCGCTGTGCTACTGTCTTTCACGCTCACCGGATTGTGCTATTTGCTGTTCTACGGGATGGACGAACGGTTCTGGCCAGCGATGACCATGGCGATTGTGGTTCCGTGGGGGATCAGTATCCCGCTCGGTCTCTATATGTCCAAACAGCGGTTCAAGCTCATTGGGCTGACCAACCGGCTCAAGGACGCGCAAGGGAATTTGCGCAAGGCCAATAAGGCGCTCGAATTGCGGGCAAATTACGACGGGATGACCGGTCTGCTCAATCGAGACAGCTTCATGAGCCAGCTCAACAAATTGCGCACCGATCAGGACAATAATGTGCTGATGATCGTCGACGTTGACCATTTCAAAGATATCAATGACAGTTTCGGTCACCCGGTCGGGGATCAGGCGCTGAACCTGCTGGGCAAGGTTTTTCACAAGATTTTGCGAAAAAATGATATTGCCGGACGCATTGGCGGTGAAGAATTTGGTATCTTCCTGCCGGACACCAGTGCGCCCGAGGGCCAGATTATCGGCGAGATGGTCCGGCACGAGATCGAAAATATGATTTTCGAGCCCTGTCAAAATATGCGCCATGTCATCACTGTCAGCATTGGCGTGACCGATATGGCCCCGCACCACCAGCGTTCTGCGCTGATGGAAAATGCCGACGCTGCTCTGTTCGCCGCCAAACGGCGCGGACGTAATCAGGTGGTGATGTTTGAACCGGGCATGCGTGCCAATCCGTCTCCCCCGGGTCGTGAACTGGCGCGCGATTTAAATCTGGCCGTGCCGGATTCAAAATTCGGATAAGGCAGAATTTGAAATGACGAAGGCCGCAGGCGCTGCTAATGCTCGCGGCTATGACCAACTCTCCAGACAGCAAACCCAATCATCTCTATCTCGTTGACGGCTCGGCCTATATTTTCCGCGCCTATCATCGTCTCCCGCCGCTGACCAATGTCCATGGCGAGCCGGTCGGGGCAGTCTATGGCTATACCACCATGTTGTGGAAGCTAGCCGACCAACTCAACAAGGCCGATGGCCCGACCCATATGGCGGTGGTGCTGGACAAGTCGGGGACCAGCTTCCGCAATGATCTCTACGATCAATATAAGGCCAATCGTCCGGAAGCGCCGGAGGACCTCAGACCGCAATTTCCGATGATCCGCGATGCCACGCGTGCTTTCTCGCTGCCACTGATCGAGGAAGAAAATGTCGAGGCTGATGATATGATCGCTTCTTATACCAAGGCGGCGCTGGCAGAGGGCTGGCATGTCACAATCGTCTCCTCCGACAAGGATCTGATGCAGCTGATCGAACCGCGCGATGACAGCCGCGTCGACATGCTCGACACGATGAAAAATGCCCGGATGAACCGCTCGACCGTCGAGGAGAAATTCGGCGTAGGACCGGAGAAGCTCGGCGATGTGCTTGGGCTGATGGGCGACAGTTCGGACAATATTCCGGGCGTCCCGGGCATCGGGCCCAAGACCGCATCCAAGCTGATCAACGAATTTGGCGATATCGAAAGCGTGCTCGCCGCCGCGCCGGAAATGAAAAAGTCCAAGATGCGCGACAATCTGATCGAATTTGCCGAACAGGCCCGGCTGTCGCGGATATTGGTGACGTTGAGGGAGGATTGTCCGCTGCCAGACACGTTGGAGAGTTTCCTGATTCAGGATATTCCCCACGATCCATTGCACGAATTTCTGTCGCATCACGGTTTTAACAGTTTGCTCAAAAAGCTTGGCGGTAACGGCCAGACGGAACCGCAGGATCCCGATGTCGATGCCAAGGCCTCTGCGAAGTCAGCGGTGAAGACGCCTGACGCGCCGGCGATCGACCGGTCCAAATATGAGTGCGTGCAGACGATTTCAGCGCTTGATAAGTGGATCGAGCGCGCCACCACACAGGGCGTCTGCGCGGTTGATCTCGAAACCGACAGCCTCGAAAGTGTGACCGCGCGCGTTGTCGGTGTCTGCCTTGCCACCGGCCCTAATGAGGCCTGCTATATCCCGCTTGGCCACGGCAGCGGCGATATGTTTGGCGAGACGCCGGAGCAGATCGGACTTCAGGAAGCGCTGGCCAAGCTGAAGCCGCTGCTCGAGGATGATGCTGTACTAAAGATCGGGCAGAATCTGAAATATGACATGGGCGTACTGGCGCAGCATGACATTAAAATTGCGCCGTTTGACGATACGTTGGTGATGAGCTTCAATCTCGACGCCGGACTGCACGGTCACGGCATGGACGAATTGAGCAAACTGCATCTCGGGCACGAATGTATCAGCTTCAAATCGATCACGGGGACCGGAAAGAAGGCGATCGGTTTCGCCGAAGTGCCGCTTGAAAAAGCGACCGAATATGGCGCGGAAGATGCCGATGTCACGCTCCGACTTTGGGAAATCCTTCGTCTGCGGATGGTTCCGGAACAGGCGACGCGGGTCTATCAGATGGTTGACCGTCCCTTGGTTCCGGTGATCGCCAGGATGGAGGGGACTGGCGTCCTCGTCGACCGCGAGGAACTGGCGCGATTGTCCAAGACATTCGCCGAGGAGATGGAAAAGCTGGAGGCACAAATCCACGAGCTTGCCGGCGAACCTTTTTCGATCGGCAGCCCCAAACAACTGGGTGAAATCCTGTTCGGCAAGCTTGGCCTCAAGGGTGGCAAGAAGGGCAAGTCGGGCCAATATTCGACCGATGTCACCGTGCTCGAACGGCTGGCCGGTGATGGCGAGCCAATTGCCCAGAAGGTCGTCGACTGGCGGCAGCTGGCGAAACTGAAATCCACTTATACCGATGCGCTGCAGGAACAGATCAATCCGAAAACCGGACGTGTTCACACGTCTTATAGCCTCAGCGGAGCGCAAACCGGGCGCCTGTCATCGACCGAACCGAACCTGCAGAACATCCCGATCCGTAGCGAGATCGGGCGGCAAATCCGGCAGGCCTTTGTCGCTGCGCCGGGCAATGTCATTCTTGCTGCCGATTATAGCCAGATCGAACTCCGGCTGGCGGCGCATATCGCCGATGTGGCGAGCCTCAAAGAAGCCTTTGCCAATGGCGAGGACATCCATAACCGCACCGCGCGCGAACTATTCGGGGCCGAAGACCGTGACGCTCGCGCGCGCGCCAAGACGATCAATTTCGCGATTCTCTATGGTATCTCGCGTTGGGGTCTGGCCAAGCGGCTCGAGGTCGAACCGGATGAAGCGCAGGCTATGATCGACACCTATTTCGAGCGTTTTCCGGGCATCAATCAATATATCTCGACCACCCTGCAATCGGTTCGCGAAACCGGCTATACCGAGACTTTATTCGGCCGCAAGACCTGGTTCGAGCGGATAAAATCGCCCAATCAGGCGGAGCGCCAGGGAAGCGAACGCGCCGCGATCAACGCGCCGATCCAGGGCACCAGCGCCGACATTATCAAACGCGCGATGGCGAGGATGTTGCCTGCGCTGGCCGAGGCCGGACTGGATAAGGTCCAGATGCTGATGCAGGTCCATGATGAACTGGTTTTCGAATTGCCCGAAGGTGATGTGGATGCCGCCAGCACGGTGATCCGTTCGGTCATGTCGGGAGCGGCAGAACCGGCAGTGAAATTATCGGTGCCGCTGGATGTCGATATCGGGACCGGCAAAAATTGGGATGAGGCGCACTAAGCGAATAGCGGAACGGTCCGGCTTCAGGTCTTGATCCAGAAGCGGATGAAATAGCCAATGGTGCCGACGACCGCCACGCCCATTGCCCAATAAGCCAGCATCCAGATCAGACGCTTGGGCAAGGGCGCGCCGTCCGCGGTTTTGCCACCGGACGAAAGCGGATCGAAAGCCATTAGTGGTATCCGTCCGATCCGACCTTGCCGCGGAACACCCAATAGGCCCACGCGGTATAAGCGAGGATGACCGGCACCATGATGCCCGCGCCGATCAGCATGAACATCTGGCTTTCATAAGGTGCAGCGGCTTCCCAGATCGTAATCCGACCGGGGATTACGTCGGGCCACATCGAGACCGCGAGACCGACGAGGCTTAGACCGAACAGACCGAGTGCATAGAAAAAGGGCGCGGCCTCCTGACGTTTGGACAGGCTGCGGAAAAACAATACCGAGATGATCAGTGTCGCCAGCGGGATTTGAGCGGTCGCCAAAACGCCGGGATAGGCCAGCCAGCGCGTGTAATATTCACCTTCCAGAAACGGTGTCGCGGCGCTGACGACGGCTATGGCGACGAGCAGCAAGATACCAAGGCGGCCAGCATAGCTGTAGCACTGGCGCTGCAAGGGTCCTTCAGTTTTCCAGATCAGCCAGCAGCATCCGAGCAAGGCATAGCCAGCCAGCAGCGCGAAGCCGGTGAGCAGGCTGAACGGTGTCAGCCATTCCCACCAGCCGCCGGCATAAGCGCGGCCTTCAACCGTGATGCCCTGCAGCAAGGCACCAAGTGTTATGCCTTGGGCAAAGGTCGCGATGACCGATCCGGCGGTAAAGGCGAAATCCCAGCGGGCGCGATGGCCGGGATCCCGCCAGCGAAATTCAAACGCCACACCGCGCAGGACCAGGCCCAATAACATGGCGATCAGCGGTGCGTAGAGCGCCGGCAAGATGATCGCATAAGCGAGCGGGAAGGCGGCCAGCAACCCGCCGCCGCCCAGCACCAGCCAGGTTTCGTTGCCATCCCATACCGGCGCGATGCTGTTCATCGCGGTGTCGCGATCCTGCCCGACCTTGAAGTTGGGGAACAAGATGCCGATGCCAAGATCAAAGCCGTCCATGATCACATAGACGACAACGGCAAAGGCGATGATGCCTGCCCAGATGACGGTCAGTTCGGTGCCGCTCATGTCGCTGCTCCTTCCTCGTGATCCCCTTCGAGCACCGCCGCTGCAGGGGTGATCCCTGCCGAGCGAATGGGTGCATCGTCGGGCGTTGGCTCATGCGCTTCGGGCGGCTTGGCGGCCAGTTTGAACAAATAAACAATGCCGGCGCCGAAGACGACGAAATAGACGACAACAAAGGCCAGTAGTGAAGCGGCAACTGCGGGGGCATCAAGCGGTGCCGCGCTCTCGCTGGTGCGCAGCAGGCCGTAAATCGTGAACGGCTGGCGTCCGACCTCAGTTGTCACCCAGCCGGCCAGAACGGCAATGAAGCCCGATGGTCCCATCACCAGCGCGGCACGGTGCAACAAGGGCCAGTCATAGAGTTTCTTGCGCGACCGGGCGAGCAGGCTCCACAGCCCGATGCCGAGCATGGCAAAGCCAAGTCCTACCATGATCCGGAACGACCAGAAGACGATGCCGACCGGCGGTTCGTCCTTGTCAGGGATGGTATCAAGGCCTGCCAGCGGCGCATTGAGGTCATGTTTGAGGATCAAGGATGACGCCTTGGGTATTTCGATCGCATAATCGACGCGCTTTTCCTTGCTGTTGGGAATGCCGAACAGGATCAGCGGCGCGCCATCGGGGTGGCTTTGATAATGGCCTTCCATCGCCATCACCTTTGCCGGTTGATGCTCGAGCGTGTTGAGGCCGTGCAGATCGCCCATGAATATCTGGGCTGGTGCGACCAACGCCGCCATCCACATCGCCATAGAGAACATCTTGCGGGCGCCCGGATTGGTCTTGTCTTTCAGCAGATGCCAGGCCCCGACTGCGCCGACCGCGAAAGCGGTGGTCAGATAGGCCGCTAGTACCGTGTGCACCAGACGGTAGGGGAAGCTTGGATTCCAGATGATATCCCACCAGCCGGCTGCGGGCACATATTGCCCGACATCGTTGATCGCAAAGCCGACCGGCGTCTGCATCCAGCTGTTCACCGAAAGGATCCAGAAAGCGGAGATGAAGGTGCCGATGGCGACAGCCAGTGTCGCGACGAAATGGAGTTTGCGACCGACCTTGTTGATGCCGAACAGCATCACACCGAGGAAGCCGGCTTCGAGGAAAAAGGCGGTCAGCACTTCATAGGCCATGAGGGGGCCGATGATCGGTCCGGCCTTGTCGGAAAATACCGACCAGTTGGTGCCGAACTGATAGGACATGACGATACCGGACACGACGCCCATGGCGAAGACGACGGCAAAAATCTTGAGCCAGTAGCGGTAGAGGTTGGCGTACACGCCATTGTCGGTTTTCAGCCAGAGTCCCTCAAGAACCGCGAGAAAGCTGGCGATACCGATGGTGAAGGCCGGAAACAGAAAGTGAAAACTGATGGTGAACGCAAATTGCGCCCGGGCCAAATTGATTGCGAGATCATTTTCTATCATATCATGCCTCGTGCATTCCAAATATCCACCGGACTTTCGGCTTTGTCTTCGCTGTCTGCAATTGCAATTAGCGCAGAATAAGCTTCGTTTTGCGAAAGGAAGACCTTCCCTGACAACTGTTCAAGAAAATGCGATCGATGCAGCCGGTCCATCACCGGACCTTTGACTTCAGACAGATGCAGCGAAATACCGCCATCCTCGAGGCGGTGGTTGATCGCCTCGATACTTTCCAGCGCCGAGGCATCGATCGCGTTCACCGCCGAGCACATCAGTACGACGTGGCGGACGGTCTTCTGTTCGGCGACCTGTTCGAGAATGAATTCCTCCAGCCAGCGCGCGTTGAGATAGGTCAGGCTTTCGTCGATGCGGATGGTCAAGATGCGGGGATCGGTGAAAACCTTGTGACGATTGACGTTGCGGAAATGCTCGGTCTCGGGAACCCGGCCGACGATCGCGGCATGGGGCCGCGAACTGCGCCACAGGAACAGCGCGAGGCTGAGGGCAACACCGGCGATCACGCCCGGTTCTACCCCGGCGAGCAAAGTTACGCCGATGGTCGCTGCCATGGCGGCAAAATCCATTTTCGAATAGCGCCAGATCGTTCGGGGGGTTTTGAAGTCGACGAGGCTCAGCACGGCGACGATGATGGTCGCGGCCAAGGTTGCAATGGGAAGCGAAGCGAGTAGCGGAGTCAGAAACAGCGCCGCCAGGGCGATGCCAACCGCGGTGAAGGCTCCGGCAGCGGGAGTCTCTGCCCCAGCGTCAAAATTTACTACCGAACGGGCGAAACCGCCGGTGACTGGATAGCCGGCCGAAAAAGCCGCCGATATATTGGCCGCGCCGAGGCCGATCAATTCCTGATCCGGGTCGATCCGCTGACGGCGCTTGGCCGCCAGCGTCTGGCCGACCGAAACGGATTCTACAAAGCCGATGATACTCAACAGCAAGGCCGGAATGGCAAGGGTCTTCCAAAGCTCTATATCGATCAGTGGAACGGAAAAGGGCGGCAGGCTCTGCGGGATATCGCCGACCACGCTGACGCCTTTGGCCTCCAGATCGAACAGGATCGTCACAATGGTCGAAACGGCGACGGCGGCAATCGGCCCAGCCTTGGCGATCAGTTCCGCAGGGCGCGCGGGGAGACCAAAGCGCATCAGCAAAGGTTTCAGACCCTTGCGCACCCAGAAAAGAAAGGCGGTCGCGGAGATGCCAATGATCAGCGTCGGTATATTGGTGGTGCCGATTGTTGCAGCGATGCTGGAAACCAGTTCGGGCATGGCCGCGCCGCTGGCCTTGATGCCGAAAATCGATTTCAGCTGGCTGGTCGCGATGATGATGCCGCTGGCAGTGATGAAGCCCGACACCACCGGATGGGACAGAAGATTGGCGAGAAAGCCGAGCTTGAATATGCCGAGAAGCAGCAGGAACAGTCCGGAGAGCAGTGCCAAGACCAAGGCCGCTGCGATAAATTCGGCACTGCCGGGCGCGGCAATCGCGCTCGCGGCGGTCAGGGTCATCAGCGACACCACCGCAACCGGGCCGACCGCCAATGTCCGGCTGGTGCCGAATATCGCATAAGCAATCAGCGGCAGGATCGATGCATAGAGCCCGATCTCCGGCGGCAATCCGGCGAGCATGGCATAGGCCAGGCTTTGCGGGATCAGCATGATCGTGACGATGATGGCAGCGACGCCGTCATTGGTCAGCGTCGTGCTGTTATAACGGCTGCCCCAATCGAGGATCGGCAAATAACGGGAAATTTTCATGGCGCAGTCTTATTCCGCGTCGATGCGGTGGGGCTTGACCATCCATTCACGACCCTTGAGCATGCCATGCCAATAAACCGGCGGCAGAATGGTATCCTTGAGCAGCCAAGAGAGTCGTGAGGGCCGCGTGCCGTCGATCAGCCAGTTGGGGAAGCTCGGGAGCAATTTTCCGCCATAGCCGAATTCGGCCAGCACGACCTTGCCGCGCTCGACGGTCAGCGGGCAACTGCCATAGCCGTCATAATCGGCCACCGGTGGCTTGCCATCGAGGGCGGCGAGGGCGTTGACGGCAACGATCGGGGCCTGCTTGCGGACGGCTGCCATGGTCTTGGCATTAGGGGCGCTGCAAGCATCGCCGAGCGAGAAAATATTGGCATATTTAACGTGCCGCAGGGTGGCGGGATCGACATCGACGAAGCCGCTTTCGGCGGCCAGCGGACTGGACCGAACAAAATCGGGAGCCACTTGTGGCGGGACCACATGGATCATGTCGAACTTCACTTCGACCCTTTTGGTTTCTTCGCCCTGTTTCTGTTCGAAGGTGGCAATCTGCGCCGGGCCGTCGATAGCGACCAGTCTGGACTCAAGTTTCAGATGGACGTCATATCGCTCAACATATTCCATCAGGGCGGGCACATATTCCTTGATACCGAACAGCACTGCGCCGGTATTGTGGAACTGGACATCGATATTCGCCAACACGCCTTCTTTTTCCCACTTGCTGCAGGATAGATACATCGCCTTTTGCGGTGCGCCGGCGCATTTGATCGGCATCGGTGGCTGGGTGAACAAAGCGGTCCCGCCGGTCAATTCTTTCACCAGACGGAAAGTATAGGGCGCGAGATCGAAGCGGTAATTGGACGTCACGCCATTTTTGCCCAGCGTCTCCGGAAGACCGTCGATTGCTTCCCAGTCAAGCTTGATCCCCGGACAGACGATCAGCACGTCATAGCCGACTTCCTGTCCGTCAGCGGTGAGGACGGAGTTGTTTTCGGGATCGAACGAGCTGACCGCAGACTTTATCCATTGAGCCCGTGCAGGGATCAGGTCCTTTTCCTTGCGGTGCGTGAATTCCGCAGAAAAAGCGCCGCCACCGACCATTGTCCAGCCGGGCTGGTAATAATGGTCTTCCGCCGGATCGATTATCGCGAGCGAGATATTCCTGTCGCGCTTGAGCATGCTGGCAGCGGTCGCGATGCCGGCAGAGCCGCCGCCGACGATGACGACGTTGAAGCGGCTGGATGCTGATGGGGTTTGCTTTGCTTTGGCCTGTGCCATTTCAGTCAACTTTGTCGACCGGGCACCTGACCGGCAATAGGCGAGGACCGGAGCGGGAAGACCTGCTAGCGCGACGGCCATTTTCTCGCTGTCCTGACCGGTGATCGCTCCGGACACCGCCGGAACATAGGCGAACTGCAAGCCCGCTTGGGTCGCGGCCTCCGCCACTGCAGCAGAACGGGGATGGTCGCCGTCCTCATCATCGGGTCGGTTACAAACTATCGATTTGAAGCCGGCGTTCGCCAGTGCCCTGACATCATCAAGCTCCAGTTGCGGCGATACGCTGACAACGTCGTTCAACTTCGTGATTTGTGGCTTGCTCGTCATTGGACATCCTTCATTGTCGTGTCTTTATTTAACTGGTCACCCGGTGCGCGATCATGCCCGCCAGCAATGCGGCAACGAAGGCCAAAGCGGGCAGGGGATTGATCGCCAGATCGGCCAGGCCAGGCCCAGGACAGAGGCCGCTAATACCCCAACCAGTGCCGAAAAGAATCGCACCGATCGTCAGCTTGCGATCGATGAGCGTGGTGCCGGGAAGCGAGAAATGGGCATCGGCAAATGGCTTGTCGAGCCGTCTCTGGATGATCCAGGCGATCGCCATCGGAATCATCGCCCCGCCCATCACAAAGGCGAGCGTGGGGTCCCAATTACCGAAGAGATCGAGAAACCCCTGGACCCGCGCGGGATCAGCCATGCCCGAAAAGGCAAGGCCCGCTCCGAATAAGGCTCCGGCGAAAAGAGCGACCAATATCTGTTTCACAAGAAGCCTCCTGCACGCATCAGCGCGACCGTGACAAAGCCGCTGGCCATGAAGATGGCCGTGGCTATCAACGAGCGGGGGGACAGTCTCGACATGCCGCAGACGCCGTGGCCGCTGGTGCAGCCGGAGCCGAGACGCGTGCCGTAACCGACCAGCAAACCGCCGATGACCAGCGGAATGACCGAGGCCGGAAAGCGGGTTTCGATACCGCCGGTAACTAGGGATATTATCAGCGCTCCCAACGGCAGTCCGATGACAAATGCGGTGGCTATGCCGCGCGGCGCTCCGCTATCTGCAATGCCGGTGGCGCGTGCCGCCAGTCCACTGACTCCGGCGATACGACCGAGGCCGAGCAACATCAATGCGGCGGCTATACCGATCATCAAACCGCCAATCAGGCCTTCCAGCGGCATGGCATGGGGAAATGCAGCGAGCATCAGACGCCGTTCAACGGAACTTTGAGGTACCGTACTCCATTGTCTTCAGCCGGCGGCAAATGCCCAGCGCGCATGTTGACCTGGACAGACGGCAGGATCAGTCGCGGCATATCCAGCGTTTTGTCACGCTCGGTCCGCATTTTGACAAATTCGTCCTCGCTCACTCCGTCATGGGCGTGAATATTGCCTTTCCGTTCTTCGGCAACGGTTGTTTCCCAGACATATTCGGTCCGGCCCTCTGGCAGATAATCATGGCACATGAACAGGCGGGTGGTGTCGGGCAGCGACAATAGCCGCCGCATCGACCGGTACAGCTTGCGAGCGTCACCGCCCGGAAAATCAGCCCGGGCAGACCCGTAGTCCGGCATGAACATCGTATCGCCGACAAATACCGCATCGCCAATTACATATGCGATATCCGCAGGCGTGTGGCCGGGAACGTGCATCACAGTTACGTCGATAGTGCCGATCTTGAACGTGTCGCCGTCGGCAAACAGATGATCAAAATCCGATCCGTCGCGCTGGAATTCGGTTCCCGCGTTGAACAATTTGCCAAATACATCCTGCACCGTCACGATATGCTCGCCAATGGCAATCTTGCCACCGAGCTTTTCCTGCAGATAGGGCGCGGCCGACAGATGGTCGGCGTGGGCGTGGGTTTCGAGCAGCCATTCGACCTTCAGGCCATGTTCGTTCACATAGGCAATCACTTCATCGGCGGAATCAAAGGAGGTCCGGCCGGAGGCGGGGTCGAAGTCAAAAACGCTGTCGATGATTGCGGCACATTTAGTCTCTGCATCATGCACCACATAGGTCACGGTATATGTAGGCTGATCAAAAAATGCCTTGATTACCGGGAGGTTCTGCTGCGCCCGGGAGATCTGTTCTGTTGCATGAATCAATATCGAATCAGTCATAGAAAATTCCTCATATTCATATTTACATAAACCATGTAATATATTATATGTGTTGCGTCAATATGTGCTTGCCGCCAATTGTCAGGAGGAGCTGAAACTAATGTCGGACGAATTGCAGGTAAAGTCAGGGTCATTGCGTATTGGTGATCGCGCACCGGATTTCGAAGCGCGCACCACCCACGGCCCGATCAAACTGTCTGACTATCGCGGCCGGTGGCTGGTCTTCTTTTCCCATCCGGCAGATTTCACGCCGGTATGTACCACCGAATTTGTCGCTCTCGCCCGCCATCAGGATAGGTTTGAAGCGCTGGATTGTGCTTTGCTGGGCCTGTCCGTGGACAGCCTTTATTCCCATCTCGCATGGGTACGTGCCATCGAGGACAGGTTTGACGTCAAGATACCCTTTCCCGTCGTTGAAGATCCGAGCATGGCCGTTGGTCACGCATTTGGGATGATCGATGAGAATGCTGCTGATTCTGCGGCGATGCGGACCAGCTATTTTATTGATCCCGACGGCATTATCCGGGCGACCACCTGCTATCCGCATAATGTCGGACGCTCGGTTGACGAGATGCTCCGCATGTTGGCCGCCCTGCAACTCACTGACGAGAAAAATGTTCTGACACCGGAAGGGTGGCAGCCTGGCGACGATGTGCTTGAGATACCGCCGCTATCGGCTGAAGATATCGGCCGTGAGGATGACTGGTTCTGCCATGTGGTGAAAGCTCCGTGACGGCAATTTATGAAAGCCGCGATCGGGCCGATGCTGCGACCGAGAAGCTGAAAATATACGCGCAGCCGCAACGATTGATGATCCTGTCCTTCCTGCTGAGGGGCGAAAGCAGCGTCAGCGAAATTGATACAGCGACTGGTATCGGCCAACCGGCCCTAAGCCAGCAACTGGCAGCCTTGAGACGGGCAGATGTCGTGCAAACCCGGCGTGAGGGAAAGCAGGTCTGCTATGATCTTGCTGATGACGCGTCCCGCCTCTGTGTTAGAACGATGGAGGCCTTGCTGACGGATCAACCGGATCCGCAAAAGGTCATGAAGGCGGCGCAAACGGCCGGTACCAGAGCTGGAAAACCGCCAGAAAAGACGATGACCGGCACAGGAACTGCGGGTTTTGCGAAAATATTATAGGATAGGAAAAGCAACGATGAGCAATGAAAACGCCAAGCAAGGCCAGCAGCCCGAAGAGATGAAACCGGAAGACTGGGCCGGTGAAATGGGTCTGAAATGGCTGGCCAACCTTTCCTTGTTCGAAGAAATGATCGCCCCGATCGGCGACGCATTGCTGGCTCGTGCTGATTTTCAGCCGGGCGATACCGTGATCGATCTGGGTTGTGGTGGCGCTGCCACGACGCTTGCCATTGCAGATGCGGTGGCGCCTTCGGGCAAAGTCATGGGCGTCGATATTTCGCCCGACCTTGTCGCTGCCGCGCAGGAACGAGCGTCAAGGAGCGGCGCTGCGAATATAGAATTTACCTGTGCTGACGCCTCCACCGTCACATTACCCGACGCGCCTTATGACCGCCTCTTCTCCCGCTTCGGCAGCATGTTCTTCGAAGACCCCAAGAGCGCCTTTGCAAATCTGCACGGCTTGGTCCGCAAGGGCGGCCGCATCGATCTGGCAGTATGGGGCCCTCCGCGAGATAATCTCTGGATGATGGAGATGATGGGTGTCGTCAGAAATCACGTCGAGGTTCCTCCAGCGGTACCCCGCGCGCCCGGGCCGTTTGCTTTTGAAGATCTGGACTATCTCGGAGAGATATTGACCGGCGGCGGATTTTCCGATGTTGATGTTGTGGCCTACGTAGCCTTGCAACCTGTCGGTGGTGTCGGCGCGACGCCGGAGCAGGCCGCCGATTTTGCTTCGGCCGCAATGGCGACCGGTCGGTTGTTGCGTGATCAAGGTGATGCGGTAGTCGACGCCGCCCGCAAGGAGCTTATCGATCTTTTTGCCCGGCACCATATTCCCGGAGAAGGTGTGATGATGCAGGGCAAGGTCTGGTTGGTCTCCGCTATCACGTGAGATTCCGGGCCTGCGCCGGGTTGATCTGCCGAGGTCTCTGCGCGCGCCGCAATGATGAACGGGGCAATCACTCAGAGATTTTTATGATCTCCTCGTCCAGCAATGCAACTCTGATACCTAGTTTGCGGACCAGCATGATGTTTTTTGCCGAGCGCCCGTCAGCCGCAAGAAAAATATACTGATCAACCGGAAAGCCTCCATCCATGGTGAAGGATATGTGCATCCGGTTTCCTTCCACCGAAATTTTTACCGGGCCGCTGGCATCGCTCAATGAACCAGCATATATATTCTGGCCAACAAGGCGAATGTGCCAGCTGCGTTTGCGCGGCGGCTTTTCTCCTTCCAGTATCTCCTGTTCCAAGACAAGAGTTCCGCTCTGGTCCACCGAACCGCTGCCATGAACGATGACCGGAGTTGGCGAAGACAGAATTTTCTTCAAATTTCCGCGACCTTCTGTCCGGCCGGCAAAGAATATCAGCGGATCAAAAACCGGCGATGATGACGCCAGCCCTGGCGGCACAGGGATCGAGGCGCAGCCTGCCAGGGACTGAACCAGGAGGCACATTGCGACATAGCGACACATGTGGCGTATCGACCTGCCAAAATCGGGAGGCCTGGCTCTGGCCACGCGAACGAATTTATCCGCGTACCAGAACCAGGCGATCAAGAAATGTGACATTGGCGGTGATGGACAGACGCGGCGGCAAGCGCCGTGCTTCCATAAAGATATCGAAGCCATTGATAGTTCGGGTGGCAAATGACAGCGCTCATTGTGCTACATCAGCCATCGCTCAATCAAGCTGCCTTGGCTTTACTGATCATGGTGGCGACCTCGTCCAATAGCTTCAATCGCTGTTTTTTTAACTCTTCGTTCCGCTCGTCAGACGCGGGTTCCACTTCAGCTTCGATGCGGTGGATTTCCTTGTTTATGTCGTGATAACGATCCGAAACGGTCCGGAAATGTCCGTCGGATAGCTTCAATGCATGAAGAATATCGTTGTCGTTTGGAAATTCGGCATGGAGATCGTGCAATACGTGGCTCATCTATATTCCTTTGCTGCAATGGATGCATTTTCGCGAACGGGAGCGGGGCAAAGTTCGGCTTCGCGAACCCGACCCAGCGCCGGATCGATCCGACAAATATTGGTTCGCGCCACTCTCTCATATCAGGAGTTCTACTTACTGCCGCTTTGGCGCACCAAAGCCTGACTCGCGAATAGATAGGATTATCCCTAATAAGACACGGATATAATTACATTTACTTTGGCGGGTTTTCCGATCATTCTGCGTCTCGGGTTGTAACCAGTTAATTTATGAGGTGGTTATATGAACGAAGAACAATACGGAGCATCATTGCTACAACGGACCAAGGCCATATTATTAAAGCCGCGCGAAGAATGGCCGGTCATCGAAGGCGAAGCAGCCAGCATCGCTTCAATCTACAAATCCTACATCATTCCGTTGGCCGCGATCGGACCTGTGGCCGGGTTCATTCATGCTGTCCTGTTTGGCAACAGCTTTTTCGGGATCACGCACCGGCCGTCTTTCCTGTCGGCTCTGTCGACCGCAGTGGTCAGCTATATATTCACCCTGATCGGTGTTTTCCTGATGGCATTGGTGATCGACTTTCTGGCGCCCCGTTTCGGTGGCACTGCGAACCGGACCAACGCGTTCAAGCTGGCCGCCTATAGCGCAACCGCCGCATGGGTGGCGGGAGCATTCCAGCTTGTGCCAGGCCTTGGAATGCTCACCATTCTCGGACTATATGGATTATATCTCCTTTATGTAGGCATTCCCGTCATGATGAAGGCGCCGGACGACAAAGCGGTAATCTACACCGTAGCGATCGTTGTTGTCGGCGCGATCGCGGGGATGATTTTCAGTTTGATTCTGGCCCCGCTGATGCTCATGACCAGCAGCGTTCCGGATGCAAGCGACGGCAGCCTGTCCGGTAGCTTCAATGTGCCCGGTGTGGGTTCGCTGGATTTGGGCGAGCTGGAAAAAGCCGGCGAGAAAATGGCGGCCGCAAACGAACGGGCGCAAAACGGCCAGGCCACTACATTGCCATCAAAGCAACTCGCTGCAATGCTTCCGGCTAGTCTGCCGGGCGGGTTGGTCAAGACGAATACACATTCCAGCGGAACGTCGGTTGGTGGGGTCGGTGCCTCCAGCGCCGCCGCCAGCTACGGCGATGACGAGAAGAGCATCGATCTGATCATCACCGACCTCGGTATTGCAGGCAGCCTCGCTACATTGGGCGGTGCAATGAATATGGAATCCGAAAGCCAGAACGGGACGGTGATCGAAAAAATGGGTAAGATTGACGGCCGTCTCACCACAATCCGTTATGACAGCGCCAGCAAGGATGGCCGCTACGGGATGATCGTGGGTGACCGTTTCAACGTGCAAGCCGACGGATATGCCAATTCCATCGCGGATCTGCGCGCGGTGCTCGATCAGATCGATCTGGGTGCACTGGAAGCGATCGCAAGATCCGGCGAGTGAAAATGCTCTTGCGAAGGGGCCTGCGCTTTGATCTTGGTTGGTCGCTGGTCCCTTCGCTACTTTTAGGGACGAGTTGTTCGACAATGGATGGCACTGCAAAGGCTGCCTGCCCCGAGTCACAAGCGATGCAAAAAGAAAATTACCCATCTTCGATCCTGTTTCCGGACGATGCTATTATCGAACAGAGGACCGCAGGCCATCCGCCGGAATATGCCAGCGATAATTACGCCGTTGTAGCGCAGACGCCGGAAACGGTTGAAGCTGTGTTGGCTTTTTACCGCTGCATGCTGCCCCGCCAGAATCTGTCGATCATCAGCGAAGAGCAAGGCAATGTCCTGCTCATTCGCTTCGCGGGAGAGGCTGTTGATGATGGCTCGATCACGCTCAGCGACGACGTTGAAGGTGGCGGAACCCGCATTGAAATTTTCGTGATCGAAAAAGAATAACCGGATCTTCCGATCCGGTAAAATCGAGGAAATGTAGAAAAACCCTTGCTATACCAGCCACATGCACGAGAAGAGAATCTCCTTCCGGCGACCATCGCCCGGAATATTGCATGGGAATATGGGATGGGGAGCAATAGCGGTGAACGTGGAGCGGAAAGCCGCAGCCTGAACCTGTCCGAAGAACTGATCGCCGAGACCTATGATGCCCTGCGACGGATAGCGTCCCGGCAGCTGAGCAGGCAAGCGAACGGTCCATCGCTTAATACGACGATGATCGTACACGAGGCCTGGCTCAAATTATCCGCATCAGAGGGCTCTTCCTACACCGACCGCAACCATTATCTGGCGACGGCCTCCCGAGCCATGCGGCAGATATTGGTCGATCACGCCCGCCGCAAGACCGCTGGAAAGCGCGGCGGCGGTGCAGCCCATGTCCAGCTGGACGAGAATCTGGTTGCAGACACCGCCCCTTCGGAAGCGATAGTGACCATTGATGAAGCGCTCGCAGCGCTGTCTGATCGCGTCCCGGAACTGGAGGCCGTGGTCGAATGCCGGTTTTTCGCTGGCCTGACCGTTGAGGAAACCGCCCACGCTCTGGATCGGTCGACGCGGACCGTTGAACGGCAATGGACGCGGGCGCGGATCTATCTCGCGGAACATTTTGTGGCGGATGATGGTGCTGTTTGACGTTATCAGACCGACAAGGAAATTCATGGTCGCTTTTGAATTCCCATTGAAACAGGATCGCAAACCAGTCCTCCCAATCTAGTGGGTCGCATATGATAACGGGCACAATATGAAACAGGACATCAGCACGTCTGATTGGAAAAGGGTGGATTACGCTCTTGACCATGTCTTGTCACTGGCTGCGGGCAAGCGTGCTTCATGGATCAAGAACCATTTCGCCAAAGAACCCGCGCTGGGTATGCGCACGCAATTGTTGCTGGAAAAACTGGCCGAAAATGATGCGCTGTTCACTGTGCTGGAACAAAAGCGCGACATGTTCCTCGATATGGTCGTTCCGGAATTCGCGGGTAATTCCGAAGATCCGCGTGTCGGGGCACATTATGGCCCGTGGAAGATCATCACCCATATCGGATCGGGTGGGCTAGCCGAGGTCTACGAGGTCGAACGCAGCGATGATCGCTACCAGCAGAAAGCGGCGCTGAAAATCATGCGCGCGTCGATCCTGAGCGACGACCTGATCAAATTATTTCATCGCGAACGCAATGTTCTGGCCAGTCTTGAACATCACGGACTGGTTCGGATCATTGACGGTGGCGAGACGGCAACCGGATCACCCTGGCTGGTCATGGAATATGTCGATGGTTTGCCGATAACCGAATATTGCGCGTCACACGAATCGCCCCTGGCGGCCCGCCTCGGGCTCGTCGCACGAGCAGCGGACGCATTGCAGGCGGCCCATAACCGGCTGGTCCTGCATGGCGATATCAAAGCGGAACATCTGCTGGTTCAGGAAGACGGATCGATCAAGCTGCTCGATTTCGGCATAGCACAATTGCTGGATGAGGACGGGCTGGGCGGTCCGGCCATCGCTGTGTCACCTGCTATCGCTTCGCCCGAACATCGTGCCGGTCAGGTCCTGACCATCAGCAGCGATGTCTATCAGCTGGGTTTGATCCTGAAACGACTGATCGCCGAGTTCAACCTTGACGCTGATCATATGGCGGTCGCGGAGATGGCAACGGCATCCGATCCCGCAGCAAGATACCCATCCGCTTCGCAATTCGCCATGGACCTTAGAAACCTGATCGCGGGCGATGCGGTCATGGCTGCGCCCGATAGCAGAACGCGAGGGCTTTTCCGTCTGATCAAGCGCAATCCATGGACCAGCGCTTTGGCGGCCAGCTTGCTGCTGGGTCTCGCCGGTTGGGGATTGACCGCGTCAATCTATGCAAACCAGATTCGCGAACAAAGAAATATCGCGGTCGCGGCTCTCGACCGGGTCGAACGAGGCAAGGATCTGCTGCTCAATCTGTTCCGGCGGTTCGACCCGCTGGAGATGGATGCTGTAGGTCCGCAATCGGCGACCACGCTCAGGATGCTGGAAGCTTCTCTGGCGGATGCACGCAAGAATCTTGCGGATGATCCGGCGTTGATCGCAGACTTGCTGGGCTGGACCGCGCGCGGTAACCAGCGGGCAGATGATCTGCCTGCCGCGCAGAAGCTGGCCGCAGAAGCAGTGGCTTTGCTCGACCGCACCAAAGCGCCTCACGACAACGCCTATGCCGCAGCCCTTGCCTATCTTGGCTATCTGCAGAGCCTGAATGGAGACCGGAAAGCGGGTCAGGAGAAGCTGGACAGAGCTCTGTCCCTGCTCGGTCGGAACAAGAGCGAAGATATTCATGCGCTCGACATATTGCTGTTGGCGGCCTGGCATCAGGAAGGGAACTGGTCGGAGCAGAAAGAGCTGTTCGAACGGGTAGATACTCTGGCCCGGAAGCTCGATCAAATCCCCGCTGCTGTTGAAGCGGGTTCGGGGCTGGGCCGGTCCCTGGTCGGTCTGGGTGAGGGCGTCGCCGCGGAAGCCCGGCTGGACAAGACCCTTGCTATCGCCCGCAAATATTATGGCGACGATCACCCGCGCCTGTCGATCATCTATTCCGACCTCGGTCGGCTGGCAGCAACGCAAGGAAAACCGGAAGCAGCGATAGAATATCATCGCAAGGCTCTGGAATTATCGATCGCTGCCTTTGGCCCAGATTATTCCTCCAATCTGTCGCATCGCAGCAATCTCGCAATCGCATTGATCGAGGCTGGACAGATCGAAGCGGCAATATCCCAGTTTCGGCAGATCCTGACGCAGACGCAATCCGATCACGGGAATCGGTCTTTGGAAGTGGGAGAGGTTAAACAAAATCTTGCCGCAGCCCTCGTTCAAACAAAACAATATGTGCAGGCTGAAAAATTATTGCAGAACGCCGACGTTATTTTCGCACAACATCTTCCGGACGATCACCCGCGCCGCGCCTTTCCATCGCTAACCCGCGCTGAAATGCGCATTGCACAAGGGCGTTTTGCAGAAGCCCGGGTTGACGCGCGCCGCGCTTTTTCCTTGCTCTCCAGAGTATTGCCGGTCGGCCATTTCGCGACAGAAGTGGCGCGCTGCCGGATCGGCATATCGTTAATCGGGCAAGGAAAGAAGACGGAAGCGAAGCCGTTTATCCAGACGGCCTATCGCGGCTTGAAGGCGTCCAAAATGCCGCTGCCGGAGCGATATTTGCTCCCGTGCAAGCAGGCCGCCGCGAAATTTCCCACCTAGTTCGTTTCGAAAACTGGCGGTATTTTCCATTGCTTTGCGTTGGAGGGGTGATTGGCGATAATCTCGAGGATCAACGCGCCGGTCATTTGATTTTTTTAACGGCAAAGGAAATCCTGAAATGCAAACACCAGGCTTCAGATCGATACTAACCGCCATCGCGTTCGTTTCAGTTTCTTTGACTTCGTCGGCAATGGCCGCACCGGCCAATCAACCGGCCCCGGCGCAGGACGCGCAGGATATAGGGGTCTGTGCTGCTCCCACCAGCTGGGCGAGGACAGACAAGGTTCTGACCTGTACATGCCCGGCGAATTTCAATATTTCGACTTCGCTGTGGGGCACCGACATCTACACTGCGGATTCCTATATCTGCTCCACAGCGCTCCATGCCTCGGTTCTGGATCGCAGTGGCGGGCGCGTGACGATAGAAATGCTGCCGGGCCAGAATAGCTACGCGGGCACGAAACGGAACGGCGTGTCGACCCGAAGTTACGGGAAATACACCGCCAGCTACCGGTTCGTGAACCCGCGGAATGTGGATTCAAGCGGGGCATCGGCCAGTGATAGCAATCCGGTCAATACCGACCGAAGCACACCAAGGTCCGGCAATTCCTTCAAAAGAGATGCCTCTGCCATATTAGGCGGTCTTGGCTTGGGCAAATTGGGCCAAGCGGTTGGTCAACTGACCGGCGAAGATATCGGTGAATGCCGCGCGGCATCCAAATGGCGAGGAACCGGCAAAGCGCTGAGTTGTTCATGCCCAGCAAATACCGCGAACACGGGGTCAGTATGGGGAACCGATGTTTACACCGATGACTCCTATATCTGCAAAGCCGCGCTCCATGCCGGACGAATAGACCGTTCCGGAGGGCAGGTCTCTCTGCAGATGCTCCCCGGGCAATCCTCTTATGCAGGAACCAAGCGCAATGGAGTCACAACAATGTCCTATGGCAGCTATTCAGGAAGCTACCGGTTCAACTGACGTGACCGAGAGGGGCGGAAGCCAGCATGGCTTGGTCCCTCCCGGATAAATTTGAAATCGAATTTGCGTAACGGAGAGAAGATATGAACAGAAGCAGTGCGCGATTTTGACCATGGTGGCCCCGATATTGCTGGTGACCGGATGTTCCGATGATCCGAAGCAGCCGGAGGCTGTAGCCGATGGCCCGCTGGAGATCAGCAAGGTGGAGTCACCACCAGCTTTTTTGCCGAAGGATATGAGCTGGATGCCAGAGGATATCTGGCTACCGGAAGATTTCGAGCCGACGCAAAGCCAGAAAATGAATCCGATGGCCGAAACCTATCTTTTGCGCGGCAATACACAGACCAGCGCCGCTGACCTTCTGGCAGCCTATAATGACCGCATGATTGCAGCCGGATATGAACTATTTCCGGTCGAAGAGCCAAAGCCGGGGATGATATTATTTCGTGGAAACGGCCATGGAATGGTCATCATCGATGTCAAAGATGACGGCATTAAACGGGTGCTGGTGGTTAGCGTAGAAAACGCGACCGGCAATTAAGACTGCTTTCCATGCCGCAAGATGACGCGGCTACAAGTCATTGGCTCCCATCCCCATTCTGTAATATTGTCAGGAAATACGCATGAAATTTCGTACAGTGCTCGTCCTTCCGTTGCTCCTTTCCGCCTGTGGGCAGTCAGAGGATCAGGCGGCAACAACTGCCGGGACGGGGAGCGGGGCAGGGGCTTCGGAGGTGGCGGTTGCTGGCCTGACCCCGGCCCATCTCGAAGGGCCGTGGTGCTATTCCCATAATATGATCAGCGACGAGCGGAGCGATGAAATGCTCGGCTTCATTTTCTCGCAGGACGGGACATTGCTCTATCAGACAAATTCGTTAACCGAGATCGAAAACCCTGGAAGTTATGTCATCGATGGCAGCAGCATAAAAATCAAACCAACCCTGGCTTTCTTCAACATGAAACTCGAAAGCCTGTCTCAAAACGAAATGGTGTTCAAGATGGCTTATGGATCGATGTACTGGACTCGCGGCGCCTGCAAAGCACAAGCAATATAGTCGATCGTTCGCATCGCTTGGGTTCACCAGCTTTTAGACGCACTCGGAATATCGAGGTCTCCAGATTATTGCATTTTGAACTCGGGAAGATACTTTCAGGGGACTGCAAAGCGGATTGAAACGCACTGAAGCCCGGCCACCTGACATTATCCTGAGAAGATATATCTACCCCGCGGACCGGAGGGAAGGCCGTGCTGGCCGCAGATCTCCGTCGCCTTCAATCTTAAACAAGCACTTGGTCCATTTGCGGAAATCTTGACAAGGTTTCAAATAATCTTAGGCCGTCATGTTCAAATGTGATTCAATCAAAGCTTGGGCTTTGAACACCAATGGAGAATTTAATATGCGTGAAGCAGTCATCGTATCTTACGCCCGCACCGGTCTCGCCAAAGCAGGACGTGGCGGCTTCAATATCACGCCGCCGATGACCATGGCCGCCCATGCGATCAAGCATGCGGTATCCAAGTCGGGTGTTGACGGTGATTTTGTTGATGATTGCATACTCGGCAATGTCGCGCATGCGGCTCCCAATATAGGGCGTAATGCCGCGCTTCTCGCTGGTCTTCCAAAAACAACCGCCGGGGCAACGGTTAACCGCTTCTGTTCGTCCGGCATGCAGTCGATCGCGATTGCGGCGAACCATATCCGGGGTGATGGCGCGAACTGCGTTGTAGCGGGCGGCGTCGAGAGCATTTCGATGCAGGGCACAAGAGCGCCGGAAGGTAGTATTGACGACGAAATTCTCAAAATCGCTCCGGCAATCTTCATGCCGATGATCGAGACTGCCGATATCGTCGCAGAGCGCTATAATATCAGCCGCGAATATCAGGATGAATATTCGCTTCAATCGCAACAGCGAATGGCCGCTGCACAGGAAGCAGGGCTTTTTGCCGACGAAATCGTGCCGATGCAGACCAAGATGAAAATGGTCGACCGCGAAACCAAGGAAGAAACCATCGTCGACTACACGGTCGACCGGGACGAGTGCAATCGTCCGACAACAACCTTGGAAGGCCTGGCCGGTTTGAAGCCGATCATGGGTGAAGACAAATTTATTACGGCCGGTAATGCCAGCCAGTTGTCCGACGGCGCCGCTGCTCTCGTGCTGATGGAAGCCAAGGAAGCGGAACGCCGTGGCTTGGCGCCATTGGGCCGCTTCGTATCCTGGGCTGTTGCCGGGTGCGAGCCAGACGAAATGGGTATCGGACCGGTATTCGCGGTTCCCAAGCTGCTCGAGCGTCAGGGTTTGACGGTTGATGATATTGATATCTGGGAACTCAACGAAGCTTTTGCCAGCCAGTGTCTTTACAGCCGCGACCGTCTGGGAATTGACCCGGCCAAATATAATGTCAACGGCGGCTCGATCTCGATCGGCCATCCGTTCGGCATGACCGGTGCGCGCTGCGCAGGCCATTTGTTGCAGGAAGGCCGGCGTCGTGGCGCAAAATGGGGCGTAGTCACCATGTGCATTGGCGGCGGACAGGGCGGTGCCGGTCTGTTCGAGATATATCCCTGACCGCGCACGCCATTTGGCGTTTGGCGCATATTAAGGAATAGAAGCAGTTTTGGAAAAATTGACAGACGCACAAGTCGAGCGCCGGTTGTCGGACGCCTTGGCCCATCGATCCTCCGTGCCCGCGGAAAAGCTGATATCGGGATTGCTCCGGACCTTTGATTTGACGGCGGAAGAGGGTGACGAGTTCATCTTTCCGGCGTTCAATTCAACGGTCCGGGAGCGAATTTTCGGCGGGCAGGTGATTGCCCAGGCGATTGTCGCGGCGGACCGCACGGTGGATGATGAAAAGAATATCCATTCGCTCCATTCCTATTTCCTAAGGGCGGGGGATGAAACCAAGCCACTGCACTTCCGCGTTCATCGCGACTTTGACGGACGCAGCATTTCCAACCGCAGGGTCGTGGTCCGGCAAGATGAAAAGGTCATCTTCAACCTGACCGCTTCCTTCCAGAAAGCGGCCGAGGGGCTTGACCATCAAATCATTATGCCGGATGTGCTGCCGCCCGAGCAATGTATGAGCGCGATGGAGCAAATCGCCCGTAACCCGTTGATATCGGACCAGCATGTAGAGCGGATGAGCATGCCGCGCCCCTTTGAAGTGCGCAGCTTTCGTCCCGAAGGAAAACATCCGGAAGCGCGCCAATATCAGTGGTTCAAGACGGTTGCGCCGCTGCCCGATGATCCATTGATCCACCGCGCCACTCTGGCCTTTGCATCCGATATGGGACTGCTCTCGACGTCGATGATCCCGCACGGGCTGCACTGGACCACGCCGGGCTTATTCTCGACCAGCCTCGACCATGCCATGTGGTTCCATGATGACTTCAGGGTCGATCAGTGGATCTGCTATGTCATGGACAGCGACTGGACCGGCAATACGCGCGGGCTCAATCGCGGGTCACTCTACACAGAGGACGGGCTTTTGGTGGCGACAGCCGTACAGGAAGGCATGATCCGCCTGACACCAAAAGCCGAATGAGCCTCAGAAAAGCGACTTAAGATCCTTCTTCAGGATCTTGCCGTTCGCGTTGCGCGGCAGGCTTTCCGATCTGAACAAAATTTTCACCGGCACTTTGAAGCTGGCGAGCCGTTCGCGCACCCATGCCTGCAATTCTGCCTCGCTGGCCTCCTGTCCCGGAACCAGCTGTACAATCGCCGCCGGTTCTTCGCCCAACATCTTGTGATCGATACCAATCAAGGCGGCATCCATCACCGCAGGATGATCGTAGAGGACATTCTCGACCTCGGATGAGTAGATATTCTCCCCGCCGCGGATGATCATGTCTTTCGCCCGGTCGACGATATAGCAGAAACCTTCGTCATCCAGTCGCGCCAGATCGCCAGTACGGACCCAGCCATCGACAAAAGTTTCGGCGGTCGCGTCGGGGCGTCTCCAATAGCCTTTGACGACCATCGGGCCGCGCGCCCAAAGTTCGCCAACCTCGCCGATCGGCATTTCCTGGCTGGCATCCTCGCTCATGACTTTCAGGTCGGCAGCCGCCACCGGCGGGCCGCAACTGGTCGGGCGATTGAGATAATCCTCGGCGCTATG
>RCMY010000914.1_pt1 | contig 28310 bp, 31 predicted proteins | sample 2041341 | NCBI WGS metagenome assembly RCMY01 (sample SAMN09708234, study PRJNA481090) | Marine sediment metagenome, whole genome shotgun sequencing project.
TGTCGGTAGGCGCCATCATGACGCTGGTCAATTGCCTGGCCAGTCACCTGCCATCGTGTAGTCTTTAGATTTTTTTTGTCTTATTTTCCTTAGCATTTATTGAATTCCCGGATGGGATGATGTATTCAGAGTTTCAGCATGTAACAGGAAATTAATGGCGTTTTGGGTAACGCATTAACGGTATAAAGTTCAAACTTTGCTCTAAAAAGAAATGGAGTTGTAGTAAATATGCAGAAGTAGGAAGGATGAATGATTTTTTAATTTTATCTTGAAATGCAAGTAGGGAACACTAACCAATGACATTTGGTTATTAAAGAATTTCGATATCATCCAACCAGCTTTGGGTCAATTGGTCTTTATTGGAAATATCGACGAGGTGAAAGGTAGAAAAAGTCTTGAACACAGTCGATGCTTCGATACGCTCTAAACATACCGCAATAGGGGAAAAGGTAGTTGGAATGTATCAAAAAAAAGAGTTGCCCCTCTATTTTTAAAAGGAAGCCGACATGGTTTTCATCGAAGGCGATAAAGGAGATACCCTCTTGGGTAAGTGCATCGATTTTTCGAATGGCGGTTTCTGTGTCATCCGGAAACCTTTTTAATTTGAGCACCGCAACTGATCATCTTGGCCTCTTCCAATGGTGCTTTTTGTGCCAAACGGTAGCGGTTCAACCGCAGACCCATATCTCGCAGCGCCGTAGAGACAAAGTACCCGCAGGCGATTTTGCCTTTTTACGGAATTGCCGTATGGCCGCCAAAACTCCACTTGGTACCGTACCAATGCGGTATCGGTCGATTTACCAAATGGTCGTTAAACGAAGCTTTCACCTGATCAATCGAAATTTTCTTCCCGTCAATTTCCTTAATCAATTGATTTTGGATCTGTATGATGTTCGATTTTTCGGAATCGTAACTGGCCATCGAAACCGACATTTTTTAGAAAGGAAACAAAATTCCGTCCATTGGGACATTTTCCTCGGACTTCAAAATTTGATCTGGGCTTTTGGTACTTTGCTATGGTTATTGCAATAATTTGGTCCCTAACACAAATAAATGTTCATAAATGACATCATCCCGGAAAAACCAAAAATCGAAAAGCAAGTCTCCGCTTTATATTTCTTTAGGCATTTTAGCCTTGCTAGTAGCTTCGTATTTTGCCGTTCCCCAAATTCAAGATTTTTTTGACACTGCATGGGTTATATTGACCAGCGGCGATGAAAAAAGAATTGAACAATGGGTGTCCGGTTTCGGTTGGGCAGGCCCGACAATTTTGATTTTGGCTATGATCGTTCAGATGTTCTTATTGGTCATTCCGTCCATACTGCTAATGGTAGTCTCCATTTTGGCCTACGGACCCGTTTGGGGCAGTTTGATTGTCTTTGTTTCCGTTTTTTCGGCTTCTTCGGTAGGCTATTTTATCGGCCGCTATTTGGGAGGACATTTTGTTGCCAAACTGTTGGGGGAAAAATCAGAGGTAAAAACCAAAAAATTCTTGGAGGATTACGGCTTTTGGGCGGTCATCATTACCAGGGTCAATCCCTTTTTGTCGAACGATGCCATAAGTTTTGTCGGGGGATTGCTGAAGATGGGCTATTGGAAGTTCATAGGTGCCAGCCTATTGGGTATCGCTCCGTTAACCCTCTTTATCGCCGTAATCGGTAAAAGTACGGATTGCCTTAAAAGCGGACTTTTATGGGTCTCGGTAATTAGCCTTGCGATATTTGTGGGATATGTTTGGTGGGATAAGCGGAAGCAATTTGGGCAGTAAAGACAGGGATAGAAAAATGTCGCTTAACTTAAAGAAATCTTTTTCAAGCGCGACATACTATATCATGCTTGTAGTGTAATAGAAATAAATTTTTGATGCTACTGGAAATCATCAAATCCGAATACCCATTACCATTAAAATAAAAACCGATTGCGCTAGCGAAATAGCGCCATCGCATATATTTTTATCCCAACCTTAAAATCAGAAAATTATGAAAGTTCAAGCCTATTTGGCATTTTCGGGAGACTGTCAGCAAGCGTTAAATTTCTACGCCGATTGTTTCGATGCCGAAGTGACCAACCGACAGACCTATGAAGATTCAAAAATGGATATACCCGAATCGTACCGCCACAATCTACAACATGCCGAACTCAAAGGTAAGGGCATTCATCTCATGGCCTATGATGCCGCTCCCGACACGCCCCTCAACAATGGGAATAAAATTCACATGTCAATCGATTTGAATGACCGGAGTAAGGCCGAAAAACTCTTCGAGGCTCTTTCCAGCGGCGGACAGGTCAACCATAATTTTACCGAAAAGGACTGGGGCGCCATGTATGGTCGTTGCACCGATAAATTTGGCATCCATTGGATGATAAACTGTGACATCTAGAATAAGACGTTAGAACTTACTAAATAAAAAACATGAAACCCACATTATTATTAGGTGCAGCCTCCGTTTTAATGCGAAGCAAAAAAGCGAAACTTATTTTTGTAGGCCTACAATTCGGCTATTTGGCCTATAAGCTGATAACTCGAAACAAGACGGAAACTAAAGGCAAACAAAAGAGATTGGCGCAAGAATGAGATGTCAAGGATAAGTTCGAGTGTTCATTTCACAGCGCAAACCCAAGATTAGAAAATGGAACATCCCATAAAGAAAAAGCAAAGAAATACCATTAAGGACGTCAAAATCCACGTAGAAATTACAAGTGCGGCGACAGCTCCTGCTTCCCCCCATGACAATCGGAACAAAAACAAAACCGAAGATATTACCTTTTGCTATCCCAAAGATACTTTTTTGACGCACTACGACCCATTAGAAAGTTTGTAATTGCCCGTGGTAACGATTTAGTCGTCAGGACTTATTTTCGTATCGACAATATCGAAAACTAGGTTGATGACGACTATTTTCGCTGTACTTTTTTATGCCTTTCTTTCAATTTGTTCAAGTTTCCCATTTTAATGGGTTCAAGAATTTCTTGACCATATTTGGTATGGAATCGATGTTTTTCCAAAAATTCAATGTTGAAGGAATCCCACGCCACATCAGAATATTCGGTGTTCAGAAAACTTGACCACTCCGTACGAAGTGATTTGTTTATTTCATGGTATGCTCCGGTTCCCAAATGGAACAGGTCGGCATCACAGATAATTTCTTCATACCGATTTTTGGGCCGCTGCGGCATGCGCGTTGCATTGATGCAGTCGATTACCAAATCGATTTTATCATTTGAATAGCCTTGGGCCAATAAAAAATTACAGGCTTCAGTGGCGCTATAACCCTCATGCCCTGCAAAGACGGAGGCATTGCCAGTATCGTGGAACAGTGCGGCCAACAAAACGGGTTCGAGTTCTTCAACATCCATATTCTCGTACATACCTATTTTGAGTACGTTTTCGTAAACGTTCATAGTATGCCGCTCATTGTGAAAAGGCAACGAACTGCAACGACTTTGCAACAATAGCCCTATACAATGTTTTTTCGCTTTTCTGACTACATAATTCATCGTTAAAAGGTTTTACGGAAATAAAGGCCGATCATAATTCGAAATATAAAAGGAAAACTGATTTTTTAATTCCTAGAAATTACAGTTGACCCCGGTTGAAAAACTATCCGAATCGCACAGAAAGGTAAGTTCTATATGCACCTTTTGATAAGGTATCGTGAGCAGATAGGCACTCCCGATGAAACTTGGCGGAAGTATGTCCCGAGGGAACGGGCCCAAATTTTATTCCAGATGAAGGTAATACCCGATTCTAAAGAAAATTTAAAGTGTAGCTGCGCCATAGAAAAAGGCGTTGCAACCTATGCGATAACCCGTATCCGTAATACTCATTCCTTGACGGAAATTCGTAGCATCCCGTTAACAATTTGATGCCATTCCCCATCAATCTATGATTCAAAATGTTCGGAACGTATTACAATCAGGCGATATCGGCCTTAAATAAAATAAGGCTCAAGAGACTCTAGACTCAGCGTCGACTTGGCACGACCTGCAATGGGGTTTACAATAAAATGGATGTCAATCATTTTTTTTGCCTGTTCAATCTAAGGCCACCGGTGCTGTACAGATTGTCGGCTACCTGATAATTGGATATCGCCGTTTTCAGGAATACGTTATCCATGGGCAACACGCTCAAACTATTGTCCGTTGGGTTCCACCGGTATAAATCGGCGGTTTCCCCGTCTCCCAAGACCATCACCTTGTTTTCCTTTAGATAGCCCAGCTTTCGATAATTACCAATAAAGGCACGTTGGTTTTCTGGCTTCATGTCGAGGATGTTCCGGCCGAACAGGTTGGTCTCATAATCCCATCCAAGGAGTGCGAAAAGGGTCGGGAACATGTCTATCTGTGAACTCAGATTGTCTATTTTCCGAGGTACGGTTTTCGGAAGATTATAAATCAGGGCGGGAATGTGGTAGTTCTGAACGTCGAGCTCCCAACGCCCGGCACTACTAGCGCAATGGTCACTCATAATTACGAATACCGTATTCTTGAACCAAGGTTTGGTCTGTGTCGTTCTTAGGAACTCCCCAATGGCATAATCGGTGTATTTTACGGCACCATTTCTGCCGGTACCCGATGGAATGTCAATTTTTCCGTTAGGATAAGTATAGGGTTTGTGGTTGGAAGTCGTCATCACAAAATCGAAAAATGGCTTTTCGCTCGCATGGGCCTTGTCCGCCTCCTTAATGACCTTGCTATAGATGTCGGCATCACAGACCCCCCATGCGTTCTCGAACGTGACCTCTTCATCTTCGATATTGGTACGTGTAGTGGCAATGCTTTTGTCTAACAGAAAACCACGTCCCCTGTCCACTATATTAAAGCCATTCCCACCGAAATAGGTGTTCATATTGTCGAAATAGCCATCGCCGCCGTAGAAGAAATTACGCTCGTAGCCTTTTTCCCTGAACACTTCGCCGATGGTAAACAATCCCCTATTATTTTTCCGCTTTACGATACTTCGGCCGGGGGTAGGGGGAATGGAGAGCGTTATGGCCTCCATGCCGCGTACCGTGCGTGTACCTGTGGCGAAGAGGTTGGTGAAGAAAATACTTTCATTGACAAGTGAATCCAAGGTCGGGGTAATGTTCATATCGTTTCCCAAAGCGCTCATATAATTACCGCTCAGGCTTTCGATACAGATAAAGATGACGTTCGGTCGCCTTTCGGATTTAACGACATTGGTATTTTTAATGGTACGGAGGATTTCATTTTCCGAGGGATGCAAAAAAGTATCGCCGCTGTCGACAAATTCCGCTTTGACATCGTCGAACGCGTCCTGAGTATCAATAACTTGGTAAAACTCCGAATAAGCCAGTTCGTTGTTGCGAAAAGCGGCAAAAAAGGAATAGATACCCGCTTTCGAAAGTTCGTTGTTGTACCTGTTTTTAGACCATTCCGCTTGGTCGTTGCTTACGAAAAGGCCGCAAACGATAGCTATGATAAACCAGGGCATTGCCGCTACCAACTTCTGTTTGAAGGTAGTCTCGTTCCAAAATGTTTTTTGAAAGACGCCGCATTTAAAGGTCAGGAACAAGGTCAGGGCGACCAAAGCCAGTAGTGACCCTATCAAAATAGGCAAGGGGTAGGATTCATTGATGTTTTTTACAACCTCATAGGTATAGATTAAATAATCAACGGCAATGAAATTATACCGCCGCTGAAACTCGTCCCAAAAAGTAAACTCGCCGAAAAAGGAAAAAAAGATAATGAGTATTCCCAAGAAAAATCCGAACGCCGTGATGCTCCTGTCCGCTAAAGAACCGTACCATTTCACCGGAACAGCCAACAGGTACAGCAAATAGGGAACGGTTAAAAAGGAGATTGTCCCGATATCAAAAAGAAATCCTGTGCTGAATGTCCGTAAAACGCTGAAAAGGTTATTGTCTACCTCGCCGAAATCCCATACCAAAAAGCTGAGCCTGACCAGAAAGGAAATCGACAGGAATAGCAATACCAAAACCTTTAGTAAAGCAAAGCGTTTCGGAAACAAAATAGACCACATTATTTAATATTTAATAGGTCAAAAGTAAATGGCGATTCTAAAGGAAACTTAAAGTAAGATTAAGTTAAAAAAAGGCAGGATTCATGGGCCAGAACCTACGCATGTCTTAAAAAACCGTAAGCAAATTTGCTTTTCAACCGGATTACAAATCGTTTTCTTTTGATACCTGATACATTGAAATCACAAACGGTACAAAGAAAATTATCCCCATGATGATATGCAGCGCCGCTTTGGCCCACCAGATAACCCTTTGCCCTAGATCCCACATCATTGCATTGTTTAACAAAATAAGATTAAAAGTAAGATTTAATTCTAAAGAAAATCTATAGCAATTCTAAAGGGATTTGTTGTGACCAAATATTGGGAATGAGCAGGTTAAAACCGATATTTCATACCCAAACGAATGACCTGCGTCTCGAAGTAATTTTCGTAAAGTGCTTCAAAACCATCGCCATTCAATTCTTGGCGTATACCGAAGGTGTTGAGGATATCGGTCGCGGCAAGGGTCAGTTCCCCCTTCTTGTCCCAAATTATTCTTTTTAGCCCGAAATCGACCGAGGAACGCGCCAATTGCTCGCCCTGGGGGATGTTCATTTCTGAATGATAGACCCCTGTCAGCTGTGCGGATACTTCCCAAGGCAGTACGAACTCGCTAGTAAGTTTTGCATTCCAAACAACATCGGTAGATTCGTCGATACTGAACGACCGTCCAAAAGGAAACAATAGGATGCCTTGGTACGCGTCTATAACGTTCCTGTACCCGTTAAAGCTCGCCGACACCTTGAACGTATTCGTGATATCCTGACTGAACAAAAGCTCGATACCGGTATTGGTGGCACTCCCCGTATTCTGATAGATCCGGTTCACGATATCATAGTCGGGATCAGAATCATCTATACTGAAAATTCGCATGTACTGGTCTTGGATGATTCTGTGGTACACCGCGGAAAAAATAGAACCCGTTCCCCACGAATATTTATGGGCAAGTTCGAAGGCATCGGTAAACTGGGGCCTGAGATAGGGATTGCCCACTTTTAAAAGTTCCGGGTCATCATATTTAGGAAAAATACGCAGTTCAGGTTCGCCGGGACGGTCAATCCTTCGGTTGTAGAACGCAGATAGTTTATGGGTATCATACAGCTTGTAGGTAAACCGGACACTAGGAAAAAGTTCGAAATACTCGTAATCATCATTGTCGGGATAATAAATATTATCGGAGTCTAGGTCGTAAAATACGTTGGTCTGTTCGGCACGTAATCCGGCTTCCACATCATACCTTTCTTTTTCAAGCAAATAATTCACATAACCGGCAAAAAGGTTTTCGCCCCAATCGGAAAACGTTCCCAGACCCGGATAGATGATGGAATTGTTTCCAGGCGTGATGGTATAGGCAATCGGCAATCTGCGAATGCGCAACTTGCCACCTAGCTCGATACGCCCGTTCTTAAGGGGGCGGACATAATCGGTAGATAGGCTGGTCGTGTTCTCTATGGCACGGATATTCGTCTTGTCCCTTCCGATCCTGACGGCCGAACTGTCGTTCAGGGAATAGGTCTCGTCTTCCAGCCCTTGGGTGTACTGGGCATTGGCGCTCAAAGTATGTCCTGCCTGCTCGAATTTGTGGCGATAGTTCACGGCACCATTGCTGTAGCGGGTCACTTCTTTCTCTTGCCAATTGTAGGATCGGTTCCTCTCGTTATTGTCCAAATTGATGAACGCTACCTGTGAGGTGTCGATATGTTTCTCCCGGTCGTAGAGTCCGGAAAAGGTAAAGCTGTTGTTCTCGTCAAGATCGTAGTCGATGCCCCCATTGATGATAGTGCGAAACTGCTTCCTGTTCTCGGGTACCTGTGAAATAATTTTGCGCCCGTCATCATAATTACGAGTCGTAAACTCGTTGTTCGGCAGGGCTTCCTGAACGATGAATTCTGATTGCAGAAAATAATTGAACTTATCCCTTTTATAGTTCAGGTTTATACTGGGGATTAATTTGGGATTGACGCTAAAGGAACCCAGATCGGTCTTGGTATCAGGCCTGCGCTTTCCCAACGCCCCCAATCCGAAGGATAGTCCTACATCGCCGTTCAGTCCTGTTTCTTTTTCTTTTTTATAGACAAGGTTGACGATTCCAGCAAAACCGTTGGCATCGTATTTGGACGATGGGTTGTTGATGATCTCGATTTTCTCGATATTGGAGGCGGGAATGTTCGCCAATCCTTTTTGATTGCCGAAACCTGTAAGGCTGCTTTGTTTGCCATCGATTAGTACGATTACCTTATCGCTTCCCCGAAGCACCACTTTCCCCTCTTGGTCAAAGGCGACACCGGGCATGGTCTTCATGGCATCCAAAACGGAACCGCCGGATTGTGCAATGTTATCCGCCAAACTGAAGGATTTCTTGTTCAAATCGGAATTTGTGGTCGCCTGTTTTCCGGTAACGGCGACTTCCTCCAAAGCTTCCGCCGAAGGTTCGAGTTCAATTTTCCCCAGATCGAAAACGGTATTGAGACCGCCGGCCAATAGCTTCTGTCGGGTGCCAGAGTAACCGATGAAAGAAAAATAGACTTCATACTTGCCCAAGGGAATTTCCTGAATCTCGAACCTGCCGTCGCTATCGGTTATCGCCCCCGTTAGTAGCGTATTGTCTTCAAAAGAATGTACCGCCACATTGGCAAAGGATAACGGTTCTTTTGTTTCGGCATCGAACAATTGGCCGCTAACAGTGACCGTTTCTTGGGCAAAAAGGGGTATGGATGTAAAAAATAGGATTAGCAGCAATATTTTTCCGCGCATTCAGGGTTTTTTGTTTGATCGAGTTCCGAAAATACCATGTAAACCTAAAGGAAATTTAAAGTTGGTGTCGATTTATAAATTGTTCCCTATCCGTCCTACCTGTTCATTTACGATCACGGTAAAAACATGCTTGCCCTCTATGAATTCGTATCCGATAAAAAAACCATAGAGATCACAGATTCGTTTTACGATGGCGAGGCCCAAACCCGTAGACTTTTCATTTTTGTTTTCCCTATAGAAACGGGTGTACAGGTTTTCGGGATGCGCTAGAGGCTTGATGCCATAATTGGAGATCGAAAGCGCATTATCCCTGGCCACAATCTCGATATCACCTCCATAAGTATTGTGCTTTATGGCATTGGACAATAAATTTGTACATAGCACTTCCGCTAAAAAGGGATCCATTTTGGCCCATATCCCGTTTTTCTTGTCATACTTCATCTCGGCAGCGGAAATTTCATTGAAATTCCGAATTATCTCCTCCAATAGTTCGGTAAGGCAGACTTTTTCGATATTTACGAATTGTTTGTTCTCTATTTTGGTCAATAACGCAAGTCGTTTGTTCATTTGGGTCAACCGTTGGATGTCCTTTTGGATGGAGGTCAGCTGCCCGTACTGAACCTCGTTCAGGTAGTCCCCGTTGATGATGTTCTCGACCTTCGCTTGGATAATGGCCAATGGGGTCTGAAGCTCGTGGGATACATTTTCGGTGAACTGCTTTAGGTTCAGGTAGTCGGACTTTACCTTAGTGGTCAAGGCCTCTATTTCACGCTTCAGTTCATGGAATTCAAGAATCTCACTATCCACCAACTGCAATGGTCCCGGAGAAGACAGCGAAAACTGCTTCATTTGCTCCAGATTGGTAAAGAAGGGATACCAGAGTTTTTGGTTTCGCGCTTTGCTGAAATAGAACAGGAAAACAAAGACAAAAAGAATAATTATGAGATAGGAAGTTATAACGGCGATCAGGATATCCTCGGATTCCACGATAAGCGTGCGCACGGTTATGCGATAGTTTTTGCCATTGATTTCCTTGAACGATATGAGTTGCCGAAACTCCTCCATCTCGTCTTGGGAAGGGTCGAAAATTACGGTATCCTTGCGTAGTTGTAGGCCAAGTTCGGCAACCTCGGCTATCTCCACAACAGGCGGTAACGAAAATGTTTCCCTGTTTGACATTAAGGCGCGTTCGATCCGGTCTTCCGTTGAAAAAAGCTCCTCCTCTATTTCATCCTGCAACAAATTTTTGACATAGTAATAAAGTACAATGGTACTGAGTGCCATCAAAATAAAACTTATCCAAAGAAAGGTTTGGGAGGTCTTACGTATTAAAGGTGTTTTTTGTTCTGTCCTGGTCAATCCCCTATGAATTTATAGCCGCTACCGTAGGCTGTTTTGATGTACTTGGCTCCTTCCCCTGTCAATTTTTTTCGGAGGTTATTGACGTGTACGTAAATAAAATCGAAATTGTCGGCAAGATCGCTATTGTCGCCCCATAAATGCTCGGCGATGATTTCTTTGGAAAGTACCCTGCCCCGATTGGTCATAAAAAACACCAGAAGATCATATTCCTTACGGGTCAATGACATTGCTTTACCATTGATATAGGCACTTCTCGATTTGGTATCGACTTTAATTTCGTTGAAGTCGATGGTTGCGTCACCACCGTATTTGCCACGTCTTAAAACTGCCTTCATCCTAGAGTTCAGTTCGGCCAAATGAAAGGGCTTGGTAATGTAATCGTCGGCGCCAAGGTCAAGTCCGTCCAATTTATCGTTCAAGGAGTTGTTGGCCGAAATTATGATGACCCCGGCCTCCTTGTTCGCCTTTTTCAATGTTTTTAGAACATCAAGACCGCTACCGGATACCAGATTGACATCAAGAATGACCAGATCATAGTCATAGAGGTCCACCTTGTAGGCGGCTTCCGTATAATCGGAAGCTACTTCACAGAGGTTGCCATCCCTTTCCAAATAGGTGACGATGGATTGCTGTAGGTCGGTCTCGTCCTCGGCGATTAGAATTTTCATACCTCCGGATTTAAATTTCCTAAAGATAGTCCTGGAATCTAAATGAAATCTAAAGTGGTAAATTAAAAAGGTTAAATAAAGAGGGGCAGTTTTGTATTTCCTTAAATTTACCCAAGAATCCATGGGAAAGCGAGCGGGGGCATACCCTTAAAAGACAGTGTCTAAACTGCCCTTATGAAAAATTTGAAAAACTTTATAATTTCGGCCCATGCCCAATAAAAAAAACATTAAACTTAAGGATGCCATCGCCATAGGCATAGGCGGTATGGTAGGTGGCGGAATTTTTGCCGTGTTAGGTCTTGCGGTTTCCCTAGCCAAGGGTGGTACACCGCTGGCGTTTTTATTTGCCGGGGTAATCGCCTTGTTTACCGCCTACGCCTATGCGAAACTATCCCTGCAATATCCCGACCGTGGCGGAACGGTACGCTTTATCAACGAAGGCTTCGGAAAGGGCGTTTTTAGTGGGGGCCTTAATAACGTGCTTTGGATAAGCTATATCATTATGCTGTCATTATATGCCAGCGCGTTCGGCTCCTATGGCCCCGAACTGTTTTCTCTCACGGGAGACAAACAGACGGACAGTCATTTCTATGTAACCTTTGTAGTGTTATTCGCCGCTATCATCAATTATTACAGCCTGAAAGTAGTAGGGAAAATCGAAAGTACGGTTGTTTTTATCAAACTTTTTATTCTGCTGGCCTTCGTTGGGATTGGTATTTATGGACTATTTGGAAACACGAACCTGTCACAGCTCAATCCTTCCAGTTGGGAAGCGCCCTTGCAACTTATCGCGGGAGGCATGGTCATTTTTGTGGCCTACGAAGGTTTTGAACTCATCGCAAATGCCGTTCCGGATATGGAAAACCCGAAAAAGACCGTGACCAAGGCCTATTTTATTTCGGTAGGATTTGTGGTAGTGTTGTATATTTTAATAGCTACCATCACGGTAGGCTCACTCAATTTTGACGCCATCGCAAAAGCGAAGGATTACGTGCTTGCCCAGGCTTCAAAACCACTTGTCGGACAAATCGGTTTTACTGTTATGACCGTGGCTGCCTTGATTTCTACATTTTCGGCCATCAATGCTACCCTCTATGGGGGTAGTCGGGTAAGCTATGAGCTTGCGGAAGATGACGAGCTGCCCCATGAATTCACCTATCAACTCTGGAACAAACCGATAGGGCTTTTGATAACCGTCATCCTTACTTTGGTTGTTGCCAATTTCATCAATTTAGAAAGTATTTCCACTTCTGGAAGTGCCGGGTTTCTACTGATTTTTGCGGTGGTCAATTTTATTGCCTACAGAAAAGCGGAAAAATTGAACGCGAACAAAATCGTTACCCTGCTTGGGGCACTACTTTGTGCCGCCGCCTTTGTGGTGCTGATTATTCAGCAATTCGGCGCGAATAAAATGGGCGTCATCATATCGTTGAGCTTAATTATAGCGTGTTTTGTTTTGGAAGCCATCTACAAATATTTCGGGCACAAGCATTCTATAAAAACTTGAATAGGTTACGCTTCACGCTTTTTTGGGCGAATTCATGATTAATCGACTCAATAGTCGCCAGTATAAATGCAATAGACATTTTCAAAGCCTTGGAACGATTTGGAATATTCCCGTCTTATTTCCTGTACACAGGGCTTTAACTACCTTAAAAAGCAATAATTATCCCTTCGTACCTTTAAAAGGTATGGTTTTTCGGCTCTTCTATGGCTTTACCTCATTTATGACCCATACTTCAACAATTTAATTCGCATTATAGTTAAGGATCTGAAAGCTTATGAGACTACCCTCTAAATCGGTTTTCTACATACTTGAGGAGCAATTCTTTTTATTTAGGGGAATTTTTTAAAAACCCTAAATCGAGTTTATTGGTTTGCTTCCCTTTTTTAATGGCAATATAACTGTTGACCGTGTTTAATTCAGCAATTAGGGATAGTTTGGTTTCAACAAATACCTGATATCCCTCAATATCCTCTAGAATCACCTTGAGCAGGAAATCATAATTACCAGCAACTTGGTAGCACTCCAAAACCTCGGGGAAATCACTGACTTTTTTGAGAAATTTTTCCAAATAGCTGCGGGTATGGCCTTTTAGCGTTATACCAATAAAAACGATTTGCTTTAGACCTAGCCTCCGCTCGTTCAATACGGCCATATAATTCTTAATGTACCCTTCCCTTTCCAATTTTTTAATCCTTTCAAATATAGGGGTTTGGGAAAGATTGAGTTGCTCACCCATCTCCTTTGCGGTCATTTTAGAATTCTCTTGAAGCAACTCTAAAATCTTGATGTCGGTACTATCCAATTCGGTCTTCATGTAGTTAAATTGTTTGCAGAGTGACTGATCCATTCCAAAAATTAGGTTATAAAAACAAATATCTTCTATTTTATAGCGAATATAACCAAATTTTACTCTTTCAGTAGTGAATATCTATATCTGGCCGGACTTATGTAGTAATTTTGTATGAATGGATACAGAAATAGTTTTTAAGTCATACGTTAAGAAGAAAGATTATGCCGGTGGTATAACTAGGGAAGAAGTAGTGATTGGTAGTGATAAGAACAAGGTATGGAAACTTTCTTCCAATGAAAATGCACTGGGCCCCTCCCCTCTCGCACAACAGGCCATTATTAATAGCCTTCAAGATATACATGAATATAAGTTTAGGGATGATCATGTATTGAAGAACACTATTTGTAAAACCTACCCTTATTTGAGTTCTGAAAATATCGTAACCGCAAATAGTGGTATTGAAGTCTTAGAATTGATAACCAGAGCTTTTTTAAGTCCCGGATTGGAGTGTATTATTAGTCATCCTACCTTTGTGGCCTATGAAAGTATGATTGAAAACGAGGGAAGCAAAGTTGTAAACATTCCTTTAAATTCTGATGATTACACGCTGAACGTCGATGAAATATTGAAAGCCGTTACCAAAAAAACCCGACTTGTCTTTATTACAAATCCCAATAATCCAACGGGGACCTACACGGGTAAGAAAGATATCGATTTTCTAATAGACAATTTGCCGGAAGATGTTATTGTTGTCTATGATGAGGTTTACTTTCATTTTGTCGATGCCCCTGATTATCCAAGAGCATTCGACTATATAAAACAGCATAAAAATGTAATCGGAATTCATAGTTTTTCAAAAGCCTATGGTCTGGCCGGAATACGATTGGGATATGGAATTTCAACTCCACAAATAATTTCATATATTGAAAATATCAAAAGACCATTTATAATCAATACCCTTTCTATGGTCGCGGGGATTGCTGCCTTGAAGGACAAAGAGCACTTGCAAAAAACGGTGGACCTTATCCGAACGGAAAAAAAATGGCTGTATAATGAATTCGACGCGTTAGATATGACCTATTGGCCCAGCCAGACCAATTTTATTTTTATAGCGCCAAAAATAAAAGACTTTACCGCTCAAATGCTGACAGCGGGAATAATGGTTAGACCTTGTGATAAATTCGGAGCGCCAAATGCTGTTCGAATTACTATTGGCACCCATGAAGCAAATAGCGCATTAATAGCGGCAATCCATAAAACATTTTCCTATGCCTAGATATCACACCTTGGGAGAAATACCCCCTAAAAGACATACTATATTTAAGAGTCCAACTGGGGAGTTTTATTATGAAGAACTGTTCGGGACGATAGGTTTTGATGGGATGTCATCGCTATTGTATCATACACACCGCCCAACTCAGGTCAAAGAAGTAGTAAAATCGTATAGCGTTGCGCCCAAAATAGCAGTAGAGAAAAATATGAAGGCCTTGAGTTTAAAGGGTTTTGATATCGCCGCAACGGATGATTATTTGGATAGTAGAAAAATTATATTGGCCAACAGCGACTGCTATATTGCGTTAGCCGCTCCCAAAAAATCGTTGCGGGATTATTTTTATAAGAATACCGATTCCGATGAAGTGCTGTTCGTTCACAGGGGCACCGGCAAACTAAGAACATTTCTGGGAAATATCGATTTTGAATATGGTGACTATCTCGTGATTCCTAGAGGAATGATTTATCAATTGGATTTCGATACCGCCGATAATCGACTGTTTATTGTAGAATCAAAACATCCCATTTATACTCCAAAACGCTATCGCAACTGGTTCGGACAGCATTTAGAAAATTCCCCATATTGCGAGCGGGATATGCATCCGCCCAGTGAACTAGAAACTTTTACGGATAAAGGGGACTTCCTTTTAAAAGTAAAAAAACAGGATATGATTCATGAATATGTATATGCAGGTCACCCCTTTAGCGTGGTCGGATGGGATGGATATAATTATCCCTATAAACTTTCGATCCATGATTTTGAACCGATAACGGGTAGAATCCACCAACCGCCACCGGTGCATCAAACCTTTGAAACCAGTGCTTTTGTGATATGCTCGTTTGTGCCCAGGTTGTATGATTATCATCCGCAATCCATACCGGCACCTTACAATCATAGTAATATAGATTCCGACGAGGTGCTGTACTATGTGGATGGGGATTTTATGAGCAGAAACAATATTGAAGTTGGCCAGATCACTTTACATCCGGCCGGTATTCCCCATGGGCCCCACCCTGGGGCTATGGAACGCAGTATCGGCAAAAAGGAAACACAGGAGTTGGCCGTAATGGTCGATACCTTCAAACCGTTGAAGGTTACAGCCGATGCAATGAACATAGATACCGGAGATTATCACACTTCATGGTTAGATGAGAATCATTGACAACTAATAAATAATACAAGTTATGGCAGGCATAAAGAATCTTAAGGATTTACAGAATACCGAGTACGGCCTAAAGAAAATATTCGAAGAAGCAGAAGATTTTCTGCCTTTAAACGGAACGGATTATATAGAATTGTATGTCGGTAATGCCAAACAAACCGCTCATTTCTATAAAACGGCATTGGGCTTTCAATCGGAGGCCTATGCAGGATTGGAAACCGGAATGAAGGACAGGGTTTCCTATGTTCTAAAACAGGATAAAATACGATTGGTACTGACCACTCCCCTTGAAAAAGGGGGACCAATCAATACGCATATCAATACACATGGAGATGCTGTAAAAGTAGTAGCGCTTTGGGTAGATGACGCCAAAAAAGCATTTGATGAAACAACAAAGAGAGGTGCCAAACCCTATATGGAACCGACCAAGGAAGCCGATGAAAACGGTTACGTTATCCGTTCGGGCATCTATACCTACGGCGAGACCGTTCATATTTTTGTTGAGCGTAAAAATTATAAGGGCATCTTCTTGCCAGGATATAGAAAATGGGAATCACACTACAATCCGGAGCCAGTGGGATTAAAATTCGTTGATCATATCGTTGGAAATGTCGGTTGGGGCGAAATGAAACAATGGTGTGAATTCTATGGCAAGGTGATGGGTTTTGCACAAATCGTTTCCTTCACGGACAATGATATTTCTACCGATTATACGGCTTTGATGAGCAAGGTTATGAGCAATGGCAACGGAAGGGTCAAGTTTCCCATCAATGAACCTGCCAAAGGGAAAAAGAAATCTCAAATAGAAGAATATCTGGACTTCAATAATGGCCCCGGGGTGCAGCATATTGCGGTTGCCACGGATGATATTGTTGCAACGGTTTCCGCGATGCGGGATAGAGGTGTAGAGTTTTTGTATGTCCCTGAGGAGTACTACGATGATCTGCTAGAGCGGGTAGGCGAAATTGACGAGGATGTAGAGGTGCTAAAAAAGCATGGGATTTTGATCGATAGGGATGAAGAAGGGTATCTCTTGCAAATTTTCACAAAGACCATAGTCGACAGGCCCACCATGTTTTTCGAGGTTATTCAACGGAAGGGTGCCCAGTCTTTTGGCGTAGGTAATTTCAAGGCGTTATTTGAAGCCATTGAACGTGAACAGGCCAGTAGGGGTACATTGTAAATCGGGTCTTGTACACAGCAAATGGAAAATCCTTGAAAAAATCAACTATTTTTATAAGTGAAGGATATGGATAAAAATAGAACCTCTTGGGTGGACATACCACATGATTCGGATTTCAGTATTCACAACCTTCCCTTTGGGATTTTCTCGGTGGGAAACGGAACTAAAAAAATCGGCATTGCCATCGGTGACCAAATAGTAGATGTATTTGCTATTGCGGACTTAGGACATTTCTATGGATTAGAGCTGAAAAAGGAGGTCTTTCACGCTAAATATTTAAACGATTTTATCAATCTAGGAAAACCGGTTACGAATGCAGTTAGATTGACCGTACAGGATTTGCTTTCCAATACAAATTCTTCGCTGCCTGACCGAGCAAATGTTTTGGTGCCCCAATCTGAAACCAAAATGCATCTTCCGGTTCAGATTGGGGATTACACGGATTTTTACTCGAGCAAAGAGCATGCTACCAACGTAGGGAAAATGTTCAGGGATGCTGAAAACGCGCTATTGCCCAACTGGAAACACCTACCTGTCGGATATCATGGCAGGTCTTCATCCATTATAGTTAGCGGTCAGAATGTTTACCGACCCAAAGGCCAGGTGTTATTGCCCAATGCTAAAGCTCCAGTATTTCAAGCTTCTTCAAAAGTAGATTTTGAATTAGAAATGGGTTTTATCATTGGTAAGAATACACAATTGGGAGACTCTATTAAAACTGCGGAGGCAGAGGATTACATTTTTGGGAAAGTACTTTTTAATGATTGGTCGGCCCGGGATATCCAAAAATGGGAGTATGTGCCCCTAGGACCATTTTTAGGAAAAAGCTTTGCGTCCTCCATTTCTCCCTGGGTAGTCACTTTAGAAGCTTTAGCCCCTTTTAAAGTTCAAGGTCCCGAACAAGACCCTAAGGTATTACCCTATCTTTCATATGATGGCCTAAATAATTATGATATATATTTAGAAGTAGGCCTAAAACCTCAGCACGATGAAGAAAACATCGTAAGCAGGTCCAATTTCAAATATATGTACTGGAATATGGCGCAGCAACTGATCCATCACACCAGTAACGGATGTAACATGAGGGTTGGGGATTTGCTGGCATCAGGAACCATCAGCGGAAAAGAAGTAAATTCCTACGGATCAATGTTGGAATTGGCATGGGGAGGAAAAAAACCCCTTACCTTGTCCAATGGGGAAAAAAGAAAATTTATTGAAGATTTTGATACGGTGATAATGAGAGGATTTTGCAAAAAAGACAATGTCAGAGTCGGTTTTGGGGAAGTAAGCGCACAGGTATTGCCCGCTATAGATTAAATTGTCCGCTTTAAATTAAATTGTCCGTTTTAAATTAAAAGGTATGAAAGAAATTACATCAATAGATGTCGATTCAATTGGCACATCAGAAATGTATCAAATTCTATCGACGGCCGTTGCGCCAAGACCGATAGCCTTCGCAAGTACGATAAACGCAGAAGGCGATGTGAATTTAAGTCCCTTTAGTTATTTTAATATGTTTAGTGTCAATCCTCCTATTTTGATTTTCTCCCCGGCCCGAAGAGGTAGAGACAATACGATTAAGCATACCCTTGAAAATGTACGGGAGGTAAAAGAAGTAGTGATTAATACGGTCAACTATCCCATGGTCGAACAAATGTCATTGGCAAGTACCGAGTATGACAGAGGCGTAAATGAATTTATTAAATCGGGTTTAACCCCGATAGATTCGGTTAAAGTGAGGCCGCCGCGTGTTAAGGAGTCCCCGGTTTCCTTTGAATGTGTGGTCGATAATATCGTCGAATTGGGGGATGAAGGAGGTGCAGGCAACCTAATTATTTCAAGGGTAGTATGCCTTCATATCAACAATACATATTTGGATGGGAACCATCTATTAGATACAAAAAAGTTGGATGCCGTTGCCCGATTGGGAGCCAACTGGTATACAAGGGTTACGGAGCAGTCCCTATTTGAAATCCCAAAGCCCATTCGAACAAAGGGCATTGGTGTAGATCAATTACCAAAACACATTTTCAATACGAATATACTTTCCGCAAATGAAATAGGTAGGCTTGGCAATGTGGAAAAAACACCATCCGAAGAAGATTTGTACCACTTCAAAGAAAAATCAGGGATTGCGAAAATCCTGAAAATAGCTGCCGAAGATGAAAAAATCGCACAATTACACAGGACTGCTAAAAGCTATCTCCAAAAAGGTAATATAGATTTTGCGCTCAAAACACTTTTCTCGATGGGTTCAAAGTATGATTAACTAAATGCAATGATATTGTGATGGTATGTGCACATTAAGTATGATCTTAAACGGCTGCTATGGCATTGCCCATAACCCTTACTAAGGCACCAAAGCAATAGATCCTTCTGACGAATTCAAATCGATCCGTACAATGTTATGATCAGTCTTGCTGGTTGGTGTCATCGTGCCCTGAAACTTTACATCTTTATGCCGATCCGCGGCATCCCTAATGACAGTGAACTCGATATCAAGACCATTAAAGCTTCCGCTAAGCGGATTACCATCACGGATCGTGTCGTTATCATGTTGCTCTTCACCGGTAAAGACCCCCGATTTAATATTTTTGTTGGCTTCATTCGGTTGTAGGCTCATTCGGTACGCGCCATCGGTACCCTCTACTGGCCAAGTGGCGTTAAATGTCGGAATGAATGCGCCGCCGTCTCCATCGTCGGAGGAACTGCATCCTATTGCGGCAATGGCGAACAGAGCACAAAAAGCAATTTGTAGTACATGTGAAGTTTTCATATTCGGCTATTTAAGGTTTAACTATTGATTTCAGTTCTTAGTTGTGAAAGAAAAGTGCTTAACTTAGGATTTATAATATCAATTTCTCTTTCAAGGTCATCGATGATTTTCTTTACCTCTTTTAAAATTTCCTTCTTTTTTTGCTTCTTTGCGCTTTTACTTAATTCCCCGTAGGCCATTATTTGCATTCGTACCTTATCCAATTTGAGGATGTGCTTTTTGTGGATATCATCCAATATGTCATTGAGGATAGTTTGCAGTTCAAGTGCTCTCGTGGCTTCCCAATGGGTATTGAAATCCAATTGGTATTTTGCCCTGTTATTATTGATTTCAATGAAAATCACATTGTAATCGTTGATGATTTGTACCATCTCATCGAGGATGATGGGGTTTTCAAGGGCGTATTTGGTCACGTCCTGAAATTCCTTCTGCACATCGATGACACGCACCATATAGGTCTCCAGCATATTTGACACGAAATTATATTGCTCTTTCTTCGCGGCCAATAGCTCTTTGGCATGTACGATATCCACTAAATCTTTCATTTTTTCCTTTCGGGTCTGGTTGTCGCGTATCAGCCCCCTGCCGATAAGGATACTCCCCTTTCTCAAGATTACTTCGCTCAGGTTTTGGAAGGTAACGGTGACTTCGTAAACCCCACTGTCGATGTCGTCTTTTACTTCCCCGAAAATGACAACTCCTGCGCGTATAGCCTTTAGACTGTCCATAGAAGCGGTAGGTAAATTCTGGATCTCCGAAATCTTGTTCTCCATATTTTGATGCGCCAATACGCGGCTATAGCGTCTACGTTCCAACACGGTGTAAAGCCCCGAATTTATAAGCTCTGTTTCAAAATCGTTCGTGAGCATGGTACCGATTTCCCTTAGAGAGGCATCCTTTACACCAAAATCCCATACATATACGATGGAGTCGTTGTTGACGAATTGGGATGCTACGGACTTGCCCGTGAAGCTTAGCATTAAGATAACCATCAAAAATCTCATAGGGTGGTATTTCCAGTTCTCAATTCCCTTTTTACTAGGTTAAAAAAGTACATCAATCGCAGAGTGTCAACCGTACATTATCTTCCGAAATCAATTTATCGGTAACGCAGTTTTCGGTGCCATCCCTAATCTCAAAATGATGGCTATTGTCCTTCTTCCGTAATCGTACTGTTATCGAAATCGGACTCCTTTCAATAATTTCGGCACGCTTTCCATCCACATAAACCGAACCTTGAGCCATGTTCGAGGGAACGACCAGTTCAACGCTGTACCTTACGCCCGTAACCTTCGCATCGGTTTTTTGCTCGTCGGCCCATACGGTGTCAAAGATGCTATCCTTTTCATCCGGCCTTTCGTCTACAGTTCGCAGGGAATCCCATTTTGTTTTGGCAACGGCAATACTATCCATTGGATTTTTGTCTTCATCTAATGGCTCCTCCTTTTTTAAGACCATAAATGCTACGACTAATCCGAAAAGAATGAGAGCGGCAACTGCAATTCGCAAAACGGACCTTGATATTCGGTTTCCGTTCGATTCATCAGCCGCATCGGAATCACGTAGGTCCGGCGTACTTTCCGTATTATCGTTGACATATTGTATTAAATCGGCCTTCACCTTTTCTTCTACAATACCATAAAGCTGTTCAAAATCGGAATTGATATGTCGATCGGTATTCAGGGTATTGATATCTTTAAGGATGTTGGTAAGCCCTGCGATATTGCCCCGTATTTCCGTATAAAGATTAAGATCGTCCGTTACGCCCTGAATATTGGAAAGCTCTTTTAGTTCCCTGATCTTTGTATTGAGGTTTTCGGTCTCATTTTCCCAGTACTTTACCAAATCGAGCCTATCCGTAGCCTTTGCGATCTTGACCTCATTCAAGACAACCGGGAAAATACGTTCGTAAAAGCTTTGGTTTTTAAAAATCTGCACCAGTTCGAACATACAATTTTCGGACCTCAAATATTTGTTGCTTATAATCAGTATCACATACTTGCCCCGACCGATCTGCTCCATAAATTCTTTGATCCTGCCTTTGTAACCCAGATCGTTTTTATCCCTGATGATACGTAGCCCCCTTTTTAGGAATTCCTTTTCTACGGCTTCGGCAATAGCTTCGCTTTCGGCGCCCCAAGCATACGAAATGTAAATAGCCGGTTTCATAGTACTTTTCTGCATCGGACAGAAAGTTTTACCGAATCGACCGCTAGTTAAAAAAGTGTGGCTTTTCGGGGTTAAATCCTCATTTAAATTATATTAATTTCTTGCTTGATAGCTGTAAGAATGTATATTGCGTCATAAATTGCGTGTAATCGGCCCGATTTAATACACCGGTTGCTTTTAGCACGACAGTTAGGGTGATAGGTATAGTGACCATCTTTTACGGGGAATATTTGGTATTTACGGGGGAAGTATGGCATCAAAAAAATTAGCTGCAGATGCCGCTATATAGCCTGTAACCAACACTTTAAACGTCTGGTTTTCTCGTATCTAGAAGGTTCGTCTTCAGATGCGCTGGAAATTTAAAAAAACCGGATCTATGTTTTCACCGTTGCTGGTCGCTCTAGGGGGAAATAAAAAAATGAATTATAAAGGGTACAAACAGTCTGTGCGATCAAACCCACGAAAAGTTCACTATGGCGAGATTCCAAATCGATGTACTTTTAAACAATCTCTGCGCTCAAACCTGCACGTAAAAGTCCACTGCATCTAGGTTCCAAATCGTTGTACTCTCCGGTCTTGACCGTGCATTTACCGTTGTAGTGTACGATTAGGGAACATTGTTCGGCCTGTTCAGGCGTGTGCTCGCAAACATCCATTAAGGTTTCGATGACGTGGTCAAAAGTGTTGACCTCATCGTTGAAAAGAACGATTTCGTTTTGTTTTACCGTTTCTTCCTCAAGAAGAACTTCTTCCAATACTTTTTCTCTCGTACTCATAATCACTATTTTTCCTTCAGTTTTTGTTATCCAGCAATATCTCTAAATTACATATTTTGCGGCAACCCAATGGTTCTTTTCGAGGTTTTTTTCGAATTTGAGTCCACTTTCCGCACATTTTTTGGAGATTATAGGGATGTCTTTGGCATAAAACCCACTGACAAAAAGCGTTCCGCTTTCTTTAAGGTTTTCAGCATAGATAGGGATGTTTTCCACCAAAATATTCCGATTGATATTCGCCAGAATAATGTCATATTTTTTATCGCCCAGCAATCCAGAATCCCCTTCATAAACATTGATATAAGCACAATCGTTTCTTGTTACATTTTCCTTGGCATTGATATAGCACCAATGGTCGATATCGATGGCATCGACATGTATCGCCCCTTTCATGGCGGCAAGAATAGCGAGAACACCGGTACCACTACCCATATCCAATACCGATTTACCCTCAAAATCATGATCTAAAATAAATTGCAGCATCATGTGGGTGGTTTCGTGATGACCGGTACCGAAGCTCATTTTAGGTTCGATAACGATATCGTATTCCACATCGAATTTCTTATGGAAAGGGGCGCGAACCGAACATCGATTATCGATTTGGATAGGATTGAAATTATGCTCCCAGGTCTCGTTCCAGTTTTCTTGGGCAATTTCCTTGAACGTATGCGCGATATCGCACTGGGCGTTTTGTAAGATCTGGATATTTTTCAACATATGCTCACGCCAATCTTCCTTTTGGATGTAGGCGAGAATACCCTCGTCATTCTCCACAAAACTTTCGAAACCTGCCTCGCCCAATTCGGCTATCAGAATATCGGATGCAGGTTGTAAGGGGGCTATCTTAAAGTTGTATTCGATGTAGATGGACACGGGACTGCGGGTTGAAGGTTACCAATTACAGGTTGCGGGTTGCGGATTGCCGGTTGCCGGTTGCCGGTTGCCGGTTGCGGGTTGCGGGTTGCGGGTTAATTAAATAGCCTTAATAATCGCAACAAAATCGTCCGCTACCAATGATGCTCCTCCAATGAGGCCGCCATCGACATCGGGTTTTGAGAAAATTTCTTCGGCATTGGCGGGTTTTACGCTGCCACCGTATAAAATGGAGACCTTATTAGCGATTGAAGTATCATAGGCTTCGGTGATGGTTTTGCGGATGAAAGCGTGCATTTCCTGTGCCTGGTCGGGTGATGCGGTTTCTCCGGTACCTATGGCCCAAACGGGTTCGTAAGCCAAAATAATATTTGTCCATTCGGAGGCATCCAAAGAAAAAAGGGCGTTTTTCAATTGGGTTTCGACCACTTTGAAATGATTTTCGGATTTTCGATCGTCGAGTTCCTCCCCGAAACAGAACATGACGCGCATATTCTTTTCCAAGGCCGTCTTTACCTTTTTGGCCAAAATCTCATCGGTTTCCCCAAAATAGGCCCTTCTTTCGGAGTGACCTATGATTACGGTATCGATATCGATATCCAATAACATATCCGCAGAAATCTCGCCGGTATATGCACCGCTCTCAGCGAAATGCATGTTCTGGGCGATGACTTCAATTATCGAAGCGTCCAATGCACGTACTGCGGCGGTTAGGTTTACATAGGTCGGGGCGACCATGACCTCTGCCTCGGTATCCGGCAGTTTTGCCGCTAGCTCTGTGAGCAATGCCTCGGTTTCGGCCAAATTTTTGTTCATTTTCCAATTTCCTGCTACTATCTTACTTCTCATTTTCCTTTGTTTTAATTTTTCATTCAAATTCTAATTCATTGAGATCATTGTAATGCACTTTCTGTTGTATCGTTCCCTTTTCCAAGACCAACACGCCCGGATTGGAACGCACTATCGTTTTCAAAGTGGTCTCATCGGTGAAATAGAACTCAAAGTCCAACTTATGGTCTTTTACCAGTTTTGAACTTTGCTGCTCGTTGGAAGCGGACATCCCGATCACTTTATATCCTTTCTTCAAAGCAGCACGCGTTACTTTTCTCACCTCGGAGTACATGTCTTCATTGGTCTTTACCAAATCATATGCTACGACCATGACCAGCTTTGGCTCCTGCAGTAACGAAGCGGCAAAATCCTCGCCTTCCTGTTCTATGGTAAAATCGTGAACGGGCGGTTCATATCCCTTTTGTACCTCGGTGGTCTCCACATCGATAAACTCACCGTCGACCGATGGGTAATCTCCTTGTGTGACGATTACCTTTTCGTCGCCATCAACCTTGAATCGCCAGGCATAATCGTAAATCGGTTTTGGCGCATCCTCCGGGACGGTCATGCCATCCGCGATATTGGCACCGATTTTATAGGGCCTGAAATCGATAACGGGCAAATGGTTGAGTACGTAGTAGCAATATATAATGCAAAATATTACGGAGAAAAAGGTGATGACCCGAATCGTGTTCGAGCGGAATAATGGGGTTATGAATTTTCTTCCAACAAATAAAATGACAATCAATACCAGCAGAACGATATCCTTGGTAAACGATTCCCATGGGGTCAATTTGATGGCATCCCCAAAACAGCCGCAATCGGTGACCTTGTTAAAATAAGCGGAATAAAAGGTCAGAAATGTAAAGCCTACGATCATGACGAGGAGGCTCCAAACCGTAAATTTTACTCGAAACCCCAATAAAAGGATAACGCCCAGCAAGACCTCGAAAATGACCACAAAAATAGAAATGGCCAGCGCATAGGGTTCAAGAAACGGAAGGTCAAGCACGCCCTGGCCGAAATATTCTTCTAGCTTGAACGAAAAGCCTACTGGGTCGTTCAGCTTTATCAGGCCGCTGATTATAAACAAAGCACCGACGAGTATTCTGCTCAGATTTACGATATATTTCATACTATTATAAAGTTCTGTCTGTTGGTTTGGCAGTAAAGAAATTTAGAAAAAAAGTTCACTTGGTAAAATTTAAAAAGAAGAAAGCATAACTGAACATTAATGATATACGATTCATTTAACTTTTCTAAACCCATAAATTCCTAACCTTCTTAACCTTTCAAATGGATTATTGCAAAAACCGCATAATTCACCATATCCTGATAATTGGCGTCCACACCTTCACTAACGGAAGTTTTGCCCTTATTTTTTTCTATCTGCTTTACTCGCAATAGTTTTTGCAGAATCAAATCCGTCAAAGAACTTACCCGCATCTCGCGCCAGGCCTCGCCATAATCGTGATTCTTATTTTCCATCAACGCCTTCGTGGCCGCCGCGTGTTTATCATAAAGTTGAATGGCCTGCTTTGTGGAAAGGTCGGGCTGTTCGGCAACACCTTTCTCTAATTGGATAAGGGCCATGATGGAATAGTTGATGATGCCGATAAACTCAGACCGCTCGTCCTCATCAACTTTACGGACCTCATTTTCCTGCAAACTTCGGATACGCTGTGCCTTGATAAAAATCTGATCGGTCAACGATGGAAGCCTTAGAATACGCCAAGCACTACCGTAATCTCCCATCTTTTTTTGGAAGAGCTCCCGACAAACCTCTATAATGGTATCGTATTGCTCGGAAGTATTTTGCATAAATGAATTTGGATTGCTTAAATTTCGCCCGTTTTTACGAAACGCCCAAAGTTCGTGTTTTAATGTGTCTTAATCAAGTCATGTCCAAATCATTTATGACCATCAATTGCAAAGGCTATCTCATCGACCTGACCCATCCTAAAATCATGGGGGTTTTGAATATTACCCCGGATTCCTTTTATGATGGTGGAAAATATAAGGATGAAAAATCAATCTTGTCTCAGACCGAAAAGATGCTCAGCGAAGGCGCAACTTTTATCGATATCGGTGCCTACAGCTCAAGACCGGGAGCGGATTCCGTTTCAGAGGATGGCGAGTTGAAAAGGATGCTGCCCATTGTCGAAATATTGCTCAAAACATTTCCGGAAATAATTATATCGGTGGACACCTTTAGAAGCGAAGTGGCAAAAAACTGTCTGGAATCAGGTGTGGCCTTGATCAACGATATATCCGCAGGAAAACTGGACGAAAGCATGCTGCCAACTATCGCAAGATTTAAAGTTCCCTATATCATGATGCATATGCGCGGTACGCCCAAGACGATGCAAAAGCTGACCAATTACAAAAATCTTTTGGTGGATATTTTGAAGTATTTTTCCGAGCGCATCGTACAGGCCAGAAAGCTAGGAATTAATGATATTATCGTCGACCCCGGATTTGGCTTTTCCAAAACGCTGACCCAGAATTACGAGCTGCTTTCAAAATTGGAGCTGTTTCAAAACTTGGGATTACCTATTTTAGCCGGACTCAGCAGAAAGTCGATGATCTATAACCCGTTGGATACGACCCCCAAAAACGCCCTTAACGGCACCACGGCCCTTAACATGGTGGCATTGATGAACGGAGCGAATATTTTGCGCGTTCATGATGTGAAGGAAGCCGTTGAGTGTGTTGCACTTTCAGAACGAGTGTTTAAACCCTTAAACTTCTAAACTCCTAAACTTTTCCCTAATTTTACAAAAACGCCGACGGATTGGATTTTCTTAATTTTCTAGAGTTTCGTATTACCGATGTCCTTGACATCATCTTGGTAGCCATTCTTCTATATTACATCTACAAATTGGTGCGTGGTTCCGTTGCCATCAATATATTTATCGGCATCGTAATCATTTGGGCGTTTTGGAAGCTCACCGAACTGCTTGATATGGAGATGATCAGTAGTATGGTCGGCGGTTTTATGCAAGTGGGGCTAATTGCCTTACTCATCGTTTTCCAGCAAGAAATACGTAAGTTTCTTTTGATGGTCGGTTCCACTAACTTTGCCAATAAAAGAAACTTTCTCAAACATTTTAAATTTTTGAGACAGGAAAGTATAGGTACCAGTATCAACGTCGATGCTATTGTTTCGGCCTGCGAAAAAATGAGTATGACCAAAACTGGGGCACTTATAGTAATAGAGCGTAATAATTCACTGGATTTTGTAAAGTCATCGGGCGATAAAATGTACATCGAGGTCAACCAGCCGATCATCGAAAGCATTTTTTATAAGAACAGCACCCTGCACGATGGGGCGGCCATTATCCAAAATAATTATATCGTGGCTACACGCGCCATTCTTCCCGTATCGAACGAACGCAACATTCCACTTCGTTTCGGCCTTCGCCACAGAGCGGCCGTTGGCATCAGCGAAAAAACCGATGCGCTTGTTTTAGTGGTCAGCGAAGAAACGGGAAACATCTCTTACATCAGAAACGGGGGGTTTGTAGATTATGAAGGGCCGAAAGAGTTGACCTCTATGCTGAAGGAAGATTTAATCGACTAAGCGACTTCCTCCGCCAAAAACTGCGCCTCGTAAAGATTGCTATAGTATCCGCCCTGTTTGAGCAGTTCTTTGTGCGTGCCCATCTCTACAATTTTTCCCGCATCCATAACAATAATTCGGTCGGCTTTTTTGATGGTGGCCAGGCGATGGGCGATAATGATACTCGTGCGGCCTTCTGTAATTTTATCAGTGGCGCGTTGGATGAGCTGTTCGGAATAGGTGTCCACGGAAGAAGTGGCCTCATCCAGCACCAGGATACTGGGGTTGCTGACATAGGCCCGTAAAAAGGCAATCAATTGACGCTGTCCGCTAGACAGCATCGAGCCCCTTTCCTTTACATTATATTGATACCCGCCCGGAAGGCTGGTGATGAATTCGTCGACCAAAATTTCTTTGGCAGCCGTCTCAATACGATCCACACTAATGGATGGGTCTTTTAAGGAGATATTGTTCGCAATAGTATCGGCAAAAAGAAAGACATCCTGTAAAACCACGGCGATATGGGAACGTAGGGAGGTCAATTTAAAATCCTTGATATCGACGCCGTCTACTTCGATGCA
>RCMY010000915.1_pt1 | contig 28289 bp, 26 predicted proteins | sample 2041341 | NCBI WGS metagenome assembly RCMY01 (sample SAMN09708234, study PRJNA481090) | Marine sediment metagenome, whole genome shotgun sequencing project.
GCCTGGGCCGAGGCCGCAGGAGCGGTGGTTACGACCGGGCCGACCGTTGTGACCGGGCCGGCAGTTGCGACAGGAATCGTCACGATCCCGCCTGACGCGGTGACCACCGAGCTCGATGGTCCGTCCATGGCGGCGAAGCCGGCGGACAGTCCGCCGGTTGTCACCAGGCTCAGCGCCAGCGCGGCGTAGCGCGACTTGCGGGCCGGGTGGCGACGGCGCTTCGGTGCGCTCGAAGGGCCGGCGATTGGGGTCGACTCGGGCGAGGCCTTTCGGCTGGCCAGGCGTTCGAGCCGGGCGGCAAGGTCGGCATCGAGCTGTGCATCGATTGCGGTGGGGGCGACGTCAGTCGTTGTCATGACACCAGTGAGCCACGTCATCATTGGCGGGCGATGAAGTCGAGCTGTGAGCCGGCTGAGAGTTTGCGGCGACCGCGGCCACACGGCGGCGCTTCCGCCAGTCGATGCTGAACAGGCGAAGGCCCATGGCGTAGGTCGCGATCGCTATGCCGGCGAGCAGCCCGATCCGAAAGACAAGTCGGGTGGCGTCGCTACCGCTCTGATAGGCGTGCAGCACCGCCAACGCCGTCGCGACGACCGACAAGAGGTGCAGCACCCTCCACCATCGACGGTTCCCCAGCCGACGCGGCCAGGTCGTGAACACGACGATCGAAAGCAGGTAGGTGGCGATGACCCCCCAGCCGATCGCCCAGCCATCCAGCTCGGCGGTGCCGGGGACGAAAACCTGCAACAGCCCGACGCCGGAGCTGGTGTCGAGAAAGGAGGCCGCCACGTGCACGCCGGTGAAGATCAGCGCCAGGCCGCCCAGCCAGTTGTGCAGGTCCAGCCACCATGCCGGCCGGAGTCGCGTGCCGGTGTCACGGGCCGAGAACAAGAACCCCCAGAGCAGGGCGGCAACGATCAGGATCGTGGCGACGATGCCCGACCCACGGGTCAGGTACCACATCTCTCTACTCATGCAGATCTCCTGCCGCCGTGCTCTCGAATCGTACGGGCGCGAACCGGAACCAGCTGCCCTGGCGGCGGGGCAGCCGGTCCCTTGCGGCAGGATCGGAGGCGGCGAAACCTCTCAGTGATCCTGCTCGATATCGACGACGGCGAGGTCCTGATCGAAGTGCACTTCGACCTCGATGCCGTCGGCGTCGGTCACGTGGGCCTCATAACCATCGTCGTCCTGCTCGACCTTGGTCACGGTGCCGCCGGGCATCGCACCCTCGGCCGCGGAGGTCACCCGAGCAGCGATGTCACCCGAGAGCGGCGTGTCGTCATGCCCACCGTCGTGCTCGCCCTTCTCGTCATCGTCGTGTGCTTCGCCGGCCTCACCGGCATCGTCGTAATCTTCGCCGGCCTCACCGGCATCGTCGTAATCTTCGCCGGCCTCACCGGCATCGTCGTCAGTGCCCTCGGGTAGCGACTCGTCCTCGGCTGTCGTCGGGTCGTCGTCGGGAATCGGCTGTGTTGGATCGGTCGATGGTGTTGGATCGGTCGATGGTGCCGGGTCGTCTTGCGAGCTGACGGCGTTGGCGACGCCGGCGGCACCGAGAACGGTTCCGATGGCGAGCGCCCCGGCGATGAGGCGTTTGCGAATCGGGGAGGTGGATTCCTGGGACATGGATGTCCTGACTTTCTCGGCGAGGTCGTCGCCGCAGCTGGGGGGATACCGAGCACGTTGCTCGTCGGAGTTAAACGCCAGCTGAGTGCCCCCTGTAGCGCTGCGTAGAATCACGGCCGCCGCACGCCACTCCAACGCAGAGGTGGCAAACTCGCACTATGCAGAACCCGCTCGCTCTCCGCACGTCGGCCCGATGACCCAAGCGGCGCGCATACTGGTCGTCGACGACGAGCCGTCGCTCGTAGACGCGGTCTCGACAGCGCTGCGCTACGAGGGCTTCGAGGTGAGCGAGGCCGCCACGGGCCGAGCCGCGCTCGAAGCCGCCCAGGAGAACGATCCCCACCTCATCGTGCTCGACGTGATGCTCCCCGACCTCGACGGCTTCGAGGTCTCCACTCGGCTGCGGCGCGACGGCCGCAAAACGCCCGTCCTGTTCCTCACCGCCCGCGACACGCTCGAAGACAAGGCTGCGGGGTTCGCCGCAGGGGCCGACGACTACCTCACCAAACCGTTCTCGCTGGCGGAGCTGGTCATGCGGGTGCGAGCCATCCTGCGGCGGACAGGCGCGCTGGCGACCGCCGACGACGTACTCAGGTTTGCCGATCTCGAACTCGACATCGATGCCCATCAACTACGCCGCAACAACGCGGAGATCGAGTTGACCGCCACCGAGTTCAGCGTGCTCAAATACTTCATGATGAACCCCGGTCGGGTGGTGTCGAAGGCCCAGATCCTCGACAACGTGTGGCACTACGACTTCGACGGCGATTCCAACATCTGCGAGACCTACGTCAGCTACCTGCGCAAGAAGCTCAACCAGCACGGCCCCCCACTCATCCATACCGTGAGGCTCGTCGGCTATGTGCTGCGCGAGCCAAACGACGAGGACTGACGCGCCGTGTCGCTGCGACGCAGAATCCTCATCGGTACCGGCCTGGCGATGCTCGCCGGTCTCCTCGTCGCCGACGTCATCACGTTCCTCCTCGTCACCCGCTCACAACTGAACCAGGTCGACGATGCGCTCCAACGTGCCCACACGCCGACCGAGCAGATCGCCGAGGGGGATCCCGCCGACTGGCCCCTGATACCCCAGATAGCGCCCGGCTTGTACGTCGCCATCGTCGACCGCTCAGGATCCGCCGTCTTCACGTCCGAGGCTCGCGAACCCGGCGACGATCCCCTGTCGATCGACCTGAACGACGTGAGGCTCGGCGAACAGAATCAGACGGTCCCGGCGAACGATGGCGATCAGATGCGGATTCGCGTCGACCCCGTAAACGACGACTTGACCATCATCGTCGGCCAGTCGCTCCACGAGGTCAACGAAACCCAGTCGAGGCTCATCGTCGTGCTCGGTGCCGCGACCGCGACGGCCATCGCGGCGGCGTTGGCGCTCGCCTGGTGGATGGTCAACGTCGGGCTGCGACCTCTCCGTGTCGTCGAAGCGAGCGCCGCGGCAATCACCGACGAAGCACTCGGCGACTCGCGGGTTCCCGGGTCCGACCAATCGACCGAGGTCGGACGATTGGCGAAGGCCCTCAATGCGATGCTCGATCGTCTCGAACTCGCTCGCACCGAACGCGAAGAGACGGTGGTCGAGCTCCGGGCGTCTGAGGCCAGGATGCGCCAGTTCGTCGCGGACGCCTCCCACGAGCTGCGAACTCCCATGGCTGCGACTGCGGCGTATGCCGAGCTCTTCGAGACCGGGGCCCGCGAGCGCCCGGACGACCTCGAGAGAGCGATGGCCGGTATCCGCTCCGAAACCGCCCGCATGTCCGATCTCGTCGACGACCTCCTCCTGTTGGCCCGGCTCGACGAACAGCGACCGGTCGCAACCGGCACGGCCGACCTCACCGAGATCGTGCTGGCTGCGGTCGACACGGCCAGAGCGCTCGCGCCGGAACGATCCCTCAAGGCAGGCGTGTCCGGCGTGGTCACGGTCGAAGGCGATGCCACCCGCCTACGACAGGTCGTCGACAACCTGCTCGCCAACGTTCGCTCCCACACGCCCGCCGATGCAACGTGCTCGATATCGCTCTCCGTCGACGATGGCAAAGCCGTCATCGTCGTCGCCGACACCGGTCCCGGCGTCGGTACCGGCCAACTCGCTCACCTCGGCGATCGGTTCTACCGAGTCGACGAAGCCCGCACCCGGGTGAGCGGAGGCAACGGCCTCGGACTCTCGATCACCAAGGCCATCGTCGCCACCCACCGCGGCACGATCGACTTCGCGCCCAATCAACCGCAAGGCCTCGTGGCGACCATTCGGCTACCGAACGCCCACCTCGACAGTCCAAAACCCGGAGCTTGATGCAAAGCTGTGACGCGCATCGTCTGTGTGCTGCAGTTGTGGCCAGAGCACCGCACCCAACTTGGAGAACTCATGCAATTGAAGGACTGGCGGGTCCATCTGGGCCGCACCATCTGGCACCATCATCCCGGCGTCCGCTCGGGCGACCAACTGACCTTCGGCGAACGCTCCGCCGACCGGCTCCGAAACGGCATGGGGTCGTGGGGCTTCGTCTTCTCTGCGCTGTTGTTCCTCGCCGGCTGGATGATCGGAAACCGGGGCAACGGCTTCGACCCGTACCCTTTCATCCTGCTCAACCTGATCCTGTCCTGCCTCGCCGCCATGCAGGGCGCAATCCTGCTGATTGCGGCGCGTCGATCCGATCAGATCTCGGCCGAGCTCGCCCAACACGACTACAACACGAATCTCGACGCGGCAGAAATGATCAAGGCGATCCAGGCCACGACGGCGGAAATCCATCGCCACGTCGTGGCCACCGAACCCACTCGCGACGTGTGACGTGATCGCCAAGATCTCGCCGGACGCACGAACCGCTGCATTGTCGCTTGGCGCACTCGGCGTTGTTTTCGGCGACATCGGCACCAGCCCGCTCTACGCGTTCCGAGAATCCCTGGGCGGGGACCACAACCTGGCCGTCGACGAAGCCAATGTCCTGGGGGTACTTTCGCTCATGTTCTGGTCGTTGATCGTGGTGATCACGATCAAATACCTGATCATCGTGATGCGGGCCGACAACCACGGCGAAGGCGGCATCCTCGCACTCGCCGCCCTCGTCACCGGGCCGGAACCGTCGCGACGCAGACTCGTGCTGCTCGGACTCTTCGGCACCGCCCTGCTCTACGGCGACGGCATGATCACCCCCGCAATCTCGGTCCTCTCCGCCGTCGAAGGTGTCGAGATCGCCGCCCCATCGGTCCACCGTTTCGTCGTACCTGCCGTGGCGCTCATCCTCGTCGGGCTCTTCTCGGTCCAACGTCATGGCACCGAGCTCGTCGGAAAGTTCTTCGGTCCCGTCATGGTCGTGTGGTTCAGCACGCTCACACTCCTCGGCGTCGTGGAGATCGGTGCCGACCCGTCGGTTCTCCGGGCACTCGACCCCACCCGGGCGATCCGGTTCTTCATCGACAACGGCGGCCGAGGTTTCCTCGTACTCGGATCGGTCTTTCTGGTCGTCACCGGCGGCGAGGCGCTGTACGCCGACATGGGCCACTTCGGCCGCCGACCCATTCAGCTCGTCTGGTTCGCGCTGGTCCTACCCGCCCTGGTCATCAACTACCTCGGCCAAGGCGCCCTGCTGCTCAGCGACCCGACCGCCATCGAAAACCCGTTCTTTCTCCTCGCTCCGTCATGGGCGCAATGGCCGCTCACCATCCTCGCCACCGCCGCGACCGTCATCGCATCCCAAGCGCTCATCACCGGCGCGTTCTCGCTCACCGTGCAGGCGATCAACCTCGGCTATCTACCGCGGATGCGCACGGTGCAGACCTCTGCCCACCACCGCGGCCAGGTGTACGTGCCGGCCGTCAACTGGTTCCTCCTCGTCGCCTGCCTCGGCCTGGTTTTCGCGTTCCGCTCTTCGGCCCGCCTCGCCGCGGCCTACGGGGTCGCGGTGACCTTGACCATGGTCATCACCACCATCCTCATCGCGAGCATCGCCCACCATCGCTGGGGCTGGACGAGACGAAAGACCGTGCTGGTGCTCGCTCCCCTGCTGGCCATCGACCTCGCGTTCGCCACCGCCAACATCTTCAAGATCCCCGCAGGAGGCTGGTTCCCTCTCGTCATCGGGTTCGTCGGGTTCATCATCTTCACAACCTGGTGGAAGGGTCGACGAATCATCACCGATCGCGTCGAACGCGACGGCCTCACCATCGACACCTTCGTCACCAACCTCACGAAGAATCCGCCCCACCGCCATCCCGGCACGGGCGTCTATCTTCACCGCCGTCCCGGTCTCGTCCCTCCGGCGCTCCTCACCAACCTCCGCCACAATGACAGCCTCCACGAAACCATCGTGTTCGTCTCGGTCATCACCACCGACCGACCCCACGTGCACGCGGCCGAACGCGACCACGTGACCCATCACGATCTCGGCTTCCACGAAGTCGACATGCACTATGGCTTCACCGACCCCACCGACCTCGCCACCGACCTCGAAAGCCTCATCATCGACGGCATCAGCTTCGACCCGACCTACACCACCTACTTCTTGGGTCGTGAACGCATCGAGGTAGCCGACGAACCTGGCATGGCCCCGTGGCGGGACCACCTCTACGCGTTCCTCACCCGTAACGCCGGCGACCCCACCACCCACTTCGGTATCCCACCCGACCGCAGTGTCGACATCGGCACCCACGTCGACCTTTGAACGCAACCCCTTATGGAGGCAAACGAAATGAAGCTACGACTAGGACAAGAGGTCCACTCGACCGATGGTCCATTCGGCGTGCTCGACGACATCGTGGTGGACCCCGACAAGAAGACCATCACCAACGTCGTCGTGGCGCCTGCGCACCGCCATTCCCAGGCTCGGCTTGTCCCCATCTCGCTCGTGACCGAACACGACGACAGGTTGCAGGTCGATCTCGACGAGGCCCGCTTGCGAGGCCTCGTTCGCGTCTCGAACACCGACTACGTCGAAGTCGACCAAGGTCTCGAGCTCGAACCCGGCTGGGATATCGGAATACAGCGTTTGATGCAAAAGCCGTACCTCTCGTACGACGTCGATTTGGACTGGGCCGACGAACGAGTCGGCATCATCTATGACACGGTCCCGAAGGGGCAATGCGAAGTTCGGCGAACCAGCGATGTCGTCGTCGGCGACGATCACGTGATCGGCCACGTCGAGGGCTTCGTTGCCGACGGCGGCGACATCAACGCGATGGTCGTGCGCACCGGACTACCCGGCTTCCGTCACGACGTCCTGGTCCCGATGAACGCCATCGCACGCGTCCGAAACGACCGGGTCAACCTCAGCATCAGCAAGCACCAGTTCAATCTGTTGCCGGTGGCCGGGGAATCCGACGACGCCGGTGAGCCCTCCGAGTTCGCCGCCCACATCGATCGGCTGCGCGAGCAAGCGGCAGAGATTGCCAACAAACTGGCCCGGCGGCGACCCGGACGGAAAGATCGCGACCGCCCGTAGGACACGGACGGTGGACGACGGACGGCGGCGAAACCGGCCGGTACGATGATGACGTGAACACCAACACCCCCCGTGCCAGGCGCGAACCCGTATGAAGTGGGATGTCGGCAGTCGCCGCACGATCTACGAAAGCTGGTTCGTCGAACTCCACATCGATCAGGTCACGCTGCCCGACGGTCGCGTGGTCGATCACGAGGTGGTTTCGGTCCCCGGCGGTGGCGCCAGCCTGGCCGCAATCGATCCCGAGCGCGGGATCTTGATGATCTACCGACACCGCTTCATCACCGATGCGTGGGGATGGGAGTGCCCGGCGGGCCGGATCGACGACGGTGAATCACCCGCCGAGGCCGCCGCCCGGGAGTGCCTGGAGGAAACAGGGTGGCGACCGGGGCCGGTGCACGCCATGACCGCGATGAACCCCTGCAGCGGTCTGAGCGACCAGCGCTACCACCTGTTCCGGGCCGAGTCCGCCGTCTATGTCGGCGAGCCCTCTGACCCCAACGAAGCGGACAAGATCGAATGGCGCACCTTTGAACAGGTGCGCGCCGACCTCAGCTCGGGGGCGATTCCCGACGGATTAGCCCAGTTCGGTGTCACCCTTGCTCTGGCCTCCGTCGGCGAGCTACGCGGCTTTCCCGCGGCGTAGCCGGTCGGCGACGGGCCCATCGGACAAGTCAGACCGCGTCGACCTCGGCGTCGATACCCAGTCGGCGTAGTTCCGCCTTGACCTCGTCGACGTAGACCGGGTTCATGACAACGACCAGGTCGGGCGGTTGCGCGATCAGCTGTGCCGGAGCGAGAACCTCGTGACCAGCGCCGGCGATGAACCGCCCGGTCTTGTACGGGTTGATGTCGACCGCGGCATCGACCAGCGGGCCGAGTCCCAAGTTCGTGAGGAACGCAACGCCCTTCGAACCTCCACCCCAGATGACCGAGCGCCCGCCGCGAGCGGCCACTTCGCTGAAGCGGTCCACCCACTTCGCACGCAACGCGGCATAGGCGTCGCTGAAGTCGCACACGCCCTGCCACAGACGATCCATGTCGTGTTCGACCTCGTGCGGATCTCCCTGTGCCGGCGTGGTCGATGGGTACGCCGCAATGACGAGGTATTGATCGTCGTACTCGGCACGCACGTCGACGACCTCGAACCCGCTCGCCCGGAACAACCGGGCCAAGGACCCGAGGCTGAAATACGTGCAGTGCTCGTAGTAGATGTCCCAGAACGCCGTCTCCTCGATGACCCGCAACACATCGGGCAGCTCGAAGAGGACCGGCACGTGGGTGCGGTCGCCGAGGGATCGGCGAAGACTGCGCATGAACTCGCCGACGGGTTGGATGTGTTCGAGGGTGTGGCGGCACACGATGGCGTCGGGTTCGAATCGAGCAGCCGACTGCTCGTCATAGAAGTCGGCGATCCACGTCAGTCGCTCGGTGGCGTCCGACTCGATGCGTTCGGGATGGACGCCCGGGTCGATCCCGATGCCATGGCCTGCGCCGGCCTCGACCATCCACGTCAGAAACTCACCCTTGCCGCAGCCGATCTCCAACACGGTCTTGCCGGCCAGGCCGTAGTCGGCGACCCATCGAGCAGCCAGCTCCTGGCCGAAGTCGGTGAAGTGCTTCGAGAAGGCCTGGGTTTCCTCGTACCGCTGGGAATACTCCGCCAGAGCCGGCTCAAACGCGGTGTTCGAGCAGAAACCGCACCGGGTGCAGAAGGCCAACACCATCTGGCCGGTCGGGAAGCTCGTGGCTTCGGCCGCGGTCTCGAGCAGCAAGCAGCTGTTGGTCGGAATGTTGCTTTCGCGAAAGAACTCAACCATCGGTGTCTTTGCACACAGCGGGCACGGGCGATCGATCCATGCGGTGCCCGCCGGCAGCGTCAGCGCATCGTCGTCGAGTGCACCGGCAGCAAAGACGGCGTCAATGGTGGCGTCGATGTCGTTCATGTCCAGACCTCGGGGGTCGGCACGGGGACGATGAACTGTCCACCCGCCTTCAGATAGTCCGACTGCTGGGCGCGAATCTCGTGCTTGAAGTTCCACGCGAGCAGCAACACATAGTCGGGTGCATCGTCGAGCAGCGCTTGGGGGTCGCGGATTGGTTGGTGCGTCCCGGGCATGAGCAACCCGTGCTTGTGCACGTTGCGGTCGACGACGAACTCGACCAGATCCGTGCCGATCTCGGCATAGTTCAGCAAGGTCGAACCCTTGGCCGCAGCGCCATATCCGGCGATCGTCTTACCGTCGGCGCGCAGGCCCGCGAGCAGGGCCCGCAAATCACGGCGAACACCCGAGACGCGGTCGGCGAACCGCTCGTAGTACTCGATGCTGTCGAGTCCGACCTCGGCCTCTTCGGCGAGGTACTGCTCCACCAGCGCCGACCGATTGCGCTCATGGCCGATCGACCAACGAAGCGTGCCGCCATGCAGCTCGGGGAAGTACTCGACGTCGTTGAGCCAGAGGTCGTGTCGCCGCATGTGTCGGTCGATCGACGTACATGAGTGGTAGTAGAAGTGCTCGTGGTAGATCGTGTCGAACTCACAGTGATCGATGAGATCGCGCACGTACGGGTTTTCGATGGTGATCACGCCGTCATCGGCGAGCAGTGTTCGCATGCCGGCGGTGAAATCGTTGATATCTGGGACGTGTGCGAACACGTTGTTGGCGATGATCACGTCGGCCCGTAGACCTTCGGCCACCAACTCTTCGGCGAGCGACTGTCCAAAGAACTCGGCCCGGGTCGGGACCCCGGCGGCGTTGGCCGCTGCAGCCTGGTCGGGCGCGGGATCGATGCCGAGCACCGGCACACCGGCTTCGACGAAGTTCTTCAGCAGATACCCGTCGTTGGACGCCAACTCGACCACGAGGCTGTCGGCGCCGAGGTGTCGGCGCTCGATGAGGCCCAGCGCGTGCTTGCGGGAGTGTTGCAGCACCTGATCGCTGAACGAGGAAAAATACAAGTAGTTGTCGACGAAGAGCACGTCCGGATCGACGTCTTCGGTAATCTGCACCAGCGCCGAGTCGGGACAAAACGTCAGCGCCAGCGGATATCGGGCCTCGGGCTTCCCGACGTTCTCCGGCCGTACCAACGCGTCCGACAACGGGGTGACCCCAAGGTCGAGAAACGGGCGCAGGTCGGTGCTGCCGCTCGAACGACAGGCCGAGATCGGCGTGCTCCTGCCCGCCACCTCAGGCTGCCACGGTGAGATGAAGATCGGCGTCGAGACGGCCGGCCTCGATCATTTCGATCACGTGGAGCCGGCGCATGAACAGTGAACCCTCGAGTTCATCGACGGTCAGCCCGTGGAACCGATAGGCGGCGAACAGCTCTTCCACGCCCGCCCGCACGGTCCACTTCGGAACGAACGACGGCACCAACCGGGCGAGCTTGTCGCACGACACGCGGTAGTTGCACGGGTCCTTGAACGCGGTGTCCGACAGCGTGACCCGACTGCCGGGCACCACCTCGGCGACGATTTCGGCGACATCGCGGATTTGGTAGTTCTCCGCCGTGACGCCGACGTTGAACGCCTCGTTGTGGACGACGTCGAGCGGTGCTTCGGCCAGCGCCAAGAACGCGGCCGAGATGTCCTCGATGTGCACGAGCGGTCGCCACGAACTGCCATCGCTCTTCAAGAACACCTCGCCGGCGGCACTGGCGAAACCCGTGAGGTTGTTGACCACGAGGTCGCCGCGAAGTCGTTGCGAGACGCCGTAAGCGGTGGCATTGCGCAAGAAGATCGGGCTGAACGAATCGTCGGCCATCGCCGCAAGGTCTTCTTCGGCCGCTTGCTTGGACTTCCCGTACGGCGTGACCGGGTTGAGCGCATCGGATTCGTCGATCACGGCGTCGCCCTGTGCTCCGTACAAGCTGCACGTGGAGCTGTGGAGGAACCGTTGTACGCCGGCGGCCTTGGCGAGTTGGGCCAGTCGCGTGGTGGCTCGGTGATTGACGTCGAACGTGCAAGCCGGGTTCAGATTCCCGAGCGGATCATTCGACACCGCAGCGAGGTGGATCACGGTGTCGATGCCTTCCAGCATCGCCGGGGTGACATTGCGGACGTCGGCCCGAATGACTCGGGTCGGCTCCGGACCAGCGCCGCCTACGGTGCGGAGGGCGCACGACTCGAAGAGAAATGAGTCGAGTCCGTGTACTTCATGGCCTGCGTCGAGCAACATCGGAACCAAGATCTGGCCGATGTAGCCGTCGTGGCCGGTAACGAGAATACGCATTCGGTTTCCTATCGTTCGCGAGGCGTACGCCACGGCGCACCCTCGCTCCAAAGCTTCTCAAGACGACGTTTGTCGCTGAGGTCATCCATGCACTGCCAAAACCCCTCGTGCCGATACGCCATCAATTGGCCATCGGCTGCGAGCCGCGTGAGCGGCTCCTGTTCGAACATCGTCTCGTCGCCGTCGATATAACGGAAGACCTCGGGTTCGAACACAAAGAATGCGCCGTTGATCCAGCCGTCCGCATTCGCCGGTTTCTCGGCGAAGGACACGACCTCTTCGCCTTTGAGTTCGAGCTGGCCGAAGCGAGCCGGCGGCCGGACCGCCGTCAGCGTCGCCAACCGTCCGTGACCGCGGTGAAAGTCCAGCAGTTCGTCGAGGTCGATGTCACTGAGACCATCGCCCCAGGTGACCATGCACGTCTCATCACCGAGGAAGGGATGCAGCCGCTTGATTCGGCCGCCGGTGCCGGTGTCGAGTCCGGTATCGATCAGATCGACCTTCCAGTCCACCTCATCCAGCGAAGCGAGTGACGTCGACTCACCGGTGTCGAAATTGAGATGCACGTTTCGACCCGACTCGAGCGCGCCCGCGAACCAACCCTTGATGTAGTCGGCCTTGTAGCCGCAGGCGACGACGAACTCGTTGTGTCCGAAGTCGGCGTAGCGCTCCATGATGTGCCACAGCAGTGGCTTGCCACCGATCTCCACCATGGGCTTCGGCAAGATGTCGGTCTCCGATGCGATGCGCGTACCGCGCCCACCGGCCAGTATTCCAACCTTCATGACGCCGCCCCTGGTGATGGCTGCACGCGTTCGGCGCGTTCGGCGAGGCGGCCGATGCGTTCGTGCACGCCATCGGGCACCTGGAGGTCGAGGGCCTCCAGGATCACCTTCCACCGATGGGCTGGATCGTGGGCCCGCAACGAGCCGGCAGCGTTGCGCTGGCGGATGCCGGCGCGCCGCTCCGGGTCGGCGTCGAGTTCGGCGATCTTGTGCAGGATGTCATCGTCGGTTTCGCCGACGACGACGTGGGGTTCTTCCCATCCGAAGAGTCGCTCGAACGCGGTCTTGTCGAAGTCCAACCCCAGCATGATGGCGCCTGCGGCTGCGCCTTCGAAGAAGCGATAGCCGACCTCGCCCTGGTAGTCGGTCTCATCGGGGCGATTGACCTTTGCGACGTTGGCGAGGAAGTACTGGCTGCGGCGAATCAGATCGGCGAGGCGAATCCGGTGGTCGCGATGGTCGCGCAACGCAGGGTTCCCCGCGATCGTGTCGTACAGGTAGAAGCGGCTCGGATCGTCCTGCACCCAGCGCTGCAGCGAATCGTGGAGCGCCGGCTGACGACGACCCATGGCGTACACGTCGATCGCGATCGGGGGCCAGGGGTCGGCCGCGAAGACATCGAGATCGACGGCGGGTGGGAGGTAGGTGACCGGGCGCCCGAGGTACTCGGCCAACGGCGAGCAGGTCGCTTCGCAGCCGACGAATATGTGGTCGAAGCTGAGCAGGAACCGACGGACGTCCGGCTGGAGCGGAATGTTCTTGATCCAGAGCTCTTCGATGTACGCGGCGGTCTTCCCCGCCGCTTTGAGGAGATCTCGGTGGGCGAAATGATCGGCAAGATCGGTCGGCGACTGCGCCATCGCGAAGACGAGTTCTGCCCCCGCCGGCGGCGAGCGGCGATCGAGCAGAAACGCCGACGCGTTCGCGGCGCGCCAGGCCAGACGTTTGTTGGACTCGGTGGGGACCGATGTTGTGACGACCGACGCTCGATCATCACACCGAGCGATCACGTCCTCGAAGTCGAACGTGAAGGCGCGACTCATCGTCAGCCTCGAAGCTCGGCACGACAATATCAGTCGATCGGTTTGCACCCTTGGGTCTCTCTTCACAGTACGGCGTTCGTTGTCCCGACGATTGTGTCGCGACTCGCACCCTTCCTTCGGCTGGTACGGGTCACGCTATGAGAGATTACGGCCCGAAAATCGGCCACATGGTGACAATGACGCAACACCGTCAAAAAATGACACGATCGCGCCATTTTCCCAAATCGTTGAAATTGCGCCGTTACGGCAATACCGCGAGAGCGAGCGGGGAGTACTGTCACCGCACATGGTTCTCCACTTGCCGTATCCCACGCAGAGTGGGCAGCGCGCCGCTGTCGCGCTCCTCGCCGTCGCCATCATCGCAGCGGGAGTCGGCTTGGCCGCACCCCAGGCGAAAGCACAGGCGACCACGGTCGTCATCAACGAAGTGCACTATCACCCGGCGACCGACCCGGACGATCTCAACGACATCGATGACCTCGAGTTTCTCGAGCTGTACAACCCGACGGCCACGGCAGTCTCCCTCGACGGCTGGCACATCGACGACGCCTTCGCCCTCACCATCGGCAGCGTCGTGATCGGCCCGGGCGAGTACGTGATCGTCTCCCCGAGCGCAACGGCGACGATCGCCGAGTACGGCGTTACGCCGGTCGCGGAATACGACGGCAAGCTCAGCAATGGCGGTGAAGTCGTGACATTGCTCGACGCCGCCGACGCAGTCGTCGACCGTGTCGAGTACGACGACGGTGGCTCGTGGCCCAGCATCGCCGATGGAGACGGCCCATCGCTCGAGCTCACCTCGCCCGCTCTCGACAATGCCCTCGCATCGAGTTGGGCGGCGTCGGACCCGGCGCCGACTCCCGGCGCACTCAACACCGCCCTCCCTCCGAGCATCGCTATCGCGGTGCCCACGATCCAACCCGTCGCCCCCACCGACGCCGACAGCGTCGACGTGAGTGCCGTCATCGACGGCGCGGCGGCCCCGATGCTCACCTATCGGGTCGCATTCGGCCCGGAGTCGACCGTCGCCATGACCACGGCGGGCGGCGGGGGCTACACCGCGACAGTGCCCGCCCAAGCCGAAGGCGAATTGGTCCGCTATCGCATCGACGATGGCGCGGTGGCTACCCCACCCGTCGATGACTCCATCACCTACTGGGGTTACGTCGTCGCCGACGACGACGTCGACACGCTGCTACCCGACTTTCGCTGGTTCATCGACCCGGTGGTCTTCGACGACATGCTCGACAACCATCGCCTCGACGACACCCTGTTCCCCACCGTCGTCGCCTACGGCGGCACGGTGTACGACGGCGTCGTCGTGCGAGTCCGCGGCGGGGTCTTCGCTCGGACGATGAACCCGAAGCAGAGTTTCGAGTTCGAGTTCCCCGATGGCCACGACTTCATCGCCCCCGACATCCTCGACTATCCGATCGATCAGTTCGGCATGAACGCCTCGTGGCAGGACCGGGCCTACGGGCGAAACCGCGGCTCGTGGGACCTGCACGAATCAGCAGGTTTTCCGAAGGTGCAGCAGTTCACCGCCCATCTCGAGAAGAACGGCGAGTTCTACGGGATGTTCCAGTTCACCGAGAAGCTCGACGGCCAATGGCGCGACGCCGCCGATCTCGATGACGGCGAGTTCTACAAGGCCGAGAGTGGCGGCTTCCTGAATGACGGCGATTGGGAAGTGAAAGAACCCGACGACGGAACGACCGACCAAGTCGACGCCATCGGCGCGGTGCTGCGCCAATCGTCATCTCCGGCCAAGACCCAGTTCCTCTACGGCACCTTCGACATTCCCAACCTCGTCAACTGGATGGCGGTTTCCACGCTCGTCGGAAACTGGGATCTGCGGACGCACAACTACTTCGTCTTCCACGACACCGGCGATACCGGCCGCTGGCAGATCTACCCGTGGGACCTCGACCAAACCCTGGTGCGGTCGGGCAGCCTCGGTTGCAGTGGCACCAACGTCGTCGACCTGCGTTGTGTCGGCAACCCCTTGATCGACTCGGTCTATGAAGTGCCGGCGCTGGAAGCAATGGTGCTTCGCCGGATGCGCACACTGCTCGACGGCCCGATGCGCGCCACACTCATCGAAGACGCCCACGACCTCGAGGTCGCCCGCATGGCCAACGACTCGGCCTTGGAGCTCGCGCTGTGGGACCGATTCAATCCGATGAGCCTGAGCTCCAGCTTCAAGGGCGATGTGGCATTCCGCCGCGACCTCTTCGAGAACCAGGCGGCCGTCCCCGCTTCACAGAGCGCGGCGCCGACGATCGTCATCAACGAACTTCTGCCCAACCCCGCCGACGGCGGAGCCGAACTTCTCGAGCTGTTCAATCCCGGGACCACATCGGTCGACGTGTCGGGCTGGGAGATCGATGGCACCGGAACCATCATTTCCGGCGGCACCGTCATCGGTGCGGGCGAATTCCTCGTGCTGACCGACGAACTGGCCCTGTTCCCGACCGACCGGCTCCCGGCCGGAACCGTCGTCGTGCAGTACTCCGGGGGCCTCAAAGGGTCCGGAGAAACCATCCGATTGCTCACCCCCACCGGCACCGTCATCGACGAGGTCACCTACGCCGACGTCGCACCGTGGCCCTTCGTTCCCGAAGGATTCTCCTACGAACTGCGCGAGGTCACCGCGGACAACGCCGCCGCAACCTCGTGGGGACCCTCGATGGTTGCCGGCGGCACCGCTGGGCTGACCAACACGCCGGCCTCATCCGTTCGACTTGCGGCCGGCTCACCGTGCGCCGGCCTCACCCCGACGCACCTGGGTACCGACGACGATGACAGCGTGTATGCGACGAACGGCGACGACGTGATCTTCACGTTCGGCGGCGACGACACCGTGTTCGGTCGCCAAGGAGACGACGTCATCTGCACCGGAGCCGGGGACGATCGGGTGTTCGCCGGTTCCGGCGACAACATCGTGTTCGGCGAGGCTGGTGTCGACAAGATCCGTGCCGGGGGTGGCCGCGACCAACTCTTCGGTGGAGACGATCGAGACTTCCTCAACGGCGGTCACGGCGACGACAGGATCCACGGCCAAATGGGCCCGGATCGGCTGCGCGGATCGACCGGCGACGACGACATCCGCGGCGGGGCCGACGATGACGTGCTCTGGGGCGGGCGAGGCGACGACATTCTCCGGGGTGCCGGCGGCGACGACATCCTGAAGGGTTCAGCCGGAACCGATACCTGCGACGGTGGCATCGGCACGAACATCATCCAGGCGAGTTGCGAGCTGTAGCTCGCCTGCGAAAGATCGATGAGCCGTTCGGCTGACTCCAGGTAGTTCTCATGGTCGTACGGTCTGACGGTCAATCCGGCGCGCCGGCAGCCGTGTCGATCAGGAGCGCCTCGTCCGCAGCGACAATCCGATCACCGCCGTCGCCCGAGCGCACCACGACCTCGCCAACCACATCGTCAGGCCAGGCAGCGGGGGTCGGGCCGAAGTTGACCAACACCGTGACCCGATCGGTTTCGCTCGAGCGATCGAAGCGAAGCAACGACCCCTGTCGGGGCGCGACGTGCATGGCCCCGACCCGAAGTACAGCACGCGAACGACGAAGCTCCGTGAGGCGCCGATACAGCTCGAGAATCGAACCGGCGACTCCGTCCTGCGCGTCGACGGCATTCGTTGCGGCGTTCGACGGGAACGGCAACCATGGTCGCGTCGACCAACCGTGGCCTTCCTCGGGCGTGCCGGCCGCGGCCCAGGGAATCGGCGCCCGACATCCATCTCGTCCGGCGGGATCGACCACCCGATCGTCGGGGACCACCGCGTCGGTGAGCCCGAGCTCCTCCCCCGCGTACAGAAACGGCGTGGCCCGCATACACAACGACAGCACCGCGCAGGCCCTGGCGCGGGCGTCGGATCCGAAGCGGCTCGCATGGCGGGATAGATCGTGATTCGACAACACCCAGGTTGGCCAGTGCGGTTCGGCAAACTCCCGCTGGATGGCATCTATCGCGTCGTGGAATGCCGCCGCATCCCACCGGAGGTAGATGGGGCGAAAGTCGAAGGACAGATGCAGCTCGTCGCTACCGGGCTCGCCGAGGTACGACGCCGTGACCCCCGGTTCGAAGAGGTTCACCTCGCCCACCATCATGGGCTCCTGCGGGTACGTGTCGAGCAGCGCGCGGATGCGCCGCAACCGCTCGTGACCCTCCGCCCGGTCGACGGAGATGATCGGCAACGCTGCCTGGTCGTCGGGCAGGTCCTCGACATCGTCACCCTTGCCGATCAGGTGTACGACATCGGCGCGAAAGCCGTCGACACCGCGGTCCAGCCAGAATCGCAAGGTGTCGTGCATCGCGGCCTCGACCTCGGGGTTTGACCAGTTGAGGTCCGGCTGTTCGGCCAGGAAGAGATGCAGGTACGACTGGTCGGTCAGCGCATCGTGGGTCCAGGCCGGGACGTTCTTGAAGGTCGCGGTCCAGTTGGTCGGCGGCGACCCGTCGGCCTGCTGATCTCGCCACACGTACCAATCCCGCTTGGGGTTGTCGAGCGACGACCTCGACTCCGCAAACCACGGATGCTGATCCGACGTGTGGTTCGGCACCCAATCGAGCAGCAGCCGCAACCCCCGATCGTGCAGTGTTGCGACGAGGTCGTCGAAATCACCGAGCGAGCCGAACAACGGGTCGACCTCGGTGTAGCCGGCGACGTCGTAGCCGAAGTCCGCCATCGGTGACAGGAAGATCGGTGACAGCCACACCGCATCGACGCCGAGCGACGCGATGTACGGCACCCGTTCGATGATTCCCCGGAGGTCGCCGACGCCATCGCCGTTCGAGTCGGCGAAGGACCGCGGATAGATCTGATACACGATCGCATGACGCCACCACGGCGCCTCCTCGTCGCCCATCGCCTAGCGGAGCTTCGGTTCGATGCGCACCTTGCTCTCGAACGCCGCCTGTCCTTCGGCGTACGCCTGCGGGCTCATACCGTGCGCCAAGATCGACGAGGCGATGTCCTTGGCCTGGGACGGCGCCAGGTCTCTCGCCGCCCAGATGGCGCGCAGCGTCGTTTGGACCGCAAGTGCAGGCTGCGATGCGATGGTCTGCGCCAATTGCAGCGCGGTCGGCATGAGCGCGTCGGCCTCGGTGACCTCGCTGACCATGCCCATCCGCAGTGCGGTTTCGGCCGTGATCTTCTCGTGTGAGCCGACGAGCGACATCCGCAACAGGTCGCCGAACGGCATGCGGTGCATCATCTTCATGGGCTCGTACACCGCAGGCATGCCGTAGGTGACGTGCGGATCGAAGAACGTCGCATGGTCGGCAGCCAGCACGATGTCGGCCTCGGCCAGAATGTAGAACGCGCCACCGCAGGCCATGCCGTTGACCGCGGCGATGACCGGCTTCCAAAGGTCGCACGACTTGGGACCGAGATCGTCGCCGGGGTCGTCGTACATGAAGGGGTTGCTGGTGCCGAAGAGGGTGCCCTCGGCTGCCGTCATCGGCTGGTTCCGATCGATCCCGACGCAGAACGCCCGATCGCCCGCGCCGGTGATGACCGCAGCCTTGATCGCATCGTCGGTTCGCATGTCCAACCAAACGCTGCGCACCTCGTCCTGCATGGTCTGATCGAACGAGTTCAGGACGTCGGGGCGGTTCAGTGTGAGCACCAGCACGCCACCGGTCTGCTCGACCGTGATGGTTGTATACGACGACATGTCTTCTCCAAGATCTACTGCTTGCTGCGGCCGACCTTACGGACTGGGCAATGGCAGTGGGCAATCGGCCGGGTCGTTGCTCCGCTCAGCCCTCGGGAACGCGCGCCAAACCATCGACCACCTCAGCGCCGATGGCCTCGAGGATCGCGGGCGGAGCGAGCACCTTCCGGTCACGACCTCCGCCGCCGAGGATGATGCGGTCGCGCTCCATCACGGCAGCGTCGACCCAGAGGGGCAGACCGGCGGGCAAGCCGAACGGGGTGACGCCGCCGATGGTCATGCCGGTTATCTCTTCGGTGTCGGCACCGTCGGCGAACGAGGCCTTGCGGGTACCGAGGCGCTTTCGCACCACCTTGTTCACGTCGAGGCGGGTGTGCGCCAACAAGATACAGGCGGCGTGCACGGGCGGATCGGCCTTGCCCGCCACCAGAATCGTGTTGGCCGAATCCTCGAGTGCGTAGCCGTAGGCCTCGCAGAACGCAGCGGTGTCGGCCAAGGCCGGATCGCAGTCGACCAACTCGTAGGCCACACCGGTGGCATCGAGCGCGGAGATCAGTGGTTCGGACACCGGCAAATCCTACGCCGCAGACCGTCGCGTCAAGACCGCTGCCGGCGGCGCGCCCGGTGATCGGCGGTGTGCGTACGGCTGGCACAGCGCGGATCGGCGCAGAACCGACGCGATCGGTTGCGCGTCCCGTCGTAGAACAATTGTTCGCAGTCGGTTGCGGCGCACCGGCCGAAGCGGGCGGTTCCGTTGTCGCAGAGCTCGTGGGCCAACGCCATGAGGAGATCGGAGATCACCTGGTCGTCGAATGTCGCGGTGGCGGGCGTCCAATGCAGGTGTGGGCCGACACCGCCGTGGTCGGCGATCGAAGGGGTGATCGGGAGTTCGGTGAGCTGCTCGTTCACCCGCTCGCTCGCGGTCGCAACGTCGAGGCCGGGCAGATCGGCGAACAGCGGACGGAGCTCGCGCAGCCGTTCGGACAACCGTCCGACCGACGCCGCCGACGCCTGTGAAGCTCGGCGGAAACCGGCGGCGTCCAACACCGTGCGGGCATCGAGTTCGTCGTGGCCGATCGCATTCATCATGTCGACGGCGACCTCGAGGGTCGAGCGAATCTCGGACTGTGGTCCGGACAGGTGCATGCTCCCACCCTAGCCAAACAATCCTTCATCCGCTGTTGCTATTTGCGAATAGCCCCTTACAATCGGTTCTCAACACGCACCAACGCTAAGTAGATATAGACCCTTACACTCGCCTGCGTCTCCCTGGATGACAGAAATGCCTTCTCTCGCTCTCACACTGTTGCTCGTCGTCGCCAACGTGCTCGGCGCCGGCATGATCGTGCCCCAAGCGGTCCGACTCCACCGACGCGGCCAAACCGACGGCCTCTCGGGCGTCTGGGTTGGCGTCGGCATCGCGTTGAACCTCTGGTGGACCGCCTACGCCCTGCATGGCCAGCTCTGGGGCCTCCTTCCCGTGTCCACGGTCGCCGCCTCCCTCTACCTCACCATCGCGTTCCAGTATCGCCACATCGCTGGGCCGTCGGCCGGCCGCCCGCTGCTGATCGGATTCGCCGGCAGCGCTGCTGTTCCCCTGGTTGGACTCGCCGTCGGCGGTTGGCAAGGAGCGGGTCTGGCGATCGGCCTGTCGTATGGTCTCCAGTTTCTCCCGGCCGCTGCGGCTGCGATTCGCGCCAACCACGTCGGGGGCATCTCCCCCGCCACGTGGACGATGGCGGCGATCGAAGCCGTGATCTGGCTGGTGTACGGAGCGACAACGCAGGACCCAGCGCTCATCGTCGGCGGATTCGGCGGCACCGTCATGGCCATGGTCATCCTGGTACGTGTCGCCCAATTGACGACCGCCGGCATGCAAACCCGGGTCGGCGCGGGAACACGGGCGCGACGCCTGCTCCTTCGCAGCTGAATTTCCCACGAATGCACCACGGGTAGGAGTGCGCACGCGCTAGACAATGCACATGGATTGCGCCGTTCTCAGCCCGGATTGGGCTGCATCCCCCTCGACGAAGCGATGCACTCGTGAGTGAACGCCCCCGGTCGCCGTTTCTGATCGGCGACTACGAGATCCGTCCCGGCAGTCGATCGGAAATCGAACTGCCGGTGGCCAAGATGGTCACCGGGTCACCGCTGTCGTTACCGATCCTGGTCGTGCACGGTGCGATGGATGGTCCTGTGGTGTGGCTCAACGCCGCCACCCACGGCGATGAGGTGAACGGCATCGAGATCATCCGGCGTGTGCTCGAGACCCTTCACCCCCGCACCCTTCGCGGCACGGTTGTCGCGGTGCCGATCGTCAACGTGCCCGGCTTCCTGACCGGCGACCGATACCTGCCCGACCGCCGAGATCTCAACCGTTCGTTTCCCGGTTCGCCACGGGGTTCCCTGGCCGGCCGTATCGCCAATATCTTCATGACCGAGGTGGTCAACCGCTGCTCGGTCGGCATCGATCTCCATACCGGATCGGATCACCGCACGAACCTGCCGCAGATCCGGGCCGATCTCGACGACCCCGAGACCCGCCGCCTTGCCGAGGCGTTCGGCACCGAGGTCCTCATGCATTCGAACGTGCGCGACGGATCGCTGCGGGGCGCAGCAACGAAGACCGGCGCAACCGTGCTGCTCTTCGAGGCCGGCGAGGCGTGGCGGTTCGACGAGAAATCCATAACCGCCGGGGTCATCGGCATCCAGCGAGTGCTCTCGGTTCTCGAAATGATCGATCTGCAAGCCATGGATGTTCCGCCATCGCCGCCACCCTTGGAGTTCCGCACCTCTCGCTGGGTTCGGGTGCGACGCAGCGGCCTCGCGCAACTTTCGGTCGGGCTCGGTGAACGGGTCACGAAAGGGCAACTCCTCGGCCGGGTACACGATTCGTTCGGCAATCGACTCAGCCAGATCAAGGCCAACATCGACGGCATCATCATTGGGCTGGCCCTCGACCCGAGCGTGAACCAAGGCGATGCTGTGGTGCACATCGCTGAAGTCGGCGCCGACCGTTGACCGCTTCGGGCGAGCGCGCCAACCGCACCAAGCCGGCCAAGCGACGAGAACCCCTCACTCCGATTGGCTGGCGCGAATGGATTACGCTCCCGGATCTCGACGTCGAGTGGGTGAAAGCGAAGATCGACACGGGTGCTCGATCGTCGTCGCTGCACGCTTGGGACCTTCACGAGTTCGAGCGTGACGGAGCCCTCTGGCTTCGCTTCGAGGTCCATCCATGGCAGCGTTCCATGTCGGGGTCGGTGATAGCCGAGGCTCCTTTGCACGAGTATCGATCGGTGAAGAGCTCGAGCGGCCAGAGCGAAAAACGCCCGGTCATCCACACGACGATGCTGGTCGGCGCACAGCAAATCACCATCGATGTCACCCTCACCCGGCGCGACGAGATGGGTTTCCGTATGCTCATCGGACGCGAAGCCCTCCGTCGGAGGTTCACCGTCGACCCGGGCCGGTCGTACCTCACCGGAAAACCCCCGCAAGCTATTCTTCGTGCCAACCGGGCACGCCCAAACGCTCTCCGAACCGAATTGGATTCTCCATGAAACTCGCTATTTTGTCGCGTGCGAACACCAGCTACAGCACAAAGCGGCTGAAAGTGGCTGCGCTCGATCGCGGCCACGAGGTCGACGTTCTGAACACGCTTCGCTTCGCCATCGACCTCAGCGGCCCCGAGCCCGACCTGCAATATCGCGGGAAACCCTTGGACGACTACGACGCGATCCTGCCTCGGATCGGTGCGTCGATCACCTACTTTGGCACCGCACTCGTGCGTCAATTCGAGCAGATGGACGTGTACACGCCCAACACGTCGACCGGCATCACCAACTCGCGTGACAAGCTCCGTTCGCTGCAGATCTTGTCACGTCACGACCTGTCGATCCCGGCGAGCACGTTCGTTCGCGACCGGCAAGACGCTCCCGATGCCATCGAGCGCGTCGGCGGCGCACCGGTCATCATCAAACTGCTGGAAGGCACCCAGGGCATCGGTGTCATTCTCGCCCCCGACGCGAAGGTCGCCGAATCGATCATCGAAACCCTGCAGTCCGTCGGCACCAACGTGCTGCTGCAGCGTTTCATCAGCGAGAGCCGTGGTCGCGACGTTCGGGCCCTGGTCGTCGGCGACCGCGTGGTCGCGGCGATGCGCCGGACCGCCCAAGGCGACGAATTCCGGTCGAATGTGCACCGAGGCGGACACACCGAGGCAATCGATCTCACGCCCGAGTTTGCCGAAACCGCCGTTCGGGCCGCGCAGATCATGGGCCTCCGGGTGGCCGGCGTCGACATGCTGGAAAGCGACCACGGCCCACTCATCCTCGAGGTCAACTCGTCACCCGGGCTCGAAGGAATCGAGACCGCGACCGACCTCGACATCGCCGGTGCGATCATCGACCACATCGACAATCAGGTGGCGTTTCCGGAACTCGATGTTCGCCAACGACTCTCGGTGAGCACCGGCTACGGCGTCGCCGAGCTGCTCATCCGCGAGGAGTCCGAGTACGTCGGACAGACCATCGACGAATCCGGCCTTCGCGAACGCGACATCACCGTGTTGTCACTTCATCGCGATACTTCCGTCATCCCGAACCCGCGTGGCGCTCGGACGCTCGAAGGCAATGACCGTCTGCTCTGCTTCGGCCAACTCGAAGAAATGCGAGCGTTGATACCGGAGCGTCGCAAGCGTCGCAAGAAGGTTGCTGACCTCCCCGACGAGCCGCTCGAAACGCACGAATAGTCGGCGGCCTCTGCAACCCGAGCCAACCCGATCCGTAGAAAACGACCGACCCAGACGAAACTGGGCCGATCGGACCGTTTCACGGCGCGGGCGCTCGCGGTAGCGTTGTGCAGCTGTGGTCTCCCGCCACTTCCCTTCCCCAGTTCGAGGTTTCTGCACCCATGACGAGCCAGTCCGCCGCGTTACGCGTGGCGATTGTCGGATGCGGCAAGGTCGCTGACGATCACGCCGAGACCATCATTTTGCATCCCGGTGCAGAGGTTGTCGCGTGTTGTGACCTCGAGCCGCTCATGGCCGAACAACTCGCACGCCGCTATGACATCCCTCGCCACTACAGCGACCTCGCCGTCATGTTGGCCGAGGCGAAACCCGACGTCGTGCACGTCACGACGCCACCACAAAGCCACGTCGCCATCGCAACCCAGGCCATTGACGCCGGCTGCCACGTGTGGGTCGAAAAGCCACTGGCGCTGCACACCGATGCCGTGCGCGAACTCATCGCCGCCGCAGAGGCCGCCGATCGGCTGATCACCGTCGGTCACAGCTACTGGCTCGATACGCCGGCCCTCGACCTTCGCGACATCGTCGCTTCCGGAGCGCTCGGCGACATCGTGCACGTCGAGAGCTGGTACGGGTACGACCTTTCCGGCGCCTATGGCCAAGCGATCATGGACAGCCCGGAGAATTGGGTGCACGGTCTTCCGGGCAAACTCTTCCAGAACAACATCGATCACCTGTTGAACAAGCTGCTCGAGTTCTTGCCGTCCGACGACATCGAGGTCAACGCCGACGCTTTCCGCCGACTCGAACGCCGCGACGGCGACCGCCGCGACGACCTCCTCGACGAGCTGCGATTCACGCTCAAGGATGCGACGGGCATCACGGCGTACGGCACCTTCACATCATCGGTGAAACCCGCCGCCCAATGGATTCGTGTCTACGGAACCGAGGGCAGCGCAGAAGCCGATTTCAACCTCCGCACGGTCGAACTGACCCCGGGCATCAAACTGCCAACCAACCTCGGACGCCTGCTCCCGTCGATCAGCCGTATCGGGGCAGCGTCAAAAACCGCCTTCACCAATGCCACCCGCTTCGCGAAGTCCGAGTTTCACTACTTCGCCGGGTTTCGCAACCTCGTCGACGAGTTCTACGACGCCATCCAAAACGGCGGCGAGCCCCCCATCCCTTACCGCGACATGGTCCGCATATCCGTCGTCCAAGATGAGATTTGGGAGCAGATCTACGCATGATTCTCCTCACCGGCTCCAACGGCTTCCTCGGCTCGGCCGTCGCCAAACAACTGGTCGAACAAACCGAAGAGCGGATCGTCTGCCTGGTCCGACCGAGCTCGTCGATCTCGCGCCTCGAACCCCTGCTCGAAGACGGGCGCTGCGAAATCCGCCGCGGCACGTTGACCTCGTCGAAGGCAGCGGCCGAAGCGATCGAGGGTGCCAGCACCATCTATCACCTCGCCGCAGGCATGGGGGGCGGCGCGATGGCCGACGTGTGGCTGTCCACCGTCGTCGGCACCCGCAACCTCATGGATGCCGTGGCGGCCAACAGCGCAACCATCGATCGCTTCGTGCATTGCAGTTCGTTCAGCGTGTACGGCGTCAACGAGATGGAGGCGGGCGCGGTCGTCGATGAAGACACGCCGCTCGAGCCACACCCCGAAAAACGCGACAACTACGCGTTCGCCAAGTGGCGACAGGAAGAACTGGTGCGCGATGCGCTCGCCGATCTCGCCATCGAGCTCGTCATCGTGCGGCCCGGTGTGGTTTACGGTCCCGGCGGCAACGCGATCAGCGGTCGGGCAGGCCTGAAACAGGGCGGCCTGATGGTGAAGATGGGCCGGAACAATCCGATGCCGTTGTCCTACGTCGACAACTGCGCCGATGCGATTGTCCTCGTCGGCCAGCTTCCCGGCACTGCGGGCGAGGTCTACAACATCTGCGACAACGACCTGCGCACCGTTCCCGAGTTCATCAAGCAGTACCGAGCCGAGGTCGGTGGACTCACGGTCATTCCCCTGCCGTACGCCGCCACCAAGGCGCTGGGCAAGACCGTCTCCTGGTACAACCGTTTCTCGAACGGGCAGCTCCCGGCCGTGATCACGCCGTATCAGGTACGCAACAACTGGGCCGGAAATACGTTCAGCAACGCGAAACTCCGATCGCTCGGTTGGGTGCCGCGGGTGTCCACCGACGAAGGCCTCCGTCGACACTTCGCCTACCTCAAAGCCGAAGCAGCCGGCTAAGCGGCGACGAACCGCCGAAAGAACTCGGTGGTTTGTTCTGCCACCGTTTCGAGGTCGCACCAGGCGAGGTCCGGTCGACCCGCGGGTTCTCCGGCGAAGTGATCGATCGCCTCTCCCAGAACGTCGGCGTCCAACCCTGCGTCATCACCGCCTGAGGATTCGAAGAATCGGAACCACTCCGACCCCGAATTGTCCGCCAACTCTTCGAGGGCGCCGACGCGAGGCACGAGCACCGGCCGATTGTGCGACAGCGCAAGAACCGTACTGCCAGAGTTCATCACCCTCCGGAACGGCATGGCCAAACCGTTCGCTGCAGCCATGAGTTCGGACACCTCGGCCGGTTCGATGTAGCGCAACAGGAGATGCACCCGCTCATCACCTCCGGCTGACCGCTCCAACTCGGGAACGAGGTCGGCGTCGGGATTGCCCGCGATCAACAGCTGCGTACCGGGCCGGTCGAGCTCGCGGAACGTCGTGATGAGGTGTGGGACATTCTTGTAGCGACGGATGAGGCCGAGAAACAAGATCACGGTGTCGTCGGGCGGTAGTCCCAATCTTGTGCGCGCCTCGGCCCGGGTGACGCCGCTGACCTCCCATCGATAGTTCACCAGCGACACGATGTCCGAGGGCACATCTCGAAGGGTCGGACGGGCCGCCTGCACGGCATTGCGCGACGTTTCCGACGGGTAGGTCATGCCGGCCACGGTCCGATCAAACGCCCGGTACACGACCTTTTCCAAGGTGGGATGGTGTTGCTCGTGGCTGCGTTCGTTGTGGCCTGTGCCGACGATCGGGATGCGCCGAATGCGCAGCATCGCGAACAACGCCAACAGCAACGTGACCGCCACCAGGGTCCGCAGTCGTTCCGGTCGTCGCACCGACTGCTCGGGATAGTGCATGTGCAAGATGTCGTACCGGCCGAGAAACGCGGCTTTCCAACCGAATTCTTCGACGTGGTGACCCTGCTCGGCCATGACGTCGTACACCCGACCCTGTCCGCCCTCGGCAGTGTTCTTGTAGGGGCGGGCCAAGATGCGCATCAGACGATGGTACGGCTCAAACTGCGCCCTCTGGTGCCGACCTCCCGCTCAGCATGGTCGGAACGGCGGTGAACTCCCCTCTCAACCGGGTCGGCGAAGACGATCTGGTCATCAGGGCAGTCCTCGACGTCGGCCCGAGATGGCGCCTTCGGCGCGCCTGCATCGCTACGCACCGGGACCTCGACTCGCCCCCGCCGCGATCACGGCTATATTTCACCCGTGACCTGGCAGCCGTTCCCCCATAGCCAACCAGCCGTTGCCGTTGGCCTGTCCCGATCCGAGCCGCTGCGCATGGCCGCATCCGGCGGAAGCCGACGCGCGTCGGCTCGGCGAGGCGGGGCGATCTACGGCTCGGGCGGTTCAGGTGGCGCCGGACCGCTTCTGCGCACCGGTGGCCTGATCCTGATCGTCATCGTCGGCCTCATCCTCATCGCCAAGAACTGCACGGGCGATGGCACGAGCGAGGCGAACCTCCAGGCCGAGGTCGAGGCGCTGTTCGTGATCCAGGAGATCGAAGGCGTTGACGTCGTCGTGACCGACGGCACCGCAACCCTCTCGGGAGAGGTCCCAACCGAAGCGATCAAGATCAATGCCGAGGGTTTTGCGCAGTCGGTGAACGGCGTCGATCTGGTCGAGAACAACATCGTCGTCGTCGCACCCGATCCCGGGACCGGCGGTACCGGGGAACTGGGATCGACGCTCGCCAGCCTGGTTACGGCGTCACCGATCAAGTTCGCGAGCGGGAGCGCCGAGATCGGCGAGGCGTCGAAGATCACGCTGAACCAGGTTGCCCAGGCCATCAATGCCTCACCCGGGTCCATCATCACGATCACGGGCTACACCGACAACACCGGGTCCGAGGCGGGCAATCTCGCCATCTCGACCGAGCGCGCCGAGGCGGTGCGCTCGTACCTCATAACGCAAAGTGTCGACGGCACCCTGCTTTCGCCGGTCGGCAAGGGTCAAGAAAACCCGATCGCATCCAATGAGACCGAAGAGGGTCGCGAGCAGAACCGCCGCATCGAGTTCACCGTCTCCTGATGTCCTCGGCCCTGGGGGCCTCGGCCATCTTGGAGTTTTCGCTGGCGCGAAAACATCCCCCACCGGCAGCGCTCGATCCAAATACAAACAGCGCTGCACAACGACGCGCGGTATCGGAGACCGCGCGCTCTACGAGGCGCTCCAGCGCCGAGAAACGAAGCAACCATGCTGACGGACCACCGATAACCCGGTAGGGGACGTATTTTGCGCAGCAAAATACTCCGGAAGTGACGAGGCCCCCGGGCCGAGAAACGACGCGCGGTATCGGAGACCGCGCGCTTTGTGACGAGGCCCCCGGGCCGAGAAACGACGCGCGGTATCGGAGACCGCGCGCTTTGTGACGAGGCCCCCGGGCCG
>RCMY010000927.1_pt1 | contig 28283 bp, 29 predicted proteins | sample 2041341 | NCBI WGS metagenome assembly RCMY01 (sample SAMN09708234, study PRJNA481090) | Marine sediment metagenome, whole genome shotgun sequencing project.
GCGCCCTTCGAGAGCGACTCCTCCATGGTCGAGAGGTTGAACACGTCGCAGCCCCAGATTTCGCTCAGAGGTGCTCCGGGCGAACCGGGGGGCATCACGCTGCGGCTCGTCACCGCGTTGATCGCTCGGAGCCTGATTTCGTTACCACTCATGCTGAGTTGTCTCGTTTCACCAATGTCACCGACGCCCCGCGAATTTCGCGGTGGATGGACCGAGAGGCACTCGCTTCCGTGAGGAGAAGTGGCTTCTTGCGCAACCTGCACGTCAGGCGTTCACAGGCTGGAACACTGCGCTGTCGAGTCGGCACGCCGACGAGCAGTTGGAGATCATGGAGCAAGAGGTCGTGGTCCACTGTAAGGGGCAGGGAGGGGATGTGTGGCGACCCAGCGTGTCGACCGACGCGGCCGACGGCCGGTCAGGCGTTCTTCGTCAGACCGGCGAACCCTGTCGAGCCGTTCTATTGTTCGGTCCGACGAGAGGGACGAGATGACGACACAGGACAACGAGTCGGCGGCGGTTCTGCGGCTCCGGATTCCCAAGCCCGCACGCGGCCAACATCCCCCGGACCGAGTCCGATACATCAGCAAGGCGGGCGAGATGCACAAGCCCGCCCTCGACGAGAAAGTCGAGCGCGTCGCGCTGATGCGCAAGCAGCTCGTGCGGGTCCTCGACGACGAGGGGCAGGCGGTGGGCGAATGGGTGCCAGACATCTCCGTTGAGGAGAAGCGGCGCGGCCTGCGCAACATGATGCTGACGCGCGCGTTCGACGCCCGCCTCCTTCGGGCACACCGTCAAGGCAAGATTTCCTTCTACATGCAGTCGCTCGGGGAAGAGGCGATCGCGTGCGGCCAGCAGCGAGCGCTCCGGCCTGGCGACATGCACTTCCCGACCTATCGCCAGCAGGGCCTGCTGATTTCGGCCGACTATCCACTCGTCGACATGATGAACCAGGTGCTGTCGAACGAGTTCGATCCGCTCCACGGTCGACAACTCCCTGTGATGTACTCCTCGAAATCGCATGGGTTCTTCTCGATCTCCGGCAATCTCGCAACGCAGTACATCCAGGCCGTCGGATGGGCGATGGCGTCCGCGTTGCGCGGCGGCACCGAAATCGCCTCGGCCTGGATCGGTGAAGGGGCCACCGCCGAGTCCGACTTCCACGCCGCACTCGTCTTCGCATCGACATACCAGGCCCCGGTGATCCTGAACATCGTCAACAACCACTGGGCAATCTCGACCCCGGAGGATTTCGCCCGCGGTGCGTCGGCAACCTTCGCCGACCGCGGCTACGGGTTCAGTATCCCGGCGCTGCGGGTCGACGGGAACGACTACCTCGCCGTGTTCGCGGCGTCGCAGTGGGCCGCCGAGCGGGCCCGGACGAATCTCGGACCGACCCTGATCGAATGGATCACGTTGCGTGTCGGTGCGCACTCGACGTCTGATGACCCCTCGGTCTATCGACCCCCGAACGAGGCAGAGGAGTTTCCGCTCGGCGACCCGGTCCAGCGGCTTCGCCAACACCTCGAGTACATCGGCGAGTGGGACGACGAGCGCGACGCAGCGCTTCAACGCGAGGTCGACGAACAGGTCGACGAAGCCTTTGCCGAAGCCGACTCCCACGGGTCGGTGAAAACCGGCGACGTCGGAAGTGCACAAACGATGTTCGACGACGTCTTCGCCGAACTTCCACGGCACCTTCGCGAACAACGCGACATGTTGGAAGGTCTGCGATGACCGCAATGACGATGATCGAGGCGATCCGCGACGCACACGAGATCGCGATGGAGCGCGACGACAACGTCGTCGTGTTCGGTCAGGACGTCGGGTACTTCGGTGGGGTGTTCCGGTGCACGCAGGGGCTGCAGGAGCGGTTCGGCGATCAGCGCTGTTTCGACTCACCGATCAGCGAAGCTGGCATCGTCGGTGCCGCTGTTGGGATGGCGGCTTACGGGCTGCGTCCGTGCGTCGAGATCCAGTTCGCAGACTACATGTACCCGGCCTACGACCAGATCGTGTCCGAGGCGGCGCGGCTGCGCCACCGATCTGCCGGCGACTTCACGGCGCCACTGGTCGTCCGGATGCCGACCGGCGGTGGTATCTACGGTGGCCAGACGCACTCGCAGAGCCCCGAGGCGCTGTTCACACACGTCGCCGGGCTGAAGACCGTCGTCGTCTCGAATCCGTACGACGCAAAGGGACTCCTCATCGCCGCGATCGAAGACGACGATCCGGTCATCTTCCTGGAGCCAAAGCGGGTGTACAACGGCCCGTTCGACGGCCACCACGAGCGGCCGATCGTGCCGTGGTCGAAACATCCGCTCGGCGAAGTTCCCGACGGTCACTACTCGATCGAGATCGGGCGAGCCCGGGTCCACCGCGAGGGCACCGATCTCACGGTGCTTGCGTACGGCACGCTCGTCCACGTCGCTCAGGCCGCGTGCGAGGAGCAGGGCATCGACGCCGAGATCCTCGACCTCCGCACGCTCGTGCCGCTGGACGTCGAGGCGATCGTGGCCTCGGTCGAGAAGACGGGCAGATGCCTGGTCGTGCACGAGGCGACGTTCACCTCGGGGTTCGGCGCCGAATTGAGTGCTGTCGTGCAGGAACGTTGCCTGTTCCATCTCGAGGCGCCGACGGTTCGAGTGTGCGGATGGGACACGCCCTACCCGCACGCTCACGAGTGGTCGTATTTCCCGGGTCCGGACCGGGTCGGTCGCGCAATGCAGACATTGATGGCGACATGAGCCTCTTCGAGATGAAGCTCCCAGACGTCGGCGAAGGCGTTGCCGAGGCCGAGCTCGTCGAATGGATGGTGGCCGTCGGCGACCGGGTCACGCCGGACACGGTCATCGCCGAGGTGCTTACCGACAAGGCGACCGTCGAGGTGTCGTCTCCCGTCACGGGAGAGGTCAGCGTCCTCCACGGAGAGCCCGGCGACGTGCTCGCCGTCGGCGGTGCGCTCATCGGCATCGAGACCGACTCGAATACGGTCGCATCGCCGGACGGCGCGCTTCCCGACCCCGACCTCGATACACCGTCGGAAGCCGACGAGGCTGCGTCGCAACCCGAGGTCGCGAGCGGCTCGACTACCGGCGACACGGGCGCACTCCCGCCGCTGGTCGGTTCGGCATCGTCAGCTGACCGGCCGATGGCGGCGCCGGCCGTGCGTGCGCGGGCGACCGACCTCGAGCTCGACCTCAGCGCGATCGACGGCACGGGAAGCGGCGGTCGAATACTGCACGCCGACCTCGACCGTGTGCTCATCGACGGTGGAGTCGGCCCCACGAGCCGCCTGACGCCTCCATCCCCGGCGGCTGGCGCCGACGGTCGTCGCATCGTTGCGGTCCGTGGTGTCCGACGAAGGATCGCAGAGCGACTGTCCGACGCCTGGCGCGAGATTCCACACATCACCTACGTCGACGACGTCGACGTGACCGAGCTGGAGCGGCTCCGGACGGCACTCAATGCGCGATCCGATGAGCGCAAGGAACGGCTCACGCTGCTGCCGTTCATGGCGCGGGCGGTCGTGCTCGCTGTTTCCGAACTTCCCGAGCTCAACGCCCACTACGACCATCCTGCCGAGACGTTGACGACGTTCGATGCCGTGCACATCGGGATCGCCACGCAGACCGACGACGGGTTGCGCGTCGCCGTGGTGCGCCACGCCGAACGACGCGCCGTCGCAGACCTCGCCGCCGAGATCGGTCGCGTGGCGGGCGCCGCCCGCGACGGTTCCGCGACCCGTGCCGACCTCAGCGGCTCCACGATCACGATCACGTCGCTCGGAGCGATCGGCGGGATTACGACCACTCCGATTCTGAATCCGCCCGAGGTAGCGATCGTCGGGGTCAACAAGATCGAGACGCGTCCCGTGTGGCGCGATGGCGCGTTCCAGCCCCGTCAGGTGCTGAATCTGTCGTCGAGCTTCGACCATCGGATGGTAGATGGGTGGATTGCGGCGACCTTCGTTCAGCACATCAAGCGTTCGCTGGAGACCCCTGCTCTTCTCTTCGTCGACGACGTTTGAGCGCGGCGAGCGTCGGCCCGGCTGCAATTTGGCCGCAACCCACCTGGGGCCGGGCAACACGGTCAGCCGCGCCCGCGGCCACCCGTGCGCTTGGATCCGCCGGCAGCGCGCCCACTCGCCCCCGCTTGTGGGCCACCGCTGCGTCGCTCCTTCCGGTTGCTTCCTCCGCCACCGGCGTGTTTGAGATCGGCGTGGAGGGCGATGCCTTGCTCGTTCACCTCGGCCGAGGGGACCATCGGCTTCAAGGTCGGTGCCACTCGACCGATCACATCATCGAGGATCTGCTGCTGGGCTTCGAGCTCAGTGACAGCCGGTCCGAATCGAATGACGTCGACCACCCGCATCGACCCATCGGTCTCCACCAGAACCGAAGGCCCGTCGGCACCGTGCCGATCCAACAGCCAGTACTTGCCCATGATCGTCCTCGGTTCGTTCGTGCTGTCACAGCAGACAGCGAACCCGCATCCTACCGAGAGGGCACTGATGCAGAGGAGATACCGCGTGGGGGCATTGCCACGTCAGCCATCAGTCACGCAACCGTTCGATGCGTCCTCCACGAGCTTGATGTACTTCCACAAGGTGCCCGAGGTCGCCTTGTACGGCGGCATCTCCCACGCCTCGCGCCGCTTCGCCATCTCCTCGACATCGACGTCGACGGACATCTCGTGTGACTCGTCGTCGATCGTGATCGTGTCGCCATCTTCGACAAGGGCGATCGGTCCGCCGTCCTGGGCTTCGGGCACGACGTGGCCAACGATGAATCCGTGACTGCCGCCCGAGAATCGGCCGTCGGTGATGAGTGCGACGTCTTCGAGGAAGCCAGCGCCGGCGAGTGCGCTGGTTGGTGTCAGCATCTCAGGCATGCCAGGCCCGCCCTTCGGCCCTTCGTAACGAATCACAATCACATCGCCTGACGTGATGCGGCCTTCTTCAAGGCCAGTGAGCATGTCTTCCTCGCAGTTGAACACCCGGGCCGGGCCGGTGAAACGGAGGCCTTCCTTGCCGGTGATCTTGCCGACCGCTCCGCCCGGGGCGAGGTTGCCCCGCAGAATCGAGATGTGGCCTCGGGCCTTGATCGCACCGTCGAGCTTCGACACGACGTCCTGACCCTCTGCGAGGTGCGGGGCGCTTTCAAGATTCTCGCCGAGCGTCTTGCCGGTGACGGTGAGCTGGTCGCCGTCGAGAAGACCTTCATCGAGCAGGTATCGCATCACTCCAGGCACACCGCCGACGGTGTGAAGATCTTCCATCACGTACTTCCCCGATGGCTTGAGGTCGGCCAACAGCGGGATTCGTGCGCTGGTTGCCAGCCAGTCGTCAATCGTGAGATCGAGCGCGAACGCTCGAGCCATCGCGATGGTGTGCAGCACGGCATTCGTGGAGCCTCCGAGTGCCATCGTCACGACCATTGCATTCTCCAACGATGCGCGGGTCACGATGCGTCGTGGCGTCAGGCCCTCCGCCAGCAACATCTCCATCATCCGACCGGCCCGCACGCACTCCTCGATCTTCGCTGGATCCTCAGCGGGTGTGCTCGACGAGAACGGCAGGCTGAGGCCCATTGCCTCGATGGCGGTGGCCATCGTGTTCGCCGTGTACATGCCACCGCATGCGCCGGCGCCGGGAATCGAACAGTCGACGATGGTCTGCCGCTCTTCCTCGGTGATCGTGCCTGCCAGGAACTGGCCGTAGCTCTGAAACGCCGAGACGACGTCGAGCTTGGCCTCGGCACCGCCGATCGAACCGCAGCCGGCCCGGATGGTGCCGCCATAGACCATGATCGATGGCCGATTCAGCCGTCCCATCGCCATCACGACGCCAGGCATGTTCTTGTCACAGCCGGGCAAGGCCACAAGACCGTCGTACCACTGGGCCGACATCACGGTCTCGATCGAGTCGGCGATCAGGTCCCGACTCTGAAGCGAGTACGACATGCCGTCGGTGCCCATCGAGATGCCGTCTGACACGCCAATGGTGTCGAACCGCATGCCGATGAGGCCGCTCTCGACCACGCCCTTCTTGACCTCGGTCCCGAGGTCACCGAGGTGCATGTTGCACGGATTGCCCTCGTACCAGCAGGCGGCAATGCCGATCTGCGGCTTGTCGAGATCAGCGTTGCTCAGGCCAGTGGCCAACAGCATCGCCTGCGATGCCCCCTGGCTTTTCGGCTGAGTGATCCGGGACGAGTAAGTGTTGAGTTGGACCTCTTGATCCTGCATTCGAACATCATGCCTTCGGATTGGCCGACATGCCGAAACCAACTGCCTATGCGAACGCGCGCCCTCCCGAAGGGAAGCTGGTCCGGCACTGGGTCATCGTGGCGCGACGACGGCGACTCCGTTCGCCTCGGCGGCCTCGGCCAGACGGTCGTCATAGGTGACCAATCCTGCGAGGTCGTCGCCCAAATCCAGCGCCGCAGCCAGATGAATTGCGTCAAGTGACCTCAATTCAGAAGGGTCAAGACGACCCGCCTCCTCGAACACCCCCGCTCTGACCTCGAGGAGAGTCACGGAATCCAACACGGCACGCGCCTGGAGAGCCCGATCGGGAACGATCTTGCGGACGGCTCGCATCAACTCGGTTCGCGCGAGATCGCACGAGACGAGATCTCGATCGACTTCCTGCAACCAAGACTGAAGTGCGGCCGTTTCCGACTCGGCGACCACCAGCTTCACCAGTGCCGAGGTGTCAACGTAGAACGCCACCTCAGTACCGCTCGTCGTCCCGCATTTCCCGGAGCGCTCGAGACAGATCTGGCCCGGGCTCAGGAACCGGAAGATCGACGACCCGACACCGGGCCGGCCGGGCGCGACCCTCGTCGATCAGAGCCCTGAGACGTGATTTTGGGATCGCTGTCATCCGGGCGACTGGGCGGCCCCGATCAGTGATGGTCACCGTCTCACCTGCCGCAGCCTCGGCCACCACAGCCGAGGCATTCTGCTTGAGGGCACGAATCCCGACTTCGGACATGTGCTTCAATGTAGCACATTGGACCGGAATTGCAACCGGCCGGACTCGCTGGTGCTGCTGATACAGCATGGCTCGACCACGGCGTTCCGTGACAGAGGACGACGGCGTGTGTCAGCCCTGAACGTTGATGGTCCCGGTCATGCTGGGGTGAATCTCGCAGTGATAGGTGAACGTGCCGGGTTCCTCGAACGTCTGGGTGAACGAGGCGCCTTCCGGCAGATTGGCCGAGTCAAATTCCTCGTCGTCGCCGGTGACGGTGTGCTCCACGCTCTGGTCGTTGCGCCATGTGACCGCGGTCCCCACATCCACCGTGACGTCGGCGGAGATGAACGCAAAATCGTTGATTAACACATCGGTGGCGCCCGCCCCACCCGTCTGCGCCGTGGTGTCGGTCGCTGGCTCTGAGCCCTCGTCGCCGGAGTCGTCGCCACAGGATGCGAGTGCAACCAGGAGAACGCCGGCTGCGAATGCTCGCCAGGGAGATGGGAAGTTGATCATGTGATGCTCCGCTCGGGTGGGCCCGCTCGCACGACAAATCTAGTCGCAATTCACCGACCACCGAGATGGCAAGAGGAAGGAATCCTCCCAACTCCAGCGCTGCACCCAGACCGTCTGGCATTGTCAGCTGCCCAGCGCCCGTCATCCCCTGTTCATGAAACAGTCGTGCGGAGAAGGACGGTGTTGTCGATTTCGAGGTCCGTTCCCCAGATCAGTTGGGCAGTAGCGTCCCAGCTGATCTCGTTGTAGCCGTCCTTGGGATCGACATCGGTGGCGGTCCATTCGGTGGCGCTCGCCCAGTCGCTGTCGTCGAACTCCGCCGACGTCCAGTTGGCGGGTGTTTCGACGATCAGGAACTCGCAGGTGCTGTCGGGGTCGGGGTCGTCCTCGCAGTCGGTGTTGAGCGGCGCCTGATGGACCACCAGCGCTTTCCAGTCCGAACTCGTGACGGCAACGACCTCACCGGTCGACAGGTTGGTGACCTGAGCGATGATTCCGCCGTCGCCCATCTGCTGGTTCTGCTGTCCGATGTACTCGATGCCGGAGTCGGTTTCCTTGAAGTCCTTCGCTTCGATGGCGATCGTGAACGGCAGCGCCGTGTCGAAGGTGAAGGTCTCAGCGTTGAAGGAGCGTTCGGTGGTGATGGGCACCGAATCTTCGCCGATCAATTCACCATCGACGTACACGGCACTCCAGTTGTCCGCCCACACCTCGATCTGAAAGGCGGCGTCTTCGACGGAGGCTGCGTCCTCTGTGCTGGTCTCGTTCGTCGTTTCGGTGTCGGTGGTCTCGTCGACCGTTTCGACCGACTCGATCTGGGCGTCCGTGGTCGCGTCGGGGGTTGCATCCGAAGCACAGCTGGCTCCGACCAGCGCAGCGACGACGACCAGCGCGGCCATACGATTCATGGGGTTCCCTTCGGTTTCATGGTTCTAGCCACGTTCGAGTTGACCTGATTCGTGGGCGGCTTCGATCTCGGCGGGTGAAACCTCGTCGTTGCCGTCACAGTTGAAAGGTGCCGAGCCGAGCCGCGGTCCAGGCCAGTCCAACGATTGCAGCGACAGCGGCCGACGGGACGCGTACCCACGCCATCCGATCGGCGAGAACCCGGCTGGTGCACCAGAGCGCAGCGACCACCATCAGCACCACAACGGTTTGGGCCACGTCGATGCCGAGGTTGAACGCCGCGAGTGCCGGCGCCCTTTGCGACGTTGCCACGCCGAGCGTTGCGAGGCTCGACGCGAAGCCCAGCCCATGGACCATGCCGATCGCTGCGGCGATCCAAGGCCGTGCCTCGTTGGCCCGGCCGCGCATGGCCAACAGCGCTGCGGCGACGATCGAAAGCGAGATCGCTGGTTCGACCAAGTCCGTCGGGACCGTGATCAGGTCGAAGTAGGCGAGACACAGGCTGGCGGCGTGGCCGATCGTGAAGGCCGTGACGAGCTTGACCGTGCGCCACGCAGCGTCTCGTGTCACCGTGGTGCCGGCAACGGCGAGGGTCAACACGAAGAGGAACAGGAGGTGGTCTGGTCCGAAGCGAATGTGGTCGACTCCCAGCCGGAAGAACGACGAAACACTCGCCCACGTACCGAGCGAGAACGACGCCGTCCCGTCGCCGCTGAGCTCAGCGACAACGACACCGTCGGAGTCTGCGAGGACGACTTCGGTGGACGGCGAATCGAATGCCCAATCGAGCGTGACCTCGCCGACCTCGCCGTCGTGGGGGCCAGTGGCGAACACCAGCGAGACGAACTCCCCGGCGGAATCCTGGCCCGCCTCGACGTCTGGCACAACGACGCCTGCACCGATGATCTGTGTCGTTTGCCCATCGATGGTGAGCACGGTGTTGGCTCTGACCGTTTCCACGATCGTCGAGGACCTCTCGGCTTCCTGGTCGCGGAGCTCGGTGGCATCGATGAGACCGTCGCCGCTCGTGTCGCGATAGCCGAGCTCGGCGAAGGCCACCGGGGCAGCACCCACGATCCGCTGGTCGTTCACCTCGAGCGTGATGCTTTCGGAGCTGTTGTCATGGGCTGAAACCGGCGTTGCCAGTAACAACACCATGGCCAACGCTCCGAGCCACACCGCGATCCTGGCGATCATCCGCCTGGAGGAGGCCCGCTACCGGGGGGCCCGTTGCCGTCAGGTAGGGCCGCGGCACTGTTGTCGGGGCTGGTCAGCTTGCCAGTCGCCGCGGCACCGACCCGGCAAGCGGGAAGGTTCGGAGAGTCATAAGTGTAGTGGTAGTGATAGATCTCACCGAACTCCTCGGTGTCGGAGACGTGGCCAGAGCACTCGTCGAGGTCTGACGGGATCTCCCGGTCTTCCTCCGGCCCGTAAATGCCATACCCGTCATAGGAGAACCCGAGCAGAGCCTCGACGTCCTGTTCGATCCCACAGGTCACCGCAGCTCCCGCTTCGTCCAAGTTCGTCTGAATCGACTCCGCACCGAAGTGCCAGTGGTAGTAGCCAGAAGGGTCAATGTGACCACCACAAGCGTCGAGCGCAGGAAGCCCGCCCCGGTCGGCAACCGACGGGGCATCACCGAAGATGGTGACTCCGTCGAGTGCCAGACCGACCTGGGAGATCTCCGACAGGCTGGTTGGCTCGTCGAGAAGTTCCGGTGCGGTCGGGATGAGCACCTGAAGGTGGAACGAGCCATCTGCTGTGGCCTCGAGGCATGAGTTGGCAGTGCCACCCGAGTCGGCTCCAGATCCGCCGGGATCGGTGATGGTGATGTTTCCATCAGCGTCGACAAACTCGTAGCCCTGGTCGGTCATCATCGACCAGAAGTCGCTGTCCAGCGCATACAAGCCAGGCTCGTCGCCGTCCCACACCCAGATGCCGCCGACGTCGCTGGTGGTCGCCGGGCAATACGGCCCGTCGGTGTCAACCGTGGACGCCAGGCTCGAAACCTCGAGCTGATAACACGTGGTTTCGCTGCCGTTCTCCAGCGTGCAATCCACCGTGACCGCGTCAGTGGTGAGTGCTCCATCGTCGAACAGCGACGCTGCATCGGCCGAACCGCCGGTGCTGTCCGAGTCAGTGCTGTCCGAGTCGGTGCTGTCTGAGTCAGCTCCGTCAGTCGATGTGCTGTCAGTTGTTGCAAGGCTGGTGTCGCTGTCGCTTGCGTTGTCATCGGATGACGATCCGCAGGCCGAGGCGATCAACAACAGTGCGGCGATCGCTGCCAGCAAGTATCGGGAGTTGGATTTCATGGACTCTTCCTCTGTGAAATGGTGCTTCGTGGGTTTGGGGAGCGGGTGCAGTGCTGATCAGCCGCCCGGGGGTGGGCCGCCGCCTTCGTCGCCGGCCACGGACTGGCCGACCAGGCATTCGACGACCTGGTTCTCGGACGCATCGTTGGCGTGGTAGTGGTAGCCGTCAGCATCGGTGGTGTGGCCGTTGCATTCATCGAGGCCGTCGGTTTCGAGCGGGCTGTGGACGGGGTAACCGTCCATGGCGTAGCCGAACATCGGGGTGTCGCCATCAGACGCTTCACCGACTTCTGAACAGCCGGCTGCGCCATGCATGTGGTAGCCGTCGAACGGGTTGAAGTGAGCGCCGCAATCATCGAAGGCAGCGATCGTGTAGGCCGACAAGATGGCGTCGACGGGAGCCGATTCGGCGATCACGACACCGTCGAGCGTGATTCCCTGGGTTCCGTTCGATGCGGCGGCGCTGTCAGCGGCCATCGGAACTGTCGGGATGAGCACGGTGGTGGTGATGGGCTCGCCGTTCTCGAGCCACTCCAGCGCTCCCTGAACGCAATGGTTCTGCAGGTCGGGATCGACGTCTGGTCGAGCTGCTGCTTCGAACTCCTCAGCGGTCTCGGTCACAAGGACGTTGCCTTCGTCGTCGTACATCTGCCAGTTGTCGTCGCTATAGAGCTCGGACAAGTTGGCGATGAACTCACCATCGAGGTCATAAACACCATTTCCATCGAACCAGATGCCCCCGGCGTCGGCGCTGTCGGTGATCGTGTCTGGGCAGAACGGCCCGACATCATGACTGGCCGGGTAGCCGGCGACCGTGATGGAGTAGCAGGTGGTCTCGGCTCCACCGTTCAATGTGCAGTCCTCGGTCGTGACCTCTTCGGCCAATGCTCCGTCGAAGAACAACGTGAGATCGACACCCTCGACGGCTGCTGCGGTCTCGCTCTCCGAGGCGCTGTCATCCGACGAGCTGTCGTCCTCCGAGGTGGAATCGTCTGCGCCGGTCGTCGTGTCGGACGCGTCCGACACTGCAGCGTCATCGCTGCTGGACGAGCCGCAGGCCGTCGCGATCAAGAAGACCGCGGCGACCGCTACCAGGAGGTGAATACGTGTGGGCATGTTTCGAATTCCTTTTCGGGCGGGTTCGTTTCAGAGTGTGGGGGCGCTTGCTGTGAGCACGCTGTGAGTGCATCAATTCGGATCAGCCGCCGGGCCGAGGTCCAGCACCATCAGGAGGGCCGCCGCCAGGAGGACCTCCGGCGTTGTCGCCGGACTCAGCTTCGGTTGTCTGTCCGCTGAAGCAGGTCAGGACGGCGTTGTCTTCGACTTGGTTGGCGTGGTAGTGGTAGCCGAGTTCGTCGGTGTCGTGACCATTGCACTGGTCGAGACCGGCGTCGGCCTCGACGCTTTCCTGGAACGGTGCGTGAATGGCGAATCCGTCGAGGGCGTAGCCGAACATCGCAGTCTCACCATCGGGGACCTCCACGACGGAATCCGAGCATCCCGTCGTGGCATGCATGTGGTAGCCCTCTTGCGGGTTGACGTGGCCGCCGCAGGGGTCGAATGCGCCGATCGTGTAGTTGCCCAAGATCAGGTCGATCGGTGCGCTGTTTTCGATGAGCACGCCGTCGAGGGTGACTCCGAGCGTCGTGCCGGCGCTGGTCGGACTCTCGGCGACGACCGGGGTGACAGGGATCTCCACCGTGGCGGGGATCGCGCCGCCGCCATCGGCCCACTCGATCTCGCCGTAAACGCACAGGGTCACCGGGCCCGCATCGGCGTTCGCCTGGGCTCCGCCGGTGACGAGGTCGTTGAACTTCTCGGACGTGTCGGTCGACAAGACGTTGCCATCCTCGTCGTAAAGCCGCCAGGTGTCGTCGTCGTAGATCTCGGCGAGATCCAGAATGAACTGACCGCTGATGTCATACACGTCGTTGCCGTCGAATCAGATCCCTGCATCGCTTGCATCATCGGACGTGGTCTCTGGGCACCACGGTCCGATGGTGTCTCGGGTGGCCGGGAACCCCGCGACCGTCAGCTGATAGCACGAAGTTTCGGTGCCGTCGGCGAGCGTGCAGTCGGTCGTGACGGCCTCCTCGGTCAGTGCACCATCGAAGAACGCCGCCAGATCGACGCTGGTCGACGCGTCCTCGGAGACTGGGGCCACCGCCGATTCTTCACTGGAGCCGATCGCGTCAACGCTGGGGTCGTCGCTGCCGCAGGCCGACAGCACCAACAGTGCCGCGAGAGCGACACCGAGTAGTCGGACAGAGGGAACCGCAGAAGTCATTCCCGCATCGTGGGGGATCGACCTGTGCTCTGCCTGTGAGTCACTGCGATACAGATGTCACGCGAACCTGTGACTACTGGTCGGTGGCCAGCGGGAACGTGAGGGTGAAGGTGGCGCCATCGCCTGCAGTTGACCTCACGGCGATCGTTCCGTGATGGCGCTCGACGATTTGGTTGGTGATGGCGAGCCCCAGACCGGCGCCTCCTCGGCCGTCCCGACCCCGCGAGGTCTCGTGGCGGTAGAACGGGAGGAAGATCTTGTCGACCTCGTCTGGGACGATACCCGGACCGTGATCCGTCACCTGGATGACGATGTCGGTGTCGGTCGAATGGACCGTGAACTGGACTCCCCTGTCCTCTTGGGTGTGTTGACAGGCGTTGGATCCGACGTTGAGGAGGGCTTGATGAAGCTGGCCAGGCCGGCCCGACACCGTGCTGTCGGTGCCGGTGGCGAGGTCGAGGTCGACGGAGATCTCGGGGTGGGCAACGCGCAGGTCATCGACGACGACCTCGACAATGTCGCTGAGGCCGAAGAGCTCGGCGTGGTCGCTGGTCGGTGCCTGCCTTGCCAGCTGCAGCATGTCGTTGACCAGGCCGCCGAGACGCTCGCTCTCATCGCCGATGCGAGCCATGGCCCGATCCAGCGCGCCCGGTTCAGCCAGCATGTTGCCGGCGTAGAGATCGCTGTAACCCTTGAGCGCCGTGAGCGGCGTGCGCAGTTCGTGCGACACATCGGCCAGGAAGCGCTGCATGTCGTCGCGGGCCTGAGTCGCTTCAGCTGCCGAGCGTTCTCGATCGTCGATCACCGAACGCAACCGGCGGAGCATTCGGCCGACATCGTCAGCCAGCTCAGCCGTCTCACGGGAGCCGTGTGGAGCGTCGATCTCGGTGTCGAGGGCTCCGTCAGCGATTCGGGTTGCAGCCGCTGCCATGCGAGAAATCGGACGCACCACGACGGCGGTCAAGAACCACACCACCGCCGACACGAGGGCCAGAACTAGGACGGCACCGCCGAACATGGATCGTCGGAAGTCAGCAATCGAGTCGTCGAACAAATCCAACGGCAGTGCCGTGATCGCTACTGTCGAGTCGTCTCGGGGCGTGACTCGAACCCGATATCGAGGACCCTCGAGAGTGAAGGTCCCGCTCCGACCGGCCAGATCGAGCAACATCGCATCCGCGAACGGGTTTCCGTCACCCCCCTGGGCCAAGATCTGACCATCAGACCCCAGGAGCAGCTGCACCGGCGCCCCAACCCCATCGGCCAGATCCGCCCCTGTCGAGTCATCGCCAGCAACGACCGTCGGCTCCGGCTCCGGGACCTGCTCGTTCCCGATCGGCGCGGTGCGCACTCCGACGGACCGCTCGGCCCGAACCAGTTCCGCATCGAGGTCGGCTGTCAGGTTGTCGCGTTCAACGCTGTCGATGAACACAGAAAAGGCACCGAACCCAACCGTGATGACGACCAGAATCGGGACAAGGATCATCCGGCGCAGCGGGATGCGGCTCAACGTGTCACCTCGTCGCGCAGGACGTACCCGGCGCCCCTGCGCGTGTGGATCAGCGGTTGGTGCCCTTGGTCGATCTTCCTTCGGAGATAGCCGACATAGAGCTCGACGACGTTCTCACTTCCGTCGTAATCGTAGTCCCACACGTTGGCCAGGATCTGCCCCTTCGACACCACCACCCCTGCGTTGACCATCATGTAGTGCAACAGGCGGAACTCGGTTGGTGACAGGTCGATCAGCACCCCACCCCGACGGACCTCGTGGCCGGCCGGTTCCAATCGGAGATCCCCGACGACGAGCAGATCCGAAGGGGCCTCGTTGCCCGTTCGGCGCAGGATCGCCGCCACCCGCAGCACCAGCTCATCCACGCTGAACGGCTTTGTCAGATAGTCATCGCCACCGGTGACGAAACCCTTGATGCGGTCGTCAGCCTGATCGCGGGCAGTCAGGAACATCACAGGCGAAAAACGCCCGGCAACTCGCAGGCGACGACACACGTCGAACCCGTCCATGCCAGGCAACATGACATCCAGAACGATCAGATCGAACTCGGTCTCCGTGGCCAGATCGAAGCCCTTGCGACCATTGTCGGTCTGAGTCACGACATGGCCCTGATAGCGCAGCGCAGTCGATACGACATCACTGATGGCCGGTTCGTCTTCGACGACGAGAATCCGGCTCGGTGACGCGATCGCATTCGCAGGGGCCATTCCGCCAGTCAACCCTGAAAAGCTGTGAGAACGCTGTGAGCTTCCAGCACGACGTCGACGGTGGCCGGGACTTTGGCCCGTGTCGGCCAGCAAGACCGGGGCACAGGATGGATGTCAGCGAGAAAGTCGCCCACAGGAAGGGAAGGCCGTGGCGAACTCATCTCAAACACCGCTCAGTGAGCCGTCAGCCGGGAAAGCACGACTGCCGCCACGCTGGTTCATGTACCTGTTCTGGCACGCCCACCGCGGCTTGTACCGCGTGACTGCTGGACGGTTGGGCCTCTGGCGACCAAAGCCGAATGGTTGGGGCACGTTGCGCCTCACGACCATCGGGCGTCGGACCGGCCGAGAACGCCACGTGATGGTCGGCTACGTCGAGGACGGCCCCAACCTCGTCACGATGGCCATGAACGGCTGGGGCGAAGGCGAACCGGCGTGGTGGCTGAACCTCCAGGCCCATCCGGGTGCCGGGGTCGACGTCGCAGGCGGGCACCGATATGTCACCGGGCGAGCCGCCCAGGACGAAGAGCGCGAACGCCTGTGGGCCCGGTGGCAAGAGATCGACAAGAACCTCGACGCCTGTGCCGCACGCCGCTCCACCGAGACCGCGGTTGTGATCCTGGAACCACTGCCCGAGTCCTGAACGAAGGACTGTCGGGCTGTGGCGTGGCCCGGGTTCTCAGCTGTTCATGTACGGGCTCGGTGGTGCGGTGGGTCTGATGGCGTGGAGAAGGTCGATCAGGGCTTCGTCGTGGCCGAATGGTGCCTGGAGTTGAACTCCGATGGGTAGTCCGTGGTGCACGGTGGGGATCACCGTCGAGGGCTGGCCGGAGAGGTTGGCGAGACTGCACACCAGCCCGCCAAGATGACTGCTGGGGCCGGGAGTCCCGTTCTGCCAGGGGACCACGTCGAGAATGGGCAGGAGTAGCGCATCGGAGTGGTCGGTCCATGATGCGGCGGCTCGTGCTGCGTCGGTGAAGGCCACGATGGCGTCGTGGATGGACTCTGGCTCGAGCCGGCGGCCGCGTTCGGCGGCTTCAAGAGATGACGGCGAGAGATCCCCAACGGTCACCGGTCGTTTGATCTGGACCTCGATCCAGTCGACCACGGCTGCTCGATGGGCGTCGGCGATTGTGGGAACCGCCCTATCGGCAACGGTCCCGTAGTCCTCCAGGAACATGGGCGAGATGTAGTCGACGCTGAGGCCAGCGTGGGTGAGCTCGCCAGCAAAATCATCCAAGGCTTGCTCAACGGCGGGGTCGACAGACAGCCCGAACGGCATTGCCGCCAGTAGAGCTACGCGCTTGATCGGCTCGATTGTGGCGTTTGGCGCTGGAGCGAGGGAGGCGAAGGTTCTGCTCAGGTCACGGGAAGATCGAGCGAACACGAAGTCGGTATGCCGGTTGCTGAGGTCGGCGACACCGCCGGGGAAACGAGACGAGATCCGCCCAGCTGACGGTTTGAGGGTGAGCACGCCGCAGCAACTAGCGGGGAACCTGAGGGAGCCGGACGAGTCCGAGCCGTGGGCGATGGCCACGATTCCGGCCGCCACCGCAGCCCCGGACCCGCCGCTGGAACCACCAACAGTCCGATCTCTCGCCCACGGGTTTTGAGTTGGCGGCCCGATCGGCGGCTCGGTCGTGATCCCGGTCATCAACTCAGGCACTGCCGACTTGCCGATGATGACAAAGCCAAGCGCTTCGAGTTGCGCCGCGAGTTCGGTCGTGGCCGGCGAGATGTAGTTGGCCTCTTTCAGCACCGTCGATCCCATCCACATGGGTGTGCCAGCGAGTTCCTGACCGGCATCCTTCAGCAAAATCGGTACCCCAGCGAATGGACCCGACACCTCGGCCGCTCTCGTCAACGCTCGATCACCGAACAGAACCGTCACGGCATGGAGCTCAGCCAGCTCGTCCGCCCTGGCCAACGCGGCGTCCACCAACTCGACAGCGCTCACGGTTCCAGACCGAACAAGCTCGGCCTGCGCCGTGGCGTCCAATCGCCAAATCGCGTCCTCCACACAGCGAGTATCGCCGCCCTGGTCTTCTACGAAGTAGCGGGCGCCCAGAATCTCCAACCGCTCTGAGCGGCAACCGACGATGCCGAGCAACTCCCAGCCGTCCGCGCCGAGCTCGTTCAGATACGCCTCTACCGCCTCATCCAGCTTGTCCTTGAACCAAGAGCCGCCCTCGACGTCACGCGAGTCAATGACTGCATCAACGACCACCGAAGCGTCGAGCACGTCGGAAGTCCCGGCCGCTCCACCAGCCGCGCCCGCAGCCCTATGCGAGGCTTGCCGTTGTGAGCACACCCGAACTGGACCGAATCCGATCGATTGCTCTGGCGCTGCCAGAGGTCAACGAGCGCCTCAGCCACGGCGCCCCAAGCTTCTTTCTTCGCGACAAGCGACCCATCTGCTACTTCCATGGCTCCGACTTCGCGAGCGATGGACGAGCGTCGATCTGGTGCCCATCGCCACCAGGTGAGCAAGAAGACCTGGTCGCTGCCGACCCGATTGTGTTCTTTGCGCCGACTCCTAGCTCATCGGGGGTCTTCAAAGACTGGATCGGCGTCTTCCTCGACAATCAAGAAGGTGCGAAGGTCAACTGGCAGGACGTTGCCGACGTCATCGAGGATGCCTTCCGGCTCGTAGCGCCGAAGAAGCTGATCGCCGAACTCGAAAGTCGCAAGACACACGATCACTGAGCTGGCGTTGGCGAAAAAGACCACCATCACGCCCGCCGCCGGCATGGTCGTCAACCGTTCGTCAACCGTTCGCCAACGCCGACACCACCGAGGCACACGAAACAGCAATGATCAAGCTCGCCGAGGGAACCACCGTCAACGAATTGTTCGACTGGGCGCAGACCTTCGACGGTCCGCCACCAATCGACGGCGAGTTCGGCGGCATGGGCGCCTCAGGCGCCGCATTTCATCGAGCACGCGCCGGGCGACCGATCACTGCGAACGTCACCGCAGCAGCATGACCAACGTTGAGCGAGTCGACGTTGGTCGAGATCGGGATCCGAACGCGATGAGTCGCAGCGTCCATGGTCTCGGCCTCCAGGCCATGGCCCTCGGCGCCAAGAACGGCCGCGACCCGACCGGGAACGTCCATGTCCCACAGGTCGATCGCGTCGACATCGGGAGTGAGGGCCCATGTCTCGAAGCCGGCGTCGCGAAGCGTGTGCAGGGCACTCGGCCAATCCTCGGCACCCGCACGCGCCACCGGGACGTGCAGGATCTCCCCCATGCTCACTCTGACCGTGCGCCGCTGGTACGGATCGTTGCAGGTCGGGCTGATGATCATGCCGTCGATGCCGAACGCCCGCGAGGCTCGGGCGATGGCGCCCACATTCTGATCGTCGTTGAGCGCTTCGAGCACGACCAGACGCCGGCACGTACTCGCCAGGTCAGCAACGGTCGGCATGGGAGCGCGGAAGGCGGACGCGAGGCAACACCGGTACATGTTGAAGCCAACGACCTCGGCAAGGACTTCTTGTTCGGCGACATAGACCGGCACACCGGCCATCTCTCGCCGAGACATCGTGAGAACAAACCGGTTGAGACGTTTCGGGTGGAGCAGAACCGAACGCATGCGATGCCCCGAGTCGAGCATCCGGTCGATCGGGACATATCCCTCGCCCATGAAGTACTCATCGCGCTCCATCTCGGCACGCACTGCGATGCTGTTCAGCTCGCGATAGTCGTCGAGCCGCGGATCGGTCGCGTCAACGATGTACGTGACACCCTCGACCCGGCCGACTTCGCTACTCAACGCGCAGCGACAACGAAAGGGGCATCAACTGAGCCTGGCTCGATCTGACCCATTCCGCAACCGAGCGATGACGCAATCCGGGCCCACATATCGGCGACGGTTGGCCACGGCGGCCAGTCGCGGCCGACCCATCGCCGTCGTCGGGGACCTTCGCCTCTAATCAGCAGCACGGCCCTGGTGCAGGGTCGGTGAGGAATTCGTCTCTCGAAGGAGGCCCGATGGGTCAGCAGTCTGGCAGCGAGGTGGTGCCGATCTCGAAGCGAGCGAGCGAGGCCCTGAAGCCGGAGAAAACCGTCGAGCAGTTGGAGCGAAAGCTGCGGGCCGAGAAGAAGAAACATCAGCGGCTACGCAAACAGCATGGCCGCGAGATCGAACTGCAGCCGTACCAGGTGGAGTTGTTGAAGCTGCAGCGCCACCTCGAGCAACACGGCCAGAAGATGATCGTGCTGTTCGAAGGTCGCGATGCGGCGGGCAAGGGCGGCACCATCCGGCGCGTCACTCGCTACATGAACGAGAAGCACTACCGGGTTGTGGCGCTCGGCAAGCCCACAGAAGAACAACGGGGACAGTGGTACCTGCAAAAGTACGTGGGGCAATTCCCGAGCTCAGGCGAGATCGTGCTGTTCGACCGCAGTTGGTACAACCGGGCCATGGTGGAACCGGTCTTCGGGTTCTGCACCAAGGCGGAACACAAGGACTTCCTTCGGGGAGTCGTCGGCTTCGAAAAGGAACTCGTTCGCCAAGGCACGATCCTCGTCAAGCTGTACTTCTCCGTCACCAAGGAGGAGCAGAAGCGCCGATTCGATCGCCGACGAGATGACCCGCTCCGACAGTGGAAACTGAGCGAGATCGACGTGCAGGCCCAGGACCTCTGGGATGACTTCACCGAGCGGAAGTACGAGATGCTCGAGCGGACCCACACCCATACCGCTCCATGGACGATCATTCGATCTGGCAACAAGCACCTGGCCAGAGTCAACGCCATGCGAGCCATCCTCGACGCGGTTGACTACGAGGATCGAGACCTCTCGATCAACTTCGTTCCCGATCCAGCGATCGTCGTGTCCGGTGCGCACGAGGTGGAACTGATGGAGGCAGAAAGAATCAGGAAGGGCAAGTTCAGCCTCTGAGGTGCGACGACCAGGCCGCCAGCACGTCGCCGAGTGGGGGTGCCGCATCACTTTCTGCTGCGGGGCCGAACTAGGCACGCTTGCTGGCAGTCCCTAGCTGGGGCTGTCGAGAACTCGAAGAGCGCTCCAAGTTCCCGTGGACCAAAGCGCCCAGCCAACGAGAACCGGTTGGAAGAGAAGCCTCACCGCCCGTGAGGTATCGGAGTTCAACCCGAACGCGTCTGTGCCCTCTATGAGTTGAGCGATATTCCCCGGAAAGATCGCCACAAAGAAAGCGGCGGCTACGAGTCCGACGATCACCCGGTACTTCGCTGCCACCAGCAACGCTGCGCCAACGAGAACCTCGATAATCCCCGAGAGCACCACTACGAGATCGGCATCTGCCGGGAACCAGTCAGGAACCTGCGCCAGAAACTCACTCCGGGACCACGACAGATGGCTCAAGCCAGCGAAGGTGAGCGCTGCTCCGAGCAGAAGCCGGAACGCTGTCTGAGTACGACTGACTTCAGACTTCTCGTCAGCCACCGAAAGGCGCTCAAAGAACCCAAGCATTCCGAAACCCTAGACCGTTGTCCACGTCTCGGTCACAAGCCTCGGCGCCACATCGGTTCCCGGTGTGGAACCAAAAGCGGGTTGAAGCCTCAGCCCTCGCTCGCAGCCCTAGCTGGCGGCCTCGGCTAACCGCTTGACGTCAGCCAAGTCCGACTCGAAGGCCTTGCGGACCGCACCGTTGAACATGAACGCGAACGCCCCCATGATCTTGGCTGGCAGTGACGTCGGAGTTGAATTGAATGTCAGCTCAACCGACGTTCCCCCGTTCGACGGAACGATGCTCCATTTCGACAGATAGATCGCACCGTGGCTCTCGGCCCTTGTTTCAAACCAAGAGTTTTCGACCGCGTCAGTAACCCACATGGTCTCAGACGCTTCCTTGCCAAACATCTTTCGGGTTTCACTCCACTTCGCCCCAACGAAAGTTCCGGACGGGTTTTCGTGAACCGTTACCTCAGTTATGGCTGAGATATTGGACACCAGGTTGTCCAGATCGGTGATGATTTCCCAGACTCGCTCCGGCGGAGCGGCGATGTGTTCTGTTGCCGAAACTCCCATATGCAGAAGGTAGCTCAGGTGCCCAGCGGCTTGCTGCTCCGCGTCGAACTCGGTGAAGGTGCGTTGCAGCACGAAGCCAAGTCGCTCGAGCAGCGCAACAGACCGGCTGTTCGCCGTCTGGGTCACGGCGATCACCTCGTTGTCATCGACCGGTCGCCGAGTCGGCAATGCAGAAGCCGCCCCACTGCTCGCCGACCGTGGCGTCGGCGAGCTCATCTGCGAAGTCCGGGCCGGCGGGTCCACCGAGGTATTGATACACCTCGTCGTTCGTCCGAATCGCCACGATGGCCGGTTTGTCGGCATCACGCCATCGATGCGTCCCACAGTCCTGCTCGTGGTTGAAAGCGAGTGGCAAACCGGCCATACCCCGTTCGTGACCGACCGAGCTCAGAGTTCGACCACCATCTTGCCGGTGTTGGCACCGGCGAGCAGCCCGATGAACGCATCGCCGGCGCTCTCGATGCCGTGCATCACAGTCTCCTCGGCCTTGATCGTGCCATCGGCGAGCCACCCGCCGACCTCACGGACGAAGTCGGCGCGCATGTTGGCGTGATCGCTGACGATGAAGCCACGCAGGTTGAGGCGCTTGCCGATCACGAGGGTCAGGTTGTTCGGCCCCGGCGCCGGTTCGGTGTTGTTGTACATCGAGATCGCACCACACATCGCCACACGGCCGTGCACCTTGAGCGCATGCAGCGCCGCCTGCAAGTGATCGCCACCGACGTTGTCGAAGTACACGTCGATGCCACCAGGCGCGGCGGCGAACAGTTGCTCGGCCACGGGGCCGGACTTGTAGTTGAACGCCGTGTCGTAGCCGAGCTCTTCAGTGAGCCAGGCAACCTTCTCGTCAGAACCGGCGGATCCGACGACGAGCGACGCACCCTTCAACTTCGCGAGCTGCCCGACGAGTGAGCCGACCGCACCGGCTGCACCCGACACGAACACTGCGTCACCTTCCTTGAAGGACGCGACATCGAGCAGCCCGGCGTAGGCGGTCATGCCGGGCATCCCGAGTACGCCGAGGTTGGCGGAGAGCGAGACGCCGTCGACGCGTGCGGCCGGCTGCGCCTGCGATGCGGGCAGAACGGCGATCTCACGCCAGCCGAGGCCGTGGACGACGTGGTCGCCGACAGCAATGTCCGGCGAGTTCGACTCGATCACTTCACCGACCGCGCCGCCATCGAGGGGCTGGCCGATCTGGAACGGCGGCACATACGACTTCACGTCGTTCATCCGGCCCCGCATGTACGGATCGACCGACATGAACCGATTGGCGACGACGATCTCGCCGTCCTTCGCGGCAGGTACCTCGGCTTCGACCACCTCGAAATTCTCGGGAACGGGCGCCCCGTTCGGGCGGGAGGCGAGGTTGACGTGGCGTGCGCTACGGGTCATCGCCAGACCATACCCACCTGACACGCCTTGGGCGGGCCGACGCTGGAGCGGTTCGTGCGGCGAGACGGCGGGCTGCCTCGACGGGTGTCAGCCGTGCCTGTCGACGAATGTGAGCCGGCGCAGCGTCTGCTCGAGGTGACCGACATTGGGGCGGGCGGCGCGAACGGCCACGACCGCGAAGGCGTAATGACGTCATCGTGCTCTTCCCGCCCTGTATCGATCGGCCGAACCAGAGCTGACGGCTGCCGCCCAGAACGACCCGAATGCTCCTGCAGCCTTCGGAGTCAGCGGTAGTGGGCCGGATGGCCCGTCAAGTTTTGCGTCGCCAACGGTCGATAGGAAGGGAATGGGATCGGGGCAGCGAGACGTCGTCAAAGGAACGCCGAATTTGCAATCTTGTGCTCCTGTGTCTCGCTTGGCATCCCATCTTCGGTCCCTCACCGTTGCGGTTGCGATCGCCGTGCTCGCGTCTGCTGCGCCACTCGTGGCACCGCAACCGGCCGGAGCAGCGGCATGCAATTCGGGCGTTCCCACACCCGTTCATGCGGAACAAATCGAGCTCTCAGCGTCCTACGGTGCCATCTGGCGGCTCTACCAGGCCTTTTTCCTTCGACAGCCCGATGACGGCGGGATGGCGTACTGGATGGACCGCTACCAGAACGGAACATCGCTGAAGGTCATCTCCGCCAACTTCGTTGCCTCCGACGAGTTCGCTGATCGGTACGGCCAACTCGACGACCGTGGTTTCGTCGACCTCGTCTACGCCAACGTGATGTGCCGTGACCCCGACACCGGTGGGTACGCCTACTGGACGGGCCGCCTCGCCAATGAAGCGGGTTTCGACCGCGGTCAGCTGATGCTGTTCTTCTCGGACTCAACGGAGTACCGAGACCAAACCAACACCCAGCCCCGCGTTCTCCGCCCACTGGCCCAGGCAACCATGGTGGCTGACGGTTACGCATCTCGGACCATCACCGGTGGCCAAGTCGTCGAACTCGACTACTCACGGGTCGACTTCAGTGCCGGCGAGCGGCGCTGTTCAGTCGCATCGATCAACGGCAACTGGTTCTACACTCCCGAACGGGCCAACCCCCGCCCGGTCGGCTTCGCCGTGATCGATGGCCGCATCATCGACAACGGCACGGACAACAGCTCTCGCGGCATCTTCGGCGAGCGTTGGACGACCACGAGCGAGAGCGTGATCTACGACGCCTTCAACCCCGGCGAAACCGGTCCGACCTACCACTTGAGTTCATCGCTCGAGCAGAAGGGCAGTCGAGCGCTCGAGTCGTATGGGCGGTACCGCCCCACCGACCTCATCAGTCCCATCGAGAACCCGGCTGACTGGCGTTGGGCCGCTGCCGGGATCCCCATGATCATCAACGGTCAACGGGTTCGCGACGTCTTCGATCCGGCGAATCGGACATACGAGTGGAGCTACACGTACAACACGACTCGCCACTCTTTCGTCGCATTCGACAAGGACAGTGGGACGATGATGTTCGGCTCCACCACGGGCATGAATGCCTTCCAGATCGCTGACTTCGTGGAGGGTGAGGGGTACGACGACCTCATCAAGTTCGACGGTGGCGGCTCGGTCGAGTTCAACGTCGGAGGTGTGGCCCAGGTCGCCGGGACGCCTCGCGACGTCCCGCTCTGGCTCGGCATCGGCTGCTGACCCGAGCCATCTCCGCCCGACGTCGGTCCACGGCCTCCAAGGGTTTGGGTCACTCGGCAGGAGGGCGACCGTCGCCTTCGGCTCCCCGGACCGAAGCACCTGGTCACCACATAACTGACGAGGGTCACCGTCGGACGAGTCATGACCCGATCCGCCGCTATTCCCGTCCTGATCAGTGTTCTCGCAGCACAACGGTCAATCCGTCGACGACGTCGACGGCGATCCCCGAGCCGGACGGTTCATTGATGGCTGATACGGTCTTGCAGCGCCAGAGGTTCGCACTGAGGGCCTTGTGCGCCGAGGGGAGCCGACGATGATGTCGCTTGCGATCGCCGTGGTCATCTGCACTTGGAATCGAGCGGATCGCCTCGCCGAGACAATCGAACAAATGACGCGGCTGGAGCCAGTCGATGGGGTCGCCGTGCGATTCTTGGTGATCGACAACAACAGCACGGATCACACAGCCGATGTCGTGAAGAGGTTCTCGTCGCAGCTGCCCTTGCACGGCGTCTTCGAAGCCCAGCAGGGCAAGTCTGCTGCACAGAATCGGGCCATCGACGAGATCGTGGATGCGGCGGGGAGCACCGACTGGATCGTGTGGACCGACGACGATGTTCGAGTGCACCCCGGCTGGATCAGGGCGTATGTCGATGCGATCAACTGCTTCCCTGAGTGCGCGTTCTTCGGGGGACCGATACAGGCATGTCTGCCTGATCAGATCCCGGATTGGCTGGTGGCGTCGTGGCCTATGGTGGCAGGGGTCTACGGTCATCACGACCTCGGACCCGAGCCAAGATTGCTCGATCGTGATGACACTCCCTGGGGTGCCAATTTCGCGGTGGCAGCCGGCCCCCAGGCGCAGGTTCGCTTCAACACCGACCGCGGGCCCGTCGGTCGTCACAGCGTTGCCGGCGGCGAGACCGACGTGGCGAGAGGACTGCTCATGCTCGGGCATATCGGTCGTTGGGTGCCCGGAGCGAAGGTGGACCACATCGTCGACGAGGCGGCACTCGTCGAGGACTACGTACGCAACTATTTCGTCGGTCAGGGGCGCGTGCGCATGCGCCGCCAGGGCAGGCCGGTGGCCGCAAGTCGTCGAGTCCGAGTCCACCTCGGAGCGCTCAAGCGGCACGCTCGATACCGAATCGCTTTCCGGACCCTTTCCGACACCGAGCGGGTGCGGTTGATGATCGATGCTGCCGTGCAATTCGGCCGATCGGACGCGTTGCGAGCCATGCCGAATGACACGGGGTGGAGTCGACTCTCGCTCACTCGCACGCGCTCGACGTTGGTTTCTGCGACTCGTCGAATTGGTGACCAGGTCGTTGGACCACCGAACGAGACGGAGTTGATCACCGCTGCTGCAACGAATGACGTCGCCGCCGTTCGTCATCTGGCAAAGGCCGGGTGCGACCTCGATCAGTTGGACAGCACCGGCCAATCGGCACTCGCGGCGGCCATTCAGCGTCGCCATTTCGAAGCGGCCGGCACCCTGATGGCGCTCGGTGCGGTCACGCTCGATCGACAGGCCAAGATCGAGGCACTGGGGCACCGACTCGACGTCGAGTCGTTGCACGCACTCCGCCAGCGGCATCGGCGGGCCGCTGTGACCGAGGACCCGGAGCTGGACGAGGCGCCAAGTCGCTGGCTGGCTGATCTCGAACGCGACGGAATCGTTGGTGTGCCTGGGCTGGTTGCCCGGGACCAGCTCGCGCAGATGCAGCGCGACATGGCAACGTTCGTCGCCGATCTCGACGACCGGCTGACGGCCGGCTCCGGCCGTTACCTGCACTATGACCAGGAGGAGCATCTCTGGGAGCCACAGCGGGCATACATCACCAACAACGCTTTCGCTCGCTCGGCGGCGCTCGTCGACTTGTGTTGTGACCCCGAAATCCAGAAACTTGCCGACTCCTACTTCACCCGTTCGGCCAACATCACCCGTGCCGTCGGGATGCGCTACCTGCCGAACCCAGACACAGCAGACGAGCAGTTCCGGTACCACCACGACATGGAGGACAAGAGGCTGAAGATGATGGTGTTGCTCACCGACGTGAGCGAGTCCGATCAGCCGATGAGCTACGTCGCCGGGTCCCATAGGCTCTTCCATCCCTATCCGATGTTCTTCGACAACAGCTGCCCACTCGACTACTGCGAGAAGCACCTCGGAGGCCCGCTCGACGTGCGGTTCACCTCGGGGCGAGCTGGCGACATCTTCTTCTTCGATTCGAACGGCGCACACAAGGGCAATCGGCGCATCGACGGCGCTCAACGAGACGCCTTCTTCGTCGAGTATTGTCCAGATGTCATCGATCTCTGGGGCGCCGACATCGCTCCCAGAAGGGACTCCTCGAGATTGCCGCGTCAGTTCGATTGCATCGTGTCGGCGGAGAAGAGGTGGCGGGCCCCGCCGAATCGTACGAAGCCGGCCTGGGTCGACAGCCTCCGAGGAGTGTCGGCCTGGACGTCGTTGTCCTCGACGAGGTTGGCTTCCATCACATCGGCGGACACAGCGGGTGAATCGATGACCTAAGACTCATCACCGCCCAGCGAGCCCGACTCCACCTGCGCCTCGAACTCCCGCAAGTGCGCCGGGAGCACACCACGGCCCAGCGAGCCCGCCTTCACCCGCGCCTCGAACTCCTGCAAGTGCGCCGGCAGCACACGGCCCAGCGAGTCCGCCTCGACCCGCGCCTCGAACTCCCACAAATGCGCCGGCAGCACACCACCGTTCAATCCAAGTACCGAGGCTTCCACTTGATCCGGCTTGTCAGCGGGCGACCGCGCACCGTCGGTGCGATCCACCGCAAGGATCAGGCCGGCACCGAGCGTGAGGACAGCGACCGCAGCAGCAGCCAACATCCACGGGCGGCTACGGCTCCGAGATTCGATTCGGTTGGGTGACGAGGTGAGGGTCTGAGCGGGGCGCTCGTCCAACTGACTGGTCATGATCTGCTCCTGAACTCTTGTGCCGGAGTGGAGGATCCCGCTCCGATCGGTTTGAGCTTCGCCGAGGGCGATTTGGTCACGGATAGGTCTCCATGCGGTCGACGTGCGCGGCACCTCATCGGCCCAGTCGGAATCGCGCGTTCGACTGGAATCGCCGGAGAAGCGATTTTGCCCAGCTGGTACCGTTCGGCATGGATGTCGCCGTACTAGGGCCGCTCTTGGTGCGCGTCGAGGGTGACTTCACCGCGATCGCCGCTCCCAAGCAGCGGCTCATCTTCGGCGTGCTCCTCGATCAGGCCGGCAGGGTCGTCTCAGCCGATCGGTTACTGGACGCCGTGTGGTCGGGTCAGCCACCGCGAGGAGGACTCAAGGCGCTGAGATACCACGTGTCAAAGCTGCGCGACGTGCTCGTGCCGGGTCGGGTGCACGGCGACGAAGGTCCGATCCGCACCGCCGGTTCGAGCTACCAGCTCGTGGTGGAACCGGACGAGATCGACGCCAACCGATTCGAGCGCCTTGCGTCCGAGGGAGCACAACTCGTTGCGAATCAGCGTTGGGAGGACGCCCGGCGGGTGCTCCGCGAGGCACTGTCATTGTGGCGAGGCGATGCGTTGCATGACTTTCGGTACGAAGAGTTCGCTCAGGCACCGATCGCCCGTCTCGAGGAGCTCCGACTCGTGTGTCTCGAGGATCTGATCGATTCGCGGCTCGGCCTGGGCGACCACATCGACCTGATCGGAGAGCTGAACGAGCTGACGACCCGACATCCACTGCGGGAACGTCTCTGGGCGCAATCGATGATCGCCCTGTACCGCGCCGGCAGGCAGGCGGAAGCGGCCCACACGTTTGAGACCGCACGCGTCGTTCTGGGACCCAATCCTGGGTTGCGGCATCTCCACCAGCAAGTGATCGATCAGTCGCTCCCGTTCCGGCCGAGGGACGAACGCGCCGCAGCTCTTCCACATCGCAGTTCGAGCTTCGTGGGGAGGACCAGCGAGCTCGAGGACATCGTTCGTCTGATCGCCA